>Ga0105097_10001733_pt1 | contig 10516 bp, 8 predicted proteins | sample PPLLak12cMay2015_FD_87035 | JGI IMG/M metagenome (GOLD analysis project Ga0105097, IMG submission 87035) | Freshwater sediment microbial communities from Prairie Pothole Lake near Jamestown, North Dakota, USA - PPLs Lake P7 Core (1) Depth... | ecosystem: Environmental > Aquatic > Freshwater >... | reverse complement strand
GCACCGTATCCATGCCTCCTTTTCCCGAGTGCCAGCGCAACCCGCCTTTCGTCGGCCCGCGGGCGCCGTTGTACTGGACGCGATAACCGTGGAAGATCTTCATCTTCCCGTCGTCCATCTCCACGGGCAGCGTGACTTTGAGTTCCAGCTGCGGCCAGCGGAGAAGCTCGTGGGTGGCTTCATCGAGCCCCAGTCTCGCCGCCGCTTCGTCGAGTTGGGATTGGGCAGTCGTAAACGGATTGGTATTGGGCATTCCGCTCTCTCCATTTTTTCCCTTTTGGAAAAATTTTTTATTTTCGGGTAGTATAAAGGCTATTTCTAAGGCTTGCAACAATTTTTTGCGCGTTTTTTTTGCAGGCTGTTTTTTTTGTAGGCAGTTTCGAGACATACGAATTTGGGGTCAGGCTTGAATATTGAAAATAGGCCTTAATTCCCACTGAAACAGGGCAAAAGAAAAGCGCCAAGACGGCATAGCGAAAAGCGGCAAGCGCGGAGCGTGCAGGTTTATTATCAGGGTCCCACTTCCGCTTCCTGGGAGAATTCGCTTTGGTTCCGGCGGGGGGAATTGTCGATCGCCTTCAGGCGGTAGAGGTAGGTTTTCTGGGGATCGGCCGCGGCGTCGAAAAAATAGGGTTCGGTTATAATCTGGGGGTTCAGTTTGACCAGGGAATCCGTTCCTTTTTCCTGCCGGTAGAGATCATACCCGGCTACGTCCGGTTCCGGATTCCAATTCCAGCGCAGTTCCACCCCCTTTTTATCCGCCTCCCGGCGGATAACCCCGACGAGGCCGGTCGGTTGGGAAGGAGGGGCGGATTTTCCCGGAATCCCCGCCTCAATCGCAGAAGCGGGCCCCTCGATCAGGGTCCCCCGGAAGTTGCGGAGCGCTCGGATGACATATTCATAGCGTTTGCCGTTTTCCACCCGGAGGTCGCGATACGGGCTTTGGGGAGTCGGTTCCGGGTTCACGGGCAGGAACCCGAAATCCTCCCCCTCGCTCTTGCGGTAAACATTGAATCCTCCCGGATCGCCCATGCTCTCCCCGCTCTTTAGGCGCGGCACAAAATCCCAGCTGATCTCCAGGAGCCGGTTATCCGGTTTAATCCTCACGTTGGCCACAGCCCCAGGCGGCTGGTCGAACGAAATCTTGACCCGGTTCGATTCCGCCCCGGAGGTCTGGTACCGATTATAAGCAATAATCGCGTACGTATATTCGTTCTGGGCCTTGAGGTTTGGATCTTGCCACCACACTCTCCGCCCCTCCAGCCGCGCCTCCCTCGGGAATTTCAAATCAATCTCCCTCACCAACTCGAATTTCTGGGGGCAATCCGGACAGGAATCCGGGCTCAGCGGACGAGCCTGGCGCAAAACCCGGAACCCTTGCAGGTCATCCAGACGCGTCCCATCCTTGTTCCGGGAGGGAAAGCTCCAGCTTAGATAAACCCCTTCCTCCTTCACCCAGGCCCGAAGATCGGTCACCGCTTCAGGCGCGGAACTCTCCGGGGCAACGGGAAGCGCTTTTTTTCCGCACCCCCAAAGGGCGGCCATCAGGATCAAGAGCAGAACGGAGGCTGTTTTTTTGTTTTTAAGAACCGGAATCCTTTGGTCCACTCTTTCCGTTACTTCCCCCGTTTCTCCCTGACCAAGGCTTGGATCCGCAGGCGCAGGGCGTTCAGACGGATGAAGCCTTCGGCGTCCTTTTGGTTGTAGACCTGGTCCTCTTCGAAGGTGGCAAAGTCGGCCGAATAGAGAGTCTGGGGAGATTTTCTCCCCACCACCGTGCAGTTCCCCTTGTACAATTTCAGGCGGGCGGTCCCGTTTACGGGGCGCTGGCCCTCGTCGATCATCTTCTGCAGAACCTCTCGTTCCGGGGAATACCAGTACCCATAATAGACCATCTCCGCGTACCGCGGAATGAGGGAATCGCGGAGATGCATGACTTCCCGGTCGAGGGTAATGGATTCCACCGCCCTATGGGCCGCATGCAGGATGGTTCCGCCCGGCGTCTCGTAAACCCCGCGGGATTTCATGCCCACGTAGCGGTTTTCCACGATGTCCGCCCGCCCGATGCCGTGTTCGCCGCCGAGGCGGTTCATTTCGGTTAGGAGCTGGGCCGGGGACAGCCGCTTTCCGTTCACCGCCACCGGGTTCCCGGCTTCGAAATCGATCTCCACATAGACGGGCTTATCCGGCGCTTTTTCCGGAGAACGGCTCAGGAGGAACATTTCTTCCATGGGTTCCAGCCAGGGGTCTTCCAGGATCCCGCCCTCGAAGCTGATGTGGAGGAGATTGCGGTCGCTGCTGTACGGCTTCTTGACGGTTACCGGGACCGGGATGCCGTGCTTTTGGGCATAGGCAATGAGGTCGGTGCGGGACTTGAAATCCCAGATTTTCCAGGGAGCAATGATTTTGATCCGCGGGTTGAGAGCCATGTAGGTCAGCTCGAACCGCACCTGGTCGTTCCCCTTTCCCGTAGCCCCGTGGGAAACGGCGTCCGCGCCCTCGGCCGCGGCGATCTCCACCTGGCGCTTCGCGATCAGCGGCCGGGCGATGGAGGTCCCCATCAGGTAGCCGCCTTCATAAACGGCGTTGGCCCGGAGCATGGGAAAAACGAAATCGCGGACGAACTCTTCCCGCAGGTCCTCGATGATGATCTTGCTGGCTCCGCTCTTGACGCCCTTCTCGTTCAGCCCGGTCAGCTCCTCCTCCTGGCCCACGTCGGCCACGAAGCCCACCACTTCACAACCATAGGTATCCACCAACCAGCGAACGATCACGGAAGTATCCAACCCCCCGGAATACGCCAACACCACTTTTTTGACTTTTTCTTTCATAGTCCTCTCCTGTCTGCTACCGGGCCGCGCCCGAAGTTTTCAAATTTTCACCACAGAGTGCACAGAGAACACAGAGGAAGCCAAATTAAAAAGCAAAGTAATGAATCCTTATTCCAAGGAATTCTTGAATTTCAGTTTTTGTATTTGATATGGAATCGTCTCTGTGCGCTCTGTGCTCTCTGTGGTGAAAAAATTAATAAATCTGCGTCCCGACTCCTTCGTCCGTGAAGATTTCCAGGAGAATGGCATGCTTCACGCGGCCGTCGATGATATGGGTTTTTTTCACCCCCTCGCGCAAAGCGTCGAGACAGCAGTTCACCTTGGGGATCATGCCCCCCTTGATGACTTCTTCGCGCATGTGCCGCCGGGCCAAGTCCGCATTCATGGTGGAGATCAGGCGCTTTTCCGTATCCAGCACCCCTTCCACGTCGGTCAGCAAGATGAATTTCTCGGCCTGCAGCGCGGCGGCGACTTTGCCCGCCACCAAGTCGGCGTTGATGTTGTACATCTCGCCGGCAGGGCCTACGCCGACCGGGGCGATGACCGGGATCCACTTTTGCGTCGTGAAGCCCTCGAGGACCGCCGGGTTGATGCTTTCCACCTCTCCCACCAGCCCGATATCCAGGAACTCGGGTTCGGTTCCTTCCGCCTTCTTCCGCGGGATCCACAGTTTCCTGGCCCGGATGAGATTCCCATCGACACCGGAGAGGCCGATGGCTCGCCCGCCCTGGTGATTGATCAAGGCCACGATCTCCTTGTTGATCTTGCCCACCAGCACCATTTCCACGATTTCCATGGTCTCATCATCGGTGACGCGCATCCCTTCCACGAACTTCGATTTTTTTCCCACCTTCTGCAGCATCGCATCGATCTGAGGCCCCCCCCCGTGGACAATGACCGGATGCAGGCCGATATAATGCATGAGGAGGACGTCGCGGATAAAGCTGGCCTTCAGTTCCTCCTTCTCCATGGCATGGCCGCCGTACTTGATCACGATCGTTTTCCCGGCAAAGCGCTGGATGTAAGGCAGGGCCTCCAAGAGCACATCCGCCTTTTCAATTACATTCTGCATCATCGTTTTTTCTTCCCCCTTAAAAAGAACCCGCGCCCGGCGCGACGGGTAAGCGCCGCTCGCCCTTACTACGCTATGCGCTTACCGCGTTGCCCTTTTTCCTCGCACTTTTTGTCGCATTTTCAATATTCAAGTCTGACCCCATTTTTCCTGCGCCCTGCGCCGCTTTTATAATATGTACCGGCTCAAATCTTCGTCCTGGATGATCTCGGAAAGCTTTTCGCGGACGTACCGGGCGTCCACCTGGATATTTTTTTCCGGACGGTCGGGGGCGTCAAAAGAAATTTCGTCCAACATTCTTTCCAGGATCGTGTGCAGCCGCCGGGCCCCGATGTTTTCGGTCCGCTGGTTCACGAGGGTCGCGATCTCGGCGATCTCAGCAATGGCGTCCGGCGTAAAGGAAAGCTGGATCCCTTCTGTCGCCAGCAACGCCGTGTATTGCTTGCTCAGGGCGTTCTGCGGTTCCGTCAAAATGCGGATGAAGTCTTCCTTGGTCAAGGCGTCCAACTCGACCCGGATCGGGAAGCGGCCTTGCAGTTCGGGGATGAGATCCGACGGCTTGGACACATGGAACGCGCCGGCCGCGATGAAAAGGATGTGGTCGGTCTTCACCATGCCGTAGCGCGTGGTCACGGTCGTCCCCTCCACAATCGGCAGGAGGTCGCGCTGGACCCCCTCGCGCGAGACGTCCGGTCCGTGGGTCGATTCCCTCCCGGCGATCTTGTCGATCTCATCCAGAAAAATGATCCCGCCCTGCTCCACCCGTTCGATGGCCAGGCTGGTGACCTTGTCCATATCGATGAGCTTCTGGGCCTCCTCATCCGCCAGAATCTTCAGGCCTTCGGGAACCTTCACTTTCCGGCGCTTCGTCTTCTTGGGCAAAAGGCTGCTGAACATCTCCTTCAGGTTGATGTCCATCTCTTCCATGCCCGCGCTCGAAAAGATTTCCACCATCGGCAGGCCGCGCTGGGCAGCCTCGATCTCCACTAAGCGATCGTCCATTTTTCCGGCCCGCAGCCGCTGACGCAGTTTCTCCCGCGTGGGGGAAGACTCCGGCTGGTGGTTCGCCGGCCGAAGCTGAGGCAAAGGCGGAGTCTGGGGCAAATCAGGGCTTTCCTCCTCCGCTTCTTTGGGGAGCGTTTCCCTCCGCGGCGGAAGAAGGAGGTCCAGCATCCGCTCTTCGGCCAATTCCCGGGCCTTCGCCTGGACTTTTTCCGTTTCCTCGGCGCGGACCATGTTGATGGCGATCTCCGTGAGATCCCGCACCATGGATTCCACATCCCGCCCCACATAGCCGACCTCCGTAAATTTGGAGGCCTCGATCTTCAAAAAGGGGGACTGGGCCAGCTTGGACAACCGCCGGGCGATTTCCGTCTTCCCGATCCCCGTGGGGCCGATCATGATGATGTTTTTCGGGGCAATCTCGTCGCGCAGGTCCTCGGCTACGCGCTGGCGGCGCCAGCGGTTCCGCAGGGCGATCGCCACCGACCGTTTGGCGTTCTTCTGCCCGATGACGTATTTGTCAAGCTGGATGACAATCTCGCGGGGCGTCAAGGGTTGAAAATCTTGCGGTTCTTTCTGTTCGGTATCCATCCCGTTCCTTGGTCAATTACAGATGTATTTTCGCTCAAATTCCAAGCTCGAAATCCAAATATTTTGAATCCTTCTTTTCAATCTTCTTTTTACACACGAATTCTGCGTTCTCTGCGGTGGCCGTGAAGGTCTTTTCTCCGGTTTTTCAACCTCCTTTTCAGGTTTCGGACTCCATCTCCTCGACTAGGATCTGGCGGTTCGTAAAGATGCAGATCTCGGACGCCAAATTCATGGCCTCCTCGACGATGTCTTTGGCCTCCAGATTGGAATATTTGATCAGGGCCCGCGCGGCGGCCAGGGCGTACGGCCCGCCGCTCCCAATCGCCGCCACGCCGTCATCCGGCTCGATGATATCTCCGGTCCCGGAAAGGATCAGGGTCGCTTCCCGATTCGCCACTAAGAGAAGGGCCTCGAGGCGGCGGAGCATCCGGTCGGTCCGCCAGTCTTTGGCCAGCTCCACCGCGGCGCGGGTGAGGTTTCCCCGGTACTCCTCCAGCTTTTTTTCGAACCGCTCAAAAAGGGTGAAGGCGTCGGCCGTCGCCCCCGCAAACCCGACCAGGACCTGATCCTTGTAGAGGCGGCGGACTTTTTTGGCGCCGTGCTTCATCACCGTATTTCCCAGGGTCACCTGCCCGTCGGCGCCCATGGCCACTTTTCCCTTGTGCCGCACCACGATGACCGTGGTTCGATGCATTTTTTCCATCTTTTTTTATCCTCACCACAGAGGGCACAGAGAATTAAACATTAGAATGCAAAAAACAATAAAAAAACCGCTCAAAGGTTAGCTTCAATCCCTTGAACACCCCAGTCCGCTGTGACATTTTTTATTTTTCTATGATTAATTTTTCCTCTGTGTTCTCTGTGCCCTCTGTGGTGAAAATTTCTTATTTCGCCCGGGGATGCGCCCGGTCGTAGACCTCCATAAGCTTGTCCACGCTCACATGGGTGTAGCGCTGGGTCGTGGACAGGCTGGCATGGCCCAGGAGCTCCTGAATCGCCCGCAGGTCCGCCCCCGCGTCGAGCAGATGCGTTGCAAAGGAGTGCCGCAGAGCGTGGGGGCTGATCTTCCGCCAGATTCCGCCCCGGACGAGATGCTTCTGGAGGATGCGCGCGACGCTGCGGGAGGTGAGCCGCCCCCCGCGCGTGTTGATGAAGATCGGCGCCTTCCGGCCCTTTTCCCCGGCCTTCGGCGCCGCCTTGTCCCTCTTCTCCAAATAAACACGCAGGGCCTCCAGCGCCTTCTCGCCGATCGGCACGATCCGCTCTTTGCCGCCTTTGCCGAAAACCCGAACAATCCCCAGGGAGGAATCCAGGCCCCCCTCACACAGACCCACTAATTCGCTGACCCGCATCCCCGTTGAGTACAGCGTTTCCAGAATTGCTTTGTCCCGGGCGCCCCAAATCAGGGATGGGTCGGGCGTCTCCATCAGGGCGAACGCCTCATCCACCGGCATGAAATTCGGGAGCGGCTTCTCCTGCCGCGGGGTCGCCACGATCTCCGCCGGATTCCGGCGCAGATACCCCTCCTGCACCAAATATTTCAGAAAGCTTCGCAAGGACGCGAGTTTCCGGCCGAGGGAAGATTTTTTATGGTCGCGGTAGAGCGAACTCAGAAAGGCCCGGATGGCCAAGTGGTCGATCTTTTCCGCCGCCACCTCCCCCCCGTTTCCCTGCGCCATCTTCTTTTCCTTAAGAAATCCGTGGAACTGCTCCAAATCGGCGGAGTAGCTCCGGAGGGTGTGGGGGGAAGCGTTCCGCTCGACCTTAAGATGGTCCCGGAATTTATCGATGAGTTGCTTCATGCCCCTTGCCCCCGTGAAAAAAAGCTTTTCGTTTCGCTCCCCTTCGACTGTTTTCAATTTCTGAATTTGACTTGACTTTTTATCTTAATATAATCTATCTTAAAGTTTCAATAAAATTAAGGAGCCGCCATGAAGAAATACGAACCCAACCGCCTGCGCAACATCGCCCTGATTGGCCACGGGAAAGCCGGCAAGACTTCTCTTGCTGAAGCCATGCTTTTTGACGGAGGTTCCACGGACCGCCTCGGGCGGGTCGACGATGGAACCGCGGTGATGGATTTTGAGCCGGAGGAAATCAAACGCAGCCTGAGTATCAGTTCCTCGTTCAACCATCTCGAGTGGGAGAAACACAAGATCAACATCGTCGATACCCCGGGAGACGCCAATTTTGTCATCGACACCAAAAACAGCCTCCAGGCCGTAGACGGAGCGGTCGTGGTCGTTGACGCCATCTCCGGCGTGGAAGTAACGACGGAAAAAGTGTGGGATTACGCCAACCAGTTCAATCTGCCCCGGGTTTTCTTCGTCTCCAAGATGGACCGGGAGCGGGCCAACTACGCCCAAACCCTGACGGATATCCAGAAGATTCTCACGTCCAAGGCCGTTTCTCTGAACCTGCCCATTGGCGCCGAGGATTCCTTCGCCGGCGTGGTGGACCTTCTCTCCCAGAAGGCTTTCTACTTCGATGGCAACCAGAGCGGCAAATTTACGGAAAAAGAACTCCCCGCCGACCTGAAGGAAGAGGCCAAGGGCGCCCGGGAAAAACTGATCGAGATGATCGCCGAAGCGGATGACGCTCTTTTGGAAAAATACCTGGAAGGACAAGAGCTATCCCCGGAAGAACTGGCCCAGGGTCTGAAAAAAGGCGTCCTCAATAAATCGCTTTTCCCGGTTCTCTGCGGAACGGGATTGAGGAATATCGGCATCCCCCAGCTTCTGGATGCGGTGATTCAGTGCCTGCCTTCCCCGGAGGACCGGGGGCCTGTCAAAGGCGCTAACGGCGCGACCCAGACCGAGGAAATCCGGAAACCGGAGGAAAAGGAGCCTTTCTCCGCTTTTGTCTTCAAAACCCTGGCCGATCCCTATGCCGGGAAACTCACCATTTTTCGAATCTGGTCGGGCGTCCTTCAGGCGGACTCCACGGTTTTCAATGCGAACAAGCAAGTCAAGGAACGGTTCGGTCAGATTCTGCAATTGGAAGGCAAGGCTCAAAAGCCCATCGAAGCCGCAGGAACAGGCGACATCGTCGCCGTAGCCAAACTCCGGGAAACCACCACCTGGGACTCGCTCTGCGACGAAAAAAAGCCGATTGTCTATCCCTCCATGGCTCTGCCGATTCCGCCGGTGTCTTTCGCGGTCGAACCCAAGTCCAAGGGGGACGAGGAGAAGATCACCTCCTCCTTAGCCCGGCTGATCGAGGAAGACCCCACCATCAAGCTCGTCCGCGATGAGCAAACCAAGGAACTCGTCCTTTACGGCATGGGCCAGATGCACATGGAAGTGACGGTGGACAAGCTGAAACGCAAATTCGGGGTGGATGTGAACCTAAGAACCCCCAAGATCCCCTACAAGGAAACGATCAAAATCACCAAGAGCGGGATCATCTACCGCCACAAAAAGCAGAGCGGCGGCCGGGGGCAGTTCGCCGAGGTCCATTTCGAGATGTCCCCCCTGCCGCGGGGCACGGGGTTTCAATTCCAGAACGCCCTGGTAGGCATGAACGTGCCGCGGAACTTCGTTCCGGCCGTGGAAAAAGGCGTGGCCGAGGCCATGCATTCCGGGGTCCTGGCCGGCTACCCGGTCGTGGACGTGAAGGTGAAGTTCTACGACGGGAAGTCCCACGAAGTCGACTCTTCGGAAATCGCCTTCAAAATCGCCTCGGCCATGGCCTTCAAAAAGGGCGTCCTCGAAACCAATCCCGTCCTGCTCGAGCCCATCATGAACGTGGAAGTGGCGGTTCCCGATGAGTACATGGGCGACGTGATCGGAGATCTCAACAGCCGGCGCGGCCGCGTGCTGGGGGTCGAATCGCGGCCCAAAGGGCAGCTGATCAAGGTGCAGGTGCCGCTCGCCGAGGTGCTCAAATACGCCCCGGACCTCACCTCTATGACCAGCGGCCGCGGGTCCTTCACCATGGAGCTTTCCCATTACGAAGAGGTTCCGGCCCACCAGACCGAGAAGATCGTAGCCGCAGCGAAAACACCGCCGAAGGAAGAAGAATAAATCCTTCCGGCCCGCAGGGTTCCGATGAACGAAGAAACGATTCGCGAAAAAAACGAGGAGGGCGACGGCCTCAGCGAGGAGGAAACCCTCCTCGACCAGGTCACGGTCAGGCCGGAGGATTCCTCCCAGTTTCCCTCGGAACTGATCGTAGAAACCCAGGCCCACCTCAACGACGAGCAGCGGCAGAACCTCCACCAGCAGATCATCCACATGACGATTCCCCAAAAAATCCGGCTGGCCATGCTGGGAAACCGCGAAGCCCGCAACATCTTGATCCAGGATCGCAACAAGGTCATCTCCATGGCCGTATTGCGCAGCCCGAAGCTGTCCGAAAACGACGCCCTTTCCTATGCCCAGCAGCGCAACCTCCCGCAGGACGTGTTCGCCGTCCTCGGGAAAAGCAAACGCTGGACCAAATATTACCCGGTCAAACTCGCGCTGGCGAACAACCCGAAGACCCCGCTCCACATATCCATGCGCTTCATGGAGTATCTGGCCGAACGGGATCTGAAAGCCCTGTCGCGCAACAAAAACGTTTCTTCCGTGCTGACCCACTCCGCCCGGAATATTCTGCAAAAAAGAGGAAAATAGGCTTGATCCGGCGAGGAAAAATCGTGGCCATCAACACCAGCTCCGCCAAGGGGACCCGGAAAAAAAATGTCGGGCAATCCCGCCTGATTTTCGATTTCGGGATCCAGGAGGATGCCCACGCGGGCGATTGGCACCGGCAGGTCAGCCTCCTGGCCCTGGAGTCCATTGATAAGATGGTGCAGTTGGGATTAAAGGTGGGACCGGGCGATTTTGCCGAAAATATTACGACCCAAGGCCTGGATCTCCTCAGCCTGCCGATCGGCACCCGCTTCCGGATGGGGGCGCAGGCCCTTCTCGAGGTGACCCAGATCGGGAAAGTCTGCCACCCCCGGTGTGCGATCTTCTTTCACGCGGGCAACGACGGGAAGCCCACGGAAGGAAACTGCGACAACGCTCAGGCAAGG
>Ga0105097_10001732_pt1 | contig 10522 bp, 8 predicted proteins | sample PPLLak12cMay2015_FD_87035 | JGI IMG/M metagenome (GOLD analysis project Ga0105097, IMG submission 87035) | Freshwater sediment microbial communities from Prairie Pothole Lake near Jamestown, North Dakota, USA - PPLs Lake P7 Core (1) Depth... | ecosystem: Environmental > Aquatic > Freshwater >... | reverse complement strand
CCTTTCAAAATTAAAAGGCTGTCGCCATCAAACAGAACCTTCTTTACAGCCTTCTCATCGAACTCTATCTTTTCGCTGTCGATAAAAATAAACCTGCTCTTCTTCTCGACATCAGCAAGCGTCCTTGCTCCTGCACAAAGCTCCAGCAGCCTGCCCAAAGTCTTGTCATCGGCTTTTATCACAGGCGATTCAGCCGCCTTCAGATACTCACGGAAGTAAACAATCAGCTTATCCTTCGGGACCATTCGCATATGCTCAGTGTTGAATGCTAACAGCTTTGAGCGGTCAAAGAGGCTGTTGGCCTTTATCAGCCGTGAAATATCGAACGACTCAATGAGCTGCCCGGCCGTCATAATTTCGCGCCCATCGCCGGGGCTCCAGCCGAGCAAAGCAAGGAAGTTCATCATTGTTTCCGGAAGATAGCCGCTGCGGAAAAAATCGACGACGTTAATTTCAGGAAGCGCAACTCCAAGATACTTTGCCATCGCATCGATATTGGGCATGTCCGGTGTGGTCTTGCCGTCAAGGAAGCTGTTGAGCTGCTCGATGGTGATCGAGCCGGCTTCGGCAAGTTTATTGAAGTCGATATCCTGCATTTTTTTGATTACATTGCGAAGCGCAGCAGGCCGCTCTCGCTTCGATAGTTTGCCGCCTGTCTGGCTTATCGTCACAGACATATGAACATACTGCGGCAAGTCGCCGAACCCGAGGGCATTCCAAAGCTCCTGCTGGGCCGGCGTGTTCATAAGATGCTCCTGCCCGCGCATAATACAGGTTACTCCCATCAGGGCATCATCAACTACAACTGCGAAATTATAAGTCGGGAATCCGTCCGATTTGAGAATAATCAAATCACCAAGCTCGGCGCCATTGAATCTTACCTCGCCCCGGATTACATCCTTAACAACAATCTCCTCAGCAGGCATAACGAAGCGAACTGTCACGGATTTCCCCTCTGCTTTCGCCTTTGCGACTTCGCTTTCATCCGGAAATTTTTCGGGCCTCTGATAAACAATATTGGATTTTTCTGCAGTTGCTTTTTGGCGCATCGCATCAAGCTCTTCTGGGGTATCGAAACAATAGTATGCCTTTTTCTCGTCGATGAGTTTCCTGACGTATTTCTCGTAAATGTCTTTTCGCTGAGACTGCAGGTAAGGTCCGTTCGGCCCGCCGACATCGGGGCCTTCATCCCAGTCGATGCCCAGCCACCGCAAATCGCTGATGACCTGCTGCATTGCTGTAGGCGTGTTGCGCTTCAGGTCGGTGTCCTCGATGCGCAGAATGAATTTGCCCTTCTTCTTCCTGGACCAAAGCCAGTTAAAAAGAGCTGTCCTCGCCCCCCCGATATGAAGATATCCGGTCGGCGACGGTGCAAAACGGGTAACTACCATAAAAACCTCAGGAAAAAAGTTTATTAAAGCGATAAGGTTAATTCAAACCCGTTTTTTTGTCAATAAGCGAATCGAGTGAATTGTTCAGCACACAGATTGCCCGAAGGACTTTTGGCAAAGAAAAACAGGATGGGAAACTGTTACATCTCAATGTGTATCAGCAGACATTTTATCCTGCGATTTCTGTCTCGAGATTCGAAAGAATCGTTTTTGCTTTTACAACACGATTTCCGGAAGGCCCGTGCCATTGAAGGTCGCTGTTCTGCTGAATCTGCTCTTCGACTTTTCTGCAGGCAAGCAGCACCGTCGCATGATTTTTATTGCCCATGCACCTGCCAATCTCCGGGCTGGACATCTTCGTGTGCTTTCTTGCAAGATACATACTGAAATGCCGCGCGATTGATATCGTCCTGTCCTTTTTGGCCGAGTGCAAATCAGCAGCACTTATCCCGAAATACGCCGCCACCGCCGACTCTATATCGCTGATATGAACAATCGGGTCCGTGCGGGAAAGATGCTCTGCGAGAATCTCCCTCGCTGATTCGAGGGTGATTTTCTGGTTCTGAAGCCCTGAATATGCAATCACCTTCAGCAATGCACCTTCCAGCTCGCGGACGTTTGTCCGCAGATTTTCAGAAATGTATCTGATTACGCTTTCCGGCACGCTTGCTCCTTTCGCAGAAGCGAACTGCCTGCATATCTGGCATCGTGTCTGGAAATCGGGGTTTTCAATTTTCACAACCATCCCGCAGATGAATCTGTTTACAAGCTTATCAGATAATTGCCCTATAAGTTTCGGATGTGCATCGGATGCGAGCACGACCTGTTTTCCTGCAAGGTCGATTGTGTTGAAGGTATGCAGAAACTCTTCTTGAGTGGAGGGTTTGCTGGCCAGGAAGTGAATGTCGTCGATTGCGAGCAGGTCTGATTGTCGCATCCGGCGCCTGAAAGCCTCCAGCTTCTTCGTCTTCAAGGCCAGCACAAACTGATTGACAAAATCCTCCGCTGATAGATACAGCCAATTAGTCCCGGGTCGTTTCTTTCGCACTGCGTTGCAGATCCCTTGCAGCAGATGCGTCTTCCCGACTCCATACCCTCCGTGAACAAACAGCGGATTGAACGGACTCTTTTCCTCGCTTGCGACCGCCATTGCAGCACTGAATGCCAGCTGGTTCGATTGTCCTACGACAAAATCATCGAGGCTCATTTTCAGTTTCACGGTGCTCAGGCCGACCATTTTTTCTGCTGTCGCGCTTCTGCTGACCGGATTCTGTGCCGGCTGGCTCTGGATGGACATATTCGTCCGTCTCTGCTGCTCGGCTATCGCCGCATCAAGGCTGAAACTTAATTTCTTGTCCTCTCCGGTAACCTCCTTTACTGCCTGTTTTATCTGACTGGAAAAATGCTTCTCAATCCAGTTTGCTATAAAAAGATTGGGCACCCCAATCCTTAAGTAGCCGTCTGCAATATTCAATTTCGTCGAGTTCTCGAACCATACCTTATACTTCTGCTGCCCGACTTTTTCCGCTATGGCCTGATTCAGCGCATCTGTCTTCGAAACGATTTCTGTTTGCGCAGCTCCTGCCGCAGCCCGCACGTCGTCCCTGACTACTCCCTGCATGACAAACTCCCTTTCTGCAGTTTCTTCTTACCGGAACCAATTCCTTATTGCCTTTTGCCCGCAAATATCAAAAGCGGGCTGCAGCTCTTTGGAAAGCGATCAAACTTTCCTCTCCTGCCGCTTGCCGTCATTTCTTTTCTCAGCTATGCGGCAATCCAGTTTTTATTACTTAATACTGGATACCTGCTCCTGCAGGTATGACAATATGAATCGGTCATATTAAATTATCAGTCCTGCTTTTAGTGCTATTATTGGTCGTTGAAAAATCAAATCAACAACCTTTTTGAAAATTTCTTTTCAACTTTTATAAGACCATTGTTAAATCAGAAGTTGCGAATAATAATTTTTTGTTTTTCACAAGTTTTGCACATCGTAAGTACCCGTTGTGGATATCCTGTGGATTCCATTTTCCCCCTTCTTACCAGCCCATCTCCAAATAAATTGTCATGCTGAACAAAGTGAAGCATCTCCCCTTAGCTGTTCGACATACGTAATACGACATAAGCATCACGTATTAGGACCATTGCGAGGCCTCATCTTTTGGACGAAGCAATCTCACCCCATTAATCATTATTCATTCATCATTAATCATTTTCTTGGTTTCCCCTTGCATTATAGACAAATCATAGCTAAAATCCAACCAGGTGTTATTTGACGCAAGGACAATAAAATGAAAAAGGAAGCAATCAATCCAAAAGCTAATTTAGAGAGCCTTTATGTAAACACTGAACTGTCCGAAAAAAACGGACAACTGAAATTATATGTGCAAGTTTAGAAAGAGGATACGATGGAAACGACACAAATTGCAGTATTTAGAGGCAAGCAGATAAGAAAAACGATTCATAAAAACGAATGGTGGTTTTCGGTGGTTGATGTGTGTGAGGTATTGACCGATAGCCCCGATGCTGGAGCGTATTGGAGAAAATTAAAACAAAGGCTCAAAGAGGAAGGAAGTGAAGTCGTGACGTTTTGTCACGGGTTGAAATTGAAGGCGCCAGATGGAAAAATGCGTGAAACTGATTGTGCCAATACCGAAGGAATGTTTCGAATTATCCAGTCAATACCAAGCCCTAAAGCAGAACCATTAAAACGCTGGCTGGCAAGGGTTGGTTATGAGAGGATCCAGGAAATCGAAGACCCTGAGCTCGCCACGAAAAGAACAAGGGCTTTATATAAGGCAAAGGGTTATTCGGATAACTGGATTGAAAAAAGAATGCGTGGAATCGCCATCCGTGAGGAACTGACCGATGAATGGGACAAAAGAGGCATAAAAGTGGAAAAGGAGTATTCAATCCTGACAGCAGAAATCTCAAAAGCAGCCTTCGGTATAACACCTTCACAATACAAGAAAATTAAAGGACTCAAAAGACAGAACCTTCGCGACCATATGAACGACCTTGAACTGATTTTTTCCATGCTCGGTGAGGCATCCACAACAGAAATCACAAAAGTCAAAGACGCTCAAGGATTTGTTGAGACAAAAGATGCAGCTCATAAAGGCGGCGAAGTCGCAGGAAAGGCGCGAAAAGACCTTGAGCTTAAGACCGGTAAAAGTGTAGTTTCACCTCGGAACTACTTAAAATCTCCTCAAAATAAAAAATTGCTCAAAGACTGATTCAACTCACCTCTATCTTTTAGATGAGGATTTCAGGATGGCTATGTATGCTCCGTCGCAATCGGGCTGATCAGCGGAGGGAAAGGCAAGATTCTCGGATTCGATAGAAAAATTTTTATTTTGCCGCAGGAATTCTTTGATAAGAAGACTGTTTTCTGCACTTTGAATGCTGCACGTGCTGTAGCAGATTTTGCCAGATGGCTTAAGGAGCTGTGCAGCTTTTTTAAGCAGCTCTGCCTGTTTTTTTGCAAGAGTTTCAATCGCACTCCTTGTAATCCGCAAGCGCACCTCCGGCCTTTTGGCAAGAACGCCCGTATTGGAACAGGGCACATCCAGCAGTACGTAATCGAACAGCCCGGCTGCTTTCACTATCCCATCAATCTGGTCATATTTTATAATGCTGATGCTTTTCAAATCGAGCCTTCTTATATTTTCTTTCAGCCTCTCAAGGCGTGCCGTGTCAATATCGGTTGCGATAATCTTCGCTTTATCAGAAGTCAGTTCTGCAATCTGTGTCGTCTTTGTCCCCGGCGCCGCACATAAATCAAGAACCAGCCAGCCTTTCTTCGGATTAAGAAGCTCTACCGCTCTTGCTGCTGAAATGTCCTGGATTGTAAAAAGCCCCGAAGCAAAACCGGGCAGCCTTGTGATAAGCTTCGGCGACTTTAGCTGTATCATCGAGCCGTCGATAACCTGCAACTCCACTTTTGCCTGCTTTAGTTTCTCAGCAAGTTCTGCGGCTGTTGTTTTAAGAATATTGGGCCTTATATAAATAGACGGCCTCCGATTGCTTGCAAAGCAAATCTGCTCTGCCTTTTCTTCGCCGAACTCTCTTATCCATTCTTCTATCAGCCATCTCGGAATCGAAAAAGCAGCCGCCATATACTCCGCCGCAGATTTTTCAAAATCAGGCAGAATCCCGAAATCAAACCGGCAGCCGCTTGTCATTGTCTGCGGAATAATTTTGCTCTTGTCGGCTTGTACAAGAGGTGCTTCGCGGCTTGTTATGTGCGAGCTGATGCTGCGAAGGACCGCATTGACAAAAGATGCCTGCTTTCTGCCTGCGATTGTTTTGCAGGCCTCGACCGATTCGTTGACGATGGCGTACGCAGGTATCTGCGGACAATAAAGAAGCTCATAAGCTGCAATGCGAATTATATTGAGAATCTTAGAAGCAATCCTTTTTATCTGCACATCAGCACACTTTGTTATCACCAGATCGATTGCATCTCTGTTTCGAAGCGTCCCCATCGCAAGGTCGGTGACCTTTTGCCGCTCTTGGGCCTGAGGCATAAGCCGGTTTAGAATTGGTTCCAAAAAATCCTTTTTTTCGTCGAACTGTCCCAGTGCCTTCGCCGCGATTAATCGTGCCGGATGAAGTGAATTGCTTTTGTCTTTTTGTTTGCTCATTTATTGCATTTGTATTTTCGAAAACATATCACCGGGGCTTGTTTGCCTCCCGTGCGCAAAATCCTCGAAGCTCATCAGCTTTCCGCCTGCAGGTTTAATTTTTTCTATTTTTAATGCCCCGCTTCCGCAGACAACATTTAATTTCTCATCGACGCTGCCCGGGGGCAAATTTGCTGAGCTATTCTCGACAACATCAGCCGCCGCAATTGTCACCTGAATCTTTTTACAAATTTGTTTAGAAATATAATTTGCCGATGCCCCCGGCCAGGGCCATAGTCCTAAAATTTTTCTTCGCAGAACTTCCGCCGGCTCGTTGAAATCTATAAAGCCGTCTGCCTTTTTTAGCTTCGGCGCCTTTGTGGCCTGCGCATTGTCCTGCTTTTGATGTACAGCCTTGCCCGCCTCGATAAGTTCTAGTGTTTCAACAAGCAAAGGGGCAGCCAGTTTTGCAAGCCTGTCATGAAGCTCGCCTGCAGTTTCATCGGGACCAATGTCCGTAACAGCTTGCGAGATTATGTCCCCCGCATCGATTTTTTCCGACAGACTGATGATGGTTACTCCGGTTTGTTTTTCACCTTTGATAATCGCCCAGTTAATCGGCGCTGCGCCTCGGTATTTCGGCAAAAGTGAGGCATGGACATTTATTGTTCCCTTCTGCGGCAGATTGATAAGTGTATTGCCGACTTTCTGGCCGAATGCAATCACAACGATTATGTCCGGTTTAGCAGCAGCAACTTGTTCAAATGAGCCTTGTGAATTTACATCCTCTGTTTCCAGTACCGCAATTGAATGCTCTTTCGCCCAGATGCTCACCCCCGTTGGCCTTGGATTTTTCCCCCTGCCCGCTGGCTGCGCAGGCTGCGTGACAACAAGGCCGAGTTTGTGTTTAGAATTCAGGATAGCATTGAGGCAGTCGATTCCGAACTCGCCGCTGCCAAGGTAAACAATTTTCATAGTTTGTTTCTGTTCCAATAATTAATTTGGATGCGCCTTTTTAGGTTTCCGATTCGGATTCTTCGATGAGCTTCTGCAGTTTTTTCCTGTGTGCGATTTTTGCGACAGTGCTCATTTTATCTGCGATTGTTACTCCCTCGATATGGTCGAACTCATGCTGAAGGACCCTCGCATAAAAACCTTCGGCCTCTTCAGTGAACTGTTTTCCATCGAGGTCCGTTGCGCTGACGGTGCATTTTTTATAACGCTTGATTTTCGTATAAATCCCCGGAACCGACAGGCACCCTTCCTCGCCCGTATCGAACTTTCCCTCGCATACCAGTGTCGGATTTATATATACCCGAACATTTTCCCGTTTGCCGTTCAGCGATACGATGAAGATTCGCAAAGGCACTCCCGCCTGAGGCCCTGCAAAACCGACTCCCTTTTTCTCAATCATTAAATCCGTCATTTTCTCGACAAGTTTTTTTATCGACTCGTCGATTTTCTCAACCGGCTTGGCGGCCTTCGCCAGCACAACCGCCGGATAATGTGTCACATCGGATTTTTCTGGTTCATCCATTCGGCATTTCCTGATTTTTCAGTCGAATTCATCACCGGCAAAAATATTGCCAAGGTAGAGCTTTCGCACTGTCGGATTTCGCACAATCTGTGCCGGGCTTCCCGAAGCCATCACCTTTCCGTGGTCGATTATGTATGCCTTGTCAACCACCTCGAGAGTCCTCTCGACATTGTGGTCTGTTATCAAAATGCTCACACCCGAAGCGATTAAATGCCTGATTTGTCCCTGGAGGTCCTCGACGGCAATCGGGTCAACTCCGCTGAACGGCTCATCCAGCAGAATCAGCGAAGGCTCCGTCACCATTGCCCGTGCGATCTCAAGCTTCCTTCTCTCGCCGCCTGAAAGGAACCTTCCCTCGCTATCGGTAACTTCGGTGAGGCCGAATCGCTCTATAAGCATATCAGCCCGTTTATTTCTTTCGGCGTTCGTCAGGGACATTGTCTCGAGAATCGCTTGGAGATTATCGCGCACCGAAAGTTTCTGAAATATGCTCGGCTCCTGCGAAAGATACCCCATCCCCAGCCTTGCCCTCTTATACATCGGAAGCTCCGTTATGTCCCTTCCCTCGAAGACAACCGCCCCGCCGTTGGGCGTAATCATACCCATAATCATTCTGAAGGTCGTGGTTTTCCCCGCCCCGTTTCGCCCGAGCAGCCCAACCGTAGTCCGCCGGGTAATCGAAATAGAGACATTGTCCACAACAACCCTGCCGGAGTACTTTTTTACGAGCTCGTGTGTTTCAAGAAGAACCGAATTTTCCATTCCTTTTTTCCACCTGCCGTTTCGTTTTTTTTGCCTGTTTGAACGCTGTTATTATATCAGCACCCCCCAACAAAGCAAATAAAAGCTTTATATCCGATAAATCTTCTGGTATTTTGGCCTGTTTTCTGATATTAAATATATCTTGCTGAATAGATAACCTGAACTGTTTTTTGAGAATAAAGTATGCTGTTTGCGATTATTAGTGATATACATTCGAATCTCGAGGCCCTCACGGCTGTTTTGGCTGATATCGAAAGAAGGGGCATTACCACCATTTACTGCCTCGGCGACGTCGTCGGCTACGGCCCGGACCCCGCCGAGTGCCTCGACCTTGTCATAAGCAGGACTGAATGGTGCATGCTCGGCAACCACGACTACGCCGTCTTTTATGAGCCTACTAATTTCAACTTCGCTGCCGAGCAGGCAAGCTTCTGGACAAGAGAAATTCTGGAAACAAAAGGAGTCGAAAAACAAAAGCATCGCTGGTGGACCTTCCTCGGCGAGCTTCCTATGCGACGAAATATCAAAGTCAAGCTCGGCGGCTATGCCGTCTCCATTGATTTTCTCCACGCCTCGCCGAGAAGGCCCATCAACGAATATATCTTCCCCGATGATGTTTATACCAATCCGGCGAAGGTGCGGGTCCTGTTCGACCGTGTCAGCCATATTTGTTTCGTCGGACACACTCACGTCCCCGGCGTTTTCCTCGAAGAGCCTGATTTTTATATGCCCGATGAGCTTGGCGGCGTCTATCCGATTGTCTCGAAGGAAAAGGCAATTATCAATATCGGCTCCGTCGGCCAGCCAAGGGATAGAGACCCCCGCGCAAGCTATGCCTTCGTCGATGATAACGAACTGCACTTTGTGCGAGTAAATTATGATTTGGAAACGACTGTTAAAAAAATTAAAGCGACCGAGCAGCTCGATGTCTTCCACGCAGAGCGTCTCAGAGAAGGCAGATAACCGCCTTGCCGAATTCAGAGGTAAGTTCCGAAAGGTTCGAAAAATAAAATGAAAAAGAAATTTGAATATAAATTTTCAGCGGCTCCGGCATTAACTATCCTCTTTTCCCTATGCATCGCTTTCCTGACCTATGGTCTTTTCACCCCAGGCTCCGGCAATACCAGCCAGCCGTTTATCCCTTTGCAGTCCTTTACCGTTAAAACCGTAGGCGACCCCAACAAATCCGAAGGCCTTAAACCGGGAGAAGAAAAAATCCCCTTCTGGGCTGTCGGAGATGAACCGAATGTATTTTATCTCGGCGCCCCCGACCCCAACAAAGAAGACCCCAATGGATTTCTCTTCCAGCTTAAATTCAATTCTTACGGCGCAGCAATAGAGAAACTTACAATCTGTTCAGGCGCTATAAAAATTTCCAGCGACCCGAATGCAAAAAATACTAAGCCGATCGATGTGCTCAAACCGGTAAAGGGAACAGAAGATATCAATGTGATGACACTGGCAAATACATTCCTTCTTATAATGCCGCAGAAAACACAGCTTGCCCTCGACCAGCTATCCTGGATGCAAATCGGCATCGACAAATCAGATGCCAAAAAGCAGTCAATCTCCTTCGGTTCGCAAATTATTTATGAGGGCTTTCCAGCCCTCAGGCTTGTTAAAACTTTCAGCATCTCCGCAAAAAGCTATCTCGTCGATTGCCGTTTAACAATCGAAAACGTCTCGGACAATAAGCAGCTTTTCTTCTTCATCTTAAACGGCCCGATCGGCATCACCAGACTAGGAATGATTGATGAGAGAAAAGTTATCTCTGCCTTCATCGACTCACAGAAAAATATTAAACCCGTTGTCCTCGATATGAACAAGCTAAGTCAAATCAAGACTTTCAATGACAGCCTTATTTCTTCCGGCAGCGATACCTTTTTATGGTCGGGAATAGTAAATAAAAGCTTTGCATCTGTGATTGTGCCGCTGCCCGAAGGAAGCGATGCTTTCTGCCGCTGGATTGCATACAGACTTGCAGGATACTATAATCCCGACAACAAGAACGATAGCGGTGATGAGACAATAGGTGTCAGGCTCAGGACCGCCCCCATCGTGCTCAATCCGAATGAGAAAAAAACTTATGGTTTTGAGCTTTACGCTATTCCGAAGGATAAGCAGCTTTTTGAAAAAAACAAACGTTTCAAAGAGCTTGGTTTCGATAAGGTCTTGCTTTCGAAGTAGTATTCTGAGATAAAAGCAGG
>Ga0105097_10001731_pt1 | contig 10524 bp, 6 predicted proteins | sample PPLLak12cMay2015_FD_87035 | JGI IMG/M metagenome (GOLD analysis project Ga0105097, IMG submission 87035) | Freshwater sediment microbial communities from Prairie Pothole Lake near Jamestown, North Dakota, USA - PPLs Lake P7 Core (1) Depth... | ecosystem: Environmental > Aquatic > Freshwater >... | reverse complement strand
GTTCCAGGCCCAGGTCACGGTAGGCCGCGCGCGCCAACTCCACAGGGCGCATGTCGTCGGCCAGCCAGTAGAACATGTTGCGGTACTGCGGGGTGATGGCGCAGGCGCTTCTGGCCCTCGGCTCGCCCGCGGCCACGACATCGCATGCCTTCTGCACCAGCGCGCCGTTGGCTTGCAGGCCAGCCAGCGTGAAGTCGCGCAGGATGAAGGAGATCTCCACGTGCGCCGCGTCGCCCACCAGCTTGTAGCAGTGGACGAAGCCCTGCCGACCGTCGGTGGTCTCCGGCGTCAGCGTGGCCTGGGGCAGCGCGCTCAGGATCCTGGCAGCCAGCGTGGTCGCGTTGACCATCTTGTCCTTGGCCGTGCCGGTGTGGATCGACACGCCGGCAATGGTCACGACCGCCTTGTCGGCCGAAAAGGTTTCGAACACGATCGCGCCCGGCTCGCCGCCGTCCAGGGTGTAGGCCACGTCCACGGCCAGATCGGCCGGCAGGCGCGGGTCCACGCCGCGGCCGATCTCCTCGTCGGGGGTGAAGCAGATGCGCACCGGGCCGTGCTCGATGGCTGGATTGTTCAACAACTCCCCGGCCATCGCCATGACAATGGCCACGCCGCATTTGTCATCCGCCCCCAGGATGGTGGTCCCGCTGGCAGTGACAATGTCGTAGCCGATCTTCTTGGCCAGGTTGGCCGAGGTCTCAGGCGACAGCACCAGCTCCGGCGCGTCGGGCAGGGGCAGCACGCCGCCGTCGTAGTTACGATGCACCTGCGGCTTGATATTTGTGCCGCTGAAGCCGGGGATGGTATCGACGTGGGCCAGGAAGGCCACGGTGGGCGCGTTGTCTGCCTGCGGGCCGCGGCCGGGAACGGTGGCCAGCACCACGCCGTAATCGGTGACGCGCACGTCGCTCGCGCCGATCTCGCGCAGCTCGCCGGCCAGCAGGTTGATCAGGTCATACTGCTTGGCCGTGCTGGGCGAGGTCGACGAGGTCTCGTCGGCCATGGTGTCGATCTGGACGTAGCGCACGAAGCGCTCTTCGAGTTCGGGGAGGTATTTGGTGTGCAAGGGTCGTTTCCTTTGTACATAATCAATCCGGCACCAGCTCGCGCTGGCCGTCCATCTCCTCCAGGTGCAGCGACAGCGCCTGCGAGACGCTGTCGGAGCCCATGGAGATGCCGTAGATGGTGTCGGCAACCTCGATGGTGCCGCGGTTGTGGGTGATGACAATGAACTGGGTGTCCTGGGCTGCCTCGCGCAGGGCGGCGCGGAAACGGTCCACGTTGGCCTCGTCCAAGGCCGCGTCGACTTCGTCCAGGATGCAGAACGGGGGCGGGCTGACCTTGAGGATGGCCAGGATCAAGGCTGCCGCGGTCAGGCTGCGCTCGCCGCCGCTGAGCAGCGGCAGCGCCAGCACCCGCTTGCCCGGCGGCCGCGCCACGATGTCGATGCCGCTGTTCATGGGGTCGTCTGGCTCGGTCAAAACGAGCTGGGCCGTGCCGCCGCCGAAGAGCGTGGTGAAGCGCTCCTTGAACTCCCTCGCCACGGCGCGGTAGGTCACCATGAACTCGCGCTGCATCACCTCGTCCAACTCCTGGATCACCTTTTCCAGCGTCTCAGTGGCAGTGCGCAGGTCGGCTGACTGGGTGGTCAAGAACTCGAAACGCTCCTGCGCGGCGGCATATTCCTCCGGCGCGTTGGGGTTGACGCTGCCCAGCCGGCTGTACTGCAGGCGCAGACTTTTGACCTCGGCCTCGATGCCGTCGGGCAGGTCATCGACCACCGGCAGCCGTTCGACCAACGGATGGAGCGGCAGCGGTTGCTGGTTGTCCAGGGCTTCGCTCTCCTCCAGCTCGACCAGCCCAACGTCGTGCTCGATCTCGCCGCGCAGGTGATCCAGCTCGTCGCGCGCGCGCTGCAAAGCCAGCAGGAGCCGGTTGTGCGTCTGCTCCTCGGCCTGCAACTGCCTGCGATGCTCATTCTCCTCGTCGGTCAACGCAGCGCGCTCGGCCTCCAGCGTCACCAGGCCGGCCTCGGCCGGCTCGATCAGCCGGGCGAAATGCTCGATCTGGCCAGTCAGCTCGGCGTTGCCGGCATGCATCTCGTCGACGCGGCCTTGCAGCGCTTGACGCTCCGCGGCCAACGCCTCGGCGCGCGTCTGCTTGTCGCGCAGTTCCCCTTGCAGTTGGGCCAGGGCGCGCTGCTGGCTGAGGAGCAAGGTCTGCTGACTGGCCAGGCGCGCCGCCAGCACACTGGCTGCTGTACGCCGCTCCATCAAATCGGCTGCCAGCTCCACGCTGTCCAGCTCGGCGATGCTGGCCTCGGCCGCCGCGCTGGCTTGGGTTGCTTGCTCGACCTGCGCCGATAGTTCGGCCAGCCGTTGTCGGGCCTGCTCGGCCCGGCCGGCCATGCTGGTCTGCTCCTCCTGCGCGGCGACCAGCCGCTGCTGGCTGCGCTGCACCTGGTGCCCTAACTGGGCAGACTGGCCTTGCAGTTGCGACAGCGCGGCGTTTTCGGCCTGCTGGCGGCGGGCCAGGCCTGCCAACTCCTGGTCCAGCTCGGCCAGTTGCTGGCGGCGCTGGCCAAGCCGACCCTGCAACTCGGCTCGCTCCTGTTCGCGCGCCGCGATGGCGTCCCTGGCCTGCTGAAGCTGCTCGGGCAGCTCACGCAGGGAGCGCTCGCGGCCCAGCACGCCTTGGTCGCGCCGGGGAGCCACGCTGCCGCCGCTGACGCTGCCGCCGGGCCGCACGATGTCCCCCTCCAGTGTCACCACGGTGGGGCGCTCCGGGTAGCTATCCAGCACGCGCCGCGCAGTGGGCAGGTCCTTGGTGACGACAACGCGGCCCAGCAGGTAGTCCAGCAGCTTGGCCAGCCGCGGCTCGGCCTTGACCAACTGCGAGGCCAGGCCGATCACGCCGGGGCCGCTGGGCGCGCGCATGGGCTGGCCGGGGCGCAGGGTGTCCAGCGGCAAAAAGGTGGCCCGGCCGCCGTTGCTGCGCTTGAGCCAGTCGATGGCCCGCTCAGCGTCGGCCCACTGCTCGACGATGATGTCCTGCAAACGGCCGCCCAACGCGGTCTCGATGGCCAGTTCCAGCTCGGCCGGCACCTGGAGCTGGTCCGCCACCGCGCCGACGATGCCTTGCAGCGGGGAGCCGCGCTGGTCGCCAAGGCTGCGCATGACGGAGCGAGCGCCGCCGCTGTAACCTTCGCCCTCGTCCTTGAGACGCTGCAAGAGGTCAAGCTGGTCGTGCAGACGGTCAGCGCTGCGCCGCAGGCCGGCCAATTGCTCAGCCTGCCGCGCCAGTTCGGCCTCGCCCTGGGCCATGGCCTGTACGAGGGCCTGGCGGCGGTCAGCCAGCGCAGCCCCTTCCTGCTCCAGTTCAGCCAGGCGCGCCTGGTAGGCAAGCACCTGCGGCGCCAGCTCGGCCTGGCTGGCCTGGGCTGCCCTCAGCTCGGCCTCCATGCGCTGGCGCTCCTCGTCCAGGCTGCGCTTGCGGCTGTCCTGTTCCAACAGCTTGCGCTCCTGGGCGGAGATCTCGTTCTGAAGCTGGACCTGGCGGCGCTGGGCCGCGGCCAATTGGCCCTGGCGGCTGCGGCGCTCGGCCTCGACCATGTCCAGTTGCGATTGAGACTCGGCGATGGCGGCCTGGAGCTGGCGCAAGGTGGCCTGCTCGGCGCCGGCCGCGCCCTCAGCCGTCTGGACCTGTTGCTGCTGGACGTGCAGACGCTCTTGCAGCGGCCCCAGCTCGCCCAGCAGGTCCAGCCGGCGCGCCTCCAGTTGACGCAGCCGCTCGTTGCTGACGGCCAGCTCCCGCTGCGTGGTCTCGGCCTGGCGATGCAGCAGGCTGCTCTCGCGGTGCCAGTCGCCCAATTGGTTGCGCAGTTCAGTATAACGCTTTCGCAGGTCGGCGTCGCGCTCGTCCAGGCGGCGCAGCAATCCGTGCCGCGCCTCGACCACAATGCGGGCGCTGTCCTCTTGCCCGCGCGCAGCTTCCAGCGCCAACAGCGCTCGATGCCAACGATAGCCGTACCAGAGGCGCAACTGCGCATCTAGGTCGGCCTGGACCTGCATGCGCTCCTCGGCGCGGCGGGCCTGCACCTTGAGGTAGCGCAGGCGCGGCTCGGTCTCGCCCAGGATGTCATGCACCCGCTGCAGGTTGAGGCGGGTTTCTTCCAGCTCTCGCAGGGCCGTGGCGCGTTTGGCCTGGTGGCCGGTGATGCCTGCGGCCTCCTCGATCAAGGCGCGGCGTTCGTCAGGCTTGAGGGAGAGGGCCTGATCGATCAAGCCCTGGCCGATGACGGTGTAGGTGCGCTTGGCCAGGCCGGACTGGGCCAGCAACTCGCTGATGTCGCGCAGGCGAACGCGCGTGCCGTTGAGGTAGTACTCGTTTTCGCCGGAGCGGTAGGTGCGCCGGGTGACCACCACCTCGCCGTAGTCCACGTTGAGCCAGCCGTCGCTGTTGTCCAGGGTCAGGCTGGCCTGGGCCATACCCAGCCGGGCGCGCTCGTTGGAGCCGTTGAAGATCATATCTTCGCTGCGTTTGGCGCGCAGCCGGCCATAGGTCTGTTCGCCCAGCACCCACTGGATGGCGTCGGCGACGTTGGACTTGCCGCTGCCGTTGGGGCCGATGATGGCGGTCAGGCCGCCCTTGAAGACAAAATCGGTCTTGGCGGCGAAGGTTTTGTAGCCTTGGAGTTCCAGTTGTTTGAGTCGCATGGTCTGAGTAGGGCACACGCGCCGGGCACTTCGGAAGTGCCCGGCGCGTACGTTACCCAACTGCTTTCTGTAGTATCATCTGGTAAAGCGGCGAGAGCAGGGCCTGCAAGATCACGCCCAACAGGATGGCGCCCAGGCCGGCCAGCAGCAGGCGCTTACGGGCTTTCACCCAGGCCGCCAGATAAGCCGGCCGCAGGTCCAGATTAGCAACGGGCTCGGCCAGCACTGCGCCGACGAGAAGGTAGCCCACCAGGCGCACGATCATCCACAGCGGCCAGGCGGCTACGGCCAGCAAGACAGGATTCTGCGCGCTGGCCAGCAGCGAAGCCAAGGTGAAGTTGAAGCGGTCAAGCGCCACGGTCAGCAACAAGAGCCCACCCACGCCGCCGGTCAGCGCCATCGCCAGGGCGTAGAGCGCCAGATCGATCACCTGGCGGCCGTAGTCCAGCGCTGGCGCCATCTGCACCAGCGGGCCGCCCTCGATCCATGCCAACCAGGCCGTGCGGTATTCCAGCCCGCCCTGCACGGCGCGCGCGGCCGTGTCGGCAAAGAGCAGGCTGGCCACGATCACCGACAGCGACTGCACTACGACCCAGAAAAGCGCCAGCGCAACCGCCTTGCGGGGCCGGCCCTGGCGCAGCGCCCACAGGAACATGGGGATCAGCACGGCGGCGCTGAGCAGAGGCAGGCACAGTTGCTGGCCCAACAGGATCGGGAAGAACGTAGTGGCCAGGACGCCCACGGCCATGGTCGGGTAGACGATCCAGTCGTCCAGCACGTTCTCGGCCGGCGCGTCGGGAAGCTCGTCTTGCGCGCCGTCCCAGTCCTCGCCGGCCATATACGCGTCGCCGGTGTCTTGATCTGGCTGCGATTCGGTCAAGTCGATGGACAGTTCTGTTTCTTGATCAGTCATCAGGCTTGGTCGGCTGTGGCCGGTCTCCTGACCGAGCCACTATTCTCACACATCGCTGTGGCCGGTCTCCTGACCGAGCCATCCCTCAGACGGGCACGGTCAGGAGACCGGCCCGAGCAGGGTAGTCAGGTCAGGAGACCGGTCCGAGCGTAAGATGAGCATCTGCCAGCCCTTCGTCGTAGCTGCGCAGGCGGGTGCGCAGCAGGCGCTGTGCCAGGCGTACATCCAGGGTGCAGTTGCGCGGGCGGCATAGACCGCTGTTCAGGCTCTCGCCAGCAGTGATTCCGGCTGGGTCGAGGCCCACGGCGCAGGCCAGACGTTGGCCCATCTGGTAGCGGCTCAACGGCTGCGGGCCAGCCACGTTGAGCACGCCGCTGAAGGGCAGCTCGGCCAACTCAATCAGCGCCGCGGCCAGGTCCTGCACCCACACCGGCGAGCGGATTTCATCGGTGAACAGGGTGATGGGCTGGCCCTGATGCAGGCTGTCGATGACCCAGGCGCTGATCGGGTCAGGCGGGTATAGCCGGCAGATCAGCGACGTGCGCACCAGAACGGCGTCTGGCGCGGCCCCTTGCACCAGCGCTTCCGCATCGGCCTTGGCAACACCGTAGGGGTGCAGCGGTCCCGGCCGCGCCGACTCGTCGTAAGGCGCCTGTTCGCCGTCCAACAGCACGTCCGACGACACATGCACCAGGCGGGCGCCCACTGCGGCCGCAGCCTGGGCCACGTAGCCGGCGCCGTGGGCGGTGATGCGCTGCAGGTCAGGCCCGTCCTTGCGGTAGGCCGTGTGGATGATGACCTGCGGATGAACCTGCTGCACAAGCTGCCGCACCGCCTGGGGATCGCCCACATCCAGTTGGACGTAGGTGATCCCGCCCTGGCCGGCTGGCTTGCGGCTGAACCACGTGCCCCAAAGCGCTGCACGGCCAGCGGCCTGGTGCAGCACCTCGCCGCCCAGCAGGCCGCTAGCGCCCGTGACCAGCCAGCGCCTGCTAGAGTAAGCCGGTCTCAAAGCCATTGACCTCAGCCACGGCCGGCTCCGAGATTTCACCTGCGGCGGCGTTCTCGCTGGACTGGTTTGTTTCCAGGCCAGGCGGGTTGATGACGTCGTCGTACTGATGCACTTCCACGTATTGCAGCGCGCTGGCGGCGGCCTCCTGCGATGCGACCTGTTTTGACTTGCCAAAGCCGACACCCCAGACCACATTGTCGATCACTGCATGGACGGTGAACTGCTTTTCGTGATCTGGACCATTGGCCTCGGCAGTGCGGTAGCGGGGTGTGGCGCGAAAGGTATTTTGGCTCCACTCTTGCAGGCGGCTCTTGGCATCCTTGAAGGCCGCTATGTCCACGAACTCGGGCAATGCTGGTTCGATCAGGGCAAAGAGCAAGCGCTTGACGGCCTCCAGGTCTTGATCGAGGTACAGCGCGCCCACCAACGCCTCGAAGGCGGCGCACAGCGTGGCAGGACGGTCACGGCCGCCGCTCTCAGCCTCGCCGCGGCCCATCTGCAAGTGGCGGCCCAGGTCGAACTGCAGCGCGAACTCGGCCAGGGTTTCCTCGCGCACCAGGGTTGCGCGCAGGTTGGTCAGCATGCCCTCCCGCATCTCGGGGAAACGGTGATAGAGATACTCGCCGACGATGAAATCGAGCACGGCATCGCCCAGAAACTCCAGCCGCTCGTTGTCGGCCTGCAACAAATAGCGGGTTTCGTTCAGGTAGGAGCGATGGGTCAGGGCGCGCTGCAAAAGGGTCTTATCGCGAAAGATGAGGCCGCTGGCCTGTTCAAAGCGTTGCGCGGCCTCCAGCGCAACGCGGGCGCGCGATCCGGGCGACTCATAGTACACGGTTGACAAAGCCTCCAGGGCCTGATCAACTTCCCTGTGCGCAGGACTGGGCAGCCGGGCGCGCCCACAGGGAAGTCCATCAGTGGATCAAGTTTGCTGCTGGCGGCAGGGCCGTCATGCGGCGATTATAGCACAGCGCAAGAAAAATGCCACAACCCTGGCGTGACTTGCCATCCGGGCAGTGCGCAGTATAATTGTGTCATACCCGCTTACCAACGACGTGCGCATGCCCTGCGCACGTCTTGTGTGTGCGTCGTTGACAGGGTCAAGGACCAGGAGGTAATCAAAACACACGGTGCTTAAGCTTTTTCGCCGATCACAAGAAGAACAGCGCGCCGACGAGCAGCGCATTCACGAGAGCCTGGAGAAGACACGCGGCGGCTTCATGGGCCGGTTGGGCGCGATCTTCCAGGCCAATGAGATCACCGAGGCGACCTGGGAAGAGCTGGAAGAAACGCTCATCATGGGCGACGTGGGCATCGAGACCACCGAGGCGTTGGTCAGCCGCGTGCGCGAACGCGTCAGCAAAGAAGGCATCAAGCGGCCTGAGCAAGCCCAGGCCGTGCTGAAACAGGAAATGCTGGCTGTGCTGGGCGGAGCGGATCCGATGGAGATCGACGAGCCGCGCCTGTTGACCATCATCCTGATCGTGGGCGTCAACGGCTCTGGCAAGACAACCAGCATCGCCAAGCTGGCCAGGCTCTACAAGCAGCACAGCCGCAAGGTGGTGTTGGCCGCGGCCGACACCTTCCGCGCGGCTGCGGTGCATCAGCTCGAAATCTGGGGCGAGCGCGCCGGCGTGGAGGTGATCAGCCAGGGCCAGGGCGCTGACCCGGGCGCGGTGGTCTACGACGCGATCCGCGCCTGCCAGGAAAGCCGCAACGCCGATCTGCTGATCATCGACACCGCCGGCCGGCTGCACACCAAGTTCAACCTGATGAAGGAGTTGGAGAAGGTGCGCAACGTGGCTGCGCGCCAGGTGCATAAGGCGCCGCACGAGACATTTCTGGTGCTGGACGCCACCACCGGCCAGAACGCGCTCAGCCAGGCCCGCCATTTCAAGGAGGCCGTCGCGATCAGCGGTGTGATCCTGACCAAGCTGGACGGCACCGCCAAGGGCGGTATGGTCTTTGCCATCGCCAAGGAGTTGGACCTGCCCGTGCGCTTCGTCGGTACCGGCGAAAGCATGGAGGACATGGCGCAGTTCGATGCGCGGGTATTTGTGGACTCGCTGTTTCAGTAGCAATGAAGCGTAATGCGTAACCCGGAGATGGCGGAAGTTGTCTCCGGGTTACGAGTCACGGGTTACGAGAACCAAATCCGGTTCCTACACAAACCAAACCGAAGCACAGGAAAACAACCATGGACGAAACCAAGAACCAGCTCATCGAGCTAGGGGAGCGTGTCGAAACGCTCAGGGGGCGACTTTGACGTCGCCGGCATGCAAGCGCAGATCGATCAACTGGAAGAGAAGGTAGCCGATTCCAGCATCTGGAACGATCCGGCTTCGGCCCAGGCAATGATGCGTCAGTTGTCAGACCTCAAAGGGCAGGTCGACCAGTGGGACGGCCTGGCGCAGCGGATCCAGGAGGGACTGGAGCTACTGGAGTTGGCCGAGGCTGAGGACGATAGCGACACAGCCACAGCGGTGGCCGCCGATGCCGACGCGATCACGGGCGAGATCGACCGCCATGAGTTCCAGCTTGCCCTCAGCGGCCCCCATGACCGGGGCAGCGCGATTCTGTCGATCCACGCCGGCGCGGGCGGCACCGAGGCGCAACACTGGGCTGACATGTTGCTGCGCATGTACCTGCGTTGGGCCGAGCAGCACGGCCATAAGACCGAGCTGACCGACCGCACCGCGGGCGAAGAGGCCGGCATCAAGAGCGCCACCATCGAAATCGAGGGCGAGTGGGTCTATGGCTATCTGGGATCGGAGCGGGGCGTGCATCGGCTGGTGCGTATCAGCCCCTTCGACGCCTCGTCCCGCCGCCACACGTCTTTCGCCCTGGTGGAAGTCCTCCCGCTGCTGGATGACGACATCGACATCGAGATCAAGCCCGACGACGTGCAGATGGACGTCTTCCGGGCCGGCAGTGCAGGCGGCCAGCACATGCAGAAGAACTCGACCGCAGTGCGTTTGACCCACATACCTAGCGGACTGGTAGTGATCTGCCAGAACGAGCGCAGCCAGATGCAGAACCGCCTGTCAGCCATGCGTGTGCTGCGCGGCAAGCTGTATGACCTGGAATTGCAGAAGCGCGAAGAACAGACCGCCCGTCTTAAAGGCAAGCACGTAGAGATGGGCTGGGGCAATCAGATTCGCTCCTACGTGTTGCAGCCCTACCAGATGGTCAAGGATCTGCGCACCGAGTACGAGGTGGGCAACCCGCACAGCGTGCTCGATGGCAACCTGGACGGTTTTATGGAAGCCTGGTTGAAAGAACGTGTGGGGGAAGTGAAGACGAGCAGCTAGGCCGAGCGAAAAGCACAGGGATCTGTGATAGCCCGGTGCTCACGTGCAATGCATTACCTTGGGGGTTTCTGGCAATCAAAGGTTGTGACGGTGACACGGCAGGCTCCCAGAGTGGCGTTTCTGGTAGCCTGCTGCCGAATCACCCTGCCAAGCGGACAAGCGGGAGAAAGACCTTGGGCGGCAGCACCTGGTAGTGATAGCCAATGTCGGCCGCGCCGCGGTCAAACTGGCCCTCCCTGTCGGTGGTGAGTTGGCTAAGGCCCAGCGACTGAGCTGTCTCCAGGCACGCGTCGACCAGCGGACTGACTGCTTCCGGCTCGCGGCCAAGTTGCAACAAATAGTAAGGACCCAAAAGTCCATTGACAAACTGCGGATTGGCTACCAGGTCGCTGCCTCCTGGCGCAACGCCCTGATAGTTGGCCAGACGGTTGTCGAACAGGCTGTTGCGCATGGTCTGGCTGGGTTGGCCGCCGCTGCTGCGGATGCCGTAGCCGTTGCCGACAATCGCGTTGTAGGATAGGTTGGGGGCAGCGCCAGGAGCCAGCAGGATGCCATCGCCGTTTTGATCTCGGC
>Ga0105097_10001730_pt1 | contig 10525 bp, 7 predicted proteins | sample PPLLak12cMay2015_FD_87035 | JGI IMG/M metagenome (GOLD analysis project Ga0105097, IMG submission 87035) | Freshwater sediment microbial communities from Prairie Pothole Lake near Jamestown, North Dakota, USA - PPLs Lake P7 Core (1) Depth... | ecosystem: Environmental > Aquatic > Freshwater >... | reverse complement strand
TGGTAGCGATATTATCTTGAAGCTCCTTTGCAGAAGCGTCTATCATCACAGATGTAAAGCCGCATGAAATTGCTTCTTCGATGAGGGTTAATTTTTTGGTATGGTCTAGGTGTAATCCCATCGGAACGGTTGGCTTCTCATCAGCGACAGCCTGCCAGAATTGTTCCGCAAAATGGGTTACTGATAATTGGTATATCTCCAACTCAACTTGTGCTATCTGAATAATTATGGGTGATTGCATTAATTCTCCACCACGCAAAACAGGCCTGATCATCGCAGTGTATCGAGGATTATATGCACCTACCGCGAATTTCCCCCGCTCCGCACCTGAAAGCAGGTAAGGCAATTGAAAGATGTTAGCTGGTTTTTTATACATTCATTCTCCCTTTTTCAAACGCTTGGTTTTCATTCACCCGAGGTTCCAGAGCAAAAAAAACATCCTCTAGAATGATAGTTGACAACGTAAGACATTTTAACCCAATTGCAGTATAATGATTATTGAAGAATACGAAAAAAAGAATTCTATCAAACCCAAAATAAATTCAGGAGAATGATCAACAATGGCTGACAAACAGGACAGTGCTCAAGAATCTGGTTCTATTGCCCTCGATAAGGAATTTTATTTAAATGTCCCGCCGTTAAAAATGGACTACCACATCAAGGGGATGGACAACGCTGATTGGGGTATGAAAGATAGAATGTCTCGAATATTCAATCCCAAAAGTGGCAATACGCTAATGCTCGCATTCGACCACGGCTATATCATGGGCGCTTCCACCGGGTTGGAGAGACTGGATATTCTGATCCCGCAACTCGCCGATGACATCGATGTTTTCATGGCAACTCGCGGAGCATTGCGCACTTGTGTTCCCCCTACATTTAATAAAGGTGTTGCCCTGCGCTGCTCAGCTGGCAGCACTGTTCTATCTGATGATGTGACCGCAGAGTTTGTTGGCGTTGATATCGAAGATGCGATCAGAATGAACGCTTCGTGCATGGCTGTTCAAACGTTTATGGGTTCACCTGACGAGAAATCATCATTAGCAAACCTCTGCGCGACCATCAATGCGGGTATGCGATACAACATCCCCACCCTGGGTGTGGTTGCTGTTGGTAAAAATATGGCAAGGACTTCCCAGTTTTTCCTTCTCGCCACAAGAGTCATTGCCGAGCTTGGCGCTCAGCTTGTAAAAGTATATTATTGCAACGACTTTGAAAAAATCACCGCCGCTTGCCCTGTTCCCATAGTCATAGCTGGCGGAAAAACACTTCCTGCAAACGACGCGCTGACCATGGCATATCATGCAATTAGTGAAGGGGCGCATGGCGTTGATATGGGCCGCAATATTTTCCAGGCAGAAGATCCCAAAGCGATGGCAAAGGCGGTCGCCAAAGTGGTCCACGAAAAATTCACCGATAAAATGGCCTACCAATTCTATCTGGACACGAAGAAAAAATAACCCCTTACATCCCTGTTTGTGATTTTGAGCAGGATGGATAGTGAATACGTGATCCCAGCCGAATGATAAAAACGAACAGACACCCGGTTTTGCAGGGTGTCTGTTTTCTTTTCGTGATAACGAAAAAAAATTATAAATTTTTCAAAGTGATCTATTGATAAGCACCAAATTCTTTTACAGCTTCCAACATAGCCAATGCATTCTCAATTGGAATATCCGGCTGCATATTATGGATGGGGGTAAACACAAACCCACCCCCGGGCTTAAAGGTTTCAATAGATTCTTTGACCTTCGCTTTTACCTGTTCGGGTGTTCCCGTCGGGAGCGTCACCTGGGTGTCTATTCCGCCACCCCAAAAAGTTAATTTTGAACCAAATTCCGCTTTAAGCTCGACCGGAGTCATCTTTTCTGCGGTAGTTTGAACAGGATTAAGGATATCAACTCCGGCTTCAATAAAATAAGGGATAAAACCGCGAACACACCCGCAGGAATGATAAAAAGTTTTAATATCAGAATTTTGATGTACATAATCGTTCATCATTTTATAATTTTTGAGATGAACTTTTTTGTAAATTTCCGGGCTAAACATTTCTGCTCGTTGGGTTCCATAGTCACTTGTAGAAATTAGAATGGTGTCTATGTATTTTCCTACCGCCTGTAAATAAACCTTAAGATTCTCAAGTCCGACTTCAGCTGTGGCATGCATTAATTCGTAAGCATAGTCAGGCTCAAGTTTCATTATGAGCATCCACTCCTCAAAGGAATGACCGGCTACCCCAGCTGAAGAACCGAGTTTGCCTCTGTGGAAACTTCCATGCAAAGATAATTCTGTGTTCTTGAATAGAAACTCCGCCCTTTTCTCAAGAGAGAGCAACTCTTCATCATTGTATATAGGAAGCGTCTTCTGAAATTTATCGATATCCACATGGACAATCTCAAAATCAAGCTTCATGCCGACGCCATAATTTGGGCGATCAAAATAGTCGCCCGTGGGTGCCATTTTCGCCAAGACTTTCCCGTCTGCATTTACTATATGGATCTCCCCATCCGGCGCAATTTCAGTTTTAAAACTACCAGGCATCAACACGCGATTGCCGCGATTTGTTTGCCAGATTTGCCAATCCTTATTCTTCATGCCAAAACTATAAATCTCATTTTCGAGTTGAATAACATCAGCCCCGAAATAATTTAGCATGAGAAAGTCAGGGCGGGCAAGCATTAACATTTGTTCATACACTTTTGGTAATTCACAATCTAAACCGACATGCTGGGCAATTTTTATATACTCGTCCACATGTACACCGGTAACAAAAGTACCACCAATATCCACCGGTACCCGGTCAGGTTCCTGATGTTTTATTGCCATCCTTACTCGTTCACGGGAATTCATCTTTAATTACCCTTTCAGATCTTCTGATTCCAATAATTATCCAGCGTATTAATGGCTTGAATATACCGGGCGTATTTTTTGTCGTACGCCTCTTTTTTGTTGATATCCGGAGTAACAACACCTGTTACCTTGACCATCCCTGCAACAGCATCATCAACATTGGGGTAATAACCAGCTCCCACTGCTGCACAAATAACCGCACCAAGCGTACCCAATTCACTAGTCTTGGGTAACTCAATGGGCATTTGAAGAACATCAGCAAACATCTGAGCCCACTCATAGCTCTTTGAGGCACCACCTGCGATTCTGGCAGCTTCAGGTGGCGTTAGATATTTAAGCAGCTTTTCAATGTGATATCGATGGGAAAAACATATGCCTTCATAGATCGCTCTTATGAAATGTTTACGTTCCTGCCAACCTTGTAATCCCAGAAAACAAGCCTGGGCGAGAGGATTTACATTACTTCCGTAAAGGAAGGGCAGGTAAATCAGATCGGTTTCATCAGGTCTGGTATCATGAATGGCGTTGTTGCACAGATCATACACGCTTAACCCTGCCGCTTTGGCAAGTTTCCTTTCTTCTTGAAGGAATTCACTTACGAACCATTCCAAATTACTTGCAGATGTAGGTGATCCTTCCAACATCAGCCAATATCCCGGACGTGAAAAAACCGTAGTGGAGAAAAATTCTTTCGCGACAATCGGAGTTTTTCCAATGTATTGATTATTAGCCCAGGTGCCTGCAATAATACATATCCTGGTTTCATCAACGGAACCAGTTGCGAGCGCTGCCGAATCGATATCATAACAACCTGCAAAAACAGGAACGCCCACCCCAAGCCCTGTTAATTCCGAAACCTCCTTTAGAATTTTTCCTGCTTCATCGAAGGATCCGACCAGAGGGGGGATCATATCCGCAACTTCCTCAATTCCCCCCAGCTTTAACATTTCCCGGTCAATCCTTTGTTCTTTTGTATTAATTAAACCTGTGCCTGACATGTCTGTAATTTCTGCACACAGTACACCTGTCAGTTTGAATCGTACATAATCATGCGCATTTAAGAAATATTTCGTTTTGGCGTAGCTTTCTGGTTCGTTTTCCTTTAGCCAACGCATCACCACAAAAGACAACGCCGGCCAAAGGATCTGCATATTCAATGGATGGATCTTTTTGTAGTAGCCTTCTGTTTCCAACACTTTCATGTAAGGAAGACCACGGCTGTCTGCCCCTTCAATGGTCCGGCGGACGGGTTGTTTTTCCGAATCAAGCAAATGAGCGCCGTTGCCATGGCCTGTTAATGAAACCGCAACGATGTCTTTGCTATCAATCTCCGCACACTTAATGGCACCATTTATCGCACTGATATTTGCCGACCAAAGATCGTTCATATCTCTCTCGTAATAGCCGGGTTTGGGTGAGGAATGATCAGCCCTAACTCCAAACGCGCCAATTTCGTTGCCTTGAAGATCAAAGATCGCAGCTTTAATTATTGTGCTTCCAATATCAATTCCTAGTAAATACATATTCACTCCTTTTTATCAGAGGTCGGGAAATTGGTATCATAATTTTCCAAGCTTTTTCTGCTTGGATAGAGAAACATATCCATCTACAGTAATCACAATCAGGAGAATAATCCCCACCATAATGCTTTGCCACTGGGGAGGAATTGTGAAAAGGTTGAAAGCATTGCTCATGAGCGCCATGAAAAACATGCCAGCGATAGCGCCGATAATGGATCCCTGCCCACCCATCAAAGTGCCACCCCCAATGATGCATGCAATAATGATTTCCATGTTTGCCCCGACGCCCGTGTATCGATTGGCGATGCCTGCTCTGGCAGTAACAAGAACTCCGGCGAATGCCGCCAGCGTCCCGCTTATCATGAATGCGATAATCCTGATTCTCTTTACATCGATCCCCAACTGCCTGGACGCATTATAGTTGCCACCGATGAAGAATAGTTTTCGTCCAAATTTGGTATAAGTTAGGATAAGTTGGAAGATTATTACAAGAACCACCATTATCCAGAACATGTAATACACATTCAAAAATTGACCTCTCCCCAGGTTATTAAAATTTTCGGGGAAATTTGTGTAGCCTGCCTGCCCGCGACCAACTAAAACAATTTCACTGATCCCTCTGGCAATGTACATGGTTCCGATCGTGGCGATCAGCGCATTCACTTTTGCAACCTCGACGAGTAATCCGTTGATTACACCAATGAGCATTCCCGAAACGATACCAGCGATAATTGCCAAAATCGGATCCGCGCCTAATGTGAGAGAAATTGCTGCAACAAGTCCTCCCAGGCACATAGCTGAACCGACGGATAGATCAAAGACACCAGATATCAGGAGCACCATCATGCCAATGGACATAATTCCGTAAGGAGCGATAGCGGTTTGCACGGCATCAATATTTGCCGGATCCAATGCATACGGTGTGGTAATGATGAGCATTAAGAATAACAAAACGGCAAGGGTGACAGATACAGCTTCGTTCCTCTTAAAAATAGCGGAAAGTTTTTGGCTTGTATTCTGAAAAAATAATTTCTTATCCATAAGTTGATATCCTTAATTATTCTTATTCAGGCGCGTATCAATGAAAACAGAGATGATAAGAATCACTCCAATAATCAATTGCTGGAGGAGCGGCTCAATATTGAAAATCACCATCCCATTAAGAATTGTTGCCAGGAAAATTAGGCCGATACACGATCCAAGAATGCTGCCTTTTCCACCATAAAGGCTGGCTCCCCCAAGGACTGCAGCGGTAAGAAGCTGAAACTCAAGTCCCAGCCCGATTGCCGTGTCAGCATAGGAAACACGGGAAGATATCAAAATACCACCCACAGCAGCAGCCAAGGCCGATATGGCAAACATGGCGATTTTTATTCGATCAGATTTGATCCCATAGATCCTTGCTGTTTGGCGGTTTTCTCCAACAAAATACATCCTTTTAAACATCGCAGATTTCTTAAGGAGGATCTCAAGAACAATAACCAGCACAACCATGGCGATAATGGTGATATACACATCTCCGATTTCAATTTTTGAGAGATGACGCATGGCAGGCGGATAAGTCGCGCCGTACATGGCTTTGACAAAATAGGAAGATAATCCGCGAATAAGCGTCAACGTGGCGATAGTCACCATCATGGAATTAAGCCTGAACCTGACAACCAGAAAACCTGTCAACATTCCCATGAGCACACAAACCAATAATGAGATACCCATCGCGGGTAACAGCGGCACTTTCATCATTACCATCAGGTATCCCATAAACATACCGGAAAAAGCGTAGACCGATCCTACTGAAAGGTCGATCTCACCCATGATCATCAGGTATGTGAAGCCGATGATGGCAAAAAACTGGAATGACACGCCATACAAAATGGAGTAGATATTTCTGGTGGAAAGAAATGTGTCGCTTGCAAATGAAAGGAAGATGAACAGACTCAAAGCGATGGCAATTATGGTAAATGAACCAAAATTGAAGCTCTTTTTCCTGCTGATGGGTGCTGATGTCGATAATGTGTCGGTATTCATTGGTTAGCACCTCCCGCTTCCCGCAGCCAGGGCAAAAACAGATTCCTCATCAATTTGGTCCCCCGCTAACTCCCCAACAATTGATTTATTTTTCATCACATAGATCCTGTCACAAAGGCCCATAAGTTCGGGAAGGTCGGAGCTGAAAATGATGAATCCGGTCCCTTGCTTAGCTGCTTCTAAAATAAACTTATGAATTTCGCTCTTTGCACCCACATCAATTCCACGCGTTGGTTCATTCACGATCATCAGCTCAGGATTTGTGCCGATACACATCGAGAACATGAGCTTCTGTTGATTGCCACCACTGAGATTGCGTGGTTTTTCAAAAATATTCGGAATTACTATGGAAAAAAGGTGGATGTATTTTTCGGTGTAATCCGCAATTGAACTATTATTAAGAAACGATAAGGTGGATAGTTCATCCATCTTGGGCATCATCATATTATCTGCGGCGCCACTGCCCAATAAAAGGCCTGCTTTTTTTCGATTATTATTCAGGTACAGGATTTTCTTTTTTAGAAGCTCTGGTGGAGTGATCTTTGATAGTTTTTCATTCTTGAACGTGATCTCACCGGTATCTTTTCCTTCAAGCCCATATAACATCTGGGACACCGTGATCAAACCGGATCCTTCCAATCCAAAAAAGCCGATGATCTCGCCCTCGTGAAGTTCAAATCCGATGGGATTGAGCGCATTCTTCTTCGCAAGACCTTCCACTTTATAAAATACCGGGTTTGCGCTAGCATCAAAAAAACTCTTCTTGGAATAGAGACTTTCAGATAGCTCGCGACCAACCATGGCGCTTACCAGGTCATCCTCGGTAAGATTTTTATCATTTAAATATGTGCATACATATCTTCCATCCCGTAAAATCGTAATTCTGTCGCTAATTTCCAGAACTTCATTGATTCGATGGGAGATGTAAATGATCGTAATCCCTTTATCGCGTAAGTCACGAATGATCTGCATCAATTTGCAAGTTTCATCGTTGTTTAAACCAGAAGTAGGTTCGTCGAGCAGAATAATCTGCTGGTTATTACTGATACAGCGGAGTATCTCGACCATCTGCTGCTGAGCAAGAGTGAGGGACTCCATTTTCTGTTTTGGTTTTATATTGATATCAAAAATCGCGATACTTTCTTCCGCGCGACGATTTAAACTGCTCCAATTAATGGTCCCGATAGTATTAGTAAAATAGCGGGTGGGAAAAATATTCTCAGCAACGGTCAGGTTATCGAAAATCGACAATTCCTGATGCACCATCGAAATTCCCATCATTTGGGCGTGCTCAGGTGAAAAGATTTTGATTGTTTTTCCACCAATAATAATTTCGCCGGAATCTGGTGATTCTTCGCCCATAATGATCTTTACCAATGTGGATTTACCGGCGCCGTTTTCTCCGAGTAATGTGTGGACTTCCCCTTTTTTTATTCCAAAACTGACACCCTTCAATGCCTTGACGGCACCGTAGGCTTTTGAAATTTCACGAATTTCAATGAAATCGTCATCTCCAAATGCTGGTGCTAGTTTTACTTTTGTTTTGCTTTGCACTGGATTTGATAACATTGTTCTACTCCCAATATAGGACTTCTTTAGCCATCCAACTTTTTTAGTGCCTGAAATAAGAAGTCGAAAGGCATACGGTTAATACACCTTTCGACTTAAATATCGTTAGAGCTGAAGATTAGTAGTTATACAGGTCGGTTTCAATAACGGGCATATTCTCAGCAAGGAAGTATTCAACATTATTGGCATCAATGACCGCTGCCGTATTATACATGTTTTCCGGAACAGGGTTGACACCGGCGGCTGCATTGTCTGAAGAAACCGGGATATTCTTCAATCCACCATTGTTCCAATCCTCCATAACGAGGATGGCCATGAACTCATCTGTAGCGGTTTTGTTGATGAGCGTTGCATCGATGTAACCCTTCTGGATGTATTCAAGTGTAGCGGGTTCTCTATCATGAACAACAACCTTTACTGAACCCGGTTCGATTGCCAGTTCGTCCATAGCCATGGCGATACCGGTACCGGAGCTGGAATCCAGCCCAACAACCGCATTGACGTCGGGATAGTTATTGAAAACGCTCTTTGCCGCTTCGATGGCATCTGCGGTTGCAGCTTTGTCATCGGCTTCAACAACGACTTCCCATTCAGAGTTCTCGGCAAGGTAATCTTTTACGCCCCGGAGCTTGGCGTCGGTGTTTGCGGCTCCCCAGTTACCCATAAGGGCAACTTTTCCGGTTGTCCCGGCGCGTTTGATCAGCTCGGCGGCTGTATCGCGCCCGCACTGGTAGTTATCGAGACCGATATAGGTAAGGCCGGGGTTGACAGCAGTCCTGGTTTCGGTCATAACAACCGGAATACCAGCAGCCATTGCTTTCTTTACGGCTTCTGCAGGGGAGTCATCCCACATACGGGTGATGATCCCATTCGGATTCTTGGCGATGGCAGCTTCGATGGCATCAGCCTGGGCTTTTGTGTCCCATCCTTCAGGGCCAGCTGCAATGATATTGACATTGAAGTATTCTGCAGCATATCTTAGGGCAAGATGGGAATCGGCAAAATAAGGGTGCGCCTGGTGCGAAGAGATCATGTAATAGGTGCGCATGGGTTGATCCGCTGCGGCTTCGGGCGCGGCAGCTTCGGGTGCTGCGGCTTCGGGTGCGGTAGCTTCGGGCGCTGCAGGGGCAGCGCATGCAACAAGGATCGTTGCAATCAGCATAACAACTAAACCAATAGAAACATTACGTTGACTCATTTTCTCTTTCTCTCCTATAGGATGATTTTTCGCTCGGTGAGCGATAGTAGTAATTATAGAGAAATTAGACAACGATGTCAATAATCGCAAGATTAGAATATAATAATGGTGAATTTTTGCAAATAATCTATTTGATAGTCCCCAGAATATCTGATGGTAATGTAGGAGAATTAATTTACCAGAAGCAAGAACCGAAAGGGTAGTTGGGATCCGAGATAAAACCTGGTCACTCAATCTTGAAGTTCAAGATGCAAAGTACAAGTTTGTTTCTTCGAACGAATAAAATAAAATCGTTTTCTTTTTTGGTCATACTTTACTAGGAGAAAAGAATGGCAACAGAAACCACTTTTTTAATGGATACATCCAGCGTTAAATTTGGTCCGGGTTCGACAAACGAGGTTGGGTACGACATGAAGAACTTGGGAGCCCGCCGGGTGATGGTTCTCGTCGATCCAAATCTGGCGGATAGTGAAACATGCGCCAAGGTAATGAAATCACTTCAGGGTGCAGGCATAGACGCGGTGTTATATAACCATGTGCGTGTAGAACCCACGGACCTTTCCTTCAAAGAAGCGATCCAATTTGCCACTGACGGGAAATTTGATGGTTATGTCGCCGTGGGTGGGGGTTCGACCATGGATACCGCCAAGGCAGCCAATCTTTATGCCACTTATCCAGCCGAATTCCTGACCTATGTCAATGCCCCCATTGGCAAGGGTCAACCACCTCCAGGGCGCCTATGCCCAATGGTCGCCATTCCAACCACAGCCGGTACTGGCAGCGAAACAACCGGAACAGCAATTTTCGACTTACTGGAGATGCACATAAAAACCGGGATAGCCCACCGGGCGCTGCGCCCGCAACTTGGGATAATCGATCCTGACAACACGAGAACGATGCCAAAAATGGTGGCTGCATGCAGTGGACTGGATGTGCTGTGCCACGCCCTCGAATCACTGACAGCACTCCCCTACCAGCAGCGCGTTGCACCGGAGACGCCTGCTCAGCGCCCGGCTTACCAGGGTGCCAATCCAATCAGCTATATTTGGGCATCCAATGCGATCGAGATCTGCTCAAAATTCCTGGTCCGTGAGATCACTGATATTTCAGATGACGAAGCGCGGGGACAGATGCTGCTTGCATCTTCTTTTGCCGGGATCGGCTTCGGAAACGCAGGAGTTACCCTCCCGCACGGAATGTCCTACCCCATCTCCGGAATGGTGCGCAACTATTTCCCGGAAGGTTATCCTCAAGATCACCCCATGGTTCCGCATGGAATGTCTGTCATTCTTAGCGCGCCTGCCGTTTTTCGTTTTACCGCTCCAACTAATCCAAAACTTCATCTCTATGCGGCCGGCCT
>Ga0105097_10001729_pt1 | contig 10530 bp, 8 predicted proteins | sample PPLLak12cMay2015_FD_87035 | JGI IMG/M metagenome (GOLD analysis project Ga0105097, IMG submission 87035) | Freshwater sediment microbial communities from Prairie Pothole Lake near Jamestown, North Dakota, USA - PPLs Lake P7 Core (1) Depth... | ecosystem: Environmental > Aquatic > Freshwater >... | reverse complement strand
CGAACAAAAAGTACGGATAAACAAATAGATTTAAATGAGTTTATTTAACAATATAGGAGATATGTATGGAAAGTAATGAAATTTTAAGTAATAGTATTGCAGATTTATCAAAAAATAATTTTGATGATTCTTTAATAAAAGATAACAAATTATGTTTTATAATAGAAGAAAAATTATATAGAGTTAGGATGTTGAATCAAGGAGAACAATCCATTGTAGAACATAAACGTAATTTAATGCAATTAGAGTATTTAAAACAAGAAGGATGTATTACTAAGGCTCAATTAATTGCTCAATTAAAAAACGATAATATTGTGGATATTGAAAAATTAGAAGAAACTAAAGAAAATTTGACAAAAGACCTTAAAAAGTTTTGGTTTATGTTAGCAACAAAAGATTCTGGAGATAATAATAAAATTTCTGAATACTCTGAAAAAATTTCAAAAATTCAGGAAAAACTTCAGGGTTTAGCAATTGATATAGCCACTTATTTGAGTCCTTGTTTAGAAAGTAGATTAGAAAAATTTTATTTAGAATATGTTACTATGCTTTGTACAGAACAACAGGTAGGAGAAGATTGGAAAAAGGTTTGGAATACTTATGATGAATTTAATCAAGCAGATACAGTTTTAAGTAATAAAGCGATTGCATATACGACTTGGCTACTTTTAAATAGAAGGTAATATGAATATTGAATCTCAAATTAGAACCCTTGCTAGGTCTATCCATTATCAAAATATTTATAAAACAGCTAAAGAAATAAACGTTGATTTTTTTGAAAATAAGACTAACTTTAGTGGATTACAATCTCTTTTCTTATTTTGGTTATCTATATATGATTCTTTATATCAGGATTTAGCACGAAAAGAGTGGAAGTATCTTGATGAGAAAGTGATTAATTCAGATGTAAGATGTGATGCTTTTCTTTATTGGCGGTCACAAATACGTGAACAGGAAATGCTAAAACATAAACAAGAACAGAAAGCAGATAAATTTAAGTTTAAAAAACCTGGAAAAGTATCTACCTTTGATGTAGATTTTTCAGGATAATTATTATAGATTTTATAAGGTGGTAAATATTATGGCTCTTGGTACTGATTATATAATTAGATATTTATCTGATATTAGTGGGGCAGTTAAAGGTGCAAAAGATGTTGAAGCAATAAATGCTAGAGTTGCCCAAAATATTCAGGAACGATATGGAAAGGTTGCTAGTGTTATTGGACAGATAGCTCCAAAATCGGTAATATCTCCCATTACATCTGGTCAATTTGCTGGTCTTAATAAAGAGATTGTAACTACTGGAGAAATTGTTAAAACCACATCTGGTAGTTTTTTAGAACTTTCTAAAACACAAACTATTATTGGCGGTGAATTACGTAATACTTCTAGTTCTATAAGAGATGTTACTAGTCAATTTGTTAAAACCAATTTAGAAGCCGAAAAAGGAAATAAAGTATTTACTAATTTGGGTGATAATATCAAACAATTGGCTGGCCGAGCTTTATTAACTATTCCTATTTGGCTAGCTTTACGCAGTGCTGTTATGGGTACACTTTCTGCTATGCAAGAAGGATTTCAGGCTTTAGTAACTGAAAGTTTAGCTTTACAAAAGGCCAAACAAAATTTACAAGGCAGTGTTACAGACATTGCTGCTAATTTTGCTAAATTAAAAGAAGAAAGTAAGGCTTTAGCTTTAGAAACTGGTATTTCACAAGATAAAATTATATCTGCTTTTCAAAAGTTTGCAACAGTTGGTTTTGATTATACAACATCTATGTCTGGTGCTAATTCTGCAACTAAATTAGCAATTATTTTACAAGGCGACGCAGTAGAAGTAGCTAACGCATTTGCTAGGTCTATGCGTGTTTTAATTGATAGAAGTAAAGGTGCAAAATCCGAAAGCGAACAGTTAGCCGATGCTATGTCTTTGACGCTTGAATTATGGAGAACTAATGCCTTTGAAATTGGAGAAATGACGCAAAGTTTAGAAAAATTTTCTGGTACAGCAAAGACTATGAATTTTACAACTGCTCAAACAATAGCCTTGCTCGCCACTTTAGGTACAGCAGGTTTAAGAGGTTCACAGGCTGGTACGTTATTAAAAACATCTATTGGTAAACTAGTTGAAAATTTAGATAAATTATCTGCTTCAGTAGGTATAAAATTTAATAAAAATTTAGATAGTGCTTTTGATGTTTTAGTAAGAGTTATTGACCAAATTAAAATATTATCTGAAACAAGTAAATTAGCTCCAGAAGCCACTGAAGCAATAGCTGAAATTTTTGGTGGAGTTAGAGGAGCACAACCAGTTCGTGCATTAATAGCTTTAAGAGAAGAATTACAAAAAGCTTTAGATACGACTCCCGATTTAAAGAAATTTAATGATTCATTTATAGAAACTGAAAAGGTTTTAGGAAACGTTGTTGCTAGATTTCATGTTGCAAATCAAGAAATCGGAAAGGGTTTTATTACTGGTATTACTGGTGGTGAAGATTTTGTTCATTCTTTAGATAAAATTGTAGAAACATTAAATAATATTCAATCAAATGCTAAAGATTTCGGTGATGCTCTTCGTTTACCATTTTCAGAGGGTTTTAAGGCGTCAATGCAGTATATAAATGCAATAACAGAAGCAGGAAGATTAGCAGCAGACTTTGTAGCACCAAAATCTTTTAAAGAATCATTAATCGAGGCTTTACAGGGTGGAACATCTTTAGAAAATTTAACCAATGTTTTTAATGAATTATTGAAAGTTCAAACATTTAAAATAAATGTGGGTTTAGATGAAAGTTTTCTTAATGCTGCATTACAAAATTTAAAAGAAGCTATTAGAACTTTTGGATTAGAACCACAAAAAGATATTACAGCAGAAATTGAAAGACAAATAAATTTAATTGAAGATATGGTTTCAGCGGAACAAAAGAGTATTCCTGTTGTAGCTACTAAAAAAGATATTATTCAATTAGAAGGTGCAGCTAGAAAAGAGTTAAGTGCTTTAGGATTAACCGAACTAGAAATTGAAGAAAAAATTTTATTTTTTAGAGAAACTAGTGGTAAATTTATGGAAGCCGATTTAATTCTTCAAAAAGAATTAATTAATAATATGGCGAGGGTTGAAGAAATTGAATTAAGACGTTCACGTGATAGAGGATTAATTGATAATCAATTAGAAATTTTAAAATTACAAGGGGCAACTAGTTTACAATTAGTTCAGCAAAGGATTGAACTTGAAAGATTATATGGCGTAAATCAAAGTAGGGCTGATTTATTAAGAAATGAATTAGAATTAAACAAAGAAATTACTAAAGAAAAAATAAATCAGAATAAAGTGTCTAATGATTCTGTAAAAATATTTGAAATTGCTCAAAGGTTTGGAAATACAACAGCTACTAGAATTTCAGAATTTTTAACTGGTAATCGGCCAGTAACAGCATTTGAAACTGGTGGGGCACAAAGTGATTTGATGCCCATTTTAAAAGAATTCTTTTCTGCTCAACTAGCACAAGCCCAGGCAACAAGATTTTTCTTTGAAGGTCGAGGAACAAATATTCCTATACCAGAACGACGAGCCATCGAAGATTTTATACCATTACCAGTGGAAGCTATTAAATTACCAGAAATTAAAACACAAATTGATAATGTTAAAATAGAAATTAAAAAATTATTTTCTAAAGAAGATACCGCACAACAAATCATAGATTCAATAAAAGAAGCTTTTCAAAATACAGAAATTATAAATGCTATGCATGATGTAATTGATAATTATTAAGGAGAATTTAAAATGTCCTGGTTTCCAAAATATCGACTTTACGCTTCAAATGGCAGTACGCCAGTATATCCATTTGATTATATTTTATCTGATAATTCCCCGATTAATACTTTGAGATTTACTGAAATCACTGGTTTTCGTGGTCAAGGCTCAATTATTATTGGGGGTTCTACCCAACCTTGGGATTTAGAGCTAACCTTCTTTTTACCAGGAGATGATTATCAGGATTTAATTGCTAAAATGGATAGTATTGAAACTGCTATTGCTTTAAATACGTCTTATGTTTTAAAAATAGATAGAACACCTTCGACAACTCAAAATTATAATGTAAAACGTCTTTCCCCTATTGTATGGGAAAACACTAATAGAGTTCGTTCCCAAAAAGGTACAATCACATTTAGAGTGAACTCTTGGTAATAATAAAAGGAGAATTATAATGACTAATTTAGAATTACATATTAACCACACAACTACAGATTCCCCATATGGAACAACTGGAGTTGAGTTTATACAAGTAGACCCTGTATATGACTACTTTATATTTTCAGGGGGGTCGCTTCCTGGTAGTGGAGTATCTGATGGTGATGTATTACCAACAGAAACTTTATTAAATCGTTACGCTGTTCAGTTAGATGATACTGACCCTGTTATTGTCCCAAAGTATTTTTTGGCAGATAGTTCTAGTGGTTTGTTGAAAGAAGTTAAATTGGCCGGTAATCAAAATAAAAGATACGCCTTTGCTGCTTATTTTGATGGTGCTACAGCTACAGAGCCACAATTAGAAGCCTGGGATAATTCAAGCATGGATACTATTATTAGTGCTGCACTTGGCGGTGGAACACCTGGATTGAGTTGGTATCAAGTTGTTAATACCACTTTAGCTTTACCTGGTGCAGATTGGGTAGGAACTCCTTTAGCTGGTTCTGGTGGAGCTAATATTTTATTGTTAAATAATGGCTCTGGTGCTTTAACAGGAGAAATAACATTATATTTTAATTTTAAAATTGTTATTCCTGGTGGTTATTTATCTCCAGGTTTACATACACCTATTTTAGCAATCATATATGCGACTAATTAATAAATATTAAGGAGATTTTAAAATGAAACAAATAAAAGCAGGAACATTTCAAATTTTGGAAAATTGGAGATTTGATAGAGTCAATCACGAAACTAAAGAAGTTATTGATTCTGAAGAGTTTTGTAATCATATTGTGAATGATGGGTTAGCTAGAGTAGCTCGTTTAATAAATGGAAATAGTTCTACTTATTTTAGAGCATTAGCAGTGGGAACAGGTACTACAGGGGCAGTAGACGCTGATACTGAACTTGAAACTGAAGTCACACGTGCTGTTGCATCTTTAACTAATGGCACTTATACAGCAGTATTTTCATATACATTTAGTTTTGGTGGGAATTATGCTATTACTGAAGCTGGTATTTTTGATTCTGCTACAGTTTCAGGTTCTACAATGCTGGCTCGTACAACATTTGCTGCTAAGAATGTTAGTACAATAGTCGATTTAATAGCAACAGCAACCATTACAGTTGCAAGAGTATAATTTTTAAAATAAGATATTTAAGGGATAAATTATGCCAGGTAATGATAGTTATACAAAATTACTTTTACATTGTAATGGTGTTGATGAGTCTACTACATTTACAGATGATTCTGCATCTTCGCACACAATTACAGCTAATGGTGATGCACAAATAGATACTGCTCAAAAGAAATTTGGAACGGGGGCTATTTTATTAGATGGTACTGGAGATTATTTATCTATACCAGATTCATCTGATTGGGATTTTGGTAGTGGAGATTTCACTATAGATTTTTGGATTAGATTTAATGCTTTTGTAACTGGATATAATGGTATATTTGACCAATTTGCCAATACAAGAGCTTGGGCTTGTAGTTATCATACATCTGATGGACTTTATTTTAATTGGTCAACAAATGGCAGTTCTGTTTCTGGTGAACCTAGAGCTTGGACAGCATCTTTAAATACGTGGTATCATATAGCTATTGTTAGAAATGGAACTGTTGTAAAATTATTTGTGGATGGTACTCAATTAGGTTCTGATGTTAGTATTGGAACTGATATTATTTATAATTCTAATGTTGCATTATTCATAGGTGCTTATCATACAGGAGATATAACAACAGATGGTTATATAAATGGTTGGATGGATGAAATTCGTATATCTAAGGGTATAGCTAGATGGACATCTAATTTTACACCATATACATCTGAATATTTAGGAGAAAGTTCTGATGAAATATTAAGCGAATCTGAATCTATTACTTTAGACGATGATTGGGAAATATTAACTAATCCTGAACAGCAAAGTATTTCAGATATAATTAGCTTAAATGATTCTTGGGAACTTCAAACCAATCCTGATAATATATCTATTCCTGATAATATTGTTATTGACGATACTTGGGAATTATTAACTAATCCACAAATATTAGACATTCCATTATCATCTTCTTATACACCATCTATTGTTCAAAATGCTAAATATGAAACATCTTCTAATGTCACTTCTGTTCCATTTGTATTAAGTGGCTCACCAATTCCAGATAATGTTTTAATAGTTTTTATTGGTTATTCTTCATGGTCTGGTTCAGGCGGTGATAAAATAATTACTCCACCTAGTTCAGATTGGAATCTTATTGATAAAGCAGCTTATGGAAATGCTGGATTAGCTGTTTATTGGTATAAAATTAAACCTGGAGATGGAACTTCATTTACTTTTAATTTAAACTTAACTGCCGATTTCCTTTCTGCTATTATATATGAAATTACAGATGTTAATAATGATAATCCAATTAATCAACATTCTATAATAACAGAATCTTCTGGAATAACTAGAAACACTTCTAGTCTTATACCATCTGTTTTAAATACACTCGCATTATCAGCGTGTGCAACCAATGAAGGAACTAGTGATGGTGTAACATGCGTTTCTGTTTCATCTGGATTTACTTTAGATGTTTTAGCGGAATCTAATTTTCATTCTCTTTTTAGCTCTTATAAAAATTCTTTAACTAGTGATTTAATTACACCTATTACAAATGGATTTACTTTTTCTATAGACCCAACATCTTCTATTGCTTCAATGTTATTATTAAATGCTGATAACGGTCTTACTGTAGCATTGGATGACGATTGGTTTGTGGATTTAACAGGAACATTTATCACAAAATTTAATACAAAGTTATATACTAAACTTCAAACAATAAAAACATTTTTTACCGATTTAAGAGTTACTTATGATACTATTAAAAAATTTAATACAAAATTATATTTAAAAGCAAACGTAGACACATTTTATTCAACCGATTTAAGAGTTAGGTACAATCCTGTTACATCTCTTGTTCCTGGTCTTTTAGATAATTTTATTGTAAAATTAGATGGTGTTGAATTAACGGATGTTGATTATAATACATTAATAATCAATTTAAACTTAAACACTACTCCATCACAAACACAATTTACTTTATCTCGTAGGCATGATGATTTAGATAAAAAATTAGACGGTTCTGCTTCAGTTATTACAGCACAAAATAAAATAGAAGTATTTGATGGAACGATAAAACTTTTCACAGGATATATAAGTGAAATAGATGCCGATTCTACACAGGATACTGTTAGAGTTACTGCTGAAGATATACGAAGAAAATTAAGTTCTTTATCTATGGAATTAGAATATGGCGGTGAATATTTTATTGATTCAAATCATAATGGAATTCCTGATAAAGATGACCCTGATACAACTGTAGACCAATATAAGTTTCCTGATTATATTTATTTTTCAAAAAATATTGGTACAGCTTTCAATGAAGTTATTGCTTCTATTGGTGGATTAATTTCTGGATGTGATTCTTTACCGTTTCAAGGAACATTTACTCCAGAATATACCAAGACATATAATGATTATGTGTCGTTGATAGATGAATTATTGCGTCAAACAGCCAATATTAATTGGTATATAGATGAGAATGAGAGATTAAGATTTCAGGTAATTGGCCTAGGAACTACATCAACATATGTTGATTTATCCGAATTTAATACAATGAAACCACATTTAGTTGTTCCTATTATTTGGTCGGTTGGTGGTGGTGGTGAAGTAACAGCACGTGCAACAGAATTTGGTGCTGTAAAAACTCTAAATTTAGCATCGTTAAATTCACAACGTGGTTTATACGATTTAATTATACACGATGTTCATTTAAACAAAATACCTACTGAATATGCTCAATCATATAATATTAAATGTGGTAAAATAATTGAACGTAAATGGTTTAGAAAAGATTTTAAAGGATGGATGGATTCATTTGTAGATTTTATTAATGGATTAGATGAGAAAACCACATTCGGATTTCAAGAATGGGGGAATTATCCTGGATATAAATGGTATGTTGGAACAAACGTTACAAATTTCGGGTTTGCTTGGCAAAACGATGAATGGGTAATAAAACCATCTAATACTGTACAATGGCTAGACCCTAAAGCTCCAAAAACAGGAAATAAAAATTTACCAGATATAACCGTTGGTTCTGGTTTACCACGTAAAACTATTTATTTAGAATCTTATGGTGTTAAAACCATTACAACCGAATTAGGTGAAGCTGTTAGAGATTATGGATATGTAGTTATATGGGATAATTCTTTTAATGCTCCTAGAAGAGTAAGAGTGAATGAAGATTCGACTTGGATAGTTGAAAAGACCGAAGAATCATATAATAGAATATTATTTTTAACCGACTTGGCTAATTTTATGTTGAATCAAAATAATAAACCAATAACCACAGCCAATGTATCAATGATTTTAGATGCTTATGAATATCACAATCTTTCTTTTAAAAATTTAATTAATTTAACAAATACAATTCAACCAAATATTTATAATAATAACAATGGTTTTCCATTAAATATTGAAAATATTAGAATTAATTGTGCCGATAGAACAGTAAGTTTAGGTCTAACTAATTATGGTAAAACTTTTTATGCTAAGACAGAAAGTTATACAAGTAATTATAAACAGCCTACTCAAAAATGGATTATGACTAAACAACCTATTAGATATTTTAATAACTAACAGATTAATACTATGTCAATAGACCCTAAAAAAACATTTAATCAAACCCCTTCTAAAATACGTAGGCTTTGGGAAATAGCTATGCGTTTAATTGCTCAATATGAGGATTTTGATAATCGTTTAAAAGACTTAGAGAAAAAAACAAGTGATATTTCAAAGAAGATGACATCAACAGTAGAAACTAATATAACCCAAGGATAGAAATGTTTAATGATTTTAAAATTCTTAATTTTTCTACCACTAAGAAAAAAATACGAAAATTATTAGATATTTTTGAACGATTACGTCTGCCTGATTTAGAAGATAGATTGCTTAAAATTTCTCCTAGATTAGAACAATTAAATCATAAGATTGAAAGCTATACTAGAAATCTACCTACTGTTCCAGTAATACCACCAGTAGTACCACCAGCCGATTTACCAGATTTGGCTATTACTGGATTAAAGCCTACCATTTATTCAAATTATGTTAACTTTGAGATAACGATTACTAATATAGGTGAGGAAGTATCACCTGCAACTACTTTGAATCAAATTATTCCAGAATTATTAGATAATAATGTTCCAGTTCCAGCATTAGAACCAGAAGAAATTTTTATTACAAATATTCAATATTCTTTCGACCCTGCTGGTGATGTAAAACCACAAACATTTTTAGCTGATGTAAATCCTACTAGAAGTTTTCCAGAGATTACTTATGAGAATAATAGTAATTCAGTTGTTAGTAATATAAAAGGTGAATATACTCCACCACCAGGAAAAGGGTATTTAATTGTTCACTTGCATAATCCTGAAGGAAAAGAGATTGGAAGTATAAATCCATTATTTCCTTTAACTGTATCTCATGGAGTTAAGCCAGTAAGTTTAGCTACTCATGGAATACCTACTGCATATAATCCAGGAAATTATAATGTTGTTGCTACTTTTAATGGTATGACATTAACACAGAATATTGATATAGTTTTAGGTGAAACAATAGAGATTGTATTTACGTTTGAAAGGACAGAACGAGAATTAGATTTCTCTGCTTCTGCCGATGAAGAAAAAATTGATAATTTAGCGTTTATTTTAAATGGTACACAATTTTCAGATGCTTATCCTCCATATAATATATTATTAGATACAATTCCACCTTGGCATATTTGGCAACGTCTTACTGGTGCAAGTATGCAATTTTATCCATATCCTTGGTATTCAAATGTTCCAACTGTAATATTTACTGGTGTTCATTCTTTAAAATCAGTATATTCTATAAATGCTAATAGTGGTAATATATATATAAAAGCAAGTTTAAATGGTTCACTTCCAAACATAACATGGCCACCGCCAGGAGAAGGCGAGCCTAGTGGGGGTGGTGTTCAAATTTGGTTTCAACAGGAAAGTTGGGTTAGTGTTAGGTCAACTCCAAGACCTTATACTCCACCTAGTCCTTTACCTTTTATTCCTTTTAATGTTTCATCTCAATCTGGATTTGATTTCTGGTATGTTCAACAAATAACAAACACTAATTATTTTAGTGCACAAATTAAAGATATAGATGGAAATAATTATAGTTTTTGTTCGAGTGCATCTGGTTATAATTTTGTTGGCGTATATGCCGATAAAGATTATGTTGGATTAAATTTTCTTCTTCCTGTTCCACCACTAGTTTCT
>Ga0105097_10001728_pt1 | contig 10535 bp, 10 predicted proteins | sample PPLLak12cMay2015_FD_87035 | JGI IMG/M metagenome (GOLD analysis project Ga0105097, IMG submission 87035) | Freshwater sediment microbial communities from Prairie Pothole Lake near Jamestown, North Dakota, USA - PPLs Lake P7 Core (1) Depth... | ecosystem: Environmental > Aquatic > Freshwater >... | reverse complement strand
TGACGATGGGCTCAAGGCGGCGGCGGCCGATGGACGCAAACTGGTTTTGTTGTGCCGAAGCGGCGTGCGTTCTGTGGCGGCAGCCAAGCGCGCAGCCGAATTGGGGATCGAGGCGTACAACATTCTCGAAGGCTTCGAAGGCGACCCGGATGAGCACGCGCAACGCGGTCGAAAGGGCGGCTGGCGGTTTCACCGACTGCCCTGGCGCCAGGGTTGACACGCATACTTTTGAATTGCTTTGCCTGAATTGGCAATGTCTTTTTGACGATTTGGTGTTTTACCCCTGTCAATATTGACAGGGGTAAGGTGCCGAAAAGGCATCGGGGCGTCTTCAATGGATTGTTTCACCATCAGGGAGCAACCCATGCAAGTCATTGAACGCCCGAAGTTCACGAACAACCTTTCCGATTCCGCACCTGGTCCTGCCGCACCGATCAGCGCTCATCTGGCCCAACGGGTGCAGCGCGAATTCACCCAGCGCTGGGATTCCCTCTGGGGAGGACGATCGCTTCTGCATGGAAGGGTTGCAGGGCCGGACGCCGTTCGTCTGAACGGCAACGACTATCTGAACCTGACCGGTCACCCGGATATCGTCCAGGCCCAGTCCAATGCCATCAAATGCGACGGCGAGTTCGTGATCCAGTCCAGCGTTTTCCTGCTTGACACCCATCCCGCGCGCGCGCTGGAAAAGGCACTTGCCCAGTGGGTCGGCAAGGATGACGGACTGATCTGCCAGTCTGGCTACAGCGCGAATCTCGGGTTGCTGCAATCCATTGCCGATCCGCAAACGCCGGTTTATCTGGACAGCCTGGCGCACACCTCCCTGTGGGAAGGGGCTCGAAGGGCGGGAGCGCCGTCGCATCCCTTTCGCCACAACGACCCGTTGCATCTGGCGCGCGTGATCGAGCGTCATGGGCCGGGCGTGGTGGTGGTGGATTCTGTCTACAGTACGACGGGTGCTGTATGTCCACTGGAGTCCATGGTGGAGGTGGCCGAGCGGCATGGCTGCATGATCCTGGTGGATGAGTCGCACTCACTGGGCACGCATGGACCGCAGGGTGCCGGGCTTTGTGTCGAACTGGGGCTGAGCCACCGCGTGCACTTCATCACTGCCAGCCTGGCCAAAGCCTTCGCCGTGCGTGCCGGGTTCATGACGGTTCCAGCCGAGATCCGGAACTACGTCCTGAGCACCAGCTATCCGAACATGTTCAGCTCCTGCCTTCTGCCGCACGAAATTGCCGCTCTGGCTGCGACACTCGAAGTCATCAGGCGCAGCGATTCCGCCAGGGCGAGCCTGATGCAAAAAACCCGGCGGCTGAGGCGCAGGCTGACGGAACTGGGCTATCCCATCCAACAGGGCACGGAACAGATCATCGCGCTGGAGTCGGGTACCGAGCCAGCCACCATGGTGTTGCGGGACTTGCTGGAGGAGCGGGGTGTTTTTGGCGCGGTGTTTTGTGCCCCTGCCACCAGTCGCAACCGGACGATGGTGAGACTGACGCTGCATGCCGGACTCGCGGACGCCGAGCTCGATCATGTTGAAGCCGTCGCTGCCGATATCGCACCACTTGCCAGACCATGGGACTGGCCCATCGCGCGCCGGCAGCGCGATGGTGACCAGTCTGGTGAATTTCAACGTTGACCTGCGGGGAACGCCGCCGGCGGCTGGTCCCCAAGCTCGCGGGGGCCACGGGAATTCAAAAAGAGGGCATAGCTGCCCGACAGGCCGGGACACAGCGCCTGGGGAACCGGCACCAGGGCGCCGAATACAACGGGGCCGCTACCAAGACGAACAGCCGGATGAAGTCCGGCATCTTCAAGTCCTAGTGCGAGCCGGAACTCGACATCGAAAAGGCGTCTCCCCGATCGGATGTCCTCGAGTCCGGCGTCATCCACACCGTGGCACACGGCCATCTCGGCCAGTTCCTCCAGCCGGTTTTCTGGCTCCAGCTGAAGCCAGAAAGCCATGCCGGCGGCGTCCAGCGCCAGAACCCCGAACGGATCTCCAAGCACCACATGTTCAACCCATCGTTGTTCATCGGCCAGGGTTGCGAGCTGTCGTCCAATGACCGGTGATGAAAGCAGGGCCATCTGTTCCCTTGAGAGGGTGGCGCGCCAGGCCAGTGAATGGTCGGCCTGAGGCTCATCGAGCATGCGCTGGATGGAGTCGGTCAGCCGGCGGGTGATTTCCGTCGTCTGCTTTGGGATGTACTGGTCAATCAAGGCCTGGTTGAACGCGGAAACCGCGATCTGCTCGTCGGCGCGGCCCGTCAGCAGCACCCGCGAACCAGACCAGTTCACCAGTTCGCCCAAGACCTGAAGCCCGTTCATTGCAGGCATGGAATAGTCCACAACGCAGACTTTTGTGAGATCGAAGCGCGCCGTCTCGTCGTCACGCCAGTATTCCAGGAGTTGGGCGATCAGCGCGTTGCCGTCTCGCCAGCGGTCCAGTATTTCCTTCTGACGCCACGTATCGGCGTCGTGGCGTGGGGGCTCTTGCTGCAGCTGGTTGATGCAGTCCGCAGGGCGCTGGTACAGCCTGACATGCCAGTGTTCGGGCATCACCTCCGCCAGCATTTCGAGGTAGGCGGGATCATCGTCAAGGAAGGCGACGCCTCCCGGGCGCCGGTAGATGGGAAAGGGCATGTTACTTGTTCCCCTATTGCGTTGCAGCGACCTGCCTGTCAACCGGCAAGGTGATTGTGAACACTGCCCCAGCCGCCGGCTCAGACTTTACGCGGATGCTTCCATTGGCAGCAAGGACGACGCGTTTGCAGAACGCCAGACCCAGACCATGTCCAGTGCCCTGGTCGGTAGAGAAAAAGGGCTCGAACACCCGCTGCAGGGAAGCTGCGTCGATGCCGATACCCTTGTCCGAAATCGTGATGCGCCCCTCGGACTGCCGGCTGCCCACTTCAATGCGGAGATCGCCCGGGTTCAGCACCGAACTCGACGCTTGCAGCGAATGAAGGGCATTTTTTACCAGGTTGTCCAGTACACGCAAGAACTGTGTGTGCGAACCCCGGAACCAGAAGTCGTTGTGAATGATGACGTCAACACAGTCAAGCTCGCGCGAAGTCCGATACGGGTAGGCAGCAATGACTTCATCGACCAGTTCACGCGCCGAGATGCGGTCCTGGTATTGTGAAAGCTGCAACAGACGTGCATTCGAAATCTGCATGTCGATGTGATGGTTCATCGATCGCGCCAGGGCATGCAGTCGCTGGGCCAGCTTCTCAAGCTTTCCTGCTCTTGGACCGTCGGGCTGGCGTTTCGCCTCGATCAGGATCGCATCAGCGATCAGGCCTGCCGTGGAAAGTGGCGTGCGGAGCTCGTGCGCCATGATGCCGATGGTGGTCAGTGAGTGACTGAGCCTTTCACGACGCAAGTTGGCGCCGGACAGGCCCAGCATCATGCCTGTGAGCCAGGCAAACGCAAGGACGACGAGATGGGCAACGGGCTGGGTTGTGCCTGCCGGCGTCATGGCGCCCGCCAGCGTTGTGCCGATCAGGAAGCCAGCGATGGAGCCGGCGGCGGCGATGCGCCAGTCCGTGAGGTGGAAGTAGCAGAGCACGACGGTCGCCAAGCTGGCAATCCAAACGGCGTTGTGATCGTTCATCACATACATCCAGCTGAAAAACAGTGGCAGTTCAATGAAGGCGATAGCGTTGAAAAGATGCTGCGTGGAGCGACTGGACGGCGCACTTGAAAACCGGTTCAACATCAGTAGCGCCCCGAGCAGTGCCATGCCACAGCGCATCCAGAAGTTTTCATAAGGCTGCGGCAGCCAGACGCTCCATATCCAGAAGAACAGTGGTTGACCAATGAGCGAGAAAACGCCGATCGACTTGAGGCGAATCTGCGATGGGTGAAGAATGTGCTCAAGGGGCGCGAGCAGCACCTCCTCTCGGAGCCGTTTCGCGGTGGCATGGTCAAGCAGCCATTGCCATGACAACGGTTTGGTCAAATGATTCTCCGCAACAAAGGGAACCCGCCGCAAAAACGAAGACCTGTTGTTCAATGGTATTGTCAGGGTTTTCTCCCCGCATGCTCATGCACCCCCCTGTTAACTTTGACAGTGTCGCTCTCGACGCAATGCTGAGTGAATGGCTCCGGGCCCTGGGGGAGTTCTCGGTGGAAGCCGTGGTGGTTCTTGGGCCTGATCCGTTTGCCACACCGGACCAGCGACTGGTGCTGGCCCTGCATCCACCGCGACTGATCGAGGCTGCGAGATCCTTGGCTGAAAGCCCGGACTTCGGCGCGCCCTGGCGTGATTCTGATGCACCGTTGGTGGCCTGGCAGCATATCGCCAAGTCAGCATTCGAAACGCAAAGTCGATGGCGTCGCCTTTGGCTGGGGCATGGCTACCAAAGCGTGGTCCGGGTCGAGTTCCCTTTGCCTGCAGGGCGGGCGTTCGAATGTTTCTTGTTCAGTCCACGTGAGTTTCACGACCGGTCTGACGCTGCCGCGCTGGCATGGTCGGTGCTGAATCTCTGGCCACTTCTGCGCCGGACCCTGGTCGAGGCGCGTGGTGTTCTGAGCCCGCGTGAGCGCGAATGCCTCGCGCTCGCATTTGATGGCCTGACAGCGCGCCAGTGCGCGGTTCGAATGGGATGCACTGAACGCACGGTGAACTACCACCTGGCCAACGCCATGGCCAAACTCAAGGTTGACAACAAACTCGCGGCGGTTCAGCGGGCCTGCTGGATCGGCGCTCTCTGAATCACGTCCTGCGACACCTGCTCATAGGCGTGGGCCAGTCGCAGCACTGAAAAATCACACTGCGGCTTGCAGATGACCTGGAGGCACTTTGGCAAGCCGTTCTGGATGGAAGGGCCGGGCGATGAATTCAGGCCAACGCAGGGATACGCAACTTCTGGCCGGGATAAATTTTGTCAGGATGGCTCAGCATCGGCTTGTTGGCCTCAAAAATAACCGGGTATTTGTTGGCGTTGCCATAGTAAGTCTTGGCAATGGCCGAAAGCGTGTCGCCACGCACGACGTCGTGGTAGCGTGCCTCGTCTGCGGGCGTGGCGATGGACATCAGGTTTTCCACCTCCCTGACGCTGCCGACGTTGCCACAGCACAGTGTGACTTTCTCGCTGGCTTCCTGGGTCGGCGCCTCACCTTGCACCGTCACCCTGCCGCTGGCGCCGTCAAACGAGACATACAGGCCCGAGACGCCGAGGTTCTGGGTCTCGATGTAGTCGCGAATGGCATGGGCGGCAGTGGTATTGAGTTCGTCCAGCGTGGCTTGGGCTGCCGGGTCGCTCGCCGCTGCTTCAGCGGCCTTTTCGACTTCCTTGTGACCAAACAGCTTTTCACCGGCTTCCTTGATGAAACTGAACATGCCCATGATGACGACTCCTGTGACGGTATTGAGGAAGTCACTTTAACCGTTCTGGCAAACTCTCTTCAGTCTGCCTCGCGAAACCCGCAATAATGCGGCGCATGACTTTTCTGGCAATTGATGTGGGCAATACGCGGCTGAAGTGGGCGCTTTATGAAGCGCCGGCTCCTGGTGCGACAGTGCTCTCCCAAGGCGTTGAGTTTCTCGAAAACATCGAAAAACTGGGCGAGGGCGACTGGGCCGGTTTGCCGGCGCCCGACCGCATGCTGGGGTGCATCGTCGCCGGCGAAGCCGTCAAGCGCCGTGTGCAGGAACAGATGGAGCTCTGGGACGTCGCGGCAAACTGGGTGGTTTCAAGTCCAGCGGAGGCCGGCGTAGTCAACGGCTACGACTATCCAACCCGGTTGGGTCCGGATCGATGGGTGGCGATGATTGGTGCGCGTCACCGCATGTTGTCAATGGGCCCTGCCCGGCCGATGGTGGTGGTGATGGTCGGGACGGCCGTTACGGTCGAGGCCATGGATGCCGATGGTCGTTTCCTGGGGGGATTGATCCTGCCGGGTCATGGCATCATGCTGCGGGCGCTGGAGTCGGGCACCGCTGGCCTGCATGTTCCCACTGGCGAGGTCCGCGAGTTTCCTACCAACACCAGCGACGCGCTGACCAGTGGCGGCACCTATGCCATTGCTGGCGCGGTGGAGTGCATGGTCCGCAACGTCCGCCAGCACTGTGGCGCGGAGCCGATGTGCATCATGACGGGCGGCGCGGGCTGGAAGATGGCCCCCTCGCTTTCGGTGCATTTCGAGCTGGTGGAGAGCCTCATTTTTGACGGCTTGCTGGTGATTGCACAACAACGCTACGGATTGAGGTAGCGGGAAAGGCCGGAAACCGTGAGGGTCGATTCATCCCTCGCAACTTCTTTTTTCCAGCAAACATAGGCCGTTATTCAATGGCCCGTTGAATGCAGCGGTGCTAATCCTGCAATTCGGCGCGCGCCAGATCGCGATCCAGGCGCTCCTTGGCATCCATCGGCATTGTTGCAGCGGCCTGCTGGTACAGCCTGGTGGCCTCCGGGTGATCGGGTTGACCTTCCAGCATCACCAGGCCGCGGGCATATTCCAGCTTTGCCATTGCAGATTCAGGGTTCAGTGCCAGCGCGTCCGCGAACATCTTGAGCCCGGTCTCCTTTCTGGCACCGTAGGTCATGCCGCCGATTAGTGAGCCGACCTTGTCGATGACCTCGGCGTGAAAGGTCCCCAGCGCGATGTGAGCGTCCGCATGCTGTGGCTGGAGCTCGATGGTTCTTTCAAGCGCTTCCTTGACCCGTTTTCCCAGTCCCTGCGCCAGCGCGCGGGCCACGCTGATGCCCTGGCTGTAGCGCCCCAGCGCGTACGCCTGCCAGAACCATGCATTGGGATTGGCGGGCTGCTGGATCGCAAGTTCCCGAGCGCGTTCTGCGGCCTCCAGGAACAGGACCAGCCGGTCTTTCTCCCGGCTTTCGAGGTAGTTGGCATAAATACAGGCCGCCTTGTTGGCCACGGTCACTCCCTCAACGCCGGCCCGCAGGCCTGTTTCGAAAGCTCTTTGAAATTCGCCGCTGTGAAAAAGCGCCCACGCCATCAGCACATCATCATTTCCGGGCAGTGGTTCGGCGTCGCCCGCATGCAGTCGTGCCCAGTGTTGCCTGACGGACGCGACGTTGAACGCATACTCGCCGGCGTGGGGGAAAGGCTTCCATGGAGCCATCGAGAGTCTCTCCTGTGAACTACTTCTCGTCCTGGTGGTAGGCGTCCACCAGCCCCATCAGGTGGCGACGCTGGCTGGTTTCCAGGTAAGGCACCAGCAAGTTGAGCACATGGTGCGCGCCCCGCATCAGGGCGGTTTGGGCATGCTCAGGTTCCAGTGCATGACGCGGGTCGCGCACGTACTCGTAGCTCAGCCAATAGGTCAATACAACCACCATGCTCGTCGCGGTCGCTTCCACTTCGCGTGAGTCAATGCTGACGGTGCCTGCCCTGCTCATGCTGTCGAGCAGCGACTTGACCGCGCGGGCTTTGTTTTTGAGTACCCACTGGAAATGGGTCTCCAGACGCCGGTTCTTGCTGAGCAGATCGTTGAGATCGCGGTAAAGGAATCGGTACTGCCAGATCAATTCGAACAAGGTATGCATGAAGAACCACGCATCCTCGACATCGCGCACATTGTCACTGGCATTTAGCAACTCGCTCAGCGAGCGCTCGTAGCGGTCGAACAGGCTATTGATCAGTTCGTCTTTGGCCGGGTAATGGTAATAAAGGTTTCCGGGGCTGATGTTGAGTTCGGCAGAGATCAGGGTGGTGGAGACGTTCGGCTCACCGAACCGATTGAACAGCTCCAGTGTGACTTCCAATATGCGTTCAGCCGTTCGGCGCGGCGCCTTTTTTGCCATGAGTGTCTGCCTCCTCGTAATTACTTGTACTTTAACCCGCTCATCCGCCAGGGAAAAGTGAAGTGCTCAGGAGGAGTTGCCGGAACCGGCCACTTCAAACCGTGCCGTGTCGGCGTGCTCTGGGGTGCACCACGTCACCAAGGTCTTCCATGACCTCCTGCAACGACACGATGGCCTGCCCGATACGGCTGCGCGGCTTGACGGGTACGACAAGCTGGCGCCTCGTGTCGTCGAGCACGTCCATGTTCAAGGTGATCCCGTGGCGGGCAAACCGGCTTGAGTAGCCTGCGCGGCGCGAACGAAGCATGTGACGCGTCTGCTGGTAGGCATGTTCGGCAAGGTGACGACGCTGGCCGTAACTGAAGGTGTTGGCCAGGTACATCTCGGGGTCGCGGTGGTCGGGCTCGAACAACACAATGTCGGTCTCGGGATAGGCGCGCTCGTAGCCCTTGATGCCGAGTTCCATGCGCGAATGGATGATCGAGCGAAAAGTCTGGCTCAGCACCGAAGGCAGCCCGCCGTCCACGATGCGCGGGATGCGGCGCTTCTCGGGGGGGAGGCCGCGTTGCATGACCTGCACGATCTCCGGCAGCGTGGCATCAAAGGGCACCAGCGGGTTCATGCAGATCATCAGGTCCATCCCTTGGTCCAGCGCCACCGACGCATGCATGGTCTTCTTGAGGGCACCGTCGACGTAGTAGTGGGCGTCAATCTCCACTGGCGGGAAGAGTCCTGGCAATGCTGAGCTCGCCTGAACAGCCTTTGAAATCGGGATGTGGTCCCAGCCGGGTCTTCCGAAGGGTGCGGCCTCGCCGCTGTCAAGGTTGGTCGCGACCAGCGTCAACTGGGTCTTGAGCTTGCGGAAATCGTTGGTGCGTCCCTCGCGCGCGAACAGGCTTGACAGGCGGTGATCGACCTCATCGTTGGCGAAAAGGCCCGTTGGCAGGGCTGGGCCAAGACGCTCCAGCGCGCTGATCAGGGAGCGTCGCTCAACCAGCAGCCGCCACAGGGCCGATGTGGTCAACCCAGGGAGCATGATGGCCCGGCGCGCAAATTCGCCCCAAGCGGGCACTGTCAGCCAGGATGGGTCGAAGACTTCGGCACTTTCATCGCTGTTTTCGATGAACCCGGCACAGAGCTCACGCGGCGTCATGCCATTGGCCAGTGCAGCGGCGATGAAGCCGCCGGCCGACACACCCACATAGTGGTCCAGCTGGGTCAGATCAAGGCCGACAAGGGATTCTTCGAGCGCGCACAACGCGCCAATCTCATAGATGGCACCCAGAGGCCCGCCCCCGGCGAGGGCCAGCGCGATTCGCGGGCGGCTGTTTGCGTGCACGCGTGGAGTTTCAGGCCCGCCGGACAGGGCTTCCTTGCGGTCGACTGGTTTCGGGACAAGACGAAGAGGGCGTGTTTTTTTCGTGCTCATGATCGGTCAGTGTAGGCGCTCAATGACAGGGAGAGTGCTGCAATGCAGCACGCCAAAAAACGAAAGGGGCGAACCTGTCGCCCCTTTCCTTGTGTCAAACCACCCGAATTTCATCCGGGGCCAGCCGGATTACGCTGCAACAGCTTCCGTCTTGCTCGGGGCAACGGCCTTGCGGACAGGCGCACGCTTGGGCGCAGCCTTTGCAGCGCCGCTACGAGCCCTGCTGGAGGACTTCTGTGCCGCCTTGGCCGCAGGCTTGCGAGGTGCCGCCGCCTTGACCGTTGCAGGCGCTTTCGCCGAAAGTTTCTGCACGCTCTTGTTCAGTTCGTCGATGCGGGCGATCAATGCGTCCACATCCTTGGAAGAAGGCACGCCAAGCTTGTTCAATGCTTTTGCGACGCGCTCTTCAAAAATGTTCTCCAGCTTGTCCCACTGACCGGTTGCCTTGGTTGTGATGCCGGTGGCCATGTTGGCCATCTTGCTGGTCGCCTCCGTAATTCTTTCCTCGGCCGCAGCTTGCGTCTTACGCTGGATCGACACGCCTTCCTTGACCAGCGTCTCGAACACCTTGCCACCTTCGGACTGGGCTTTGGTGAACGCACCCAAGCCTGCCTGCCAGATCTGCTGGGCGGAATCCTTGACGGTACCTTTCAGCAAGACGGGAGATTTCTTGGGGGTGCTCGATTTTTTCTGCAGTTTTTTGACCATCATGGCCTCCAGATAAGTTGTAGTTGAGAATCGCCATCGAACAGACCTGCTCTCCAGCCGATTTTTAAAATATAACCGTGCCGTCGCACGATGATTAGGGTTCGTTTCCTAAAGCAATAGAGGCGGACCTCTACCCGCAAACTCGGACCGTCACGTTTCCATGCCCGATTAGCACAGGCGATGCGGCACAATTGCCGAATTGCATTTTCAGACAGGCCGACCATGCCCGACACCCCACCCCTTTCCCATGTCAAGCCGCGCGAGAAGGCTGAAATACTGGCCCAGGCGCTGCCCTACATCCGCAAATTCCATGGCAAGACCCTGGTGATCAAGTATGGTGGCAATGCCATGACCGACCCGGCGCTTCAAGCCGACTTTGCTGAGGACGTGGTTCTGTTGAAACTGGTGGGCATGAACCCTGTGGTGGTGCATGGCGGTGGGCCGCAGATCGAGACCGCATTGAAGCGCCTGGGCAAGAAGGGCGAGTTCATCCAGGGCATGCGCGTCACCGACGCCGAGACCATGGAAGTCGTCGAATGGGTGCTGGCCGGCGAGGTGCAGCAAGACATCGTGGGTCTGATCAACCAGGCCGGCGGCAAGGCGGTGGGGCTGACCGGACG
>Ga0105097_10001725_pt1 | contig 10537 bp, 10 predicted proteins | sample PPLLak12cMay2015_FD_87035 | JGI IMG/M metagenome (GOLD analysis project Ga0105097, IMG submission 87035) | Freshwater sediment microbial communities from Prairie Pothole Lake near Jamestown, North Dakota, USA - PPLs Lake P7 Core (1) Depth... | ecosystem: Environmental > Aquatic > Freshwater >... | reverse complement strand
GCTCGATCGTCGGGATGCGGAGCAGCCTCCGCAGGTCCGTCTGCACTTCGATCCAGTCCATGTTCAGCAGCTGGCTCGCCTCGCGCGCGGGGATCAGGTTGTACTTCGTGTCGTCCTTCCCCGTGCCCGAACGCTTCACCGAGATGTTGAAGCCCTTGAAGGGGTCGAGGAAGTTGCCGCCGGCAGCGTCGTCCTCGCGGATGGCCTTCAGCTGCTGTCGCAGGTAGTAATCCCGCTGGCTCTTTTCCATGTCCCCCTTGACCTGGGTTTGGATCTTTTTCCCCAGCTCGAGAATTTCCAGCTGGTGGTTGACCAGGCGCGCCACGGTCCGGAGCCGCTCGTTCACCTGCTCCAACTCGAGAACCTTCTGCTTCTCTTCCTGGCTGATCGGGATGCTCGAGGCGACCATGTCGGCCAGGGTCCCCGGTTCTTGGATGGATCGTGCCATCTGGCCGATCTCCTGGGGTAGTCCCGACGAAAGCTCAACGATCCGGCCGAACTGGCTGACCACATTGGCCATGAGCGCTTCGGTTTCGTTGTCTTTCTCTCCCAGGTCCGGCAGCGCGCTGATGTGCGCTTCCAGGAACGCCTTGCCGTCCACGAAGGATCGGATGCGGAAGCGGCTTAGGCCCTGCACCAGAAGCTGGGTACGGTTGTCATGGGTCTTGGCCATCTTGAGGATCAGCGCACCGGTGCCCACGGAGGACAGCGCATCCTTCACCCGTTCCGGTTTCGGATCCCCGCCTTGCGTGGACGCCACCAGCCCGAGCAGCCGGTCCTTGGCCATGACGTCGTCCACCAATTTGACCGATTCTTCCTGAATGACCATCAAGGGCAGCACCATCTTCGGAAACAGTACGGCGTCGAAAAGCGGAAGGATGGGCAGAAGCTCCGGAAGGGCTTCAGGGGGCGATGGAAGGGATGTCGTATTCTCCGTCATGGGATCCTCCAGGATTCGAACGCCATCCGGCGCTGCCGCGCGGATGAGGTCGGCCGTGCCGCGTGTCGACGCCGGCGGCTAGGCTTCCGTCACCGGAACGCTGCGCACCGCTTCCAGCGGCAGTTTGGCCAGCCGGATCTCAAGCATTCCGTTCGTGTACGCGGCCGATACAATCTCCGGATCGATGGGCGCCGGCAGAAACAGCACGCGCTCAAACCGGCCGTACTGGATCTCCGCCAGACGGTAGGTGGCATCCGCACCCCAGTTCCGCGCCGGGCGCATCGCACGGATTCGCACGGCTTTGCTGCTGATTTCCACCTCCAGATCATCCTTGTCGACACCGGCCACCTCCGCCAGGATGATGATCTGCTCCGGGGTTTCGTTCATGTCCATCGACGGCTTCCAGCTGCATTCGGCAAGTCGAAACACCGGACTGAGCGACCGAAACATGTCTTCGATGGTTCGTTCGATATCGCTGCTGAGATCCTCGAATTCTGCCGCAAAGCGAATCTTGATGACGTCCATGCCCGCCTCCTGATCGGCCCCGCCCCCGGATGAGCACCCTGCCCCGCCCGGACCCGGGTATCAGCCCTGTATTGACGATTTCGCGCGTCGGGATTGACCCGGCCGGAGGGCGTCCCGGACGGGCGTTGTCCGTTAACAAACATGATTCCAATTGGTAAAAATAGCATCTCGTCTTTTCTTTGTAAACCAACGCCGAGCGGTTTGTTTGGGTCCGGCAAAAGTTCGGCTGCACGGATTTTGCCCTGCCACCCGAATTGCCGTATGATAGACGATATTCCGCGGATGGTTTTACATGGCTCTAACGGGTTGAACTCCATGGCGCATATTTTTTCCAAAACGGCAATCGCCTCGCAGTACTTCCTCTATTTCGGCGTCATGGGTCTGTACCTGCCCTACTTCAATCTGTATTGTTATCATTTGGGGTTATCAGGGTTCCACATCGGCGTCCTGTCCGGGTTGCGGTCGGTCACGATGGTGATCTTTCCGATGCTTTGGGGCGCCCTAGCGGACCGGACCAGGGGCCGGCGCCCGATTTACATTTTATGCAACGCCGTGAGCGCGGCCGTTTGGGCCTTCTTTCTGCTTACCGAGGAGTTTGCCGTTATGGCCCTGATCACCATAGGGTACGGCATCTTCTACTCGCCGGTCATTTCGTTCCTGGAAGCCATCACCATGGAAACCCTGGGCCGGGAGAAGAAAAGCTACGGCCGCATCCGGCTCTGGGGATCCATCAGCTTCATCACCGTCGTGCTGGTTTTCGGGAAACTGATCGAGTCGTTTTCCGTGCGGCTGATCCTTTACGGGGTTCTGGCAGGCTCGCTCTTGCTCGTTGCGATCTCTGCCACGGTGCCCCGCGACCGCTGCCCGTCCTCCGCCGGGCTGGCCCGCCGGACCAAGGCCCTGCTGCTTCGACGATCCGTCGTATTCCTCACCGGCGGCTTTCTGATGCTCGTCAGCCATGGGGCGTATTACGGTTTTTTTTCCATCCACCTCGAAACGCTGGGATATTCCAGCACCTTCATCGGCCTCAGCTGGGCCGTGGCGTCGACGGCTGAAATCGTGGCCATGCTCTATTCGGATGCCATTTTCCGTCGTTTCGCGCTCGAACGCGTGCTGACCGCCTCGTTTGCCGCCGCCGTGCTGCGCTGGCTGATGCTGGGGTCCGTATCGGCACCGGCGGCCCTCCTGCTCTCTCAGCTTCTGCACGCCATGACCTACGGAACCTTCCACATGGCGAGCATCCTGTACATGGATCGCCTGTCGCCGCCGGATGCCAAGAATCTGGGCCAGGCGGTCAACAATGCCTTGACCTACGGCCTCGGGTTGATGGCGGGCTTTTTTATCAACGGAGCGCTGTATGGAACGATGGGTTGCTTCGGGCTGTTTCAGGTGAGCGCGGGGTTCGCCCTGGCGGGCGGGGCCGTGTTCGGGATCTTTCGATTCCGGGAGGGCCGGGGCCCGTCATAAGGGCGAGCCGTCGCTCCACCGGCAATGGCTGAAAAGCCCGGCGGCAGGGGTCAATTCAAAGATGGCGTCCGCGGCGATGAGGATGCCGGCGTTGGTCCAGGTCAGCCGGTCTTCCGGCCAGACGGCCATGTCCGGAAAGGTAAACCCCGACCAGTACGATCCGTCCTCGAAACGTCGGTCGCCGATCCAGCCGAAGACGATCCGCGCCGTTTCGACGTGGCCCATGGCCGCTAGCGTCAGCGCCAGCTCCGAAGTCTCGGCCAGGGTCACCCAGGGCTGGTCCGAGACGCACCGAACGCCCAGGCTCTCGACGACGAACTTCCGCCAGCCACGCTCGATCCGGCGCTCGGCATCCGCCCCGCTGACAGCGCCGCATAGAACCGGATAGAACCAATCCATCGAAAAACGGGATTTGGTCACGTTAAATAGATGCGGCTTGAACCGAATGGCGCGCCCGAGCCGGCGCAGCGCCGCCTGCCAGGCGGGCCGCGCCCGGCCCAGGACGGAGGCAATGGCGAGCGCGCACTTGATGCTCATGTAGATGGAACTCGATCCGGTGAGCAGCGCCATACGATCGACCCGGCCCTGCGGGCTGATGGCCCAGTGGATTTCCCCTTGAGGCGCCTGCAACCTCAGAGCGAATTCAATCGCCGCGCAGACGGTCTTCCACATCGTGGATAAAAAGCCGGAATCACCCGTCAGCAGGTAATGGTGATAGACCCCGACGGCCACGTACGCGGTCATGTTGGCATCCCGTGTCCGATCCTGGGCCCGGCCCTGGAGGTAGGCGCTGTACCAGCTGCCGTCGCGCAGCTGAATCCCGGATAGCCACTGCAACGCCCTACGCGCCGCCTCCCGGTGGCCGGCAATACCCAACCCCATGGCGGCTTCTAGATGGTCCCATGGGTCGGTTTTCTGCCCGTCGCACCAAGGAATCTCGCCGCTCGGCAACTGCGTCTTTGCAATCAACGCCGCAGGCGCCTCAAGGTCGATCGCCCGTTCCGATTCAGGTCTGAGTCCGAGGAAGTCCCGTTTCATGTTTCAGCGCACCTCTTGGCTGACGGCTCGAAGCTTGTTTTTATTGCTCCGGCAATAAAATTTGGTTGCGGCGCGCTGCGGCCGAAAACCCGCCCCGCTGAACCTCAGCTCAAGTTGAACCTGTTGACTTGCCGGAGCAATAACACCCGGTGAGGTCATACAAAGGAACCGGCTGGGATGCAAGAGGGCAGACGATGGTTGCAAGCCGGTGCCGGCTTGACTTCATGGGTCGTTTCCAGGTAGGTAATCATCTAACGCCCCCGCCGTCGATGCCATCGGCGCAAATCGATTTTTCTCGGCGGCTGATGCCATTCCGTCCATGTGCCCTGAACGGGCATGCTGAAGCCGGTAGCCGGTTGCATCGATTCTCCCCCGGAGGGACCTGGGATCGTCCTTGGCCGCCTCCGATGCTGCGATCACCTGTGATCATCAGAAAGGAGGATGTTATGGCCGAGAGCATCTACAAAGTCATCGAGCTGATTGGCACCAGTCCCAAGTCCTGGGAGGATGCGGCCAAAAATGCCGTGGAGACCGCGTCCAAAAGCCTCAGAGACTTGCGCGTAGCGGAAATCACCAAACTCGACTTGAAGATCGAAAAAGGCAAGGTAACGGCCTTCCGGGCGCGAGTGAGCCTCTCCTTCAAGTACCAACAGGAAGACTGATTCGAATGTTCCGGAGGTGCGGCCGTCACGGGTATCGAGGCCGGCGGGGATGAGACCCACCGGCCTTTCGTATGGCGGTTGCACCCGTCTCGTTCCAGCGATGTGTATCTCTATCAGAAAGGAGAGCGATGACCCCGAAAGCCTTCCAGGATTATTATCCGGACGACGTGAGCCACTGCTATGGATGCGGCCGCTTGAACCCGCACGGCCTTCAGATCAAAAGCCATTGGGACGGGGAGGAAAGTGTGTGCCGCTTTCAGCCGCGGCCCTACCATACGGCGATTCCAGGGTATGTGTACGGCGGACTGATCGCCTCGCTCATCGATTGCCACGCTACCGGTACCGCTGCAGCCGCCAAATACCGAGAGGAAGGACGGGAGATTGGAACCGAACCGCCGGTGCGTTTCGTCACCGGCTCGCTGCACGTGGATTATCTCGCGCCGACGCCGATCGATGCGGAGCTGGAGCTGCGGGCGCGCGTCAGGGAAATCAAAGGCCGCAAGGTGATGCTCGACGTCAGCCTGTCTGCCAAGGGCGTGGTCTGTGCCCGTGGAGACGTCGTTACCGTGCAGATGCCCGCCGACTGGGTCGAGAAGCTGGGGCGTGGAAGATGAATTGAATCATCATTTCTTCTGGGCCTTGCCCAAAATGTGGGTGGCGCGGCCCAGGAACATCTCGGCCGCCTCGGATTCTGTCTCCGAGAGCGTCGGATGCGGGTGCATCGTTGCTGCGATGTCCTCAGCCAGGGCCCCCATTTCGATGGCCAAGACCCCTTCTGAGATCAAGCCTTCCGTGTTCCTGCCGGTGATTCCCACGCCGAGAATTCGGCCGGATGCAGGGTCGGCCAGAATTTTGGTCAAGCCATCCGCGACCCCCATGGTGGTCGCCCGGCCGGAGAATTTCCATGGGAAACGCTGCACCTGGACGGGGATGCGCTCCTGCTGGGCCTGCTCCTCGGTGAGCCCGCACCAGGCAATTTGAGGATCGGTGTAGACCACGGCCGGAATTGCCCGCACGTCAAAAGCGGAGGGCCGGCCGGCGATGGCCTCGGCCGCCACCTTGCCCTCGTAGCTGGCCTTGTGGGCGAGCATCATGCCACCCACGGCGTCCCCGACAGCGAAAATGCGTTCATCGGTCGTGCGACGCTGTTCGTCCACACGGATGAAGCCCTTCGCATCCAGCTGAACGCGTGTTCGCTCGAGCCCCAGCCCCTGGGTCGCCGGCGTTCGTCCGATGGCCACCAGCGCCCGCTCGAAGCGCTGTTCGGAAAGAGCACCGTCTGCTTCCAAATGCGCCGAGACGCCACCCTCATCCTCCTTCAGCTGCTTCACGCGAGTGTTCAGCCGGATGTCGGCGAAAATGGATTGCAGCCGCCGCTGCAGCGGGTCCACCAGGTCCGGGTCGACCCCCGGCAGGAGGCGATCCTGCAGTTCCACGACGCTGACCCGACTGCCGAGCGCGGCATAGACGGTCCCCAGCTCCAATCCGACATAGCCGCCCCCCAAAACGAGCAGAGATGCAGGTACGTCGGCAAGCGCCAGTGCCCCGGTGGAGCTCATGATCCGGCGGCCGGCCGTGAAATCGGTTCCCGGAAAGGGGATCGGTTTCGAGCCGGTGGCGATAATGGCGTGCCGAAAGCGGATGCGGCTGATTTCGGCGTCGTGCACCCGCACGCTTTCCGAGGACTCGAATTCGGCGCGGCCGTTGATGAGCTGCACCCCCCGGCGATTGGTCAGGCTCATTAGGCCGGCGGCCATCTTCTCGATGACCTCGGCCTTCCAGCGCCGCAGGCCGGCCAGGTCGATCTTTGGCGGGCCGAAGGAAATCCCCATGGCACCGGCCCGCTCGGCATCGAAAATGAGTTCGGCCAGGAAGAGAAACGTCTTGGAGGGGATGCACCCTTTGTAAAGGCAGACCCCCCCCGGCCGCGGCGCCGGGTCCACCAGGCTCACGTCCATACCGAGATCGGCCGCACGGAAGGCGGCGGCATAGCCCCCCGGTCCGCTGCCGATCACCAGCAGCTCGGTCTCTTGCGCCAGTTCGCCCATGACCATCGCCAAAACCTCCTCACCTTTTCTTCAAAAAAACCAATCATCTGGATATATCCGTCCGCCGCTTCTTCGCGTCAATGCGGGACGTTGGATGCTCGATAGGAAGCTTGAACATTACTCCGGCAATAAAATATGTTCGATGCGGCCCTATAACTCATCGGCGGGTTGGGTTTTCGGCCGCAGCGCGCCGCCACCCATTTTTCAGGCGACCCTGCCACGCCCCCAAGCTGTATAGAGGAACTGCAGACAGGCAGAGACGATTGACGGCGGCGAGGGCATCGGTCCTCCGGGGCTGTCCGGACATGTATGCAGCAAGCTTGCGGCCGTCCGCAAAATCATAGAACGGTTGGTGGCGGCGCGCTGCGGCCGAAAACTCGACCCGCCGAATCATTTTCCGCCTCGGCGTCTTAGGCTATCGACATCAACAGCTCATCCGGATCTTCCATGATCTGCTTGAAGAGCTTCAGGAAGTTCACCGCATCGGCCCCATCCAGCACGCGGTGGTCGATGCACAGCACCGTGGGCATGACCAGCCGGGCGGCGATCGCCAGGCCGCTCTCCCGCTTGATGACCGCCGGCCGGAGTCGCCCCTGCCCGAGCCCGAGGATCGCGACCTGCGGATGGTTGATGATCGGCGCAAACACCCACCCCCCCAACGCGCCGGCATTGGTGATGGTAAAGGTCCCGCCCTGGAACTCCTCCAGAGCGATCTTGCGGGCATGGGCCCGCTGCACGAGGGTGTGGAGCTCGACCGCGAGCTCTTTGATGCTCTTGTTGTCGACATCGCGCACCACAGGGACGACGAGCCCCTCTTCGGTGTTGACGGCCACCCCGATGTGGTAATACTTTTTCAGGACGATTTCACCGGCGGCCGTGTCCAGGCTGGCGTTGATCCGCGGATGGGCCTTCAGGGCCGTCGCCGCGGCCTTGAGCGCGAAAACGGTGACCGTCAGGCGCCCGCCGAGCGCTTCAACATCTTGCTTGTGCTTGCGGCGGAAGGCTTCGAGCCGCGTCACGTCCACGTAGTCCTGGCTGTTGACGTGGGGGATTTGCGCCCAGGCCAGGCTCATCTGCCTGGCCGTGGCTCGGCGGATGGATCGGAACGGCACTCTCTCCACCGCACCCCACTTGGAAAAATCGGGCAGATCCGCTGGAGGAGCGGGAGGGCGCGCGGGGCGTTCCGCGGCCGGCGCCGTGGGTTCTGCCACCGGTGTTTTCACGGTCTCGCCGGCCGCGGCGAACGCACGCACGTCATCGGCGGTGACCAGGCCCGCCGCACCGCTCGGGGGCACCTGCGTCAGGTCCACGCCCAGCTCTCGGGCCAGACGGCGGGTAGCCGGCGAAGCCGGAACCGGCCCCTGGCGCGGACCGGGAGCTTGGGAGACGTCGGCCGCTTCCGGAGCGCTCGCCTCCCTGGAAACGGCGGGTGCCGGTGCGGGAACCGGCTCGGGTTTCTCCCCGGATTCGGAGAAGGTCATCAGCACCTGCCCGACCCGGACCGTGTCGCCGGGCTTGACCCGGATCTCTAAAACCGTGCCGGTGTAAGGCGAGGGAATTTCGACCGCGGCTTTGTCGGTTTCGACCTCCAGAATGATGTCGCCCTCACGGACGGCCTGCCCCACGCTGACCCGCACGGCCAGCACCTCGCCTTCGTGGATGCCTTCCCCCAGGTCCGGTAGCTTGAACGCCTTGGCCATGTTCGCCTCCTTATTTCGCCGCCAGCAGGTTGCGCGCCGCGTCGACGATGCGAGCCGCACCAGGCAGATAGTATTTTTCGCGGCTGAACAGAGGGATGATGACATCGTAGCCCGTCACCCGCGCCACCGGCGCCTCGAGGTGATAAAAGGCCTTTTCCACCAGACGGGCGACCACTTCGGCGCCCGGGCCGAAGCTGCGCGGCGCCTCGTGCACCACAGCCACCCGCCCGGTTTTCCGGGCGGATTCCACCAGGAGCGAGTCGTCCAGCGGCGAAATCGTCAGCAGATCGATGACGTCGGCCTCCACGCCGTGCTGGCGCTGCAGCTCTTCGGCCGCTTCCAAGGTCGGCCGCATCATGGCGCCGTAGGCGATCAGGGTGAGGTCCCGGCCCTCGCGCACGCGCCGGGAGCGTCCGATGGGAAGCGTTTCTTCCTCCTCGGGCACCTCTTCCCGGAAGGCGCGGTAAACGGCCTTGGGCTCGTAGAAGATGACAGGGTCCGGGTCGCGGATCGCGCTGACCAGAAGCGCCCGGGCGTTTCGGGGACTCGATGGGATCACCATCTTAAGGCCCGGGAGGTGGGCCCAAAAGGCTTCGCGGCTCTCGGAGTGATGTTCCAGCGCGCGCACACCGCCGCCGTAAGGCGCCCGCAGGACCATCGGCACATGGTATCGTCCCTGGGAACGCCAGCGCAGGCGCGAGGCGTGGGCTTCGATCTGGTGCATGGTGTAGTAGCTGAACCCGTCGAACTGCATCTCGCAGACCGGCTTCAGTCCGTAGACGGCCATGCCGATGGACATGCCAGCGATGGCGGATTCCGCCAGGGGCGTGTCCACGACCCGACGTTCCCCAAAAGCCTCGATCAGGCCGTCGGTCACGCGGAAGACGCCGCCGTCCACGCCCACGTCCTCGCCCAAGACGATGACGCTGTCGTCCCGGACCATCTCCTGGCGTAGGGCCAGGTTCAGGGCCTGCACCATGGTCATCTTAGGCATGGTCCCCCTTCTTCTGGGTCGAATGCATGAACCGGATGAAGTCCGCGCGTTGCTCGGTGAGGTATTCGGGCATTTCGGCGTAGGCGTGTTCGAACATGAGCAACGGGTCTCCCAAGGACGTCATCTCCGCTTCGGCACGCTCCACCGCCGCTTGGATGTCGGCGGCGACCTGCTCTTCCTCGGCCTTGACGGCATCGGCGGTCAAGAGACCCCTGGCCGAGAGATATCCCTGGAAACGCGGGAGCGGGTCCTTGCGACGCCATTCTTCCACTTCAACGTCCGACCGATAGCGTTTGGGATCGTCGGCCGTGGTGTGGACGGCCATGCGGTAGGTGACGCACTCGATCAGGGTGGCCCCGCCCCCGGACCGTGCCCGCTCGGCCGCCTCCCGGGCGGCGACATAAACCGCCAGGATATCGTTGCCGTCCACCTGAATCCCCGGAATTCCATAAGCGAACGCCTTTTGGGCCAAGGTCTGGGAGCGGGTCTGTTTGGAACGCGGAATCGATATGGCCCACTGGTTGTTCTGGCAGACGAACACCACCGGCAGTTGGAACACGCCGGCGAAGTTGAGCCCCTCGTGGAAGTCTCCCTGAGAGGTCGCACCGTCCCCGAAAAAGGTCATAGCGACGTCGTCCGTGCCGCGGTACTTCATGCCCCAGGCGATGCCGACGGCGTGCAGAATTTGGGAGCCCACGGGCACGGAAATGGGCATGTCGTGGCGCTCGGCGGGAATGCGGCCGCCTTCGTTGAAGCCGTTGTTGTAGATGATGATGCTCTCCAGCGATCGGCCGCGCCAGAGATCGGCCGCCATTTCGCGGAATGCCGGAACGACCCAGTCGGAGGCCCGCAAGGGGGCGACGGCCCCCAGGTGTGCGGCTTCCTGGCCTGCGATCGGCGGAAACGTCCCGATTCGCCCCTGGCGCTGCAGGCTCAGCAAACGCTCATCGAAGCGGCGCGCCAGAAGCATCGTCCGATGCAGTCTCAGCAGCAGGGAATCGTCGAGGGCCGGTTCGAGACCAGTGTCCACCTTTCCGTGTTCATCGAGGATGGAAAGATAATCAAGTGAGTCGGGCAAGGCGATTCGCGTCTTCGGCATCGGAGCCATCCTTTGTTCAGGAGTCGCGTGCAGCCGGTCGTTAATTGGGTCTCGACTGGTCTGG
>Ga0105097_10001724_pt1 | contig 10537 bp, 7 predicted proteins | sample PPLLak12cMay2015_FD_87035 | JGI IMG/M metagenome (GOLD analysis project Ga0105097, IMG submission 87035) | Freshwater sediment microbial communities from Prairie Pothole Lake near Jamestown, North Dakota, USA - PPLs Lake P7 Core (1) Depth... | ecosystem: Environmental > Aquatic > Freshwater >... | reverse complement strand
CGTGCAGGATCAACAGCATGAACCGCGCGCCGCTGCCGCCCTGCGTATATTCCAACATCTGCTGGTCTCCAGTGGAATTTCCGAACGCCATGACGGGGCGGCGGCCAATGTGCTGGTTGATGGCGACAGGTTTGCCGTCTTTATCACCGTTAAAGTTCAGTTGTGGCAGGCGCACGAGGACGGGCTGACCATCGCGTATTTCAAACTTTGTCTGGATGCTGCTGCCGACGACCTGTTCCGGCGGGATGCCATAAACCTGTTCCGACCAGGCACGCATGAACTCGATGCCGCCGGCGGAAATGATGTAGTTCTTGAATCCGTTCGCGCGCAGGTAGTCGAGCAATTCGAGCATCGGCTGATAAACACACTCGGTGTAAGGCCTGTTGTATTTTGGATGTTGCGCGGTTGCGAGCCAGTCTTTGACGATCTGCTCGAATTCCACCGTGGTCATACCCGTGTGCGTAGCCATGACGATTTCTAGCAGTGCCTGGTCACCGCCGGCAAGTACGGCATTCAAATCTCCCTTCAGCAGGGAGGCGAACGGTTCCCTGTCCTGCCATTCGGGATGCTGGGATACGAGAGCCTTCACGCGGTCGAGCCCAAAGAAGAATTGAGCGGGTACCGGCTGTTCGCACCACAGCGTGCCGTCGTTATCGAAGGTGGCGATGCGTTCTGGCTCCGGCACAAAGTCGGGGCTGTCCGGTGTGGTCACTTTCGTAACAAAATCGATTATGGCGCTCTTGGCTGCGCCTTCGTTCCATGATTCCAATTGAGGTGTCATTTATGAGTCTCCTTGTATCTCCAATCGGGGTTCCACGTCGCTAGCATTTTATCCACATTTTCACCAAATAATCAGGTGATTTCCTTTGGTGGGACTTGGTAAAGTTTCGTTCGGAAAGTCTTGATTTGCTGCCGGTTTTCTGTTTCCGTTACGAAGTCCATCTTAAACAGCAAAGACAAATTGAATGCCAGCATCATCAGGTGATTCCTGGATGTACCGCTCGCGGCCCTGGTATTACTAACGGTCGTCGGTCGTCCGTCTTCCGTCTTCCGTCTTCCATCAATTATGCTAAAATCAACAGTAGAACTACTATCCAATCTCAGGTGGGAGATTGTGCTATGAAAGCACGAAGTAATTTCTGTCTGTTCCTGGCTTTGCTGATTGCCCTGGCGCATGGATCGCTGCCCGCAGCCGCCCAATCCCCGATCAAGGTGACGGAAAACGAACTGACCTTCAATCTGCCGGCAGGCATGGCATTTTCCCTGGCGGCGAACAGCACATCAGATATCCAGAAAGTATCCTTACTTTACGATACCGAGTCCCGCTCGTGCCACGAATCGACTGCCCGCCGACCGCTGCAGATCATCCCGGGTAAATCGGTCGATGCCCGCTGGGAAATGGACTTTCAGCAGATGGGAGCACTTCTGCCAGGCCAGAAGATCTGGTGGCAGTGGGAGATTATCGACTCGGCCGGGAACCGACTGCTGACGGAGAAGCAGACCCGCACCATCCAGGATCAGCGGCACGACTGGCAGACCGCCGTCGATGGCGCCGTTACGGTCCAATGGTACCGTGGAGGCCAGGAATTTGGCGAGCGCATGGCCCAGATTGGGGCTGAAGCTCAGCAGCGCCTGATGAAGGATACCGGGATCCCACAAGCAACACCCATCCGGCTCGTGCTTTACCCGGACACCACCACGCTGAAAGAAGTGCTGGTGCATGCCATGACGTGGACCGGCGGGGTAGCTCTTGTAGGTGAAAGCGTCATCCTGCTGGCAATCGGCCCGAGCGACTCTGCCTGGGCCGAAACCTCCATCCCGCACGAAGTCAGCCATCTCGTGGTCGACGAGCAGACTGCCAACTGCGCCGGGGTGTCAATCCCTACCTGGTTGAACGAAGGAATTGCCGAGCGCGTCTCCAGTGATTTACAGGACAGCGAGCGCAGCCTGGTGATCACCTCATTGGAAAACAACAGCCTCAAGTCCCTCAAAGCCCTGGGCGGTCAGTTTTCCGCATACAGCAACGAAGCTGCCCGCGACTATGCCCACAGCCATATGGTGGTGGATTTCTTGATTGACCAGTACGGCAGCGAGAAGATGTCCCAGCTGCTGGACGCTTTCCTGGCCGGGACAGACACGGATGAAGCTCTGCTGCAGGTCTACGGCATGGATACCGCCGGCCTGGACGCAGCCTGGCGCAGCTCGTTGGGGTTTCCCGTCGCCGCCACACAGCCTCCAGCTGCCACCGCCAAAGCCACCGCCATCCCCACTTTGGCCTTGTGGACCCCGGTGGTGCAGCCATCCCCAACGCCCCCGGCGTCTGCGGCAACTCCAACCGTGGTAGATACCCCGGTCCCAACCCCGACCGAACGAGTCACGTTATCACCCGCCGCAACTGAAACCCCGGCGGCAGGCAGGCAGGAGGGGGACGGCAGCGGTCTGTGCGGCGCGTTTTTGCCAATCCTGGCCGCTGCCCTATGGATATCCCTGCGGCACTATCGCCGCCTGGGAAACTGATTACAGGAGCAGCTGAATGTAACTTGTGATGATCGAAAAATAGGAGGGAACCATGAACAAGAATTTCGTCATCATTCTACTGGCCATTTTTCTGGCCGGCTTGCTGGCCGGCTGCCGGGGTGAAGCCCCATCGCCTGCGCCACCTGCTACCATTGCGCCGTCGCCCACCACCGCGCACACCGCCACACCCAAACCAACCGCCACACTCACGCCCACACCCAGCCAGACACCCACCCGCACGCCTTACCCCACGCGTACCTCCACGCCTACAGCCACGCCAACGCCAGAAGGGTTTTACGCCCACAATTCAGGGTTCACGCTGATGCTGGCGAATGGTTTTAAGCTGGAGGAGGAAAATCCAGGTGGTGAGGAGGGCAGCTCACTCGGCTCTGCCTTGTTTAGAAATACCCGCAACAACACCCAGTTATCGATATCGGTCTTCAGTAACGATGAAACCTGCGAAATGGCGAAAATCCTGGAAATCATCAGCCTTACAGGCGAAGCCGATAATTCGAGGATCACAATGGGGGAGGCGAGCCAGGTAACCCTGGCACAGGGAATCACCGCCGAACACGTGGTAGTCACCATGCCATATAAGTTTGGCAAAGTCCTCGAGGATCTTTACATCGTTCATCAGGACGGGCGCTGCACCTTGATTTCACTGATCGGGGAGGATGGCAATATTAAAGCCAACCGCCCTGCCCTGGATGAAATGGTTGCCAGCATCGATCTGACCTCCACCAATATCTACGGCCTGCCACGCCAGGAAGCCCTGGTTTTCAGAGGTTCCGACCCGCTGCCTAAAACTATGGACCCGGCCCGTGCCCTGGGCAGCGCGGCTGACTTCGCCGGGCATGCCTTCAGCGGGTTGGTGCGCCTCAACCCGCAGCTCCAGATTGAGCCCGACCTGGCAGAGAGCTGGCAGATCAGCCCTTCCGGAGAGGTGTATACCTTCACCCTGCGCAGCGGGCTGGCCTTCTCCGATGGCAAGCCAATCACTGCCCAGGAAGTGAAGAATAGCTGGGAGCGCGCCGCCGACCCGAATACCGAAAGCGAAACGGCTCGCACTTACCTGGGCGATATCCTCGGTGTGAATGATAAGCTGGACGGGAAGGCCGGTGAAGTCGCCGGGGTGCAGGCGATTACCGACCGCACACTGGTAGTCACTCTGGATGCTCCCAAGCCCTACTTCCTGGCAAAACTCACTTACCCCACCAGTTTCGTTGTTACCCGGACCAGGCGGCGGAAGGCGACAGCGGCTGGGAATTTTCGCCCAACGCCAGCGGGCCTTACCAGATCAAAGAATACCGCAAAGGTGAGGTGCTGATTTACGAGCGCAACAACAGCTACCACACACCCGCCAAAACCCGCTACATCCTCTACCTGCTCAACCGCTCCGGCGACCCTGTGAGCCTGTTCGAAGCCGGTGAAGTCGACATCACCCGCATTGGGGCTGAGGCGGCGACTGAAATCCAGGAACCGGACCATCTGCTACACGACAGCCTGCAGTCGGCCGCCAACCTGTGCACTTCATACCTGTACTTTAACAACAGCCTGCCCCCCATAGACGACCTCAACGTCCGCAAGGCATTGGCGCTGGCCATCGACCGGGAAAAGCTGATCGACCAGTTTACCGAGAACCTATACACCGCCTCCGATAGCCTGCTCCCGCCCGCTATGCCGGGGTTTACTCCCAATGAATCTCCGCCCATCTACGACCCGAAGGCCGCCCGCCAGGCGTTGAAAGATTCCCGCTATGCCGGGGACATGCCCACCCTGAAGCTTGTTACCAGCGGCAGAGGCAACGACGAGAGCCCGCTGCTGGACGCCATCATTAATATGTGGCGCCAGGAGCTCGGCCTGGCCGTTACTCTTGAGTATATCGACCCGGAAGTATTCAATGAGGAAGTCAAAGATTCCGGAGGCCATATCGTGAATGGCGGTTGGTGCGCCGATTACCCCGATCCGCAGAATTTCCTGGATATCTTGTTCCACAGCCAGAGCGAGTTCAACAATTCAGGCTACACCAACCCGGAAGTCGACGCCCTGCTGGAACAGGCTCGCGCGGAGCTCGACCCAACCCGCCGCCTGGAGCTGTATGCCCAGGCCGAGCGCTTGCTCCTCGATAATTTTGCCGCCTTGCCGCTGTGGAACACGGTGACCTTCATGCTGGTTAATCCACAGCTAGAGGGCTATCTCCTGGGGCCGATGGAGGTGGCGCAGGTGCAGAATATGGTGAAAACAGACCGATGACCGAAGACCGTCGACCGCTGACGGCTGACCGATGACCGATGACCGCTTTGTGAGTCGTCGGTCGGCGAGTAAAGCCACGCGGCTCTGCCGCGGGGTCCTCCGTCAGCGGCGAAGTCATGTGTTGTTCTCCTAGGGGATCGGCAGTCAGCCGTGAATCCCGTGCTGTATGTGCGCGGGACGGCCGTCGTCGGTCCTCGGTCTCCTTACTCCACCACCCCAAACCAGCCTCTGCGCACCATCCACTTGGTCAGCTCCAGCGCCGGCATGATGGTCAGCGACAATGCGCCGATGATCAGCCAATCTTCCAGCGGTAGGGCATACGTGCCAAACGCTTTCTGCAGGAACGGCACGTAGACGATCAGCACCAGCAGCACCACCTCCCAGCCTACCGCCCGGTTCAGCCATTTATTTACAAAGGGCTTCTTCACCACCGAGTGCCGGTCGGAGCGGAAGTTGTAGGCCTTGAAGAACTGGATCAATACCAGCGAGACAAAGGTCATCGTCATCGCTTCATCTAAACTGCGCCCGGAATTGTAGGCCCAGGCAAACAGCCCCAGGTTGACCAACGCCGACCAGATACCTCCTACCGACATTAGAATAACCACCGGACGGGTGAAAACGCCCGTGCGCGGGTTGCGCGGCTTGCGTTTCATCAGGTCGTTTTCCGGCGGGTCCACCGAGAGCGCCAGGGCGGGCAGGCCATCGGTTGCCAGGTTGACGTACAGGATTTGCACCGCCGTCAGCGGCAGCGGCAGCCCCAGCAGCGCCGAACCAACCATCAGCCCGATCTCGCCGATATTGGACGACAGTAGGTACATCAGGTACTTCTTGATGTTGCCGAACACGCCGCGCCCTTCTTCCACCGCCGCCACAATCGAGGCGAAATTGTCGTCCGTCAAAGTCATGGCCGCGGCTTCTTTGGTGACATCCGTGCCGGTGATGCCCATAGCGATGCCGATATCGGCCTTCTTAAGCGCCGGCGCATCGTTGACGCCATCCCCGGTCATGGCGACTATGTGACCGTGGCCCTGCCAGGCGGTGACGACCCGCAGCTTGTGGGTGGGCGAGACGCGCGCGTACACGCTGATCGACTCCACCTGCTGCTGCAGCTGTTCGTCGCTCATCTCTTCCAGCTCGGGGCCGGTCAGCACGCCGCCGCCATTGGAGAGCAGCCCCAATTCACGTGCCACCGCCTGCGCCGTCATTGGGTGGTCGCCAGTGATCATCACCGGGCGGATGCCGGCCTCCGCGCACACCGCAATCGCAGCCTTGGCTTCGAGACGCGGCGGGTCGATCATCCCCGCCAGGCCCAGGAAGGTCATCCCGTTTTCGGCTGTTGCCACGACTGCATCCGGCTTATAGGCCACTCCCAACACACGCAGCGCCTCGCCCGCCATCGTCAGCGCCTGGGCCAGCACCTGCTCCCGCCCATCGTCATCCAGTGGGCGCACACCCTCGGCGGTCAGGATCGTATCGCAGCCGCTCAAGATCATCTCCGGGGCGCCCTTGGCGTAAGCAGTCAGCCTATCGCCCTGCTGGTGCAGGGTGGTCATGCGCTTGGTCTCGGATGAAAACGGGATCTCCGCCTGCCGCGGCTGTTCGCCATCCAGCTGATCTTTGTGCAGGCCGGCCTTCGCCGCCGCCACCACCAACGCCCCTTCGGTCGGGTCGCCTTTAATATCCCAGCCGCCTTCTGGAAGCTGGATCAGGGTGGTATCCGAAGCCAGCGCGGCGGCGCTGAGCATCTGCCGCAGCGCCGCGGGCGGCTCGACCGCAGCGCCGCCATTGGTGGAAAAGACACCATCCGGGGCATAGCCCGCCCCCGAGACGGCGAACATCTGCCCGCCGCTGTATATGCGCCGCACGGTCATTTCATCTTTGGTAAGCGTCCCGGTTTTATCCGAGCAGATCACCGAAGTGCTGCCCAGCGTCTCCACCGCCGACAGCCGGCGGATCAGGGCATTGCGCTTGACCATTTTCTGCACGCCGATGGCCAGCGAAATCGTGACCACCGCCGGCAGCGCTTCGGGCACTACCGCCACCGCCAGGGCAATGCCAAAGATGAGCATATCGATGAACGGCTGGCCGCGCAGCAAGCCGAGAACCACAATCAGCGCCACCACCACCAACGCCGCCCGGGCCAGCAGGCTGCCCACCTTATCCAGGTTCTCCTGCAGCGGGGTCTTGCCGGTTTCAACGGTTTGCAGCAGCTGGGCAATTTTGCCAAACTCGGTCTGCATGGCGGTAGCCACCACCAGGGCGCGCCCGCGGCCGTAGGTGATGGTAGTTCCGGCATATACCATGTTCTTGCGGTCGCCCACCGGCAGGCCGGGGTTCTCCAGGGAGGCTGTATGCTTTTCCACCGGGACGGACTCGCCGGTCAGCGGCGCTTCTTCCACCTGCAGGTTGATTGACTCGAGCACGCGCCCATCCGCCGGGACGCGGTCGCCGGTACGCAGCAGGATCACATCGCCGGGAACCAGCTCGCGTGCCGGGATTTTGACTTCCGTCCCATCGCGCAGGACGGTCGCCGTCGGCGCGGCCATCTGCCGCAGTGCTTCGATGGCGCGTTCGGCGCGGTACTCCTGCACAAAACCCAGCCCCACGGCAAATAATACGATCACTGCGATGATGATCGACTCAATTCCGTGCCCCAGGAACAGCGAAATAATCACTGCCACCAGCAGGATCAAGATCAGCACATTCTTGAACTGAGCGAGCAGGATCTCCCAGGGCGATACCTGTTTGGCTGCCTGGATTTCATTCGGGCCGTATTCCTGCAGGCGCGCGGCGGCCTGCGCGCTGCTCAGGCCATTTGCGCCGCTCTCCAGGCTGGTGAAGGTTGCTTCCGGCGTTAGCGTATGCCAGTTTTTATTTTCGATCATCCATCATCTCTTTCTACCGGCGCATAAGCCGGAACAGGGTTGCGCCGCAAGATCCACAGATACACGCCCAACGCCAACAATCCGGCAGCCAGCAGGTACGGCAGCGATTGCTTGAGGTAAGCGCTCACCTTGACCCATTCGTGTCCCAGCAGATATCCTGCACCAATCAATATCGTGCACCATATGTACGCCCCGACAAACGTCGCCGCGACAAACGTCATAAACGGCATGCGGGTAAGACCGGCCGGGAGGCTGATCAGCGTGCGGATGCCGGGGATCATCCTGCCCACCAGCACCAATCCCGGCCCCCAGCGCTGAAACTGCAGCTCTACCCGGGTGATGTGGCGGGCATCGATGCGCACCCAGCCCGCAAAGCGCTCCACCACCGGGCGCCCGCCCAAACGGGCCGTCCAATAGGCAAGGGAGGCGCCTAACACGCTGCCCAGGGCGGCGTAAAACCCGCCCAGGAATATCATCGTCGGGGGGAGATCACGCGCTTCAATCAGCATCCAACCCGCCAGCCCTAAGATCACCTCGCTTGGCGTGATCCCGGTGGCGTTTTCGAAGACCATCAAACCGGCAACTCCCAGCCAGCCGGCAGCATCGTAAATCGATTGCGCCGCAGCCAGGATAAAGGCTTCCAATTCTGCGATAAAAGGTATTTCTCCCATCTCTTGGTATCACCGCTACCTTTTCCAACCTGCCTGGGCTGGTGAATAAATAAATAAGACCACCGCATTTAATGCGATGGTCTTGCGCTTGATTGAGGCAGCCGGGAAATCTCTTTCCGTATTGACGACTGCTCAGCCCGCAGCTTCACGGGCGGCTACTCCCCATCGGAGTCGTGCAAGTGTACAGCATAATTGCTGGATTGTCAAATGGATCGGCGGTCTTCCGTCCTCGGTCGTTTCGCGCGTCATTTGTCTATTGACACTGCCCCTCCATTCTGCTAAAGTAATATTGGACTGAACAAATTCAGTCATCGCTGCGATTATGTTTCAGGAGGGAAACCATGAAACGCATTTCGCTTGTAATCTTTGTCATCCTGGTGGCCGGTGCAGTGCTGATCAGCGCATGTGGAGGGGCCGCCATGGAAGAAGGGTTATATGATGAAGCCCCGGCCGAGGTTCCAGTCGAAGAGGAAGTCATCTTGGAGGTCCCGGTTGAAGAGCCTGCCGCCGCTGCCGAGCAGCCTGCCGCCGAAGTGGTCTCCGCCAAGGTCGACTTCCAACCCTCACCCAATCGACTGATTATCAAGAACGCCGAAGTCACGCTTACCGTAGAAGATACCAATGTGGCCATCAACCGCATCACGCAGGCGGTAGCCGATCACGGCGGCTATATCATCTCCTCGGAAATCTGGTACAAGGATTGGGACGGCGAGCCTTATAAATACGCCACCATCACCTACGCCGTGCCCGTCGACCGCTTCGAGGACAGCCTCAGCCGCCTGCGCGGCCTGGCCGTCAAGGTCGAGAACGAGACCGCCACCGGTCAGGACGTCACCGACGAGTACGTCGACCTGGAATCGCAGCTCACCAACCTGAAAGCCACCCGCGACCGCATCCGCGAATTCCTCGACCAGGCCGCGAACGTTGAGGAAGCGCTCAAGGTCAACGACCAGCTCAAATCGGTAGAAGCCGAGATCGAGCAGGTGCAGGGACGCATGAATTACCTGTTCGACCGGGCGGCCTACTCCACCATCACCGTCCACCTGCTGCCCGTATTACCCGAAATCGTGCCCACCCCGACACCGACACCCGCACCCACGCCCACCCCCGCTCCCTGGAAGCCGGGTGAGACGGTCAAGGATGCCGGCAGCGCACTGATCAGCGTCTCCAAGGGCCTGATCGACCTGCTGATCTGGATCGTGGTGGTCATCATCCCGCTGCTGCTGCCCATCGCCCTGGTCGTCTGGTTCATCTGGTGGCTGCTCAACCGCCGCAAGAAGAATCAGGCCGCCGAGAGCGATGCGATAGCGCAAACCGCCACCCAGGAACAGCAGCGGGGAAAGACCGCTGCACAAACCAAACCCGAGCCGCCGCAGGCACCTCCGCCCGACGAGCCCCCTCAGGGCAGCTAGCCCCCGCCAGACTGCTTCCGTAGGAGCCGTCATGCGCCGCCTGTGGGCCGCCCTGCTGCTGGTTACCTTGCTCCTAATCTTTACCCCGCCTGCCGCGCCGGTCGTCCTGGCGCGGCAGCCGCCCCCCGGCATCGCCCGGGAGGGCACCATCCAGCTGTTGGTCGCTGATACCGACGACGCCATTGCCGCCATCGAACGCCTGGTCACCCGCATGGGCGGCATAGTAGAAGCCAGCGAACGCTGGAGCGAACAGCGCTTCGGAATTTCGCGTCCCTATGCCACCCTGGTCGTCAGCCTGCCCAACAGCCAGCTGGAGAGCACCATCCAGAGCCTGCGCGGCCTGGCGCTCGACGTACTGGAACAGAACATCGCCAGCCGCGACACCGGGCCGGAATACGCCGACCTGACCTCCCGGCGCAGCTACCTGGAGTCACAGCGCACCCGGCTGGAAGATCTGCTCGAGCTGGCGGCCAGCGATGCCGAGCGCAACCAGCTGGAAACGGAATTATCCGTTATCAACGCCGAGCTGACCCGGGTCGAAGAGCAGCTCAACACCCTGTGGTGGGCGCAACACGACACAAAGCTGACAATCCACCTGGAGTCCTTCGTCCCCACGCCAACCCCCACGCCGGGAATTACACCGCGGCATACCAGCACACCGCAGCCCTGGGACCCGGCGCGTACCATTGACGATGCCAGGCAGTTCTGGGTGCGCTCGTATTACTATCGCTCGCACTGGCAGTACCCGTGCTGGGCCGGAAGCATCATCCTGGGAGCAACCGGAATAATGCTGCTGCTT
>Ga0105097_10001723_pt1 | contig 10539 bp, 11 predicted proteins | sample PPLLak12cMay2015_FD_87035 | JGI IMG/M metagenome (GOLD analysis project Ga0105097, IMG submission 87035) | Freshwater sediment microbial communities from Prairie Pothole Lake near Jamestown, North Dakota, USA - PPLs Lake P7 Core (1) Depth... | ecosystem: Environmental > Aquatic > Freshwater >... | reverse complement strand
GCTATGAGAATCTCACTCCTGCACAGCTGCTCCGGATTGTCGGCGGGACTGCGCTCACCGCAGGGTCCAACACGGTGCTGGATATTGTTGCTGCCCGGATAGTAGAACGCAGTGACATCCCGCTCGTAGTCCTCGACGGGAACAACCCTGAAAATCTTTCCCGCGCGATCTGTAGTGGAGAATTCACCGGAACTATTGTGAGCAGGGGCAGGAAAAAGATCTTCCCGCTCTGATAGTTATGGCGTATATACACGGGAACCACTACGTATTTTTACATTCCCGACACAGGTATGATGGCACGGGGTAGTAGGGTAGCCTGGTCCATCCTAGAGCGTTTGGGACGCTTTGACGGCGGTTCGAATCCGCCCTACCCCATATTTCATGAAAAAAAAGGATGCTGAAAAAATCTATTCACTCCTTCTCAGACGGTATCCCGATTCCCGGGATTCTCCCGCACAGCTCTCAGGTGGTTCTGCCTTCCAGGTACTCGTTCTGACGATCCTCTCGGCACAAACCACTGACCGTGCCGTGTTGAAGGTAAAAGAAGTGCTTTTTTCAGCATACCCGACTCCATCGGCGCTCGCGAAAGCAAAGACCGATGATGTTGAAACCATCATTCATAGTCTCGGGTATTTTCACGCAAAAGCCCGGCATGTTATCGCCGCCTCACAGGTCATAATGTCAGAGTTTGGGGGCAGGGTGCCGGAGACAATGGAAGATCTCCTGAAGATTCCCGGGGTAGGCCGGAAAACGGCAAACATTGTGCTCTATCATGCCCATGGCCGGAATGAAGGGATTGCTGTGGATACCCATGTACGGAGGCTCTCGCAGCGGATCGGGTTTTCCACTACCGATAACGTAAGGGTGATCGAGCAGGACCTGATGACTGCATTCCCCCCGGGGCAGTGGGGAGATCTCACGGATCTCCTGATAGCTCACGGGCGAACACTGTGTACTGCTAAAAAACCGAAATGTGAAATCTGCCCGATAAACGGGTACTGCCGGTATTTCCAGACTGTTGTGAAAAATGTTAAGAAGTAACTATCTGGTCTCCTGATGTTTTCTTTTTGTGACACTCACGTCGAAAAGGCATTTGAATGGGTGTCAACCCTCTGAAGTACCTGAGTGTGATATACGTAATCTTTCATCCGTGGACGTGAACATTAAAGATGCACGTTTTATTGGCTCTGTTGAAACGGGTGTGAACTCCCGTTCATGTATGTTTCAACAGAGCCGTTTTAGTTGGTGTTTTTAATATCCGATAAAAAACCGGATAACCGCAAATGAAATAAAACCGATCAATGCACTGATGGGAATTGTCAGCAGCCACGCAGTCATGATACTCCGGGCAACCCCCCATTTTACCGTGCTGGTCCCCATGGTGGTTCCCACACCCATGATGGATGAACATATGACATGAGTCGTGCTTACCGGAATTCCTGCAACCGATGCTCCAAGAATTGTCGCAGCTCCTGCAGTTTCCGCTGCAAAACCGTGAACCGGGCGGAGCTTGGTGATTTTGTACCCCATGGTTTTTACAATGCGCCATCCCCCTGAAAGAGTTCCGAGCGCGATGGCTGAATATGATGCGAGGATCACCCAGAGGGGCATCGGCAGGTTGTTAGGATCAACCCCTGCACCGAAATATCCGATGGAGAACAGGAGAGGAAGAATAATCCCCATCGTCTTCTGGGCGTCATTTGTTCCGTGGCTGAAACTGTACGCTGCAGCCGAAAAAAGCTGAAGCCGTTTGAAATAACTTTCAGCAGTCTGTTTGTTTGCTTTTTTCGTGAGATTAAGGACAACCGCCATGAACAGGAACCCGCAGGCAAGACCGATGAGGGGAGAAAGGATCATGAATGTCGCAACCAGTTCTACCGTTGACCATTTTATCGCTGCGAGGCCGGCGGCGGAAATCCCCGAACCGGCAAGTCCGCCAATCAGGGCATGAGATGATGACGTGGGAAGACCAAAAAACCATGTTATCAGGTTCCAGGTGACAGCACCAATCAGGGCGCCAAGCACGATGTAGGGTATTATTGCTGTCTGGACAATTTCAAGGTGAATTATCTTGGAAATTGTGCTCGCAACTGCAACCCCGAATCCAAACGCCGCGATAAAATTGAAAAACGCAGCGAAGACCACCGCATTGCGGGGGGACAGCACCTTTGTCGATACAACTGTTGATATCGAATTGGCCGAGTCGTGGAACCCGTTGGTGAAATCAAAGACAAGCGCGATACCGATAATGATTACAATAAGTTCCCACGTTGCCTCAATCATTCGATCCTCTCAGAGGTACTTTTATCGGGCTCATGAGTGTCGTATTGCGATGTCGGAAAGCACGTTTGCGACATCCTCGCAATGATCAGTTGCAGTCTCAAGATGCTCATAGATATCCTTGAGCTTGATGATGGTAATTGCGTCAGTGGTCCTGAAAAGGTCAGTGACGGCGTGGGCAAGTACGTCATCTGCGAGATTTTCCAGTCTGTTCACTTCGATACAGCGTTCTTCAATGTATTTTGGGTCCTTGATCGAGCGGACTCCTTTAACTGCGCTCTCGATCTCAACGGCAGACATGTGGATCAGTTTCGCGAGTTCGATCATATGAGCATCGGTTCCTTCGATGCCGTAATAGTACATCTTTTCTGTTGCACCGTCGATATAGTCCAGCACCTCGTCAAGCGCGGATGCGAGTCGGGAAATCTCTTCAGGATCGATCGGTGTAATGAATGTGCGGTTCAGCTGATCATAGATATCATGCGTAATCTGGTCACCCTTGTGCTCAAGCTTCTCAATTTCATGACGTTTCTCTTTGACATTGGTAAAATCCTCGGTCAGCGCGACCAGCCGCCACGCCGCCTCTTTGACGACTCCTGCCTGTTTTTCAAACAGATCAAAAAAGATCTTATCATGCGGTATCAGCAACTCACGAAGACCCATAACAACCTACGGATAATCGGTCAGCCATGGTAAAAAATATGGCGATATTACCGTGTTATAAAGACAGTGAGTTCAACAAAAAGCTGACGATAATGTATCCGACATATGAAAGGACGAGCGATAAAGGAATCGTGATTACCCAGGCAGTCATCATCTCCCGTACGACCTCCCACTGAACTGCAGTTCTCCCCCGTGTTGCACCGACACCCACGATCGCCCCGCTGATGACGTGGGTTGAAGAGACGGGTACCCCGTACGATGTTACCATGGCCAGCACTGCACTCCCGGCTGTTGCTGCGGAAAATCCCTGATAGGGGCGGATGCGGGTAATCTTTTTTGCCATTTTATCAACGACATTCCAGCCACCCAGCCCGGTGCCAAGACCGATAGCAACCGCAGAACTCAGTAGTACCCAAAGGGGTATCGAAAAGGTCGTAAGGACTCCTGCTGAAAAAAGCAGGGCAGCGATAACACCAACTGCATGCTGACCGTCATTTGCTCCATGCCCTGTCGCCTGGAAAAGACATGCCACTACATGAAGCGGCCTGAATATCCTTCGCACACGATTCTGTTTCCGGTGCTGAAACAGGTGCGAGATGATGACATTGAAGATAAAAGCCGCACTCACTCCCATGACCGGAGAGATGAAAATGAACAGGACTATAGCAAGTAGTCCGGAAACATTCAGTACACCTGCAAGCATCAGCAGGGGAACCACCAGAGTCCCTCCGAACAGTGCCCCGATAAGGATGCCAAGACGGACATCTCCTTTAAGCGCGGCAGTCAGAACACCCAGGACGATGGTACCTGCCAAAGCACCTCCCAGTACGGCGATACCGAGATCGATAAAGGTTGTTCCTTCCGGAACGATAACTGCGGCAAGACCGCCAGCGCCCATACCTGCACCAAGGAGACCGCCTACCATCGCGTGACTGCTCGAAATCGGAAGTCCGGCGCGGGTCGCAACAAAGACGAGCGAGATGGCCACTCCCATCGCAACGATAATGGAAACCGGGTTTAAAGAACCGGGATGGACAATCGCAGTCCCGATAGTGGTTGCAACGGCGGTCGTAAAGATAAAAGGTCCCAGCATGTTGCACAGCGATGTCAGGAGTACGGCACGCCATGGTGACAGGGAGCGCGTTGCCACGACAGTAGCTATTGAATGCGCCGCATCGTTGGCACCGTTGACAAAATTCAGGAAGAGCGCGAGAATGACGCCAAAAATTATGAGGGGTTCCATGATATCAGGAATGGTTCAGGATGATGTCATTGAGTGCGTGCCCGACATCATTGCATTTCTCCATTACCAGGCCGAGCCCTTCGTAAATATCCTTGAGTTTGATAATAAGGAGCAGATCCTTTGACTTGAAGAGTTCAAGTACTGCCGCTGACTGGAGTTCCAGTGCCCTGTTGTACAAACGGTTAATCTCATCTGCATGATCTTTGATCCCCTGGAATTTCTCCATCTCCCGCAACTCTTTAAACGCCTTGGTGATCTCTGCAGATGCAAGGAGGATCATATAGGAAAATTCACGGAGCTTGTCGTTCTGCTCAGTTAAACCATACGTGCAAATCTGCTGGGTGACCCTGTCGATGCGATCCATGACATCATCCATAACGGGTGCCAGACGGGAGATCTCTTCGGGCTCCAGGGGAGTAATCAGCGATTCATTGAGTTTTTCATAGATGTGCCGTGTAATTTCGTCAGCTTTATGCTCGAGCTGGTGTACTTTCTGGGCTTTTTCTGTCCCATGAGGAAGTTCATGAGTGATCTCGTTGAGTGTGATCGCCGCTTCACCGATAGTCTCTGACATTTGTGCGAACAGCGAAAAAAAAACTTTGTCTTCAGGGAGAATCAAATCACGGACATGCATGGTCGTTCTGAAGTAAGCCTCTCCCCGTAAGCATAAAAAAGTACGGTTTGGAAAAGAAGAAAACACAAAAAGCAGTTATGGACCGGGCGGGAATTGAACCCGCGGCCTCTTCCATGCCAAGGAAGCGATCTACCACTGATCTACCGGCCCCGCTCTAACATTGTTGTACGGCATTGGTTAAAAGAATTAGGCTTTCTTTTTCACCAGTATCTTTATGAGCAGCTTATCGGGTTCCGGTAACAAAACATCAGATGTTCCTGGCGCGGGATTTTGTAATGACCTGAATGAAACCAATATGTCTCTCCAGATGTAAAACACGCTCTTGGATTGTTAAGGGTCTGCCTCAAGACCTCTTCGGACCCTGGGAAGGTCAGGTAATATTTCAATTTTTAAAAGAATTCACCGGGTCAGGCTACAGATCCACCCGGGGGCGTCACTTCTGGCGGCGGTGTTTATCATACCGGGGGAGGTCTGAATACTCACATTATCTAAAAATTTTATTGTCGTAATCCGGAACGTACTCTTTGTTCATTTTTTTCCGGAAAAATATGCCACTTATGAGCCTAACCTGCCTCAGGGCCTCTCCGAGCATGGCGGGTCAGGAAGGTTTCAGAATTTTTAGTAACTGATCCGCCGCGGGGGCGACCCTTCGGGGGCGGCGGCGTTCATCATATCAGATAATAGACAGATGAATCCATTACCTGTCCCAAAATATGATTTCATGGTCGAGGAATGTGAACTCGTTGTTCGCCCCAGATGAAAATAAAATTACAAAAGAGTATTTGCAGATAATTTTTCCAGCACTCTCTTTCGTGCGTCCTGCATATCGGAGCCTTTCACAACAATTCCGTTTTTAATGAACGGTTCAAGCAGGGGTTTGCCACCTGCAGGTGCTTTCTTACCGATGGGGAGCATCTGGTGCTCACCGCCGGGCAATTCCCAGACCTGCTTGATCCCGCTCCGCTTTCCCCGTTTTGCCTTTGCCTTTCCTTCGATCTCGACAATATCCATCCCAAAGTCAATCACGGGTGCATTGGCTATAGCACCACCGACGCCGAAAGCATCAACGCTCTTGACCGAGGCAATTATATCCTCACGGGTCACGCCCCCGGTCAGCAGGATCTTTACCTTATCATACCCGTGTGCATCCAGCTCCCATCGCACCTCTTCGATGATCGCAAGCATATCTCCTCGCCGGGATCGCGGTGTATCGAGACGTACCATGGTTGCCCCGCATTCTGCTGCCCTCAGTGACTCGGACTTTTCGTCACACCATGTATCGCAGAGCATGATGCGGGGAACCTCGGCCGGGGCATGCCGGTCAAATGAGCGCCAGGCATCTTCAGGTTTTTCATGACACATCACGAATGCGTGCGGCATTGTCCCGACGACTGGCATCCCTTCCGGGGCACAGGTGTTCGAGACCCCGTCAACTCCCCCGATCCATGCTGCACGTTCGATCATCCCGGCTATGGCAGGATGCTGCCTCCGCGAACCAAATGAATATACCGGGTGTCCCCGTGCAGCAACCATAATATGTGCCGCTGCCGATGCAATTCCTGAGGCATGGCAGAGGAAACCGAGGATCGCAGTTTCGTACCTGCAGAAATCACAATATTTCCCGGAAATCCGCAGGACCGGCTCATTTTTAACAAAGACCGTTCCTTCAGGCATCGCATCCACGGTGACGGGAAGTCCCTCAAGAAGGGTGATGACATCGGAGAGCCCGCAGAAAACCGCCCATGAATCCGGCAGCGCTGCAGCTGTCACTTCCATTGAAACGGCCGGATTAATATCTTCCCGGGATAGCATTTCTTCCGTGCGCACAAAATATATGTCCGTGCATGTGCCCTGTTTGATGGTTTCATCGCTCACGGTCTCGAATCTCGCCATAGAGAACTAGTGGTTTGTTTTCGAATTTACCCTTATTTATTCCATACACGAAGCGTTGTGCGCTACCTATTAGTGCATACATGGACAACCATTCTCCAGAGAGCAGGAAAAGTATGCAGGGCGCGGATATTGACATCATTCCGGCTGGACCGGCACACCGGGCAAGGTGGTGCTGATGCTGGGCATCATCGGGGGCACGAGTCTTCTCTTTTCAACACTCCCCGTACTGGAAAAGAAGAAAGTTAGTACGCCGTTTGGCACCGCTGAGATCCTCTGTGGAGATATCGTGATGCTCATGCGCCACCAGAATGGACGCCCCCCTCACCGGATTAACTACCGGGCGAATCTTGCAGCATTGGCGATTACCGGTGTGGACCGGATTGTTGCATTTGGATCAGCTGGATCTCTTAAACCTGCGATCACGCCCGGATCCCTGGTAATCCCGACTGATTACATCAGCATGACCGATATCCCGTCCATCCACGATCATGCAACGGAGCATGTCCGGCCGGAACTCTCCGCACGACTCGGTCAGGATCTCTTCAGCCTTATACCATTTGCACAGTTCGGGGGGGTGTATGTGCAGACATGCGGTCCACGCATCGAGACTGTTGCTGAGGTTAATACTCTTGCGCATATCGCTGATATTGTCGGGATGACCGTGGCATCGGAAGCGACGCTCGCATGCGAACTCGGCATGGAATTCGCAGCGCTGTGCACTGTTGATAATTATGCTAACGGGCTGGGTGGTGAAGTACTGACCTATGAGCACATCCTCGCGACATCAAAAGAATACTGTACCCGGACTGGCGAGATAGTCAACAGGATCATCGGGCACATGGGCTGATATCTATGGAAGGGATGAGCGATATCTTTGAAAAGAAATGTTCACTTCTTATCACCAATCTGGTGGTGGACGGGAAGGCAGTCGATATTTTTATCGACGAAACGGGGATCGTCGCCGGAATCGGTGAAAATGAACGGGTGAGGCACAAGGGTGAGGCGGAGTTTATCATTGACGGTGATCACGCCATTGCACTCCCTGGCCTCGTGAATACCCATACCCATGCGGCAATGACCCTGTTGAGGGGATATGCGGATGATATGGTCCTGCAGGACTGGCTCAGCCAGAAAATATGGCCGCTCGAGGCGCATCTTACCGGTGATGATGTTTATCTTGGCACGCGCCTTGCCTGTCTTGAGATGATCCGGAGCGGCACGACCGCGTTTAACGATATGTATTTTTTTATGGATGATGCAGCCAGGGCAGTCGACGAATCTGGTATTCGTGGAGTGCTCTCGTATGGGTTCATCGATCTTTTCAACGAAGAAAAGCGAGAAACTGAGTGTAAAACGACCGGGAATTTCGTTGCACATATGAAGAGCCTGAACAATCCCCGGATCAAGGCCTCCGTCGGACCTCACGCAATATATACCGTTTCAAAAGAGGGGCTGATATGGTGCGCGGAATTTGCAGAAGATCAGAAGATTGGTACCCACATCCATCTTTCGGAAACAGAAAAGGAAGTCCAGGACTGTGTCGCCCGATACGGTATGAGCCCGACAGCCTTCCTGGATGAATGCGGTATCCTTACTCCCGGCACGATAACAGCGCACTGCTGCTGGCTGGATGAAGCAGAATGCACCCTGCTGAAGAACCGAGGGGTCAGCGTATCGCACAATCCGGCAAGCAACATGAAACTTGCGACGCACCGGGCAATGCCGTACCCCTGGCTGTCGGGTGCGGGTGTGAATGTCTGTCTTGGCACAGATGGCTGCGCCTCAAACAATAATCTCGATCTGTTTGAAGAGGCAAAGATCGCAGCACTCCTCCAGAAGTTTTACTGGAACGATCCCACCATCCTTCCGGCGCATGAGGCCCTGGCGATGGCAACAGTAAACGGGGCAGACGCACTGGGTTTTGGAACGGGAAGACTTATAGTCGGCGCAGCAGCCGATATTGTGCTTGTAAATACCCGAAGGGTTTGCAATACACCGCTTCATAACCCCACCTCAAATCTTGTGTATTCATGTAACGGCGGGGCGGTTGAAACGACGATATGCGATGGAAGGGTACTGATGCTTGATGGTGAAATTCCCGGTGAAGAGGCGATACGGGAGAATGCTTCATTCTCGGCATTGGAGCTCGTCCGTCGCGCACAGAACAGCTGACATGCACAGAAGACCCGCACAAAAAAATGGATGGACGCACCGCGCACCATCTGCTGCCGCCGTTTGTCTGGTCCTTGCCGGATTTGCGATCGTTACCGGTTGTCTTGGTACGGTTACCTTTCCCGGTTTTAATACGAGCGGGCGGTCACACCTTGCCGAGAATGAGGGAAAATTATACGTATATTTTCTCGATGTCGGGCAGGGCGACTCGGCCCTCTTTTTTTACGAGGGGAAAACAATCCTTGTCGATGCCGGTGAGTATGAAATGGGTGACAGGGTTGTCGGTGAGTTGCTATCCCATGGCGTGACAAGAATCGATCTGCTGGTTGCAACACACCCCCACTCCGATCATATCGGGGGAATGCAGACGGTGATCGAAACGGTTCCGGTAGGAAAAGTGCTCGATGCCGGATTGCCCCACCCTTCACCGTCATATGAACACTTCCTTGAGACGATTGAACAGAAACATATCCCCTACCAGGTTGCACAACAGGGACAGACCAATGATATTGACCCGTCTTTGAGGATATTGGTATTATCTCCGCCAAAAGATCAGTCCGCTGACGACCTGAATGCCAATTCGGTTGTACTCCGCATCTCGTATGGTGTGATCGACGTTCTGATGACCGGGGATCTTGGCAGAGAGGGGGAAGATGCCCTTATCAGGACCGGGTACCCGCTTGACGCCGAAATCCTGAAAGTCGGGCATCACGGGAGTTCGTCATCAACCTCCCCTGCGTTTCTTGCACGGGTCCATCCGGAGACTGCTGTGATTTCGGTGGGGGAGGACAACCCCTACGGTCACCCGCATACAGAGACCCTGGATCTGCTGGAAAAGAATGGTGTGATGGTCTACCGTACCGATCGGGACGGGACTGTCCTGGTACGGAGTGACGGGATGTCGTATCTGGTAAACACCGGAATGAATGTTTCCAAGGTCGTGACTGGTACTCCGGTTCCTGTTTTTACTCTCCCGACACTTCCACGTGATATAGTCATCCCTCTGCCATCAGTAACCCTGCCATCCTTCCCGGAAAACTGGACTATTCCTTCATTACCTGCTGTGCCGCAGATCGGCAATGCATCATGGATATACATCAGTGCAAAACAGTTCGATGCCCCGGGTGATGACCGGGATAACCTGAATAACGAGTGGGTGCGCCTTACAAACCGCGGTGAAGGGTTAGTCCTCATGTCCGGCTGGACACTCTCGGACAGGACAGGGTCGGACCCGTATGTCTTCCCTGCATATATCCTCATGCCGGGATCTTCAGTGACCGTGTATTCCGGAAAGGGGACGATGAATGACACCTCACTGTTCATGGGTCTGGAAGATCCATTATGGAGCAATACGAATGACCAGGCAACACTGAAAGATGGCAATGGGAATATCATTGATCAAAAATCATAAACAAGAGTAATCATGAAAGCGACCATCGATCGGATTGAGGGGGCCACGGCCGTCCTGATCTCACTGGACGATGAAGCGGCACGGATCAACCTCCCGGTCTCCCTTCTCCCACCGGGCTGCCGGGAAGGCGATATCCTTATGATTGAGATCGAACGCGATACTTCAGGAACGAGGAAAGCAAAAGACCGGGTATCAGGCCGCATTGAAAGATTGAAAAACCGAAAATAAATGCTTATTGAAATC
>Ga0105097_10001722_pt1 | contig 10540 bp, 13 predicted proteins | sample PPLLak12cMay2015_FD_87035 | JGI IMG/M metagenome (GOLD analysis project Ga0105097, IMG submission 87035) | Freshwater sediment microbial communities from Prairie Pothole Lake near Jamestown, North Dakota, USA - PPLs Lake P7 Core (1) Depth... | ecosystem: Environmental > Aquatic > Freshwater >... | reverse complement strand
TGAAGCCCCAGTTCACCTATACCGCAGATGTGGTCGAGAGTGAGGATGAAGCCGATGACTAACAAGCGATACGACTCCTTGAAAGAGGGGCAGAACATCTATTGGCGTTGGCGGAAAGGCGGACAGGGTTGGGAGTATGCGACGGTGTATCTCCAGTCCGACTGCGCGTCACTCATTCACTTACGACACGAAAGCCCTGTTGGAGCGATTTATTGGACCGTCGCAGACCCAAACGACATCGACTATCGGGAGTGTAAGTCATGACTGACGAACATAAGACCATTCTTGATAGTGTCATGGCGCGCCTGTGGTCAACTAACTCCCTGACGGAACCCATTTTGGCGCTTGAAGTGCTGTATGGACCCTACACGGGCGCGGTGTTTGCCTTCACGAAGTTTGAACTATCCCCACAGAAGCTTGCGAATGGTATGGTCCCCACGAAGTTTGAAACGACCGTCTTTGTGAAGCCAGAGGGCTTCCGCGAAGATGAAGCGTGGGACGAATGGACGGCCGAACTGCTTATGGCGTGGCTGAGTTATCTCTCGACACACGACTATCGCCCGCTGATGAACGCAAAGACAGATCAACAGGTGCATTGATGCAACCTTTGGAGAAAACAATCCTGCGGCAGCTTTTCGATAAGCGAGAGTTCGCGGAGCTTGTGGTCCCCTATCTCAAGAACGAGTATTTCTACACGCCGGAAGCCGCGACCATCTACAAGCTGTATGAGGCGTTCTTTGAGAAGTTCCACGCGATTCCGCAGTTCTCCGCGATTCGGATTGGACTGGATTCCGTCAAGACCCTGACGGAGCGGGAAGCGATTGCGGCGCAGGACGCCTTGAAAGAGGTGCAAGCGGAGCCGGCGCTCGACCATACGCAAGACCCGTGGCTGCTTGAACAGGCCGAAGAGTTCTGCCAGGACCGCGCTGTCTACTGCGGCTTGCAGGAGTGCATTAAGGTCATGGACGACCCCAAAGTCACTCGGCATGTCATTCCTGAGATTATGAAGCAGGCGCTGGCCGTGAGCTTCGACCAGCATGTCGGACACGACTTGTTGAACGACGCTGACGCCCGCTATGAGTTCTACCACAAGCAGGAGTCGAAGATTGCGTTTGACTTGCAGACGTTCAACGACATCACCCGCGGTGGCGTGTCAAAGAAAACGCTCAACATCGTGATGGCCGGCACCAACGTGGGCAAGTCCCTGTTTCTGGTGCACATGGCGGCCGCGTGTATGCGCCAGAATAAGAACGTGCTGTATATCACGTTGGAAATGGCAGAGGAGCGCATCGCGGAACGTATCGATGCCAACATGATGAACATCCCGATTGACGATGTGAACGCACTCCCGCGGTCAGATTACATTCGGAAGATTCACCATTTGCGGCAGACATCCACCGCGCGGCTCATCGTGAAAGAGTATCCGACAGGGACCGCGCACGTAGGACATTTCCGCGCACTCCTGCAAGAGTTGAAGCTGAAGCAGAACTTCACGCCCGACATTATCTTTGTGGACTACATCTCCATCTGCGGGAGCGCCCGAATCAAGATGGGGAGCAACGTCAACTCCTACACGTTCTACAAGGTGGTCGCGGAAGAACTCCGTGCGCTTGCGGTCGAGTATGATGTGCCGGTGTTTTCGGCGGCCCAGTTCAACCGCACGGGATTCGCATCAAGCGACCCGGGCTTGGAGAACGTTGGGGAGTCATGGGCGATTCCACAGACGGCCGATTTCATGTTCGCTTTGGTCACGACCGAAGAGCTAGAACGACTGGGACAGATTTCTGTGCAGCCGATGAAGAATCGGTATGCCAAGAAGAACTCCTATCAGCACTTGCTCATCGGGATTGATACTGACCGGATGAAGCTCTACGACCTGTCTCCGCAACAGATTGCCGCAGCGATGAGTGCGATGTCGGGACCGGGGAATGCCGGTACCAGCGGAACCGCTGCGTTGCCATCAGTTAACAAGCGCCGCTCGCGCCCACTCTCAGGATTCGGGAAACCAGACACTCCCCTAGACGACTAATTACCTCACGGGGTCCTATTGCGTATTGATGCGCTCCACAGACGGGTAACAGCGGACATGGATGCGATGAGGCACGCCGTGGGCGAAGTTCTGCCTGCAAGGATGCCGAAGAAGTATCATCAGCAGAAGCTTAATCTCCGACCGTTCATTCGCCGGTTGAATACGGTGACCGAACCTTTCAAGGTGTTCAACGAACTCCAACTCGACAACGCGATGCCGGTTGGGAGCGTTGTCGCGTCGGGGCTGTGGTTGCCGAAAGACGACTTGCCAGAGGACGGAAGTTATGCCGATATCCGCGTCATCTGGCACACGCATCCAAAGACGCGCCGTGTGACGCTGACACCCCTCAAATGGGACCGTCGGCGTTTCTATTATTGGCAGCGTATCGGGCACGAACTGGTCCATCGGTATCAGGAAGCCTCCCGCCCGCCTGACGCGGAAGCTCGCACGTATCGTGTCGCAGCGACGGCGCGGAAGGAAAAGGAACAGCAAGCCTACTACGGAAACTACGATGAGCTTGAAGCGTATGCACACGACGCCGCGATGGAAATGATGTTGTGGTATAGCGCGTATTCCTTTCATGACGCGCAGAAGTGGATGGAGAACTGGGGCCTCGCAGGCGCGGTGGTGCCCACGTATAACACCTATCTGGCGGTGTTCGACCCGTCACATCCTGCGGTGCCTGCGTTCAAGCGCAAGTGTCACGCATGGTGGGACATCATGCAGAAGTCCAAAGACTTCTATGCGAAACTGGAATTGCCGAGGCTGACCTAATGCTGAGATTCAACGAGTTCCTGACGGAAGGAACATCAGATAGCAAGACGACGCACCTGACGCACCTAGAAGATGTCGTTATCGATGAGGGACCGACGGGTGTGAAGTTCGCGCTGGCCGTCCTGCGGGACTTCGGCAAGATGCTTGACGGCGGGAGCGTATCCAAGGCGCTCAACATCCACACGAAGATCGACGGCGCGCCGTCCCTTGTCTTTGGTCCCGACCCCGCCGACGGACGCTTTTTCGTTGCGACCAAGAGTGCGTTTGCGAAGACTCCGAAGCTCGCCAAGACACATGCTGACATCGACGCCATGTATCAGTCAGGCGTGTCGGCTGTTCTCCATGCCGCCCTTGACGAGCTTCCTGACCTTGCGCCCAAGCAAGTGCTACAGGGGGATGTGCTGTTCGCACCAGGGACGGTGAGCACCCAGACGCTTGACGGAAAGACCTACTATACGTTCCAGCCGAACACGCTGATGTATGCTGTAGAAATCGACAGCGATATGGGCGCCCGCGTAGCGTCGGCCAACTTCGGCATCGCTATCCACACGATGTATTCGGGGCGCGGGAGTGTCGCGAACCTCCAGACGGCGCCGATTTCCGCGAGTGTGTTTGCGAGCCTGAAGCGCAGTAGCAGCGTCATGGTCTACGATAACACGTATCCTGATGTGTCGGGAACTGCAACCTTTACGTCGCAGGAACGTGCCGACTTCGCGTTCGCGTGGGAAGCCGCCTCGGCCGCGTCCCGTGGCGTGCCGGCACAGCTTTACAGTCTAGTGCAAGTGGACCCCCTCCACGCACTCCTAGCACAGTTCATCAATGCTCAGGTGCGCCAGAACGTGCAAGCTTCTCCTGCACAAGCCGCCGCCGATTTCCTATCTTTCCTAGAAGATAAGGTGGAGAGTGATATCGACTCTAAGAAAAGCGAGGGCGGAAAGGCGTCTGCGCGGGCGAAGTATCAGCCGATGATGGATGCTGTCTACAAGAACAAAAAGGGATTCATCGCGCTCTTTGGCCTGCATCAAGCGATAGCGAATGCCAAGGAAATCGTCATCGATAAGATGGCGACTGTCCAGAACATGGCAACCTTTGTGCGCGACGGGGATGGTTATCGTGTTACCGGTCCCGAAGGATACGTCGCAGTCGCACGAAATGGCAAGACAGTCAAGCTTGTCGACCGGTTGGAGTTCTCCCGTTTGAATTTCACCGTGCCCAAAACATGGAAGTAGGGATGCCAGTTCATCTAAATAGCAGGGGAGTCTAGGTGTCGTATGGCGGCAAAGAAAGCGATTGTCATTACGTTTGGACGTTTTCAGCCGCCCACCAGTGGACACGGTGAGCTATTTGACTATGTAAACTCCGTCGCGGACAAGTATGATGCGGACGCTTTGGTGTTCCCTTCGGTGTCTCAGGACGCGAAGAAGAACCCGCTTCCGTTCCGCGAAAAGGTGCAGTTTCTCAAGTCCATGTTCCCGACGATCACGTTCAACGGGAATTCGAAGGTGACGAACCCGTGGACCGCGTGGGAAGCGTTGGGTACCGCAGGATACACACATATTTACATGTGTGCGGCGGGAGAGCGTATCGCGGACTTCAAGACGATGGCGAAGTCGTTTATGAAGGGCGCAAAGAACTTTCCGGCAACGCGGAAGATTGAGAAGATAGAAGTGCTGGATTCCGGTGAGCGCACCGCGGGCATCTCTGGAACTGCGATGCGCGGGCATGCCGCCAAAGGCGACTTCAAGAAGTTTGCCGCAGGCGTGGGCACACGGAATCAGGCGTTGGTGAAGCAGCTTTATAACAGCTTACGGAAGCATATGGACCTATCAGAAGCCATCGTTCACCCCAAAGCATTCCTGTTGTATGGAATAGCTCCGGCCGTTGTAGAGAGTATCAGCTTGCAGGTCCCGTGTGACCAATTGCACGCCGATGATGTTCTCCGACAGTCGGCGCTCACGCGGAACATCATGGAAATGCGTGACCCGTTCATCGTGGATGTCTCGACGCGGTCGTATGTGGATATCAAACACATTCATGGACTTGCGGGGAGAGCGGGCTACGCCCCGACTATCTACCTACGTGGGCGGACCACAGGGCCGATGAACGAAGCGTGGATCAAGTCGGCGATGACGAGCGGGTTGATTCAGCAGGGACTAGCGCGGGATGTGGTCGTGCTTGAGGCAATCTCCGTAGAGCAGTTATACGCGGCGTTGAAAGAGATGCTACGGGAAGCTGAGACAAAGACGGCGGAAGTGAAAACCCCGTCCGAAGTGGACCGGTTGAAGGACCAGCAGAAGCAACAGATGGTGTTGACGAAACAGCGTCAAGCGCAGGAGCTTCTACAAGCAAAGCAGCGGGAACTTGCAAAGAAGTCCCGTGAAGACATGAACAAGATCAAATCGGGCGACAAGCCGAGCGCGATTACTCGGTAACTAAGGAGCATAACATGTCGAAGGGATTTTGGGGCGCAGATACAACGGGTGAGCAGAAGCCGATGTGGCCGCAGGTATTGCGTCCAGCACGCACGGTCCAGAACATCGACCAGTCTGCAAATACGTTCGCCACAGAGAGTGGATGGACGAAGAAGTTTCCGTGGGGTGACGAAGTTCTCGTAGCGATTCGTGGCCTAGCAACGAAGCTCGGCGTGGCGAACGTCGCGACGTTGTTCTTTGGAACGATTGCAGGGACCGCAGGGGATGGCAGCGGAAAGCTTGTGAACACCACAGCACAGTCACTCACGGTGATTGTGCCGTTCAACGAGCCGGTGGCCATTTCGGGCACGCCGACACTCTCGCTGATTTCCTCAAACGCTTCTGTTGCGAACATTACGCTGTCTTACAACGCAGCGTTGAGCGCAGCGAACACGACAGGGAAGGTGGCGTTCGCCAACCTGAACTTTGCGCTGGCAAGCGCGGGCTATGTGGGACAGAACCTCGTAGCGAACAGTTCATCGACGGTGACGGGTTGGGAAACCATTGTAGACCTCACGGGGAACACCGTTGCAAACGGCGTCCCGGCAGCTATCAGCGCGGCCGTGCCCATCTATCAGGAGAAGCCGGTGCAGACTGTGACGATTCCCGTGGGCACAGCAACGAACACGACAGCGCAGTTTGTCAAGTTCGCAGTCAAGTTCAACCAAGCTGTGGTGCTCACCACGACACCATCGCTCACAGCCATCGGGAACGGCAACACCGCGCCTGTGGGCAACTTGACGCTGACCTACACAGCAACGGGAAGCGACCTCGCGCTTGGGAACCTTGTGTTCTCCAGCCCGTCGACCAACTTCTCCGCGATTGTGAACGCAGCCGTCTACACCATCAATGCGTCATCCAACGTCCAGAACTGGGCGGGAATCAAGAACGCGATTGGCGGCACGGTTGCGAACCAGCTCATCGTGGCCAACACCTTCACCGTTACTGTATAACGGGGGTTCGTAATGCAGCGATTCATCACCTTTCTTGGGGAGGCGTTTCCGCCTCCTAAGAAAAAGCCCTTCGGCGCCAAACCAGGGGGAGGCGGCTCCAAGCCTCCCTTTGGCAAAAAACCCGTTCAGCCTATCAAGAAAGCTGATGAGGGGGTCGACGCCGAAACGGACAAGACCGCCGAGTTAGATAACGAAGATGGGATGCAGCAGGGCGCCGACGCTCTCGCGCAGATGCAGCAAGCGCAGCAGGAGCGGGAAGCCGCCGAAGCACAGGCGCGCAAGCAGCAGCAAGCGATAGAGGATGCGGAACGTCTGCATGTGAAGAAGCTCCGCGCACAAGCGGACGATGAAGTGGCCGCGGCGCTCGAAGATAAGTTCAACGCTGAAGATGACCAGGTGAACTTCTATCCCGAACTCCTCACATTCGGCCAGTATACGGCCAACTCTAACGCGAAGACGACTTCTCCTGCGGACGGCGGCAGCACCGCGGGCGAGCCTGGTGGACCTGGTATCGTCGGACAACCCACTCCCGAAAAGGAAGTGCGGAAGAAGAAGGGCGAGCCGGAGAAGCAGCACGACGTTACGGGCACCGGAACGGGACGCACGCCGATTCAGGGCAACGACAAAGCGGGCACGCCACCGGAGAAGAAGGGTTCAAAGGAAGTCAAGAAAGAAGAGTCCAAGAAGCCGAAGCCAAGGGGGAAGTAATGACTCCCGTGGTTTACTGCGACATGGACGGGGTCCTTGCTGACTTCGAAGGCGCATTCGCAGACTTCTTTACCGTCAAGTTCGGCAAGGGATGGAAGGACATTCCCCGCGAAGAGTGGAAACGCCTTTCGCGGGAATGGCCAACGTTCTGGGCGGACCTCGACTTCGCGCCGCACGGCCAAGAACTGTGGCGCGCTATTAGCAAGTATCATCCTTCCCTACTCACAGCACGCCCCGATTCGTGGCCAAGTGCTGCAACCGGTAAGACTATCTGGGCGAAACGGATGCTCCCAAAGTTCGGGTATCATCCGTCGCAGCAGGTCTATGTGGTCTTACGTGCGGAAAAGCGGAACTTTGCGCGACAGCCAGATGGCACTCCCAACTTCCTCATCGATGATATGGAGAAGAACATCGCGGAATGGGAGTCCGCAGGGGGTGTGGGCTTCGTCTATATACCTTCAGGAAGTGCGCCGCGCCAGGTGGAAGCGGCGATTGCACAGCACATGATTGACTATCCGTGATAGGAGACACTATGGGACGCACATTCGAAGAAGTAGAATTCACCGCGGCGATTGCCGCGTATCGTTCACAGCAGCAGCAGGCCGCACAGCGACTTGCGACATTAGATGAACAGCGGGAACACGAACTGAAGACGTTGGACCTGTTGCAGGGCGCTATCATCGCGTTGGAAACACTCCTACAGTCTCCGGCCCTGCCGGTAGATGCGCCGGAACCGGATAAGGACTAAGCCATGGCAGACAAGAAAGTATCGACGCTTACCAATCGTGATGATGTCATCGGAACGGACTTGGTGATGATCGTCGGTGACAACGCAACGGTTCCCGCGAACTACAAGGTCACCGTGAAGAACTTTGTCTCGCGTGTCTCTGTGGACCTTGCCAATACGGAGCAGTCCGGGTTGAAGGTCACCGCGAACGTCGTGTCCAACTCCGCGGCGATCCAAGCGGCCGCCGAGGCGCGCCTCAACGTAGGGAACACCGCGGCGCGTAGCTCGAATGCGTATGGATTGCTTATCAATCACACGGTAGCCAATACGAGCGCCAATGCTGTGGTCTCCCCCATCGCGTTCTTCGGGTTGAAAGACCAGCAGACAGCGAACGTCAAGACAACGTATCTGTTTGACATCGGCGTAGCGTCAAATGTGACCGTCAATACGTGGGTCACCGCGAACTTGACGGGTCCGAATTCGTCGCTGTTCATCTGTAAAGCGAATACGACAACGGCGGCGGCCGCGAACTCCATCCCCGCGACACACCAAATCAAGTGCCGCATCAACGGGGTCGATTACTGGCTGTTGGCAAGCAACGTCGCGCCCGCATAACTGACGGAACACTATGGCATACTTTGACGATGTGACAACGAAGAACGCATTGATGTATGCCATGAAGGCGTATGATAATCCTCAGTGTTTGACGGAAGCGGAATTCGTTGAGGACTACAAGCGGTTCAAATACGTCAAGCGGCTGTGTAGTCGCTACTTGTCCACGGGGAACTTGAGCGAGCGACTGATGCTCAATCACTTGGTCCTGTTGAACAACGTGTTCGGGCCGGAAGCGACGGTGCGGTTACTGTTTTTGAAATGCAGCGACCCGCACATGTATCGCGTATTGAAGCCGTTTTTGGTGTATCTCAACGTGCTGCCCGAAGTCGTCGTGGGCGTGAGTGGGATAGACATTTACACCGACCCGATTCCTACGGACGAGCGTTTGATGAGCAATCTTCAAGCGTTGTAACCTATGTCACAAAAACTTCCCGACATCCTCATTGAGCATATGCGCGACATTATAGAGAGCGCGCCGGACTCTGTTCGGCCGATGGTGACGCGCACGGCCGCGCTGTTCCTGAAGCGGGAAGAGCCGCGATGGAACCGGCTGTCGATAGACCCGCGGCACCTTGAGGAACGCTTCTACAACTTCCTGAACTCCCCTTCCACGTATGACTTGCTCGCGGAAGATTTGGTCCCCGCGATTGATGTGGGGCGCCCGCTTGGCGGGACCGCCAACAAGTCAGTCGCGGAAGGTGAGGGAGATTGGAAAGAGACACGCTGCGAACCCTGCAAGGGACTGCCGGACGGGAAATGCACCGCCTGCGGGGGCAAGGGTTGGTCGTGGACGAACAGCAAGACGGGCGCCAAAGACCTCCGCTACGGCAACCCTGTGAAGTATGGGCGCGTCAATGAGGACAAGACCTGCCCGGTGTGTGATGGGGATGGCGAGGTGTGGAACCATCCTGAGCCTGGCGAAGATGTCATGTTGTCTCGTATTGAGTGTCCGCATTGCCACGGAACGGGTGTGCTGAAAGAGGATGCGCCGGCGAACGCTGCGGGGAACGCGCAGGTTGCGGGGATCGGACAACCTGAAGGTTCCGCGTTTGGGGAGCCAGGTTTTCCTTTGGGCGGCGCAACGACCAAGACGCGCAAGAAGAACAAGCGCCCTGAGGACTTGAAAGAGGACGAAGCTCCGCGAGTGCGCTACAGCCCCACCAATCGTCGCGCCGTGGGTCCGTTGGAGATTGAGTTTCAACGCATTCGGACGAACGGGAATTTCGGCGAACTCGTTACTTACTACATTGCCAAAACGTATGTTCCTACTGCATCCGGCACGGCGATGTTCAGTGTAGAAACAAAGGACAAGGCTTCTGTCAAGGATGCCTACGCGGAACTGAAAGACCTGCTCGTCAACAAATACTTCGTGACGGGCACACTTCGGGTCAAGCGTTCATCGCACGACCAGGTGCTCAACCGGGAGTTAGACAAACTGAACGTTCGCGTTGAGGGATTTGGTAACTTGGACGACCTCACGGAGACCGTGTATACCTGGATTTGCAACAAGTGTGGGAAGATTTGGGGCCCTGCGAACGACACGGCACCAATTTGCCCCCGGTGCGGTTCGACGGACACGGAAAGTATTGATGACTCTGAGTTGGATGAGGGGAACGCGAGCGATGTGATTCCGAAAGAGATGGACCCGAACCGTGCTAAGAAGCTCCCGTCTGAGCATCATTACGACGGTGTGGCCGGGTTTGTGGAGAAAGACAAACTGCGGATCGCAAAACTCACCGCGTTGATCGCGTCTGAAAAGGACCCCATCACCGTGAAGGCCGCCACATCTTCCCTCACGCACGCCAAGCAGGAGCTTGCGACACATGAGAAAGAGCTTGCGAAGATCGGACAGGAGATCGAACGCTACCGTGCGGACAAAGCTGCGGGCATCAAGCGCGACGGGAAGAGCCCGATGTATGAGGAGCGTGAGAAGTTCGCGGGCGGAGATGTGTTTGAAGTGGACATGGACCGTTGGATGACTTCACGCTTCGGGAAGAACCGTTATCATCGCTACTCTCGCTATGTGGGGAATGATAAAGTCGGAGAGGAAATCCGCTCGCACGGCCGAACCACGAAGCAGGATATTGTGCTGAAGGACCAGACCACTGGCGTGATGACCTACCTGCGTCGTAAGAAACAGATGGGCTAAATGGACACGACGCTAATCGGCGCGCTCTTGGGGTTTATGGCAGCAGTCATGCCCGCGGTGTTCAACGCGCTCGCGGAGTATTTCGAGCACCGGAACGAGTTGGCGATCACCGCG
>Ga0105097_10001721_pt1 | contig 10541 bp, 10 predicted proteins | sample PPLLak12cMay2015_FD_87035 | JGI IMG/M metagenome (GOLD analysis project Ga0105097, IMG submission 87035) | Freshwater sediment microbial communities from Prairie Pothole Lake near Jamestown, North Dakota, USA - PPLs Lake P7 Core (1) Depth... | ecosystem: Environmental > Aquatic > Freshwater >... | reverse complement strand
GTCGAAGACGAATTCGGTGTCCAAGGACAAGACCGGCGGCAAAACGTCTTCGTCGTTCCAGTGGGTGTTGATTTTTCCGGGATCGGATTTTCCGGGAAGGATCTGAGAACCTTCCATTTTCGAGGACAAGAAACAACCTCCGGGGTAACGCGGTTATCGAAGGCCGGAGGATTGGCGGCGACTCCGGGCTAAGGCGACCTCTGCGATTCGGCTAATGAAGGCATCATAGGAAAACCCTGCCGCCATTGCCGAACGGACCATCCCTGCATCGGGGGAGATATCCGGGTTGGCGTTGATTTCCAGGACATAGGGAACGCCCCGCGGGGAGAGGCGGATATCCACCCGGGCGTAGTCCCGGCAATCCAAAAGCCGGTAAGATTGTAGGGCTACGGCGATGACCCGCTCCCGGATGCGCGGGGGCAGATCTGCAGGGCAGAGGGGCTGGGTGTGGGTAAACTCGTTGGTCCCTTCTATCCATTTGGCGGCGTAGCTGCAGATTTTGGGCAGCCCTGCGGGCATGGTGGAGAAATCGATTTCGGAAATCGGCAGGACCTGCAACTTTTCATTGCCGATGATCGAAACGTTCAGTTCTCTTCCCTCGATGTATTCCTCGACCAGGGCCGGCTGGCGGTAGGAGCGGTGGATGCTTTTCACCTTTCTGCGGAGAACTTTTTCATCTGCGGCAAAAGCGTCGTTGTCGATTCCCAGGCTGCCGTCTTCATAGACGGGCTTGGCGATCAAGGGGTAGCGCAGGGAAGGGGAAATTATCCGCTCGCCCGGAACGAAAACGACGCAGGCCGGCGTCGGAATTCCATGGTTGGCGAGGAGGGATTTCGTTTTCCCTTTGTCCTGGGAAAGGCCGAGAACTAAGGAAGAAGATCCGGTGAAAGGCGCTTCGATCATTTCCAGTAGGGCGGCAATATTCATTTCCAGTTTGGAGTAGCCGCGGAATTCTTCGCAAAGATTGAAGATCAGGTCCATCCGGCTGTTGGAAATGGTCTTGAGCACCGCGGCCCAGTCGTCTTTGAACTCGAGAGTCTGAATGCGATAACCGGTAACCCGAAGCGCGTTTGCCACGGAATGGAGGCGGTCGAGGGAGGATTTGCGGCCAATCGGATCGGGGGCGCCGTCCGGGAAGCAGGGCAGGGGGAGGCTGTAAAGAGCCAGGATGGAGGCTTTTTTCATGGCCTCATTCCCACCCGACCGCAGGCGATGTCCAATACCCGGTTGATCAGGGCGTCATAGGAAATCCCGGCGGTGCGAGCGGCTTTGGGAAAACAAGAATTGGCGCCCGGGTCGGGGAGGATCCCCGGCAGGGGATTCAATTCCAGGATGTGGGGCGCGCCCTTTTCATCGAGCCGGACATCGATGCGGCACCAATCGCGGACCCTGAGGGCCGAAAAGGCGGCCTGGCAGACTTGTTCAATCTTTTTGCGGAGAGTCGGGGAAATCTTCGCAGGACAGGCAAAGATCTCCAGCGGCTTTTCCACTGTGTCCCAGATCCATTTGGCTTCAAACGAATAAATGGGGTTGATATGGGAGGGAAGTTCCTGGAATTGGATTTCTACAATGGGAAGGACCTCCGCCTTGTTCCCGTTCCCCAAGAGAGCCACGGTGAATTCCCGCCCGGGGAGAAATTTTTCCACAAGGGCCGGCTGGCGGTATTGGGTCAGGACAAACTCGATTTGTTCGCGGAGCTGTTTCCGCGTCCGCACCAAGGCGGCGTTGGTGACCCCCTTGCTGGACCCCTCGGAAAGAGGTTTGACGATGAGGGGAAGCGGAGGCAGGGCCGTCTTGGCTTTGAGATCGCGGATCACCGCGAAAGGCGGATTGGGAATCCCGCGGTAGGAAAGGACCTCTTTTGTGGTGGCCTTGTCTAAGCAAATGCCCAGAACCAGCGGGTCGGAGCCGGTGTAGGGGATGCGGAGCATTTCGAGCATGGCCGGAATCTGCGACTCCCGGCTTTCCCCGTAGAGCCCTTCGGCCATGTTGAAGACGATGTCCGGGCGGATCCGGCGGAATTTTTCAAAGGCGTCTTCGTCCGCTTCGATGGGCGACACCCGATGGCGGCGGGCGAGAGCGGAACGCACCGCTGCGATGGTTTCCTCATCGTCGCACTCCGCGTAGAAGTCGGGCGGAACCGATTCATCGCGTTCCCGTTTCCGGTTGAAGCAGAACCCTACATGCATAAAGGATTCATCCCTCTTAGAACAGAAATACGGCCGCGGCCACGACCGTGGACCAGCCGGTTTTCGCGATGCAGGACTGGGTCACATTCGTGGTTCGAACGATCTTGTCGCTGATGCGGTAGAATTCCTTTTTTTCGTCCCAGCTTTTGTCTTCGTCGAACTCGATGCCGAGGGTGGAGGCCAGCATCGCGGCCGCGAGATCTTCGGCATAGTCCCCCGCCTCTTTTTCCGTCTGGCCATAGGCGTGGTGTTCGCTCAGGTATCCATAGATGTCCTTATCAGAAGGAATGCCGCACCCGATCGAGGCGGCGATCAGGCGGCGGGGCTCGTTGGAGGCGCACTTGGCGAGAACGCAGAAGGTGATCCCCCCGGGGACCAGCTCCCGCTGCCCCTGGGCCCGCGAGACGATCTTGCAGTGGGGCGGCAGGATGCTGGAGACGGTTACTAAATTGCATTTCTCAATGGCGGCATCGCGCAGGGCGAGCTCGAACGACCGGAGCTCCTCTTTGTGGATGCCTACCCCTTTGGTGAAAAAGAGCTTGCGGGGGACGAATTTTTCCAATTTCATTTCTCCTTTGCCGAAGACGGGTTTCCTTCCTTGCGGAGGGAGTCGCCGAAAATTTCACCGAGGAAACGGTAAATCAATTTGGCGGCAAGAAAATCCGGGGCGACCCAGCCCGGGATGGGAGCCAATTCGACCACATCGAACCCCACCACCTTCCGATTTCGGGCGACCTTGCGCAGGAAGCGGGTGAGGGTCCGCCAATCAAGGCCCCCGGGCTCGGGGGTTCCCGTGGCCGGCATGATGGCCGGATCCAGGACGTCGAGGTCGATTGTGACGTAGACCTCGGAGGAAAGATGACCGATCGCCTCCTCTTCCCAGCCGGGCCGATCGATGAGAGCGTGCCAGGGATAGGAACGGACCGGGGAGTTTTTCAGGTACACGCTTTCCTCGAAGCTCAGACTTCGAATTCCGACCTGGACGAGCGGGCCCTGTTCGGCCAGGCGTCGCGCCACACAGGCGTGGCTGAAAGGGGTCCCTTCAAAATCGCTGCGCAGGTCGGCGTGGGCGTCGAGCTGCAGAAAGGAAAGGCGCGGATATTTCTTCTTCAATTCGAAGGCCAGCCCCAGGGTGACGCTGTGCTCCCCGCCGAGGAGAACGGGGAATTTATCCGCCTCGAGGACCGGTTCCGCATAGGCGGAAATCTGGCGGATCATTTCTTCGGGCCCGGAGGAGAGCGCCTCGAGCGGATCGAGGGTGTGCAGGCCGATCCGGGCGGTTTCGAAACCCAGCTCTTCGTCGTAAAGCTCCATGTGGGTGGAGGCTTCCAGGATGGCCAGGGGGCCTCGGCGGGCGCCGGGGAGATAGGAGGTTGTGAGGTCGTAAGGAACGGAAAGAAAAACGACCCGGGCGTTTTCCCAGGAGGCTTGATCCCGCGGGATTCCCCCGAAATTAAAGGGGATGGTTTGTATTTTAGGGGACATTCATTTTTCCTATGCTTGAAAAGGGATGGTCTCGCAAAAAGTCACAAATTGCCTTTTTCCATCATTCCGGCAAAAGCCGGAATCCAGTATTTTTGAATAGTTATAAATTCCCTGGACTCCGGTTTTCACCGGAGTGACGACTTTTTACGATATCATCAAAAGTATAAACTCAGGAAATCAAAATACTGAAAAAACATTTTTCCGTCAAGGAATTAAATGGTTTCTCGGAAAATAATTTACTTGCCCCCGTAATCGAGGTTCATCGGTACGGCCGCTGAGCCTCGAATCGGACCAAGAATCTCCAAGAATCTTGACTTTGAGGGCCGAAACTGGTACTTTGCCCATCAAGAGAAGGAAATCCCCCCCTCCAAGTCGTGGAGGGTTTTCCGGGTTCACAACTGAGGGGAAATAGCTGCGAGGAACAATTTTGTCAATAGCGGGGGAAAAAAATGATTCCAAGATATTCCCGAAACATCATGGCAAAGGTGTGGGAACCGGAGAACCGGTTTCGCACCTGGCTCAAGATTGAGATTTTTGCCTGCGAGGCCATGGTTAAGCTCGGACAAGTGCCGCCGGAGGCGGTGAAGGTCATTCGGAAGAAAGCCGGATTCGAGGTGGAGCGGATCGACGCCATCGAAAAAGTCGTCAAGCATGACGTGATTGCCTTTCTTACGGCGGTCGGGGAGCGGGTGGGGCCCGAGGCGCGGTATCTTCATTTGGGGATGACCTCATCCGATGTCCTGGATACTTCTTTGGCCATGCTTCTGGTAGAGGCGGCGGAGATCCTGGAAAAGGACCTTCTGGCGCTGTTGGAAGTATTGAAAGAGCGGGCGTACGAGCACAAGACCACCCCGATCATCGGCCGGACGCACGGCATGCATGCCGAGCCGACGACCTTCGGCCTTAAAATTGCGCTCTGGTACGCGGAGATGGAAAGGAACCTGGAGCGCCTTCGTCGGGCAAAAGACCGGGTCGGTTATGGAAAAATATCCGGGGCCGTGGGCACCTTTGCCCATCTTTCGCCGGCGGTGGAGGCGTATGTGTGCCGAAAATGCGGTCTGAAGGCGGCGCCGATTTCGAGCCAGATCATCCAGCGGGACCGCCACGCCGAGTTTTTCACAACCCTGGCACTGATCGGAAGCTCCATCGAAAAGATCGCCGTGGAAATCCGCCACCTGCAGCGAACGGAAGTCGCCGAGGCCGAGGAGCCTTTTACGACCGGGCAAAAAGGCTCTTCCGCCATGCCGCACAAGAGAAACCCGATCTCTTCGGAAAACCTGGCCGGTCTCTCGCGGGTCCTGCGGGGGAATGCCCTGGCGGCCATGGAAAACGTGGCCCTCTGGCACGAGCGGGACATCAGCCATTCGTCTGTTGAACGGGTGATCGGTCCGGACAGCACCATCCTGCTGGATTACATGCTGAACCGCCTGACCCATCTGATCGCCAATTTAGTCGTGTATCCCGAGAACATGAAAGCGAACCTGGAAAAGAGCAGGGGATTGGTTTTTTCGGAAGGGATCCTGCTCCGGTTGGTTCAAAAGGGCTTGAGCCGGGAAGAAAGCTATGCTTTGGTGCAGAAGGCCGCCTTCCGAGCTTTACAAGGAAAGAAGAATTTCGAAAACATCCTTCTCCGGGACCGTGACATAGGTAGGTACCTGAAACCGGCGGAGATCAGGAAGTGTTTTGATCTGGCCCATGTGCTCCGGCATGTGGATGAGATTTTCAGGAGAGTATTCGGGAAAAGAAAATAGAAGGGGGCATCCGAAAAAGATTAACCGCAGAGAGCGCAGAGAGCGCAGAGATTTGCTGAATTCAAAAAGAATTAAGTGTTTTTAATGACGGCAAGACTTCGTGCCGATATTAAGCACGCACAACGTGCCCCTACCAAAAAAGGAGGCCTCGCGGCCTCCCTTTTTATTCCGCTCTTCTTTGATTATCTTTTTCCCCAGAGAGGCATAGGGTAAACGTAATTAGCGGTTTTTCCCTCGAAGGGGTAAACCACTTCCACCTTGCCGTTTAGGACCTGGACGACGGAGCTGTTGATCTGGGTGTTCTGTCCGGCTTTATTCCAGGCCATTGGGCCCCAAACCGTGGTGAAGTTCGCGTTGCGCAGCGTGTCGGTGACTTTGTCCACATCCAGTGTCCCGGCTTTTTCAATGGCCAACTGTAAAACATAACCGGCCACGCTCGCCGAGGTGGGATGATAACTCGGCTCATAGCCAAAGCGCGCCTTCATCTTCTGGGCATATTCCTTGGCCGTGCCGAAGAAGTCATCCTTCCAGGGAGAGTAAGGGGTCCACCATTCGCATCCCATTGCATAGTTCGCATCTTTCCCCAGATTTTCCGTATAAGCAGGGAGTTGGGGGCCGACCGACAGACCCAGCATCTTGACGTCGAAATTCTGCTCCTTCATTTGCTTGGTGATCAGGAGACCATGGTTGAAGTAGGTCCCGCCCAAGAGAATGTCGGGTTTTTTGTTCTTCGCCTCGACGAGAATGGAAGAAAGATCTTTTACATCCTTGGGGAATTTCCCCTCGTAAACGATTTGCAACCCTTTTTCCTTTGCGTAGGCGAGGGCCCCTTTCCCGCAGTATTCCGGGAAGGCATCATCAGCCCAGATTACCGCGGCGGTTTTTACCGGCGGAGTCACCTTCTGTGATAGATCGATGACCGGCCGGAGGTAGTAAGTGGCGGGGGGGAGGATGGAGATGATGTACTTGAATCCCCGCTCGTAGATGCTGTTCGCATTGGCTTGGCAGGCCACGGTCAGAATCTTGTACTTTTCCCCAATGGCGCTGGTGGCTTGGGTGATGCCGCTCCCAAAGGGACCAAGGATGAATTTTACCTTGTCTTCGGTAATGAGTTTTTCCGTCAGCTTGGCCCCCGTTTGGGCGTCGGATTTGTCATCGTAGAAAACGATTTCTACTTTGTAACGATCATTTCCGACTTTGATCCCTCCCTTCGCGTTGACCATTTCCATCCAAAGGGTATACCCGTCCTTGACATATCCGCCTTCCTTGGACAACCCCCCGGTCATGCCCACCGAGGCGCCGAGTTTCAGTACTTTTTCGGCGCTCAGGGCGGGGGTGGCCGTAAGCAGGCAGGCGAAAGCCACAGTCAACAGAACCATAAACAACTTTTTCATTTTTGTTTCCTCCTTCTTAGATTAGAAAATCGCAGAGCGCATAGAGCATAGCGCATAGCGTTATAGGATAAAACAGAAAAAAGAACGCAAGTCCCGAGAGCGCGAGAGCGTAGGGGGAAAAATATTGCCTCCCCTTACGACTTGCGACTTGCGCTCTCACGGTCTCATTTATATTCCCAAATACGCCTCCCGAATCCGGTTGTCGCCGAGCAGCCTCTGCGAAGTGTCTTCCGCCACGATCTTTCCGGTTTCGATGATATACCCCCGCGAGGAAAGCTCGAAGGCCGTTTGCACGTCCTGCTCGACCAGCAAAATGGAGATCCTCCCGGTCCCGTGGATTTCCCGCACCGCCCCCACTAACCGGTCCACCATCACGGGGGCGAGACCGAGGGAGAGTTCGTCCACTAACAGCAGTTTCGGATCGGCCATCAACCCCCGCGCTATGGCGCACATCTGTTGCTCCCCGCCGGAAAGCGTCCCGGCCTGTTGGGCTCGGCGTTCTTTGAGCCGGGGGAATAAATTATACACCCATTCTAAGGACTTCGGGATGCCGGCTCCGTCCGCGCGGGTGTAGGCGCCCATGAGGATGTTTTCTTCGACGCTCATCCAGTAAAAGATTTCCCGGCCTTCGGGAACCAGGGAAATCCCCAGGGGGACTCGGCGAGAAGGGGGCAGGGGGGAAACTTCTTTTCCAAAAAAGCGGATGCTTCCCGCAATGGGTTTCAAAATCCCGATGATTCCCTTCATCAGGGTCGACTTTCCGGCTCCGTTCGACCCGGCGAGGGCGACGACTTCCTTCTCCGCCATGCTGAGGTTGATATCCCACAGGACCTGTATGTCCCCATAGCCGAGATTGAGACGTTGAATTTCGAGCATCATGTTTCCGAGCCCTTTCGTGCCTTGGCATACCTTTCCCCGAGGTAGGCTTCGATCACGCGGGGGTCTTTCACCACCTCCTGCGGGGAGCCGTCGGCGATCTTTGCCCCATGATGAAGGACGGTGACGCGATGGCAAAGCGTCATGACGGCCTTCATGACGTGTTCGATCACCAGAAGGCTGATTTTCAATTCCTGGTTGATCCGCTTCACCAGCGTGATCATCTCCTCGATATCTTTCGTATTGAGGCCGGCCATGACCTCATCGAGCATCAAAACCTCGGGGTTCATGGCCAGGGCTTTGGCTAAATCCATCCTTTTGCGAAAAGAGATGTTGATCTGATCCACGGCGGCGTTGCGGTAATCCTGGAGGTGGACGAAGTCGATCCAACGATCCGCTTCCCGGAAAGCCTCCTTGGTGCTGCGCCCCGCTCCGTTTTTCCCGAAGAGGGCGCCGACGACCACGTTCTCCCGCACGGACATTGCCGCGAAAGGTTTGACGATCTGAAACGTGCGGGCGATTCCTAAACGGCTGATCTTGGCCGGTTTCAGACCGGTTATGGGGGCCCCCTTGAAAGAGATCTCCCCCTCGGTAAGCGGGTAGGTTCCGGTTACGAGATTGACCAAGGTGGTTTTTCCGGCCCCGTTGGGTCCGATCAGACCCAGGATTTCCCCCTCCCGAACCTGAAAATCCACCGCATCAACGGCTTTGAGGGCCCCAAAGGCCTTGGTGACTTTTTTCCCTTCTAAGAGAGACATAGGATCCTCAGACGGCTTGGTTTTTGATGTTGCTCCAGATGGCGGCCAGAGATAATTTCTTGCGAAAAAACTCCATGATGCCCCGGGGCATCAGAATGACGATGGCCACCATGATGATTCCGAGAATGAGCATGTGGATCGTTAGGAATTTTCCCCAGACGGTCTCGGATATCAGCTCGATTAAAAAAGCGCCCAGAACCGGCCCGAGGACGGTTCCGGCCCCCCCCAGCATCATCATGACGAAAGCCTTGACCGCGATCATGATGTCGAAGACCGTGGCCGGTTCGATAAAGCTGAACCAGTAGGCGAAAACCCCTCCGGTAACCCCCGTGATAAAGGCCGAAATGGCCCAGGCGATGATCTTGCACCGGGGGGCGAAGATCCCGGAGGCTTCCGCCGCGTCCTCGTTTTCGCGAATGGCCCGCAGGGCGTACCCAAGGCGGCTCTTGGCGATGCCGAAGTTGACCAAAACCGTGAAAACCAGGATGCCGAACATGACGAAATAGATCATGGCGTAAAAGGTGTTGACCTCCATTTGGGGAAGGGGAAGCGTAATCCCCTTGCCGCCGCCGGTGAAGCTTCCCCAGTCGAGGGCGATCTGCTCCGTGGCCCGGTTGATGCCCAGGGTCGCGATGGCAAAATAATGACCGCGGAGCCTCAAGATGGGGATCCCGAGGAGGATCGCGTAAAGGGACGCGAGGACCCCGCCGACAATCGCTCCGGCCCACCAGTACAAACCAACCCGGAGCATGAGCATGGCGGTGGCATAGGCCCCGATCCCGAAAAAGACGATATTGCCGAAGGCCGCGTACCCGGCAAAGCCGGCGATGATGTTGAGGGCCGCGGTGATGATCGCGTACATGAAGATCGAGGTTATGACGCGAATCCAATACCCCTCCAAGAAAAACGGAAGGACGATCAATCCCAGGACGGCAATCAAACCGATAATCAAAAAAAACCTTTTCTGACCTTCCACCTAATCTTCTCCTTTAAAAGGGGTCAAGGGTTCAAGGATCCGAGGGTTCAAGTGTTTTGTTCCCATGGCATGAAGCTTTTCACTTGAACCCTTGGCCCCCTGACCCCTTGAATCCTGTTATTTATATTTCGACCCCACGATTCCTTTGGGGAGGAAAATCAGGACCAGGATCATGATGATCGCGCTGATGGCCTCCTGGAACCCGGTGCCAAAGATGCTTGCGCCCGTGGTTTCCACCACCCCCAGCAAAAGCCCCCCGACGATCGCCCCCCAGACGTTTCCCAGCCCTCCCAGAACGCAGATGATGAAGGCCTTCATGATAAAAAATCCCCCTTCGAAGGGGGTGAAGGACTGGATGGTTGAAATCAGCGAGCCGCAGGCGCCGGCCAGGGCCGCGCTGATTCCCAGGGTGATAGAATATACCTTGGCAACATCCACCCCGACGATTTGGGCGGCCTGGCGGTTCTGGGACGTGGCCCGAATCGCATTGCCGGTGCGGGTCTTGCTCAGAAATAATTGCAGAAGGACGGTAAGAAGGATACAGATGGTCAGAATCGCCAAACGGACATAGGGAATAACGAGGGTCCCGATTTGAAAGGAAGCCCCCGAATAGGACGGAGTGAGAGAACGGTAATCTCCGGTGAAGATCATGAGCAGGGCGTTGATCAGGATCAAATCGAGGCCGAAGGTGAGAATGAGGCTCAGAAAAATGCCGACCTTAACCACCAAATTCAGCAGATATTTCTGGGAAAAATACCCCAGGACAAAGAGAACGGCCATCGATACGGGGAGACTCAAGAAGGGGTCCAAGCCGAAGGCCTTGAAACAAGCGAAGGTTACGAAAGCGCCCACGACGATCATCGTGCCGTGGGCCACGTTAATGACATCCATGACGCCCCAGGCCAGGGAAAAGCCCACGGCGATATTCACGTAAATAGCTCCCAGGAATATTCCGTTGAGAAGGATTTGCAGGCTCAAAGCGGTTTCTCCTTAGTTCATATCCCGATACGGCGGGGTCTGCGCGGCGATTTCGCGGACCGCGCTCCTCTGCGAACGCGGCTTCATCGGCCGGGGAAGGGACCGAGGAATAACAAATCATTGTAGATTTTGAT
>Ga0105097_10001720_pt1 | contig 10546 bp, 4 predicted proteins | sample PPLLak12cMay2015_FD_87035 | JGI IMG/M metagenome (GOLD analysis project Ga0105097, IMG submission 87035) | Freshwater sediment microbial communities from Prairie Pothole Lake near Jamestown, North Dakota, USA - PPLs Lake P7 Core (1) Depth... | ecosystem: Environmental > Aquatic > Freshwater >... | reverse complement strand
ATTTAATAGATATATTTTTCAAACAGTTATAGATACCAGAGATGGTATAGAGTTACCAGAGTCATTAGGCTGGCTATTTATTGGAACATGCCAGCAAAGTAAAAAGAACAACATAGACTTTTCAAAGTCAGTAAAATATGGAGTTACTGTTTCAAATAAAAACTGGGAAACAGATGGAAAACTTGCTAAGATATTTTTTACAAATCTTGCACCTAAACACAGAGTAAAGAACAGAGAGTTCTGGAGCTTTAGAGCATGTAGAGATTTTAAAAGATCTGTAGCAAAAACTTATCCTGAGAATTGGAATATGTATGTAAGACTTGATCCTCTTTCTAAATTAGAAACAATATATAGAAAAGTGCAATATAAGGACTATATCAAAAAAGAAACTGAAAAGGCACTTAAAACATATAATGAATTTGACATATGACAACAATAGGTGAAGCAATATCAAGAGTTAGGAATGCTGTAAAGGCTGTTAAAGAAGATCCTTTTTTAACAGATAGGCAGATATACTTTGCTATACAGAAATATTCTCAAGCTTTAATAAAGAGAGAAGATAATCAATTTAGACTTATGAAGATAAGTTCTATCTTCAAAGTGCTTCCCTATATTGAACTTATAGATGTAGACAAAGTAGAAGCTGGATGTGTTGGTGTATATTCTGAGTGTTACATAAAAAGATCCAAAGATAAATTACCAACTATACTTAATGGTGTGTTTGGTCCTATTATCCGTACTACATCTTCTATAGATGGATCTATAGAAATGTTTAGGACAGATCCTGGTACTTGGGTTTCTATGACTAAGACAACAACATTTAAGTATAACAAGAAGCCATATTTCTGGTACCTTAATGGTTATGTGTATTGTCCAAACATAGATTGGGACGCAATTAAGATGGAAGCAATATTTGAAGGTAATGTAGATATATGTGATCCTGCAGGAGAGTGTCTAGTAAGACAAGATGAAACACTTCCATTGCCAGAATATTTGTTTGCTGAAGTAGAGCAACTTGTTGTAAAAGAATTAACCATGCTGATGTCAGTACCTGTAGACTCTACAGATGATGGGCAAAATATACTTAGATAATGGATTTCAATTATACACTCCGCTATAGAACATTTGATCAACTACTGGAAGATGTGACAGTAGACATGAATACATTTGCTCTAGAAAATATGATAGAACCTCAGACTTTAATTAAACTGGTTAAAAAACTTAACTATGATTTGGGTCTAAGGATAAATCAAACTAGAGAAGTTGTATTAGAAGTTTGTCATGGTAAAGTAAAACTACCAGATGACTTTTATGTATTTAACTATGCATTACTATGTGGAGAGTTTGATCTTGCTACAAGTTATGGTGGGCCTGCTGGTGGAACTAATATACAAGAAGTTCCATACAAAGAGTTTCCATCTACAGTAAATCAATGTGCTCCAGAAAGTGTAAACTGTAGAACATGTAATGCTAATCCATGTAATCATACAGCAGCTTGTGATCTTAATCATCCTATAGTAGATCCAATACCAACAGCATATGATCCAAACAATCCTTATGGAGACACATGTATACCACCAAGAGTATTCATGAACTGTAAAGGTGAAAAGTATGAGTTAGTTCAAATAATGAGTAGAACGGAAACAAGAACATACAGAAGACTGATTCCATTAAAAATGAGAGCTAGTCAAAATATAGAATGTGATTGTCCAAACTTGTATATGAATACAGCATTTGAAGGTTGGATAAAAGATGGCTTTCTTTTCACAAACTTTCAGACAGGTAATGTATATCTTAATTACCAAGGAGCATTAGAAGACAATGCTGGTAACTTACTTGTACCTGATCATGATTTACTTAATGAGTATTATGAGTATGCTTTAAAACAAAGAATACTTGAGAACTTATTCATGAATGGAGAAGATGTTTCTCAAAGAATGGGTCTAATTGATCAAAGACTTAGAGCTGCAAGAAACCAAGCACTTAGCTTAGTTAACACACCAAACTTTAAAGAGATGGAAAAACTTTGGTGGACAAACAGGAGAGCTCAATACAACAAGTATTATGACATGTTTAAAAGCTATAGTCCTAATGCAGCATTTTATAGATATTACGGAAATACTAGAGTTATATAACTATGGCAAAGATTCAAGATACTTCTCAAAGTAAACCTAGTAATTTTGTAAAAGGTTTAAATAAAGATTCAGATCCTACATATATTCAGGAAGGGATGTGGACACATGCCCGCAATGTTGTGAATAACAATATTGAAGGTGACATAGGTTCATTATCTAATCAACCATCAAACTTTAAATGTCCATCAGATTTTCCCCCTGGAATAACAATGCCTCAGTTTGCAACACCTGCTAAGAAAGTTGTAGCAAGATATGTAATAGGTTCAATACATTTGTTTTCTGATAAATGGATTGTATTTACTGCTGGACACAATGCAACAGGTCAACCTGTTATGTCTGAGATAGGGTTGCTTGAAGAGGAAAGATGTATTTATAGACCTATTGTGCAAGATGCTTGTTTGGGTTTTGATAAAAGATATTTAATATCTGGTTCAGCAAGATTAGTACAAGATTGTTCATGGCAAGTTTACTGGGCGGATGGTTTAAATCCTGATAGATATCTTAATGTAGGTGATCCACAAACATGGCCAGGAAATGAATACACCTGGGCTTTAAATCCTTTTGTTCCTGCTGCTGGTTCTGGTGTTACCACAATTACTCAAGTTAGTTATGATGCTAATGTAAACTACTATGTAAACCAAAGTGGTCAACAGATATTATGGCCGGGAGTACAGTGGGTAGAAAACTGTACAGAAGCTTTAGATTCAGATGGTGATGGTGAACCGGACCCATCATGTGTTTTTTGTAGACAATTTAATATTCTAGACTGTATTCACACTAGACTAGCAAGAATAATAAAAACACCATGTCTTAGAGTTAGACTTGGTGACTCAGGTGGTACTCTTAGAAATGGAACTTATTTTGCTACCCTTGCATATAGTATTAATGGTGTAAAAGTATCAGATTATTTTTCTCCAAGTAACAGTCAACCTATATGGTATGATAATGATCTTCAAGGATCACTAGTTATAGAAGTAGAAGCAGATACCGAAAACTTTGATGAGTTTATCTTAGTTGTTGTACAAAATATAAATCAAGGTACTGTGGCTAGGCAGATTGGTATATACTCAACTAAGACTCAAAGAATAGAACTAGACCAGATAAAAGAAGATTTAATATCTGTACCTGTTAGGTTTCTTCCAGTTGTTACACCAATTGTAGAAAAGTCAAATCAAATAGGTGAGGTAAATGATTACTTATTAAGAGTAGGTACTACATCTAAGTTTGATTTTAACTACCAACCTCTGGCTAACCTTATTCAAACTAGATGGTCCTCAGTAGCATATCCTGCAGACTATTATATAAAAGGAGGAAACAAAGGTAGTTATATGAGAGATGAGGTATATGCATTTTTTATCCGGTGGGTTTATGATACTGGAGATAAGTCTGCATCATATCATATACCTGGAAGAGTTGAAAGAGATTATAGGATAAATGGTATTAATTATCCAGAAACTATAGATTGGACAGATAGAAATACACTTGCTGCAAGTGATAGACTATTTGAAGTATATAATACAGCTAGTGCTTTTTCAACACATCCGTTGATAGGAACTACAACTGATGATGGTGGAACTATTATAGCTGTAGGAGACATGGGCTACTGGGAGTCTGAGGAAATATATCCAGATAACAAACCTGAAGTATGGAATGCAAGTGCTAATTGTTGGACTGCTGTTCCTACTGATCCTAATACAGGTTTACCTATATCAGATCCATCTTATGATCTTTGTGGTCAACACATAAGACATCATAAGTTTCCTGATAATTACTTAAATGCTAACACTCTTCATTTTGAGAGCAATACTAACTATACTACTTTTGGTAGTAATCTTAATATAAGAATAATGGGAGTATTCTTTGAAAACATAATTTATCCAAAAGATAATTATGGAGAAGATATTCCTGGTATTGTAGGTTATGAAATCTTAAGAGGGTCTAGAGAAGGTAACAAAAGTGTTGTTGCTAAGGGTATGATTAATAACTTTAGAAGTTATGAGATAAGAGGTAATGCTAAAAGAAATAGAACAGGTCTTTATGCTAACTATCCTTTTAACACAATCAAACCATTTACTAACAATGGAACAGGTAGTGCTTTTAACAGGGGGTTTAATGATCCGTATATACAAGTTACTGATCCAAATGATTCTGACAAAGTTTTAGATCAAGGTGTTCCAAGAGAGATAGTATCTTTTCACTCACCAGACACAATGTTTAGAACTCCATTTTTATCATTTACAGAACTAAAGATTTATGGTCATTTGCTTGGGTTATCTGATCAACAGTTTAAAGAACCAGATAGACATCCTAAATGGAAACTTATATCAGATGAAGCTAAGACCATAATGTATATTTTAGGTATAGCTGAGGCTGTTTATTCATTTCAAGGAAAGTATATCATTAATGAACCACCACCACAACCTGCTACAACAAACGCAGGAGCTATAGCAGGCGGTCCTCTTTATAATGCTGCTGTTACAGCATATAATGGAGCAGCTGCTGTTTACACAACACAACTTGCAAGTTATTTTAATGGTCTAGGTCTCCCTCCTTTTTTTCCTCCAGTAGGAACAGCTCCAGCTGGATTGTTAATTGATACAATTTCATCTGTTCTTACAGGAACAAGGCCTGTTTTTGCAGGCATACAAACTACCTGGGATACTGCTACGGCTACAGCAGCAAGTGCAGGTTTAATTACCACCAATGCACCTGAATACCAAAGAGAGATTCCTAAATCTGCTTACATGGATCCTGCATCAAGGTTGCTTGGTGGACTTAATCAATTCTTATTTTACTTTAGTGAAGGTGTGGACATTGCATTAAGAGGTATATATGCTGCAGTGAAATGGGATCAGTATGCATTACAAATGATTGCACATGGTTTTTACGGAGCATTTGGTACAAATAAATCTACTGACACAGTTAGATTTAGAATAGAAGATAGCACATATCTTAGAGATAACACACTTGAGCTACCAAGATATCAGCTGGGTCCACAATTTTGGAATTACAGCATCAATAATCTTAAAAGATCTGACACAGTTGTACTAAGAACAAATTGCGGTGTGCAACAAAATAATCCCGACAAAGGCCCTTCATATATTACAGGTCTATCAGGAAACTATGTTGATCAAAGTCTGCAAACTCTTGGTACTATAAATAATGGTGCTGGGTTTCCAACACTACCTGGGTTTACATCTGATCTTCCAACATTTCAAAAATTTGACAAATCATTTTCTACTGAAATTGCAAGTCACTATGCCGCAGTCAAAGTAAGATTGGGTAATCAGTATGGGCAGTTGCAATCTACATATCAAGGGATAAAACAAATAGTAATAACACCTTGTGAACAAAAAATAGGTACAGCAGGTAATATATTTAATCAATATACTACAAGTGGTATATGTTATGATGAACAAGTAGTACAAAGTAAACTTACAACAACTCCTGTTTTATTTGGTGGTGACATTTTTATAAATAGATATACAGAAAAGAATTCTATGTTCTTTTTCTATGACTGGTTATATGGACAGCCTGATGGGTTTGAATATAACTATGCTATAAGAAACATGATTCCTTTTGCTAGATTCTATGTAAACTCACAAAAATTTGACTCATCTGACTTACTAAGCTTTACCAGTTCGGGAGTACCACAAGAAGCAACAGGTGCAAGTCCCACTAGATTTTATAGAATGGACAATCCAAATTATAATTTGAGTACAGGAAATCCCCAACCATATCCAGGTAAGTTTAGACCTAAAGATTCTTTCTTTTATCTAGCAAATTCTTCTGTAAGAGACTTTTTTGTAGAGTCTGAAGTACTTGTAGACTTTAGAATTGATGGAGACTATGAATGGGAAAAGAGTTATAATCCATATAAGTATACAGACCTGGTGTCTATGTTTAACATGGATCCCCAGATAATAACCAGAGGTAATGAATATAGATATGATTACTCTTTGAGTATATCTAAACTATTTACTAATTACTTCTCATATGGTACTCTACAAAGCAGATACTATGATCCTAAAGTAGCATCACTATGTTATACTTATAATCCAAACAGAATCATTTATTCACTACAACAATCTGACACAAGCTATAGAGGAGATAACTGGATGATATTCCTTGCTAATAACTACAAAGATTTTATTAGTGAGGTAAGTGGTATCAAACAGGTTAATAAGAGTGGTCTATTCATAACATTTAAAAATGATAGTCCATTAATGTTCCAGGGTGTTGATCAATTACAAACTGAACTTGGTACCAAACTTACTATAGGTGACGGAGGTTTATTTAGTCAACCTGGTCAGTCAGTAACTAATGCTGATAGAACTTATGAATATGGTTCATCACAAAACAGGTTATCAGTAATATCATCACCTGCAGGAATTTACTATATATCCCAAAACCAAGGTAAAATATTTAGCTACGGTGATGGTATAAAAGAGATATCTCAAAATGGTTTGAAATGGTGGTTTAATAATTTCTTACCATATAAGTTAACTGTAGACTTTCCTGACTACCCATGGAATGATAATCCGGTGGCCGGTATTGGTTGTCAAACATTATATGATAATGAAAACTCTATACTGTACTTTACTAAAAAAGACTATAAGTTAAGAGATATATTTAAAGGTAGAGTTGAGTACATACCACTTAATAATGAGCCAAAAAGACCAGCTCCTTTTGGAACTCTTTATAGAAGACAAGGTGATTTCTTCTTACTAGATGGTCAAGCCAAGTACTTGCTTGGAGATTCTTTTCTATTTGAAGATGCTTCTTGGACAGTAAGTTTTGACCCTAAGAATAATTTCTTTATTTCATTTCATGACTGGCACCCTGATTTAATTTTACCAACTAAAGTAAATTATCTTACAACCAGAACTGTAAGAGAAACATTTAATGGTACTCAACAATTAATGGCTAATATATGGAAACATGATACTGATCCAGGTGGAACATGTGGAACTTACTGTAACTTCTATGGTGTAGATTACCCATTTGAAATAGAGATACCTGTATCAACAGGACAAACAGTAACTACAATTAAATCTGTAGAGTATATATTAGAGTGTTACAAAAGATCTGAGTATAACTGCTTTGACCAGTATCATGTTCTTGACTTTAATTTTGACAGAGCCTTGGTATATAACTCAGAGCAAGTTTCCGGATACTTAAACTTAAACATATTCCCTAAGAATAATGTAGCTTTAAGTTTACAATACCCACGACCTAATCCATCTTTATCTGTAGACCCAACATATTTACCAGTTCCAGGATATGATATCTTATTCTCTAAAGAAGAAAACAAATATAGACTAAACCAATTCTGGGATATCACAAAAGATAGAGCTGAGTTTCCAATAGGATCAAGTTATCCTCCACAAGGACCACTTATCCCAGGAACTACACAACTATTAGGTAACTATGATGAGAGACAGATATGGGAGACAGGTCCTAGTGGTTATAAGAGACTTCTTAATCAAGCTAACTTAGATTATGTAAAACCACTTTTGCAAAGAAAGAAGTTCAGACATTATTTAAATTTCTTAAGTTTGTCAAGAATGGTATCAGGCAATGTGAATATGATATTTAAAATATCTAATATTAAAAACCAAATATCCATTAGGTAATGAAGTATAAAGTATCCAAATCTAAAATACCAAATGCAGATAAAGGTTTATTTGCAAAGAATAAACTTGGCAGGGGTGAAAGAATTGGTCTGGCACATAGAGATGGTCAACCAGTTGGTACAATTGGTAACATGCACAACCATTCTGATAATCCCAATATGCGGAGCATCAAAGTTGGTAATGAAAGATATGTCTATGCTATTAGAGATATAGAACCTGGAGAGGAGTTAACTACAGATTACAGAATGCAACCTGAGCTAGAGCAACCAGAAGACTTTATGAGAAAAGGTGGTAGAACAAGAGGTCTTGTAGCCATGCCGAAACCAAGTAAGAAAGGTTTGGCTTCAAAGAAATATTCTAGAAGTCTTGAGGCCACTAATATATTATTTGCACAAAATTCATTATTCAAAAAACCTAAATCTAAAAGAAATAAAATATTTAATCCTAATGCCAAGTATTATCAAGGTGGTGGTTATGTAAATCTTGAGCTTGATGATGATGAGATAAAACAATATATTGATGGTGGTTATGTAGTAGAGGAAGTAGATGATCCTTCTGTGCCTACATTAAATAGGTATGATAATGGAGGTGATACCAAACCTGGTGTGCAAGACTTACCTGAAACAACTGTATATGATCCTAAAACTAAGAAGACACAAGCAAGTCTTTTTAGACAACTCTCAGATGCAAAAGATGCTTATCAGAATTTTACAGAACAAAACAAGGGTAAAAAGTTTAGACTAAATATAGCGGATGCTTCTTCTAGTATTGAAGATCTTAGAAAAGGTATACAACTTTATAAAGATGAATTAAGAAAGGAAAGAGAAGAAACACAAGCTGAACTTAAGAGACTTGAAAACCTTAAAAGCAAAGCTGCATTTAAAGACAATAAGGATATACAGAATCTTAAACTCAAAGACTTAAACACCACTAAGGGTAGAATGAAAATCCTTGATGCAATAAGAAGTTCAAACTTATCAGGAGATCAAGTAGCTGCTATATATAAAGGTTATGGATTAGATATTGTTGACCCTAATGTAAAATCAGGTAAAGGTCCTAATGCTGCTTACTCAGCTAAAGAAACAGAAGCTGCAGCAATGAAAAATGTTCCAGAGTTTGTTGATATGGTAAGTAATGTTGCCACTGCTATTCCACTTATTGGAGCGGCAGGAGCGTTAGCACCAGCAGCAGGAGCCACTCTCAGTAATCCAATAGTTCAAGGAGCAATGGCTGCACCATCAATAGCAGAAATGGCACTACATCCACAAGATACTATAACAGGTATTGCAACAACAGGTGTTGAAGCCTATGATAAATTAATGGGTGATGAAGATGATGTAAATAGATTTGGAAATCCCTACTGGCAAGATATGGATGATGTCCTTAATGCTGTTATGCTTATACCAGGTATAAAATCAATTGGAGCTGCAAGAAAATTTTTAAAAACACCTACTGGTTTTAATTTTGCTAAGAACTATGTTAAACCAGTTAAGGATGTTTACAAAGGAACTGTGAAAACTATTAAACAGAAAACAGCACCTGTTTTTAATGCTAATATTCCTAAAACAGCAGCATCAACAGTTGATATGCTTACTGGTGGAAGAGGAGCCACAGAGGTTGTTAATGCTGCGGGTGCAGTGCTTAAAAATGCACCTGCATGGGCAGAACCCACAGTAGGAAATGTTTTAAAAAGCTTTACACTTGCCAGTGCTACAGGTCAAGCAATTGACGGTGTTTCAAATGTAACAAAAGGTTTTTCTGAGGGTGATAAAGAAAAGTTTGATCAGGGCTTTGCAGAAGCCACTGATGCAGTAACTACACTAGCACAAGTTTCAAATATACCAGAACTTTCCAATGTTACAACTCCATTAGTAATGTTAACAACAGCAAATGAAATAAAAGATAATGTAAAAAAAGATGAAAAAGGAGAAGCTGCTTTTAACTTATTAAGATTTGTAAACCAAACAAGAGGTTTACCAATATCAAGAACACAAATTCTTCCAACAAAAACAGTAAGAGCATTTAAGCATATCAAACCAAAACATATCAAACCTAACATAAAAAAAATACAAAAAGGTGGTGTTGTAACAACAATGTCAAAGGCAGAAATTGATGATTATATCAAAAGAGGATACATAGTAGAGGAGCTAGATTAAACTTAATAAGTTTAGCCATTAATTTAGAATTTATTATATTTAATATATGAAGAAAAAAGTAAGAATTTACAAGGCTCCAGATGGTAAGGGGAAATTTGTAAACAAAACTGCAAAGTTTTTACGTAAAGCACAGGAAGGTGGTCAACAAGATCAGCAAGCTCAGCTAGCTGATTATATATACAAGACCCTTGATAACACTGATGAGCTGGACATAGAGATGATAAAGGATTCACTCATAGGTGAATTAGTGGCTGCTAAAATTCCCATGGATCAAGCTGAGCAGATGGTAGAAAACATTGCTGCTAATTTTGAAAGTCAAGAAGCAGATCAAGAACAAGAAGAAGAAACTGATGTATATGATGAAGACTCAGCAGAATTAGAACGTCAAGAGCAAGAAGCTGAAGAAGAAAGACAAGCAGGTCTAGCTGAAGACTATGGTTATTATGATGATACAGCAGCTGATGGTGAATATGAAGAAGATGAAGATGATGATGACATACCTGAAGAAGCTTACATGCAACAAGGTGGTGATATAATTCCTGAAGATAATGCAGTAAGTTTTACTGGATATGATCCTTATGAGTATAACCAAGACAAACAAAATTCTTACAAACAAGGT
>Ga0105097_10001719_pt1 | contig 10552 bp, 9 predicted proteins | sample PPLLak12cMay2015_FD_87035 | JGI IMG/M metagenome (GOLD analysis project Ga0105097, IMG submission 87035) | Freshwater sediment microbial communities from Prairie Pothole Lake near Jamestown, North Dakota, USA - PPLs Lake P7 Core (1) Depth... | ecosystem: Environmental > Aquatic > Freshwater >... | reverse complement strand
CAAGTATTTCTCGAAAGCGAAGCGCCTGCGGCTGCCTGCGGCAATGTTGCAGGCCATCTGCGCGGCTTCAATCACGATGGTGCCACTGCCGCAGCAGGGGTCATACAGCGGTTTCAGGTCATCCTCGCCTTCAAACCATCCGGTGGCGGCCAGCATGGCAGCAGCCAGGGTCTCTTTCAGAGGCGCATCGCCCTTGTCCTCGCGCCAGCCGCGCTTGAACAGCGCCTCGCCCGAGGCGTCGATGTACAGCGTGGCGCGCTGCGGCCCCAGGTGCAGCAGCAGCGGCAGGTCGGGGTGGCGGGTATCGACGCTGGGCCGCTCGCCGGCGGTCTCGCGCAGCTGGTCGCACACCGCGTCCTTGATGCGCAGCGCGGCGAAGTTCAGGCTGCGCAACGGGCTGCGCTGCGCGGTGGTGTCCACGCGCAGCGTGTGCCGCGGCGTAATCCAGTGCGCCCAGTCGACGCGCCGTGCCAGCGCGTACAGGTCGTCCTCGTGGCGGTAGTCGGCGCCGGCCACCTCGATCAGCACGCGCTGCGCCAGGCGGCTGCCCAGGTTCAGGGCCATCAGGCCTTCGGCATTGCTGCCCAGCGACACGCCGCCGCGTCGCGCCTGCACGGGGGTGCCCGGCAGCAGGCGTCCGATCTCGTCGCACAGCAGCGCCTCGACGCCGGCCGCGCAGGGCAGGAACAAGCGCAGGTCGTCGCGCATGCGGCCTAGGCGGTCTTGCGCAGGTTGGCCGGGGCGATCTTCAGCGCCTCGCGGTACTTGGCGACGGTGCGCCGCGCCACCTGGATGCCCTGCTCGTCGAGCATCTGGCTGAGCTGGCTGTCGGACAGCGGCTTGGCCGGGTCCTCGGCGGCGACCAGCTGCTTGATCAGCGCGCGCACCGCGGTGCTGGAGGCATTGCCGCCCGATTCGGTGTTCAGCGACGAGCCGAAGAAGTACTTCAGCTCGAAGGTGCCCATTGGCGAGGCCAGGTACTTGGCGGTGGTGACGCGCGAGATGGTCGATTCGTGCAGCCCCAGCTCGTCGGCGATCTCGCGCAGCACCAGCGGCTTCATGGCGATCTCGCCGTGCGTGAAGAAGCTCTTCTGCCGCTCGACGATGGCGCTGGACACGCGCAGGATGGTGTCGAAGCGCTGCTGGATGTTCTTCATGAACCAGCGCGCCTCCTGCAGCCGCGCGCTGAGGCCCGCATTGGCGCCACTGGCGCCACGTGCGCCGCGCAGCGCCTGCGCGTACAGGTCGTTGATGCGCAGTTTGGGCATGACATCGGGGTTCAGCGCGACCTTCAGGCCGCGGCCGGTGCGGCGCACGATGACATCGGGCACCACGGCGTAGGTCTCGGTCTGCTCGAAGGCCCGGCCTGGCTTGGGCTCGCACTGCACGATCAGTGCCTGGGCCTCGCGCACCAGATCTTCGTCGGCGCCGGTGGCGGCGGCCAGGCGCTTGAAGTCGCGCTTGGCCAGCAGCTGCAGGTGGCGCTGGCAGATGACGAGCGCGATGGCCTGCGCCTCGCAACGCGGGCCGGCGCGCAGCTGCAGGCTCAGGCACTCGGCCAGGTCGCGCGCGCCCACGCCCAGCGGCTCCATGCTGTGCAGCCATTGCAGCGCGCATTGCAGCCGGGCCATCAGTTCCTCGCGAGCCTCTTCCTCGTCGGCGTCGATGCCCAGCATCTCGGCCAGTCGCGCGGCGATGTCCTCCAGCGTATCGGCCAGGTAGCCATCGGCGTTGAGCGATTCGATCAGCACCTCCAGCGCGGCGCGGTCCTCGGTGCTCAGCCGCATGCCGGCCATCTGGCCGCGCAGATGCTCCTGCAGCGAGATGCTGCCGCCATCGCGCTCAAAGTCGCCGCCGTCGTCCTCACCGTTGGCGGTGCTGCCGCTCGGGCTGGGTGTCTCGCGGATGCCGTCGAAGTCGTCGCGCTCGGTGCCGTTTTCCCAGTCGTCGCGTTCGGTGGCGCCGAAGTCGTCGGCCTTGACCTCGCCCAGCGCCGGCTCGGCCTCGCCGCCGTCGAACTCGTCGCGCTCGCGCACCTGCTCGCTGCTGAGCTCGCTGGCCGTAGCGCGTTCCGACGGTGCCGTGTCGAATGACGCGGCCTCGTCGTCGACCTCGAGGAAGGGGTTGCTCTCGAGCATCTGCTCGATTTCCTGCTGCAGCTCCAGAGTCGACAGCTGCAGCAGACGGATCGACTGCTGCAGCTGCGGCGTCAGCGCCAGGTGCTGCGACAGGCGGACCTGCAGGGACGGTTTCATCATCGACACCGCGTCGCGCCTACATCCGGAAGTTTTCGCCCAGGTACACCTTGCGTACCTCGGCGTTGTCGATGATCTGCTGCGCCGTGCCCTCGGCCAGCACCTGACCGTCGCTGATGATGTAGGCGCGGTCGCAGATGCCCAGCGTCTCGCGCACGTTGTGGTCGGTGATGAGCACGCCGATGCCGCGCGTGCGCAGGAAACTGATGATGCGCTGGATCTCGATCACCGCGATCGGGTCGATGCCGGCGAAGGGCTCGTCCAGCAGGATGAAGCGCGGCTGGGTAGCCAGCGCGCGCGCGATCTCGACGCGGCGGCGCTCGCCGCCGGACAGTGCCGGCGCCGGCGAGTCGTGCAGCTTGTCGATGCCCAGCTCGTGCAGCAGGCGGCCGAGTTGTGCGTCGATGACCGATTTCGACAGCGGGCGGCCGCGGTCATCGACCTGCAGTTCCAGTACCGCGCGCACGTTTTCCTCGACGGTCAGCTTGCGGAAGATCGACGCCTCCTGCGGCAGGTACGACAGGCCCAGGCGCGAGCGCTTGTGGATCGGCAGCGCATGCACCGGCTGGCCGTCGATCTCGATCACGCCGGCATCGGCACGGATCAGGCCCACCACCATGTAGAAGGTGGTGGTCTTGCCGGCGCCGTTGGGGCCGAGCAGGCCCACCACCTCGCCAGCACTGACGGCCAGGTGCACGTCCTTGACCACCATGCGCGAGCCGAAGCTCTTGCGCAGCCCTTCGGCCTGCAGTCGGCTGCTGGGGGCGGGCGCGGCGCTGGGTTCGTCGTGCGGCAGGGCGCTCAAGGCTTCACCCCGAGCGCGCTCGACGGCTTCAGTGGCACCGGGTCCGCAGCCTTCGGAGCCGAGGCGGCCGAGTCCTCGCGCGGCGCAAAGACCGCGCGCACGCGGCCGGTCGGGTTGGCGGGCGAGGCCGCGCCGCCGGTCACCTTGAACAACTCGTTGGTGTTGTCCCAGGTGATCAGCGACCCGGTGATCTCATCGGCCAGCACGCTGCCGCGCAGTCGGCGCACGGCTGCGTTGCCGGCGAGGCGCAGCGTGTCGGTGCGCGCATCGAACTCGATACGCTCGGCCGCGCCCTCGACGGTCTCGTCCACGCCGTCGCGCTTCTGGCGAAAGCTGGCCGGCCGCTCGGCACTGCCGATGGCCATGGCCTCACGGTAGCCGTCGGGGCGTTCGCGCAGTTCCACCCGCTCGGCGCGCAGCACCATCGTGCCCTGGCTGATGACCACGTTGCCGTTGAAGATGACCACCTGGCGCTGAAGGTCGACGGTGCCGGGCTTGTCGGCCTCGATCGACATCGGTTTGCTGCGGTCGGCCTTCTCTGCCTGGACGGACGGGCCCGCCAGCGCGACCAGCGCCAGCGTGAACGCGGTGAGCCCGCGGGCGGGGGATGGGAAACGGGGGATGGGCACGTCTTGCGGCACGAAACTTGCAGGCCATTTTAGCCGCATGGATCGGCTGCAGCGCCCGGGAGTCGGGCGCAAAAAGACACATTCGCGATCGATTGCCGGATCGCTGGCGCGATCCGCTGCGGACGCAACTGGGCAGGCCCGCTCAGGCGGGCTTGCGCACGCTCTGCACCAACGCGTCGGTGACCGCCAGAGCCCGTTCGTTGCTGCCGGCCTGCGAGCCGGAGGTCACGTAGCGGCCCTGTACCGCCATGGCCGGCACGCCGTCGATCTTGTAGCTCTGGCTGAGCTGCTGCGCCTGGCGCGCCTTGGTCTGCACGCTGAAGGACTTGTACAACTCGATGAACTTGGCGCCGTCCAGGCCGTTGGCCGTCATGAAGGCGGCGATGTCGGCTTCCTTGTCGAGCCGCTGGCGTTGCTGGTGGATGGCATCGAACACCTTGCGATGCATGTGTTCGACCTGACCCATGGCCTCGAGCGCGTAGTAGATCCTCTGGTAGTTCTCGTAGAGCGCATTGAAGCCCACCGGCACGCGCTTGAAGACCACGTCGGCCGGCAGTCGCTTGGCCCAGCTCTCGAGCGTTGGCTCCAGCGTGTAGCAGTGCGGGCAACCATAGGAAAAGAACTCGAGCACTTCGATCTTGCTGGCCGGCGCACTCACGGCCACGGGCTGGGCCAGCTTGGTGTAGTGCGTGCCTTCGACCGGCCCGCCCTGCGCGGCGGCCGTGCCGGCGCACAGCGTGCCCAGGCCGACGGCGGCCAATTGCAACGAAAAATCACGGCGCTTCATGGGTTTCCTTTGCTTGCATGATGAGGGTACCTGAGTCGCCAGCCGACGCAAAGTTCATTGTCGCTCGACACGCACCAGGGCGGCTTCGATGCCTGCCGCCTGCAGCTTCTCGATAGCCGCATCGGCCTGGGCCCGGCCTTCGAAGGGGCCGACGCGGACACGATAGACGGTACGGCCGGCCTGCTCGCGCTCGCTCAACTTGGAGTCCATGCCCAGCAGCGCGAGCTTGGCGCGCTGTGCTTCGGCGTCGTCCGAGCGGTTGAAGGCACCGGCCTGGGCAAAGTAGATCAGGGCCGATGCACCCGGCTTGGACGCCGCCCGGGCTGCCGGGGAGGCCGCCGGTGCCGGTGCGACCACAGCGGCCTGCGGCGCCGGTGCAGCGGTCGACGGGCTCGGAGGCGCTGTGCCCGCGGGTGCAGCCGGCCGCGATGCGGGCTTGGTGGCCAGCCCGGCGTTGGGATCCCAGGTCTTGTTGCGTTGGGCCTCGGCGGCGTCCTGGTCGGCCGTGCGTTGCGGCACCTTGTTGATGAAGGGCACCGGCACCTTGGTCACGTACAACGCCACGCCCAGCGCCAGCGCCAGGCCGATCAGCAGGCCGATCACCAGGCCGATCATGAAGCCACCGCGCTGCGCCTTCATGCGGCCTCCTGAGGCAGGGCCACGACTTCGCGCGCCATGGCCTCGGGCGCGCTCACGCCCAGCAACTGCAACGCATTGCGCAGCACCTGGCGGGTGGCGGCCAGCAGGGCCATGCGCGCGCGGGCCAGTGCCAGGTCGTCGACCAGGAAGCGCTCGGCCGCGTAGTAGCTGTGGAACGCGGCCGCCAGGTCGCGCAGGTAGAAGGCCAGGTCGTGCGGCGCCAGATCGGCGGCGGCGCGCGCCAGCAGTTCGGGGTAATCGGCCAGTTTCAGCATCAGCGCCAGTTCAGTGGGTGCAACCAGCAGCGACAGGTCGGCCGATTCCAGCCCCTGCTGCCACTGTGCCAGCACGGAGCAGATGCGCGCATGGGCGTACTGGACGTAGAACACCGGGTTCTCATCGTTGGCCTTCAGCGCCAGGTCGACGTCGAAGACGAACTCGGTGTCGGCCTTGCGGCTGATCAGGAAGAAGCGCACCGCGTCGCGGCTGGTCCATTCGATCAGGTCGCGCAGTGTCACGTAGCTGCCGGCGCGCTTGGAGATCTTCACCTCCTGGCCGCCGCGCATCACGGTCACCATCTTGTGCAGCAGGTAGTCGGGGAACCCCTGCGGGATGCCCAGGCGCGCCGCCTGCAGCCCGGCGCGCACGCGCGCAATCGTGCCGTGGTGGTCGCTGCCCTGCACGTTGATGACCTTGGCAAAGCCGCGTTCGAACTTGTGGATGTGATAGGCCACGTCGGGCACGAAGTAGGTGTATCCGCCATCGGACTTGCGCATCACGCGGTCCTTGTCGTCGCCGTAGTCGGTGCTGCGCAACCACAGCGCGCCGTCCTTCTCGTAGGTGTCGCCACCTTCGACCAGGCGCATGACCGCCGCTTCGACACGGCCGCTGCCATAGAGGCTGGACTCCAGGAAGTAGTGGTCGAAGCGCACGCCGAAAGCCTGCAGGTCCAGGTCCTGCTCGCGCCGCAGGTAGGCCACTGCGAACTGGCGGATGTCGTCCAGGTCGTCGATGTCGCCCGAGGCGGTGTAGCTGCGGTCATCGGCCTGCACCGTGGCGCGCGCGCGGAAGGCGGTGGCGATGTCGGCGATGTAGTCGCCGTTGTAGGCAGCCTCGGGCCAGCGGTCGTCGCCGGGTTTCAGGCCCTTCAGCCGCGCCTGCGTGGACGCCGCCAGCGTGGCGATTTGCACGCCGGCGTCGTTGTAGTAGAACTCGCGTGTCACCTGCCAGCCCTGGGCGTCGAACAGGTTGCAGATGCAGTCGCCCAGCGCCGCCTGCCGCGCATGGCCCACATGCAGCGGGCCGGTGGGGTTGGCGGAGACGAACTCGACCAGCACACGTTCGGAGCGCGGTGCCTGGCGGCCAAAGGCAGCGACATCGCGCAACACTTCGGCCACCACCGCCTGCTTGGCGGCGGGGTTGAGCCGCAGGTTGACGAAGCCGGGCCCGGCGATCTCGATGTCCTGCACCCAGCGCTTGACGGCCGGCTGTGTGCCCAACTGTTCGACCAGCAATTGCGCCAGCTCGCGCGGGTTCTTCTTCAGCGTGCGGGCCAGTGGCATGGCCGCGGTAATCGCCAGGTCGCCATGGGCGGCGACCTTGGGCGACTCGAATGCACTGCTCAGCCCGGCGCCCGGAGCCATCTGCGCGAGCACTGCCTCCAGCGTCTGCAACAGCTCCTGCTTGGCTTGGATCATGCGGGGATTCTACTTTTGGCTCCGGCGTCATATCGCTGCGCGCCATGAGCGTGTACCGAAGCGCACTGAGCTTTCGCGTTCGCGCGGCGAAATGTGACGGATGACGCTTTGCGCGCCCGCTGCCCGCCGCGGCAGCCCGGCAATGCCTGCACCATGCGCGGTGGCGGGATCCGATCGCGCCCCGCCGCTGCCGATGCCTGTCCAAGCCCCCCCTATCCCCGCCGCCCGCACCCGTTCGAGCGAACTGCCCGCGCAGGTTGGCAAGTACGTGGTGCGCGCCAAGCTCGGCGAAGGTGCGACCAGCGAGGTCTTTCTTGCGTACGACGAGTTCCACCAACGCGACGTGGCCATCAAGCGCGTGCGCAGCGGGTTGGCCCTGGACACACCCGAAGGGCATTTCCAGCAGCACTTCTTTGCCGCCGAAGCAGCGCTGGTCGGCCGGCTGCACCATCCGAACGTGGTGCAGATCTACGACGCGGTCGAAGACGCCGAGGCCACCTACCTGGTGATGGAGTATGTCGATGGCGTGACGCTGCGGCGCTTCTGTCGCGCCGACGCGCTGCTGTCGCTGGAGCAGGTGGTGGAGATCGGCTTCAAGTGCGCGATGGCGCTGGGCTATGTCTACCGCCAGGGGCTGATCCACCGCGACGTCAAGCCGGCCAACATCCTGGCCACGCTGCACAACAGTCTGGTCACCGACGTCAAGATCACCGATTTCGGCAGTGTCATGAACCTGCAGTCCGAGCGCACGCAGGTTTTCCGCGTCGGCTCGTTGGCCTACATGCCGCCCGAGCAGCTGGACGGCGACGCGCTCGACTGCCGTGCCGACATCTATGCGCTGGCGGGCGTGCTGTACCACCTGATCGCCGGGCGCGCGCCCTTCGATGCCACGCAACAGTCCGCACTGATGCACCAGATCTACCATGCCGAACCGGTCTCGCTGCAGCTATTGCGCGAAGGCGTGCCGCCACGGTTGGACCGGTTGATCGCGCGCGCGTTGGCCAAGCGCCGCGAGGACCGCCACGCCGACTGGGACAGCTTCGCGCAGGAGCTGTCCTCGCTGGTCGCCGACGGGGACGTGCCGCGCGGCCCTCTGCAGGGCGTGCTGGATTCGGAGCGCTTCAACCTGCTGCGCTCGCTCGAGTTCTTTGCCGGCTTCGGCGATGTCGAACTGTGGGAGGTGGTGCACCGCGCGCAGTGGCAGCGCTGCGCCTTCGGCCATGCGCTGTACAAGCATGGCGAGGAAGGCAACGACTTCCACATCATTGCCCAGGGCCAGGTCGAGGTCTACCGCGACGGCCAGCGCGTGGCCCAGCTCGGCGCCGGCACCTCGGTGGGCGAGATGGCCTACCTGGCGCCGAGCCCGGCGCTGCGCATCCACAGCGCCGACGTCATCGCCTCCGAGCCGTCCACCACCATCTCCTTCACGCCGCAGCTGCTGGAGCAGCTCAGCCTGGGTACGCGCCGGCTGTTCGACGCTGCCTTCATCCGCGTGCTGGTGCGCCGGTTGCATGCCGCGCACGAGGCGCTGGCCCATCCGCGCCGGATTCTCTGAGCCGCTGCGGCTTCGTGGTTCAATGCGCGGCGGCGGCGGCGCCGCCGCCCATCATCAAGAAACCCGAGGAGCGAAGATGAAGACCCTGATGAGCATCCTGACCCTGGCGGTCGCGGCGTTCTCCACCCCGGCCTTCGCGGCCAACGCCGCCTGCGAGGCCACCGCCAAGGAGAAGAAGTTGGCCGGCGCCGCGCTGACCAGCTTCATGAAGAAGTGCGAGGCCGATGCCGGCGGCGCCAGCAACTGCGAGGCCATGGCCGCCGAGAAGAAGCTGGCTGGCGCCGCCAAGACCAGTTTCGTCACCAAGTGCGCGAAGGACGGCGGCAAGTCCGCCTCGGCCGCTGCGGCCTGCGACAAGCAGGCCGACGAGAAGAAGCTGGCCGGTGCCGCGCGCACCAGCTTCACCAAGAAGTGCGTCACCGACGCCGGCGGCTGACGCCGACTTCTCAGCTGCGCGCGGCGCCGCGCTGCCAGTAGGCCGGGTCGCCGTAACTGTGCTTGATGTAGTCGATCCACAGCCGTACGCGCAACGGCAGGTGCTTGCGCTGCGGAAACACGGCATAGATGCCGTTGGGCGGCGCGGCAAATTCCTCCAGCAGCGCCACCAACTGGCCTTCGGCCACTTCGCGCTCCACCTCCCAGGTGGAGCGCCAGGCGATGCCCATGCCGCTCAGGCACCAGTCGTGCAGCACCTGCCCGTCGCTGCAGTCGAGCCGGCCGCGCGGGCGAAGGTGGGTCAGTTCGCCGTCCACCTGGAAGGCCCAGCCGCGCGTCTGGCTGGCGTCGGAGGACAGCGTCAGGCATTCATGCCGTACCAGGTCCGACGGGTGCGTGGGCGTGCCGGCACGCTTGAGGTACTCCGGTGAGGCGACGCAAAGCCGCCGGTTGTCGGCCAGGCGCACGCTGACCAGGCTCGAATCCGGCAGGTCGCCCACGCGCACGGCGCAGTCCACGCCTTCGTTGACGATGTCCACCACCCGGTCGCTGAGGTTCAGCGACAGGCTTACCTCCGGGTGCTGCTGCAGGAAGCCGGGCACCAGCGGGGCGACGTGGCGGCGCCCGAAGCCGGCCGGCGCGGTGACGCGCAGGTGCCCGCTGGCCTTGACGCCACCGGCGCTGACACTGGCTTCAGCATTGGCAATATCCGAAAGCAAGCGCTGACAGTCTTCGAGGAAGGCACTGCCCTCATGGGTCAACGTGATGCGCCTCGTGGTGCGCACCAGCAGCTTCACGCCCAGGCGCTCCTCCAGTGCGTCGATGCGCCGGCCAATCACTGCAGGAGCCACGCCCTCGGCATTGGCGGCTGCCGTCAGACTGCCCTTCAAAGCCACCGATACGAACGATTCGATTTGCTTTAGTCTCGCCATGGGCGGAGATTAGCGTCGGATAAATCACAAATCAACCCGCTGTGGTTTTGGCGCATTCCATCCGTCAGCGGAAGGGGCGGCGCGGCTTGTTCAGCGAATGCCTAAGTTCAGGTCACAAATCCAAGACCCCAGGTGCACACAATGGTGGGGCTGCTTCGGCATAGATTCACGCCATGGATTCCGCACCCCCGCCGACCCGTGCGCGCGTGCCGCATGCGCCGCGGGCCGTGCTGTTCGATGCCTTCGGTACGTTGTTCGACGTCTACAGCGTGTCCACGCTGGCCGAGCAGCTGTTCCCCGGACACGGCGAGCGGCTCTCCGTGCTGTGGCGCGACAAGCAGATCGAATACACCCGGCTGGCGTCGATGAGCGGTGCCCACGGCGAGCATTACCGGCCGTTCTGGGAGATCACGCGTGCCGGGCTGCGCTATGCGGCGCTGCGCCTGGGCCTGGCGCTGGACGCCGCGGCCGAGGACCGGCTGATGAACCAGTACCACCACCTGAGCAGCTTTCCGGAGAACAAGCCGGTGCTGCAGGCGCTGAAGTCGCGTGGCGTACCGGCTGGCATCCTGAGCAATGGCGACCCGCAGATGCTGGCGGTGGCGGTCAAGAGCGCCGGCCTGGACGGTCTGCTCGACCCGCTGATCAGCGTGCACGCCACGCGTCGCTACAAGACCGACCCGGCCACCTACGCCCTAGGCCCGGCCACGCTGAAGCTGGCAGCGCGCGACATCCTGTTCGTCTCCAGCAACGGCTGGGACGCCATCGGCGCCACCTGGTTCGGCTACACCACGCTGTGGGTCAACCGCGCCGGCTTG
>Ga0105097_10001716_pt1 | contig 10557 bp, 23 predicted proteins | sample PPLLak12cMay2015_FD_87035 | JGI IMG/M metagenome (GOLD analysis project Ga0105097, IMG submission 87035) | Freshwater sediment microbial communities from Prairie Pothole Lake near Jamestown, North Dakota, USA - PPLs Lake P7 Core (1) Depth... | ecosystem: Environmental > Aquatic > Freshwater >... | reverse complement strand
TTTTTTCTAGTTCTAACTGCTATATAATCAAAATTAGGTTTAAACAACCCATTTTTAAGTGCGTGTCTAATGTTTTCGCTTTTAGTTATAAATTCTAAGTTATCCAAAGTATTATTACCTTTATTCCCGTCTTTATGATTTACATCTAAATTTGATTCTCCAATCCACGTAGTAGCTATTAATCTATGAACTGTTTTTGTGCTATGTTTTCCTGCTTTACAAAGAGTAACTATTTTATAATTGCATTTATCAGTACCAGCTTTTAAAATCCTATTAGTAATTAAACTTTTAATATTACTTTTATTTCCAGCTTGATACAAGTTTTCGTACCCTTTGATATCTTTAAATTGTTCCATAATACAAATATAATGTATTATTGTGAACTTCGTGGATTAGTTATTAAATTGTTTGGGTTTGGTTTAATGTCTGTTATTAGCATTATCTGTTTTTTGTTGGTGTTCGTATTGCCGCCGTTTGTGGCACTTCTTTTTTAATAAGATTCTTATAATTTAATTCCTTCCAGCAATAGAAGCAACTAAGTTCGTGTAAAGTTAACTTAGATAACCATACATAATCATAAGTTAATTTACCACATTTGCAGTTATATTCTTTCTTTGAGTATGTGTCTTTCATTATCTGCCCTGTCTATTATATGCTTTAACTGGTTTATCCTTTGGACCGCTGCTTTTCTTATACTTGCCGCATTTCCTTTTACCAAACGTTGCTTTTGTGCTATCCCCTTTTATCTTCGCCATTTTTTAAATATTGTTTTATATAATCAGCCATAAAATCAAATGCTTCCATTTTAGTATTACCAAAAACATAATGCGTCGTTCCTTCAATAACAAATGAATAGCAAAAATGTCCGCCTATTTCAGTTGCTTTGCAGGTATCGTATATGTTAACTGTATCTTTCAATTAATTCGTTTAGTTCTGTTCTGCTCCAGCGTTTAAGTAGTCTAAATTGGCTTTCTAACTCCATTACTTTACGTTCCCCTATTTTATCTATCAAGTTCCTTCTGTAGCCTATTAAATGGAAATCATTAAACCCATTACAAGCTATACATTCTCCGTTTACGTTATATTCATCAAATCTAAGTGCTGAACTTCCCTTTTGAGGTACGAAGTGTCCAGCGTTCATTTGTGCAGTTTCTTTTGTTTCTCCGCAACTAATACAAGTAAAATAACCGTCTTCACTATCGCGTTCACGAATATATTTATTAAATACTTTCTGTGCTTTAGCGGTCAATTTAGGTATTGTAATATTTTTATTCATATTTCCATTTAAACCCGTAAGAAGTATTTTGTTTCCCTTTTGCACATCTAATAATAGCAGAACGTTCAAATCCTTCCTTATGTGCATCAGTAATACATTCCCATTTTTTTACAAAGTTACCAATTAAATCATATTGAAAAATCAATTTAGCCATTTTTCTAGTTGGCTTCTTTAAACCAATTCTATATGCGTGTTTTTGATTATCTCCTGCTGAAATCCATTCTAAATTCTCAACCCTATTATCCGTTTTTATCCCGTTTATGTGATTTACTTGACATAAATTATTAGGGTTTGGTATAAATGTATTTGCAATTATTCTATGTAAATTCCTTTGAAACTTACATATTGAAACATAACAATAACCATGCATTATAGATGGATAAATAATCTTACCATTAAATTTTCTTTTTAATCCTCTACCTGTTACCCATTCTCTATCATTTCTAAATACATTACCTAAATTTGATACTTTTATATATTTTTCATAATCTTTAGCATCTTTCCAAATCTCTTTCATATATATTTATTTATTAATGCGAAATACGATTATCCTTCCCTGATACTCAAATTTCTTTTGCTTTAAAGGATTAAGCCCTAAACGTATTGAACTTTCATGTATGCCTGTAATTCTAGTTGCATAAGCAATAGATTTAAAGACTTGTTCCGTTTTATCGTCTATGTATATTAATCTTATTTTTTGTGCGTTTTCAATTCCTTCTATGCTCATTTTAATATTTGTATGGTCTATCTAATTTATATTGACGATTTACTTTATAGGAACATTCTTTACATTGGTGGTAATATCCGTCTTTTGAATCCCACCTTTTGTGAAACTTTATTAGTTCCTTTTGTTCATTACATACTTTACAAGTCTTTTTCATTGGGTGCAGTTATCATTTCATAAATAATCCATAACCATAAGACAATTATTACTATTGCTATTTGTATCATAATTAAATATTTTCTAGTTCTTTAATTCCGTCGTTAATTACTTTATCTGTAAAACCAATACCTTTTAAAGTATAAATTATTAACTCTAATGCTTCGTGTATTGTTTCTGCTTCTTCGTTTTCTATTGTGCATTTAATGCCGCTTAATTCGATTGTAATTTTCATAGGTTATTTGTTTTGATAGGTTTGGTTGTAGTATTCTTCTGCTTGTTTTTCTACATCATTTCCATTTTGCGAAAAATAAGGTGCAGTATGACCTTCATAATATGATTCTATTATCTGCTCTTTTTCTTTTTCAAGATATATAGTAGTATCAAATGAATCTTCTCTTTTTGGATTAATAAAATGTTGATTTATAGCCACAATTAATTCTTCCATTGCTGTTTTCATAGGTTATTTGTTTTGGTTATAGGTTTGGTTGTAGTATTCTTCTGGTTGTTCTGATTCATAAAACATACATATAGCACTACCATAAGCATCTATTATCTGCTCCTTTTCTTTTTCAAGAAACCCATTCTTAATATTATATATTATATTAGCGTGTGCTACATTCATGCCATACACATAACTATTGTCATCATCACATGGCAATATTTTAGATTCTAATATTTGTAATAATTCTTGCATTGCTGTTTTCATAAGGTGTAGTTTAAAAAAGCCCCCCATTGATTACGACCAACCCCTTGATTTTAATTAATGTTAAAGGGGGCTTAATGTTATTTTGTTTTTAAATATTCAATCATTGCATTTCTATTAGCATCCTTGTCTACTTCATTACTCATTCTGTTTGTGTCACCTGCAGCCTTGTTTTGGCTATGTGTTTCTTCTTTAAGTCCTGCATAGGCTAAATGTCTTTGTTCCCTATAAACCTCTAGCATTTCGTAGAAAGTAGGCATATCCATACGGTCGTAAACTTTACCATATTTGTACTTTACCATTCCGTCTAAAAATAAAAGTATGTCCTGAATTGCTAACTGGTCTTCTTCTGCTGATTCAATTAAGGAATAACTAAGGTCTGTTACTTGTTCAGGATTCATACCAACCCTTAAATTGAAACTATTAAGCGTTTTAGTTATCTGTTTACTAAGCAAAGCAGCTATTTTATCGTTACCAAACGTTTTAGCAAGTGCTGGTATTCTTTCGCTTACTGGTACTAATTCAATTACTTTTAACGGTAAAACTTCGCCTTTGTCTTTAAACCTGCACATTTGATTAAAAATTTCGCCTGTGCTACCAAGTGCTACTGCGTTTAATAAAGGCTTCGTGTAACTGTTCGTCGGTAATTTTTGGAGTTGATTTTGTGTAGTTGTTTGCAGTTCCATTTGATTCGGTTTTTAGTTCGAAAAATCCCTTCCAGCCTTTAGCTAAGGATTGTTCTATTATTTTAATTGCGTTTTCTTCTAATCCTTTAGAAAGTTTAACTAAGTCGTTTAAAGCTGCTTGTTTCATAGCTACTGACTTGTAAGTAAAGTTATATTGTTCCTTTTTATATTCAAGCCATATTTCCCAATATTTTATAAACTTAATTGATTCAAAAGGCATAACCACCGTTTCTTTTGTTTCCTTTACTTTATTTACTTTCTTTTCCTTTATTTCCTTTACTTTCCTTTCCTTTATAGCATTGCTATCGCATTGCGTTTGCATTGCGTTCGCATTTGTCCACCTCTTATGTGCTGATTCTCTTGCTTTTACGCTTTTAGAATCACGTTCGTCTATGCGTTTTTGTACTGATAAACTACCAAAAGTTTCACCGTCAAATACAAATAAATCAAAATCATTAATTATGCTTTTTACTACGTCTGCATCAATTCTGTAATCGTATGCAATGCCTTCGTAATCCGATTGCAATGCGTTGGCATTATTATATAAATCTTCAATAATAGCCCAAAATAGCCCGTAGCCAACTAATCCATGTTTCCTTAATAGAAATTTAATTTTTTCATCGTTCCTACTATTGTAGTCGTGTGAAAAATAAAATGTGTCTTTTGACATAAAATAAAAACGGCTCTAGGCGTTCCCCCCAGTAGGATTAGGGGTTCAGCTTCGAGCCAATAAGTTCATAATGGATATCCTACATCCTGTGCAAATATACTAAATAATTGAATAAGAAGCGTAGCTTTTACCTTCTTTTGTAACTATTTTAGTAATAATATTTAATCCGTCGTTTCTTAGGTCGCTTATTCTAGCTGCTAACCTAAAGCAGTTAAATTTGTTTAAAGCGTCGATTGGTGTTATTGCTTTCCCTTTACTAAGATAGTTAGCAATTTGTTGGTTTTGTGTCATTGTTGTTCGTTTAAACGTATAATTAATTGAAATTCATCTATGTAATTTACCAAAGGAATCCAGCTTAAAACTATTACTTTTCTTATAGCCTTAGAGCCAAAAGACTTAGTTCGTATTACTTTGCCATTCTTAAGTAACATAACCAAACCTGTAGTTTCTTTCCCTTTTAGTCCGTTATTCATAAAAAAGTGTGCTTATTTATTAATAGGTTCTTATTCACCCAACCTATATATTTACTAAAATGGTAGGTCTTCTGCTTCCTGAATATTTACTGCTTCAATAGTACTTGAATACTCTTTTTTAGCTTCTGCAGTTGGTTTATAGTCGTTTGTTACTATCTGAAAGTCAGGGTGTTTATCTTCTTTTTTGTAGGTATTAACCCACATAGAATAACGCTGGTTATTAATAGTAAATTCTATTACATCGCCTTTTGGTGTTGTCTTTTTCCAAGCACCGATTTTTTCTTTCTTTTCCATTTGTTTAATTTTATTGATTATTTAATTTTTCTTCTGCTGCTTTTAGCATTATTTCATCCATATCGTTTTGCTCTTGTTCGTCCTTTATTTTTTCTTCTTCGTCTTCTTCGTCTAAATTTTCCCAGTCGCAATGCTCAAAGCATTCAGGACATAGGTCGTAGGATATTTCGCTTTCATATCCGCAGCAAGTATTAATCAGCATATTCTTCGTATTTTTCGGTGAAATCAGACATAGGTAAAAACTTTACTTTACTCATTTTAGCCTCTACTTTATAGCCTGATTTTAAATAATATTCTTTTAATTTCCCCTTATAGTATAAATACTTGTCATAGTTAGACTGTTTAAATACAAAAGGATTGTTACTACTGGATAGCTTCCTATAAAAGTCAACATTATCCTGTAAATAAATTAATTCTAAGTCCATTATAAAGTAGTTTTTTTGTTAGAAAATAGCTTTTTAATAGCTTTGTTTTCTTCTACCATATCAGTATTTTGAACGTAAAGCTGCTTTAATTCATCCAACGAAACAACTAAATCAATAGCTAATTCTAAGTCTTCAGCTATTTCGTGCTTCTTAATATAAGCAGGATTCTGTACGTCTGATTGGTTCATTTCATCCCCTGTGTATAAACCGCTTAAATCTTGCGGGTATGCCTTCCGTAGTGCTAATGCTTCAGCAACCTTAGAAAGCATCGTGTGAGGCATCTTAGCCCACATACCCGTTACTTTACCTTCGTTGTTTTTAGGTGCGTATTCATCCCAATAAGCTACACCTACTGAAGCCTCGTATCTTACTTCATTGTGAAAGCGAAATACTGATACTTTGCAGCTTATTAAAGCCCCGTCTTTTTCAGCAAATACAGGTTCGCTTTGTCCACCATAAGTTCCTGAACGTTCAGCAATTACTCGGAAACCGTCGATACTTGTTTGGATTGTCATTTTTTTAATCCAGTTAGCACCTTGTTTTACGTTTCTGTGGATGCAATAAAGTTGCCTAGTAAGTGGATTTAATCCCGTTAATTGTGCCTGATAAAGAAACAATTTTAGTTCTTCAGCAGTTGCCTCTGGTGCAATTTGACTTCTAATTAGGTCAAATTCTTCCTTGTTAAAGGTCTTTTTTTGTACTTGATTCATAGTTAATAATTGGTTTTGTAGTGTAAATTTAAGCTATTATTCGTTAATAACCTGTTAAAGTTGGATATTTATATTAAAATAATCTTGTTTAATATCGTCCCTGTATTTGCTCCTTACTAACTCCCCTATCTTGTTAAACGAATATAAATATGTCGTTCTATCCCTATCAAAGATTTTAGCTATTGCTTCAGGTCCAAGCTGGGTTTTTTCCCTGATAATATACATAGCCATTTGTCTAGCCTGTGTTACTAATTCACCCCTGTATTTGCTCATTAATTGCCCGTATTTAACTCCGTAATATGCACATACTACTTCGCATATGTTAACTGCTAGGTCTTTCTTTTCCTGCTCTATTTGGGGCTTGTTTTTGTAATAAGTCCTTAACGGCTTTAAGTTCGTTTCTAAGTTCGATAATTCTTTTTCTAAGTTCTTCATTTTCTAGTTGTGTTAAGTAGTGTTGTTTAATTTCGTACATTATAATTTTTCTATTTCTTCTTTAACTTCTTGCCAAAAATAAATACCTGAAATATTTATGGTTGTTGTATAGAATGAATCATTCAATATCTCATCAACTGCTATTAATGCACATTGATTAGCTTTTTGAATACTTAAATATTCTCCAAATGCTAAAAATTGCTCAAAATATTTATTTGATAGTTCTGTTGCTTTTTCTTTTGGTGTCATATGATTAAGATTGATTCTTTGTTTAAATACGCTTCTAAAAGGTCGCTTTCTATTATGTATATTTCTTGCTCCGTTGCTCCGTCTTTCATTAAGCGGAATTTAAAAAGGCTTATAATAGTTTCGCAAATCTTTAGCTGGTCTAGGTTAGTGCAACTGTTTATACAGTTTATTACCCATTGTTTATTTTCGTGCATATTAAATATTTTGAAGGTAAGCCGTCATTAAAAAAGCTACTATTAAAATTACAATAGATTGGAAGTTTCTGTTTTGTTGCTTTGACATTTTTAGTCTTGTTTAAGGTTAATAATAATTGTATGGATAGATTCAGTAAAGGTTATTGATTCAACTCTAAAGAAACTAACCCCGTTAATAGGCTTTAAGCAAAGCAAAGTTCCCACGTTGGGAAGGTGGGTAAATCCCCAGTCCCTAAATTCATTTTGGTAAAATACCTTGATTGTCTGATTCATAGTAAAGGTGCAGTTTTTCGTGTGCCTCACGTTTGGTTTTTAAATGTGCGTTGAATAGTCGCACCCCTAATATTTTTATCTTGTACAATAAGGGTCAGTAATAAAATTTGCTGCTATATAATTCCAAGCTGCTGCATTTTTAGTTTTAGCTTGATTTTCGTACCAAAATGGGTCAAAGCTATTAACTTTAGCATCAGTATAAAATTCAAGTAATTGCTCAACTTCAGATTCAGTTAAATTTTGAGTATCTGCAACTGTTACAGGAATCATTTTAGTTGAAAAATATCCTTTTGGTGTTTTATATCCAATAGGCAAAGAAAATTCTTTATGTTCAGAATATGAACCGTCAGCACCAATAGACTTGCAATCATCAAAATAAAATGTTAATTCAGCACCACGACCATTTTTAAATGATTCTTTAGAAAGTCCAAAAACGCACACATCTGTAATGTTACCTAAATCTAAATCATAACCCCATTCTTTGTATTGCTTAATGGTATTTTGAACCTTGTCTGATTGCAATACTAAATCTAAAATTGAATTTTTCATAATGTTGGTTTTGGTTTGTTTGATAAATCAAATGTCTAAAAAGTTATTGACACTAAAAAATAATAATCGTTAAAAAAATGTTAAAATTGTTAAAACTATTGATAATCAATTAGTTATGATAAGTTTTTGACGCAGAAAACATGACATTTATAAATAAAGTGTTACAATTTTATATAAATATGTAACATAATTATAAAATCTTGTTGTACCTAAATTATAATAACTGGTTATAAAATGCACTTTTTGATATGCATTTGTGCATTATAAAGCACTTTACTCAATATAATGAGCAAAAAAAGGGGGACAAATAAAAATAAGTCCCCGTAAACCTTTTGTCTATGAATCAGCACAAACATACAAAATAAAAACAAAACTGCCCTCCTTTTTACGGGAAGGCAGAACCATACCAACAAACAACTATTTACTACCGTCCTGTAACGGTAAATGCTTACTATTATCAACCCTTCTATAACCTTCCTTCCACAGGATTCTAGTCAAAGTTATTGATTTTTCAACTATAGTTTGTTCGTCTGCTTCAGTCCAAAGCAAATGAGCAACTTCGTGAATAAGTATTTCAAGGTGCTTTCTACCCTTTAGCCTTGAATCTATATGAATTTCTCCGTCTTCATACGCTAAACCATGAACCTTTTCCTTGCCTAATTTTTTGTATTTAATAGTTATTTTCATACTTTAAGTTCTTCAAGGTCTGGTCTAACTAATTCTGTTACTTCGTATTTATAGCCACCCCTAACTTTCGCCAATGCCTTTGTAATTTCGTCAACTACTAAGTACATTTCTTGCAGCTTCTTAGCTAATGTTTTTTCTTGGTCTAATAAAGTCATTTTATTAAATCCTTTTGGTAATTTACTTGTTGCCATTGTGTATGCTTTCAAGTTTGGTTAAATATAAAATAGCGTCCTGTAATTCTTCCTTTAAATGTGTTACCCATTGCCCAGTACTTAAATCTGTTCTATCCATAGTACAGTTATACTTTTCTTTACCTAGCAATTCCCTACGTCGCATATCTTCTATAACCTTTGTTAATATTTCGCTATCCATTTTATTTATCAGTTTTAGTATGTGTTTTAGAACAAGTCTTACATTGATACTGAACCTTTTTAACTCCCGTAGCTGAAACCCTAGTTCCTTTTCTTACAAGTTCATCGCTGCCACATTCAGGACAACTACCCCTGTCGCCACCAAAGATTACCCCGTAATGCGTTTTAACTGGTATATGTAAAGATAATTTTTTGTGTACCTTTTCAAGTAGTATTACGTCCATTTTGCAGTACTTAATCATTTTACCCATAGCTACTGGACACTTTTTTAAAACAATATCAGTCCATAAACTGAAGTCTGTTTTAATCTTCTGCCCAATGCCTAAAAATTTACCTATGTAATCTAGCTTGTTAGAATTGAATTTAAACTTAGAACGTGCTACCTTTAAAGTATCAATGGTAACGTATGTAGGGAACATTTCTATTTCGTGAAATAAACACCTAGTCCGAATCCAAGCTAAATCGAATTTGTCGCCATTATGCCCTACTAATTCGTCTGCTTCATTTGCAACCTTAACAAATGCTTGTAGCATCTTCTTATCGCATTGCTTACTATCCCAGTTTAAAGAATGTGTTTCTTTGTCGTCTTCCCATTTATAACAAATACAAATTAAAGCCCGTTCTTTAATAATATTTTGCGGCCCAATATTAAGTTTGTAACCTGACTGCCAAAAAAATCCAATATTTGGACTCGATTCTACGTCAAAGTAAAGCCGTCTGCGTTTAGTGCGAAGTGTTTGTTGTTTGTTCATTATGTGTTTTTTATGCGATTGAATCCCTAATTAAGTCCGCTTCTGCTTCCCGCCTTGTGACCAACCCTTCTAACTTTAAACCTTCCCAAAGTCTTTTGCTCTTTTCTATTTCTTCTGCTATCCCTTCATAATCAGCTTTAGCTACTAAATCAACAATAGCTTTCATTTCCTTTCTAGTATCGCCTTCAATCTTATTCCCCCTGTTATAAACCATAGAAACTAATGCACCCCTTGTATCTTCGTTTAAAGAATCTAATTCAGGATAAATAGCTTTTGTCATTGCATAGTACTTAGGTAACGAAGATTTAACAAATACTTCATAAGCTACTACATAAGGAACTTTAACGTTCAATATTTCGCCCTTTAGCATTGCCCTAGCTTGTTCACCCTTTAACCCAACTACAGGTCTTAAAGCATTAATAAAGTTTAAATTTAGCTTACCTGACCAATCTGCTATAAATTGTTTGTCTATTGTATAGCCCAAATCATAACCTATTCCAATAGTAATTCCGCTTTTACCTTTAGGCCAACTAGGACGCTGCAAAAGTCTATCATAATAGTTTTTACTTCCAATTTCAAATTGGATAATCATTTCAGCCGCTTTTCTGCTTATCATAAAACTGACATTAAAAAGTAAGTCATTAATACACCCCAAATAAACCCAGCTACTTCTAATCCTAAACGTTCGTTGTTTTTCATTTTGTTGTTTTATCTAGTGAAGCTAAACCCATACAAGAAACTACAAGCCAAAATATAAGGTCAGCTAAATGTGAATCAATATTAACCTTAAACATAAAAGCCGAGAATAAACATAAAGCCCCAATGGTAGCAATTACCCTTTTATGGCTTATCGCTCCGTTTTCCCCTGCTAACATATTTTGTATAAAATCTTTAATATTCATTTTATAATTTTTTATAGTAACCAAA
>Ga0105097_10001714_pt1 | contig 10562 bp, 8 predicted proteins | sample PPLLak12cMay2015_FD_87035 | JGI IMG/M metagenome (GOLD analysis project Ga0105097, IMG submission 87035) | Freshwater sediment microbial communities from Prairie Pothole Lake near Jamestown, North Dakota, USA - PPLs Lake P7 Core (1) Depth... | ecosystem: Environmental > Aquatic > Freshwater >... | reverse complement strand
TGCCCCGTTTTATAAAATATTTAATCGTTTCGAATAGTTATTCATTCACACCTACCGGCACAGATCTTGCTAAATTGGTCCTTACCTTGAGTTAAAAGACCCGGAGAATGTATTTTGCAGGAGTGTAAAATGTTCCCGAATGAACCCCTTGTGGTCGTCGAAGAGGTCCCCACCATGGAGGAAGTCAGCTCTTCTCTCAAATCCATGAAACCCGGCAAAAAGAAGTATGTCCCTCCGCCGCCGAATAAAAACGGCGGAATTATGGAACGGTTGAGAGATCGCTTTCGCGGAGAAAAAGGGCGGATTTCCAAGGAGCTGGAACAATCCCTGAAAATGGCCCGGAGAGAGCCGGCGAATACGAAAATACGGGTCAAGATCGCCGAGATCTACCAGAAAATGGAAGAGCCGGAAAAGGCGATCGCCGAGTATTTGAAAACCGCTGAAATCTTTTCTAAAAAGGACCTCTGGCCGCAAGCCATGGCGGTTTACAAGCGCATCCTCAAGCTGGATCCGTCCCAGGAAGAGGTAAACCGCTGCGTCTCGGAAATTTACCACCGCTTGGGATTTCTGGGGGACGCCTTTTCCCAGTATAAAGTTCTTCTCCAGCATTATCACAATTCCGGCGATGCTGAAAAAAGCCTCGAAGTTCTCGGATTGATGGCGGATTTAAATCCGCAGAAATTTGCTTTAGACCATAAGATTCCGGTTTCCAAGGAAGACGTCGAGCCTGAAGAGGTGAATCTCGGTCCGAACCTTCAGACCGAGGCCCTGGATTTGGAAATTCCCACTTCCGAAACCTCCAAAAGCTTTTTTGACCTTTGTGCGGAGCTGCAGAAGAAGGCGCCGCGGAACAAACACCTCAAGATCGCCAAAGAGATCTGCACCGAAAAGATTTTTGGATTTGATGAAATTTTGAAGGAGCTCCAGGATGTGGGCGGGACGAGCCGGGTCTACCCCAATTTCAATTTCCAGATGGGGGTTGCCTGCCGGGAAATGGGCTTTTATGACGAGGCCATTGAGCAGTTCCAGACAGCCTTGGAGAAAGGCCAGAGCCCTCTGGAGGCGGCCCATTTTATGGGTCTCTGTTACCGGGAAAAGGGTTGGTGGGAAGAGGCGCGCCATTCTTTCCGCAGAGCCCTGCAGATGGAGTCGGTTCCGGAAGAAAAAAGAGAGATTATTCAGAAGGACTTGGACCTTCTGCCTCAGGAGCATCTATCCGAAAACGAAGAAATGACAGACCCGGCGAGAGAGGGCGCGGAAGAAAGTTGGGCGGAAAACCCGGATGAAGATCGATCTCAAACCGGCAGACCCAAAGGGAAAAATCAGGCCGCCCGGGAGGAAGCCTGGGTGTAAAAAGGGATTCAAGACCGTCCTTGACGCTAAACTACCCGTGAAAAGAAATTCTGGATTTTTCTCACGGGTAGTTTTTTATCATTAGCCTTGAGAATTTGGGAAAAAGCAACACCGAAATGTTTCCGTCGGGGGGAAAAGGAAAAGGCCTAATCGAATCGCAATTTATTCTTCAAGATTGAATCAAAAATGACGATGGATTTTGCAAGGGGATTTCTATGTCGGAGAAGAAAATCATTTTTTGTTAACGGGGTCCTGAAAAGGATGCCGGGGAATTGAGAGAAGCCAATGGGACTCTTGGATACGCTGAATGGATGGGTGAAAAGGGTTAAGCCGGGTCCCGCCAATGGATCAGCCGGGGCGGACCATTACTTGGATCTGTTGGTTAAAGAACCCGGAAATGCGAAGGCGCATTTGAAGTTGGCGGAATTTCACCAAAAGAAGGGCGAGAAGGAAAAAGCGATCTCGGAATATCTCCTGGCGGCGGAGATTTTCATGAAAAACAGTTTTTACGCCCGGGCCATGGCCATCTACAAACAGATTCCCAAGCAGGACCCGACGTTAGACCATGTCTATCTGAAAATCGCCGACATTTACCGCAAAATGGGTTTTACCGGAGATGCGCTGGCCCAGTACAAGCTTCTCCTGCACCATTACAACAGCCGGGGAATGGCTGAAAAGGCCCGAGAGGTCCTGGACCTCATGTTGGAAGCCGACCCGGAAAAAAATAGCCTGGGAGAACAAGCTGGGGGCTTGCCGGAAACGATCCGCCTCGGAGAGCCCCAAGCCGAGGGCTCGTTGGCCCCCGAAATGGGAAAAGGGGGCGCGTCCATCCCCCAAGACCCCTTTTTCGACTTAGGGGCGCAATTGGGCGCAGGGGCGCCCCCGGAAGGGTTCGGCGCAAAAGAAGTAACGACCCAAAAGATGGCGGGGTTTGACGAAATCCTCAAGGAGCTGAAAGAAACCAGCGGCCCCAGCCCGGTGTACCCCCAGTTCAACTATCAGATGGGAATCGCCTGCCGCGAAATGGGCTTCTTCGATGATGCCATCGAACAGTTCAAAATTGCGTATAACAAGGGGCAGAGTTCTTTCGAAGCCCTTCATATGCTGGGCCTCTGTTACAAGGATAAGGGAATCTGGGAAGAGGCCCTGGAGTCCTTTGAAAAGGCATTGAAGACGAAAGGCATCCCGCCGGGAAAATCGCTGGAAGCGAAGTACGAGAAAGGTCTGATCTGTAAGGAGCTCGGAAAGATCGAAGAGGCGATGGCTTTGATGAAAGAGATTTTTAACGAAAACCCGGATTTTCGGAAGGAGGAGATCTCCAAAATCGTAGGGATCTCCCTCTCTTCCGGAACCGCAACGAAACGATAAGGTGAGGAGGGTGGTTTATGGCAGTTTTTAATTACCAGAAGAAGGAAATTGACGCCAAGATCGTGTATTATGGGCCGGGCATCTCAGGGAAAACCACCAACCTTCAGTACATTCATCAGCATCTGAAGCCGGAACAGCGCGGGAAGATGGTTTCCCTGGCTACCGATGAGGAGCGAACCCTCTTCTTTGATTTTTTGCCCATTGAGCTGGAAAGCGTCCGCGGATTTCGGACCCACTTTCACCTCTACACGGTTCCGGGCCAGGTCTATTACGGGGCTACGCGGCGGGCGGTCCTGACCGGCGCCGACGGGATCATCTTCGTGGCCGATTCCCAGAGGGACCGTTTGGAAGACAACTTGATCTCCATCAAAGATCTGGAGGAAAACCTCCACTACTATGGGCGGAAAATCGAAACGGTTCCCTTGATCATTCAGTATAACAAGCGTGATCTCCCGAATGTCATGTCTCTGGAGGAACTCAACTCCAAGATCAATCGGCTCAATGTTCCGCATTTTGAATCCGTAGCGATTTTGGGAAAAGGAGTCTTCGAAACCCTGACGATGATGTGCCGCATGGTTTTAAAGACGATTGAGGATGGGACGGAAACCCGAAAAACATCCCCCCAGCCTTCACCTGCGGTCCAGGAACCTGCGAGCAAGAAGCCGCCGGCGGAAAAAAGGCCAAAATCCCCCCCTCCTCCGGCCCCCGGACTCCGTTTGGAAGGAAGCAGCCCGAGGCCCGAAGCCCCGAAACCGGAACCGCTTCGCCTTGCGGTCAAGCCCGCCATCCCGGAGAAGCCGCAGGCGTCTCGGGAGCCGGCGGGGGCTGCAGGAATGGCGCTGGGAAAGCGGCCCGCCATGGCCGGGGAATCGCCTCGCCTCGACTTACCCCGGGCGCCGAAATTGGGGCAGGTGGTGACCCCGCAAGTTGAAGAGGACAAGAAAAAGGGGAACGGGAAAAGTTTCTTCAGCCGCATGTTCGGGGAAAGAAATTCCGAATCCCTCGAAAAGGGAGAGGAGAAAACAGAACTCAGGGCCGAGGACCCGCCAGAGATCCTGCGCATCGCCTCGTGCGGGCAGCCTCAGCTGACGGCTGCCGGAAGCGTAGAAATTCCGATAACCCTCGAACTGAGCGCGAACGGGCAGGGGAAGCGACTCGCCGTCAAATTGGAGGTGGCGGTCAATCTGGATCAACTTCCGACGCAGGGGTCGTAGGCCGATCATGAAAGTTTTCCGGAAGAAACGGGAAAAAGATCCTCCTCCCTCGTCCTCTCCTTGGTTTCGCAACATCCTTCCTGTCCTGTTGGGGATCGGGATCGGAGTTCTCTTTCTCCTGGGAAGCAGCAAGGGGGCTTTGGCCCAAGAGATCTCTTCTTCGTCACCCCGACTCCAGGAGACCCAGGAAGAGGAAGGCAAGGGGAAAGAATCCCCCGCGAAAATCTGGCAAAGTTATCGGGAGTTCGCGCAAAAAGGGGCCTGGGATAAGAGTCGGAACGAACTGGAAAAACTTTACCAGGGAAAGCTCAACCAGGGGATCCGGAACCACAATTATTACGCCATCGTGCTGCTGCGGGAGAGCGCCCAGCTGCCCAAAGAGGCGGTAGAGGAAATGGGGCCGATTCTGCTAAGCTATGCGGAGAAAATGGCCCCGGATTTTTCCGGAGTCTATTACTCCCAAGCCCAATGGATCTGGTCGCACCAACCTTTTTCTTTACCCCACCTGGCGCGCGCGGCCTGGTATTGGCTGGAGGGAGGATTTTATTCGTACGCCAACCTCGAAGAATCGATTCCCCAATATGCGAACCTCGGGTATGGGTTCGTTTTCAGCTTTTTGATGGCGCTCGGCATTTATGCGGTGATTTTGGCTTTTCGGTACTACTCCTTTTTTCATCATCACCTCCGCCATCTCCTCAATCTGGATTTTCATCCGATCCTTCAAGCGGTTTTGGGGGGCGCTCTCCTCCTTCTCCCGTTCGCGCTGGGAATCGGGTGGCTGGGGATGTTCCTGGCCTGGCTCCTGGCTTTTTGGATGTACGAAAGCCGAGGGGAGCGGACGGTTTCGTTGGTCCTTTTAGTCCTGGTCCTGCTTCTCCCGTCGGCGGTGCGGGTTTCTTCCTCGTTTGTTTCTTCCCTGAGCGAAAACGGGGTTCCGGAAATCATCCGTGCCAACAACGGGGTGTGGAGTCCGGAACTCCATCGGCAACTTCTCAACCTGCAGCAGCGCCAGGCGGGCGACGCGGATCTTCTCCAAGCCGTCGGTCTGGTAGAGAAGCGGATGGGAAAGTTCGCCGAAGCGGAGCAGCATCTTCGCCGGTGGAGTGAGATGAAAGGAGAATCCTCGGCCGCCCACAATAATCTGGGGAACGTCTACTTAGTTACCCATCGGGTCGACCAAGCCATGGAAGCCTACCAGAAAGCTATCCGGCTCGACGGCACGCGCACGGAGTCGTACTACAACCTGGGGCAGGCGTACCTCCTAAACCTTCTGTTGAACGAAGCCGAATCGGAATTCCGCCGCGCGAAGGAGCTGCGGCCGCAGCTGATTTCTTTTTATACCAGCATCGCTTCCCGTCACCCCAACCGCATGACCATCGACCGGATCGTCGAGCCGATTCACCTCTGGAAGCGGCTCCTGGGGGAGACTCCGGAGCGGGAAAAGCTGGCAAAAGGCTTTTGGGCTTTTCTGGGCGTCCGGTACCCTCTGCCCTTCGAGGAAATCCTCGGGGCGGTCTTTCTCCTATTGTTGGGGGGGATCCACTGGGGGGGGCGCCGGAGACCCTTAATCCGGCGGTGTGAACGCTGCGGTCGCCTGATCTGTTCCCGCTGCAGCCGTTCGCTGGTCCTCGGGAACCAATGCGTGCAATGCGTCAACGCTTTTTCCAAGAACCCGACCGGCGATTCGCAGCGGCTGAAGGAAAAGCGGCTTGAGGTGGCGCAACACCAGCTTCGCCAGTTTAGCCTCTCGCGATGGCAGTCCTTTCTTCTTCCGGGGGCCGGTCATCTTCACCGCGGGCATGCCAAAGAAGGATTTATTTACATCTTCATCGGGTCGTTCTTTCTTGTAAGAGCGATCCTGGGGGAGGACTGGATCCCGAATCCCCTGGATCTGGAGATGTCTTCTTCCGCTCTCCGGATGGCGACGACTCTTTTCCTTTTCCTGGTATTTTACGGTTGGGTCCAGTTCCGAATCGTTCAAATTCTGAGAAAGGAGGCGAAATTCTATTTTCGGCCGGCGGAATAATCACAAAGAGGCGGGCCTGATCGGTTCTCTGCGGGATTTAGGACTGACCGATCTCTTCCAGGTCCTCGGACAGCAGCAGAAAACGGGCGTGCTGAACCTCCAGGACGGCAGAAAAGCGATCCGGTTTCTTTTCGAGAACGGAAAGATCGCGGGCATTGCTTTTCCGGAGGAAACCGTCGATTCCTCGCCCTTGGGCAAAAGGCTGGTCCGCGGCGGGCTGCTGACGCCGGAGGCTTGGAAAAAAGCCTTCGATCGACACCGGGAAGAGTTGGTCGGCATCGAAAGCGTTCTGGCGAAGAATCAAGCGGTTCGGAATGAAGACCTGAGCGCCGTGCTGCGCCTTTTGATTTCCGAAACCGTGTACGGTCTTTTCAAATGGACCGGGGGAAACTTTCGTTTCGAAGCCCGGGAAGTGGTTTCCGATCCGCATTTGCTCGAACCCATCAACGCCGAGTTTCTCCTTCTGGATGTCCTGCGGATGGTGGACGAATGGCCGCTTTTGGCGGACCGCATCCCCGCCTCCCAAATGGTCCTGCGCAAAGTGAATGAAATGGCCACCCTGGAAATATTGGCCGGTTCCGCCTGGGCGAACAAACGCTCCTTTCAAATGGAAGTCATCTATGAGCTCATCAACGGTCAGCGGACGATCAGCGACATCATTGATCAGAGCTTTGTGGGGGAGTTTGAGACCTGCAAGAACCTCATCACCCTGATGGATGCCGGGATGATCGAACCGGTTGGAATCAACCCGGCCGGCGATCGCCGCAACGGCGGCCGCTCCCCCAAAATCCTCAAAAATATCGGTGGCTACCTGCTTCTCGGCGCTCTTTCTTTGGCGCTAATTTTCCAGTTGTTCGGGGTTCGGGGAAAGATGTTTCCTCTCAGCCCGCGGGAGTACGAGGGCTGGAAGACCCTGCGCCAGCCTGCGGAAAAAATAGAAGGGAAAAAAAAGGAACACGCCGCCGAAGTATTCTGGATCGAAAAAAACCGCTACCCCGTCGATACCTCAGAGCTGGTCAAGACCGGCTTGATGCCTCGGGCCTCCCACCCGGCGGACCCGGCGAAGCCTTAGATCCCGTCTCCCCCTTATTTGTCAAGGCCTTAGGACGCGCCTTCCCTTCGAATCTTCAGTCACCCGCCCTCCGCGGCCACTTCTGAAGGTCCGCGGCATATTTTCCAAAGAGATCGTCGAAGACCACGGGAATTTTTTCATGCAATTCGTCGAGAAGCGGGAAAAGAAGCTCCCGCATCTGCGGATGGGCGGCCCGGGAACAGCGCAGGTCGAAAATGTGCCTCCATTCGCGAAAATTGCAGGTCATGATGAGTTCCGTCTTCAAACTGTTGGGGAGAACGGTCCGGGCTTCCTCGGGGCGGGCTCCCAGTCCGATGAGCTGCAAGTATTTCTGCTCGGCGACTTCCATGGCCTGTTGCCAGACGGAATAGAGATCGGACGAACGATTCCAGAAAAAGGGGCGGATCACGGTGATCTCTTTCCCGAATTTATCCTTGGAATAGTTGGCGTAGCGGGTGCTTTCCTGGCTGAAGGAAGCCAGCCGGTGGCGCACGAGTTCGTGGGTGATTCCCCGGTCGCAGACGAAATGCACGGTAACCCCGAGATGCTCGATTACGCTGTGGTGTCCGGAGCGGATGAGGCGTTTGACAAAGTCCCGGGCGGAATCGAGGGTCATCTTGTCTTCGGACTTGTAGCAGGTCCGGCCAATCTGTTCGATCATTTTTAAAACCGAGGGCTTATCCGGAAGGGCGAAAATCCTGTGGGAGGGAGGGACGATTTTCAATTTTCTTCTCCTTTCTATGGCCGGCTAGCGAATGGATTGAAGGGCTTGCTGAAAGCGGCGGTCCCGTTCCGCATGGTTTCCGGAAACCCAGCGGTTTCCGGCAATGACGGATCGGGCTTCGCTTTCCCTCTCTCCCATCCCCGGGTGAGTGGTGAACATCCCCGCTTTCCCCCCCCCGCCCGTTTGCTCCCTGCCCATCTTACGCAAAAAATCGGGCAGCCCGTTGGGATCATAGCCGAAACGCTGCAGAAGGGCGAGGGCGCTGCGATCGGCGTTGCTTTCCTGTTCCCGGCTGTACCCGTTCACCAATAGGGTCTTGACGACGTCTTGAACGGACCCTTCAAAGAGGGAGACAAGCTTTGCCATTTCCGCGCCGCCGGTTTTTCGGGCCGCCTCGGAGCCGAGGAGCGTGACGACTTCCATCCACCGAGCCTGTTGGATCGCTTTCAGCCCATCGCGGTTGCTTACATGGCCGATCTCGTGCGCGAGGATCGCCGCGAGTTCCTCCTCGTTTTGAGCACGGCGCAGCATACCTCGAGTGAGGAGAATGGTGCCCCCGGGGCAGGAAAGGGCATTCACTTCTTCGCTGTCCAAAATTGCGAAACGATACCCCCCGAAAGTGAAGGGTCGATCGGAAGCCAACGCCAGGGACTGCCCCACCTCATTGAGGTACCGGGTCAGGCGTTCCTCGCGGTATAGCCGGTACTGGCCGAGAATCGAGGCGGCCACGGCCCGGCCGAGATAGTGCTCTTCCTGAGCGGTCATAGGCCGGGAAGCCCGTTCGGTCTGTACCGCCAGCCGATCCAGTCGCTCCTTCTCCTCCTTGGAAATCTTTCCCGTGCCGGCCCCGATCGTGGTGCCGAGGTGTACCGCCTCGGCGCATCCGAAAACGAACAAGAAGAGGAGCAGCAACCCCGCTCCGTATAAGGAAAAGGATTTTTTCATGGGGCGCCTCCAGATTCCCTGAGTTTTCCGATGCGGATGAATTCCTGCAGCCGGCTTTCGTTGATTTTTTGACTCTGGACCTGATTTACCAGATCGTAGCGCATGTTGGCATTCTTGTCCCGAAAGGCCTTTTCCACCTCGGGGGTGAAACCTTTGCCGGCCAGGGCGACTTCCTCTTTCGTGGTTTCTTGAGCGCGTTCCCCGGAAAGAGAGGAAAGGCTGAATTTCTGTTCCTGGACGGCGCTGATATGTAGCCACCCTTCCGCCCCCTTGAAGGAAACGCGCAGCCAGTCCCCCTGGCGCTCCCGCTCTTCGAGCAATTCGCCGTAGGGCACGCGGACAATTAGGGGGGCGAAAAAGCGCTTGTCCTTGCGGATAACCGCTTCCTGGGTGATGACTTGGTATGAGGCCGCCCAGGCAATCGAGGCGGCCAGGAAAAGGCCCAGAAGAACGAGTAATATTTTGCTTTTCATCTTACCTCCTATCCAAAGAAACCTCGCATCGGTTTCGGACGCCAACGGTTTATGATTTCCTTTCGCCTCGCGGGGACTCCCCCATTCATTTCCCTGTTTATTTTGTTTTCAACTGAAAAACCCCATCCCAGGTCTTTTCGGGCGGGGCTTCCTGGAACTGGCCACATCGCCGGAGAAAGGTTTGGGAAGGCCCGTCGTCGGGGAGGAGGGACAGGACTCTCTGAAATTGACTGCCGGCTTCTTCCCATTTCTGGTTTCGATACAGCTCCAGCCCCTTCTGAAATAGTTCCCGCCCTTGTTGCTGGGTTTCGGGAAGCTGTCCCTTGCGGGCCAAAAGTTCGTAAATGCGGACCGGCTTGTCTTTTCCCTTAACCCGCAAAAGATCCAGTTCCCGGACTTCGATCCGGTCTGCCGCCTGCGAGTAGGTGTCTTCGCTGATGAGAATACTGATTCCATATTCTTTCCCGGCCCCTTCCAGGCGGGACGCAAGGTTGACGCTGTCCCCGATAACCGTGAAGTCGAAGCGCTGGCTTGAACCCATGTTTCCGATGATCATTTCGCCGGTGTGGATCCCGATCCGGGCATAAATCGCCGGAAGTCCCGCTTGGAGAAACTCCTGCCGCAGATCTCCCAGGCGGGCTTGATTGTCGAGAGCGGCCAGGCAGGCTCGAACGGCGTGATCCTCCTGGGGAACGGGCGCTCCCCAAAAAGCCATGATGGCATCCCCTTCATATTTGTCGATCAGACCGCCGCTTGCCAGGATGATGTCGGTCATGGCGGTCAGATAGCGATTCAGAAGACCGACCACTTCTTCCGGGGACAATTTTTCGGAAAGACTGGTGAACCCGGCGAGATCCGAAAAGAATACGGTCAGGACGCGCTTTTCCCCGCCCAATCTGAGCTTGTCCGGGTTCTTGAGCAGATCCTGAATCAGGAGATCCGACATGTACCGGGAAAACATCTGTTTGATCTGACGGCGCTGCCGTCCCTCCGTGGCATAGCTGAAAGCGGTGCTCATGGCGAAAGAAAGCCCCAGGTTCCCGGACAGAAGAACCCCGTCGACCCAAAGGCCTTTTTGAAAGGACAGAGTCACGAAGAAAAGAACTGCCGCCACCAGCCCGACGAGAAGGAAAGCGAGCTTCCAAAGGCTCGGGATCAGCATCACCGCCACTCCCATCACCGTGGCTATGGATAAGGCAATGGCCAGCAAAGATGCGGGTGAGATCCGAACTCGAAAGTCTTTGTGAATTAGGTTGGCAACGAAGGTGGCATGGGCGAGGACGCCCGGACTCACGGGGCTGATCGGGGTCGGTTTCAAATCGTAGAGTCCTGCCGCGGTGAATCCCAAGAAGACGATTTTATCTTTCAAAATGAGGGGCGGGTATAC
>Ga0105097_10001713_pt1 | contig 10563 bp, 12 predicted proteins | sample PPLLak12cMay2015_FD_87035 | JGI IMG/M metagenome (GOLD analysis project Ga0105097, IMG submission 87035) | Freshwater sediment microbial communities from Prairie Pothole Lake near Jamestown, North Dakota, USA - PPLs Lake P7 Core (1) Depth... | ecosystem: Environmental > Aquatic > Freshwater >... | reverse complement strand
GGGATCGGCGTCGGCGGCACGGCCGAGAAGGCCATGCTGCTCGCCAAGGAAGCGCTGATGGACCCGATCGACATGCACGAGCTGATCGAGCGTGGGCCGCGGGACAAGCTCGAGGAGCTACGCATCTCGCTGTACGAAAGGGTCAACGCGCTCGGCATCGGCGCGCAGGGCCTCGGCGGCGTCACCACCGTGCTCGACGTGAAGATCCGGACGTACGCCACGCACGCGGCCTCGAAGCCCGTGGCGATGATCCCGAACTGTGCCGCCACGCGGCACGCGCACTTCGTGCTCGACGGCTCGGGCCCCGCGGTGCTCGAGCCGCCGTCGCTCGAGCACTGGCCGAAAGTGACCTGGAGCGCCGGCCCCGGCTCGCGCCGCGTCGACCTCGATGCGCTGACGCGCGAGGAAGTGCAGGGCTGGAAGCCGGGCGAAACGCTGCTGCTGAACGGCCGGATGCTCACCGGCCGTGACGCCGCCCACAAGCGCATCGCCGACCTGTACGCGAGCGGCGAGGGACTGCCCGAGGGCGTGGACTTCACCAATCGCGTCATCTACTACGTGGGTCCGGTCGATCCGGTGCGCGACGAGGTCGTGGGCCCGGCGGGTCCGACCACCGCGACCCGAATGGACAAATTCACCGACCTGATGCTCGAGAAGACCGGCCTGATCGCGATGATCGGCAAGTCCGAGCGCGGCCCGGTGGCGATCGAGGCCATCCGCAGGCACAAGGCGGCTTACCTCATGGCGGTGGGCGGCGCGGCCTACCTCGTCTCCAAGGCCATCCGTTCGGCGCGCGTCGTCGCGTTCGCCGACTTCGGCATGGAGGCGATCTACGAGTTCGACGTGAAGGACATGCCGGTCACCGTGGCTGTGGACGCCGCGGGCACCTCGGTGCACGCCACCGCGCCCGCCGAGTGGTCGGAGAAGATCCGCACGCTCGGCATCCCGGTGCGGGTCGCCTGACGGCCTCCGGATGGGCAACGCGCAGGCCGACACCCTCAGGCGCTTCGTCTTCGAGCGCTACCCGTTCCGCGGGCAGCTCGTGCACCTCGGGCCCGCCTGGACCGCGATGATGGAGCACCACGACTACCTGCCCGCGGTGCGCGACACGCTCGGCGAGGCCGTGGCCGCCGCGGCGCTGCTGTCCTCCACGCTCAAGTTCGACGGCCTGCTGTCCCTGCAGTTGCGCGGCGAGGGGCCCATGCACCTGATGCTGGTCGAGTGCACGGACGGCCTCGCTATGCGTGCCGTGGCGCGCTTCCGAGATCCGCCCGATACGCGCGACCTGCGCGTGCTGTCGGGCGACGGGACGCTCACCGTCACCGTGGAGAGCGGCAGCGTCGCCAACCGCTACCAGGGCATCGTGCCGCTCGCGGGCGCCTCGATGGGGGACTGCCTGCGCTCCTATTTCGAGCATTCCGAGCAGCTGCCGACGCGCCTGTGGCTGCGCGCGGACGGCGCCAGCGCGAGCGGCCTGCTGCTGCAGCGCCTGCCGGTGACGGCGCGGCCGGCCGGCGTGACCGAGTCGGGGGCGGGCGGCGTTTCCGAGGAGGAGATCGAGGACGCTTGGCGGCGCGTGCAGCTCGTGGCCGGCACCGTGACTCCCGAGGAACTCGCGACGCTCGAGGACCGCGAGCTGCTGCGGCGCCTGTTCGCCGAGGACGACGTGCGCATGTTCCAGTCGGCGCCGGTGTTCTTCCGCTGCCGCTGCTCGCGCGAGCGGGTCGGCAACATGCTGCGGGCGCTCGGCCGCGAGGAAGTGGACTCAGTGCTCGAGGAGTTCGGGCAGGTGGAGGTGCGCTGCGAGTTCTGCAGCCGCGCGTACCGCTACGACGCCGTGGACTGCGCCGTGCTGTTCGCCGGCGACACGAACGCGGGGACGGGCGGCAGCGGGGTGCATTGAGTCGGCTACAGGTACGGCAGGACCTCTTCCTCGAGCCGTGCGCCGTCGGCGCGCAGGAAGTCGCGCAGGATCGCCGTGTGGCCCGAGCCGGCGATGACGAGCACACGCTCGCCGGGCTGCGCGTGTGCCTGGATCAACGCGTACATGCGCAGGTTGCGGTGCCACCAGTCCGCCGACGCATCGGCGCCGAGGAAGAGCCCGCCCTCGGCAGCGACCGGGTTCAGGAACATGTAGAAGCCCTTGTTCCGCCGGTCTTCCTCGACGGAATTGCTGATCGCGAGGATCTCCCGCAGCGTCAGCGCGCGGTGCATCCGCTGCAGCCGCTCGGATTCGGCGGCGATCAACTGCTCGAGCGGCCCGAGCCCGTCGGGCTGCTCCGAGAGGTGGCTCCACAGCTTGATCTGCGCGGGCGGGGCTTTCGCGTCGATTCCGTACACGCGCGGGTGTCCCATCAGGCGCGCGACCCGGAAGCCGAGCTGGTAGATCTCGTTGCGTCCGAGATCGTAGCGCCCGGCGAGGAAGTCCGAGTAGCGCCCGTTCATCACCTCGTCGCTCGCCTGTGGATACTCGAGCAGCACACGGGTCGGCGCGAAGCGGGCAAGTCGCTCCGAGAGGGCCACCAGGTACGCCTGGTGCTCGGGCTTCATGACGTCGACCGGCTCGTACTTCACGGCGTCGAGCCCGGGATTGTCGAAGTGGAAGAGGCCCAGCAGCATGACCCGCGCAAGAGACTCGGCGCCCGGCGCGAGCGGCTGCGCCCGGCCCGCGCCGGGCGTCGCGGCGAGCAGGCACAGCAAGGTGACTTTCGCGAGCACTCCGAAACGCATCATCATGTCCTCGGCGAGGCGGGAGTCGGGTGCTGACTTCGATGCCTGGGGCCTGCCACGGGTTGCAACCGCGGCGATCGCCCTTCGTCACTCGCGCGGGCGGCCCTCGACCGTTCCGGGATAGAAGACCGCAAACGGATGCACTGCGTACCTGAAGGTCCCGGCCCCGATGGACCGGTCCTGCGCCATCATCGCGTGCACCTCCTCGGGGGACCCGGCCCGCACGACGATGAGTCCCTTGTCCGAGGCAGGCGCCAGCGTGGCGAGTGCCAGCAGACCGATGGCGACTCCGACGACGCAACGAATCGTCCCGGGCTTCGGCCGCGTTGCCGGCGGCTCCGCCTCGACGGTGCGTTGCCACGTCGGTCGCTGTTGCGGCTCATGCATCGGGCGTGCTCCCGTTCGTCCGACCCGTGTTCGGCGGTGACCCGGGGATCGCCACGGCTTCCCCGGTCGTCGTATCGATCAACACGATACCTTCGACGTGCTCCGGCAGTTCGGCCGCGAGTTGTCCTCGCTCGGTCCAGGCCGCCGATCCGCCGGCGCCGACGAAGTCGTCACATGGACCGACGCAGTTCGCCATCAGCACGATCATGGAGTGCCGGCGGGCGATCGAAGGATAGTGCTGCCGGGCCACCTCAACGCCGCGATGCGGCTTCGCCACGGACGCGAGATAGGTGTCGGCGCCGAGGTCCGCGACGGCGGCCGCGTGCTCCGGTTGCAGCGACTCGAAGCAGATCGCCGGCGCCAGCCGGTGCCCGCCTGCATCGATCACGAGCTGCTCGTCGCCACTCGAGAACCAGGACAGCTCGTCGGCGTGGAGCCGCTGCTTGGAGTAGGTCAACCGGCCTGCGAGGGGCCGGAACACGATCAGGCTGACCTGCGGGCCGGACTTCGAACGGGTCGGCAGCCCGGCGCCGATGATGACGGATCGGGCGTCGGCGAGCGCCTGCAGCACGCCGAGCCGCGGGTCGTGCGCGTCGGTGGCGAGCTCGCGTGCGAGCGTCGGCTCGTACCCGGTGAGCGACAGCTCGGGAAAGAGGACCAGCTCTGCGCCGTGCGACGCGGCGAGATCGACGAATGCGGCGTGACGCCCGACGTTCGCGGCGATGTCCCCGCGGACCGCTGCGAGCTGCGCCGCGCAGATTCTCATGGCGGGCGGGCTACGCGCCGAGGCCGAACCTCGCCCAGGCCCACGCGGCGACCCAGAAGGCCAGCGTCGCGACGAGGTTGGTCGTGCCGTGGTTGCGCTTCAGCAGCTTCCAGTCCCAGAAGGCGAGGCGGCTGCCGGGCTTGGGCGCGCCCGGCAGGAAGCGGTTCACGGTGCGAAGGTAGTCCTCGTAGGGCGCGCCGAGCGGTCCGCGCAGGTATTCTTCCTCGCGCTTCACGCGGTTCACCATGTAGAAGTAGTACACCACGGTGAAGGCGAGCAGCAGCCACCCGTTGCCCAGCAGCATCAGGCCGCCGAGCAGGATGAAGTATCGGCCGAGGTACATCGGGTTGCGCACCAGCGCGTAGGGTCCGTTGAAGGCGAGGGTGCGGCCCTTGTCGAGCGAGGCGAAGCACCACAGCTGGATCGCCTCGCCGAACATCGACACGAGGAAGCCCGGCAGCAGCCAGCGCGGGTCGAGCTTCCAGATGATCAGCCCGACGACGACGACGCCGAGCAGCACGCGGCTCTTCACCAGCAGCTTGCGCAGCGCCGGGTTGTTGAACAGGTTGTGGATGGCGTCGAGCAAGGGAGTCCTCCGGGGCCCGCGTTCGGCGGGACGGTTCAGGGTTCGCGCTTGCGGCGGGGCGGCCGCGGCGCGCCAATATACCCGCGCAGCGCCCACAACGGGCGGATCCGGTTCATGCGCGCGAGCGCCGCGATGCGCTCCTCGCCCATGGTGTCCGGGCTGCGCTTCTTCCAGTGCTTGTAGATGGCCGCGAGGTCCACGCGCTCGGCGAAGCGGCGCAGCGGACCCGGCATCCAGCCGGTGCCCACCGCGGACTGGAAGTCGAGCAGCAGCGGTTCGCCGGTGTCGGTCATCAGTATGTTCTTGGCGTTGCGCAGATCGAAGTGGGCGAGGTGGGTCCGCGCGTGCATCGCGGCGAGCCCGCGCTCCAGCGCCGGGAAGAAGTCGGGTCCGAACACGACGTCACGCGCGCCGCGCAGGCTGCGGCCGGGCACGTAGCGGTAGGCGAGGGCGTACGCATCGATGCGGACGGCGCCCTGGGGCGTGGCCGGAATGCCGTCCAATCGGCTCAACGCGCCGAACTCCCGGTGTATCAGGAAGCGACCAATCACCAGGCGCACCAGCGGCCCGCGCGGGCTGAAGTCCTTGACGACCCAGCTCGCGCCGTCATGCTCGAAAAGGTAGAGCCGCGCATTGGCCCAGCGTCCTTCGCTCAGGACCTCGCGTGGTCCCCGGTCGAGATCGGCCCGTGTGAAAGTCACGTGCCGGGCTCCATTGGCCGTCGGTCCGCTGCGATCATGCGCCGGCGCGGCCCGGGGCCTGCGGCCCGACCGTCAGGCCGCCGCCGGACGGTGGCCAAGCAGGCGGGCCGGGAGGAGCAGCAGGGCGCGCAGCAGGGCGAACGCCGCGCCGACGGCGATGCCGACCAGCCGGAACGGCAGCGACATGAGCCACGCGACCGGCCACAGCAGCAGCGCGAGCAGGGCGAGCGGCCAGCACAGCACGAACAGCAGCAGCCAGCCTATCAATACCAGCAGGGTCTTCACCGGCTTCACCGTCGCGTCGAGAATCTGCTCGGTAGATTACGCCGGGGCGGCCGGGTGCGCCATGAAACGCGCGGCCCGGACGCCCACGACCGACTCCGGGTCAACGGCGTCGGTCGCGTTCGATCGGGGCGCGGCGCCGTCACTTCGTTGTCCAGCCGCCGCAAACCGGGAACACCTGCCCCACGAAGCAATCCGCAGCGGTGCTGCAGAGGTACGCGGCAAAGAGGGCGTCCTCGCGTGCAGCCACCAGGCGACCGAGCGGAACCTCCCGGGCCAGGCGTTCCTGGAACTTCGGATTCGCCTGTACGTCGGGCGGGAAGTAGGTCGGGTTGTCGACGAAGTTCTGTGCGATGGCGTTGACCTGGATCTTCTGCCCGGCCAGCTCGACGCCGACGGCCTGAACATAGGCGAGTTGCGCGCCGCGTGCAGCACTGTAAGTCGATGCCCGCTTCATGCCACGCAGCGCGGAGGCGCTGCCCATGACCAGGATCTTGCCGCCTCCCCGCTGGCCGAAGACGGGGACCGCGGCCGACACCAGTCGTGGAAGAGGGTCGACCAGCGCGGCGAAGACGCTCCGCCACTCCGGTTCCTGCACGACCGCCGCGGGCGTGCTCGGCGCGAGGATCGAGAGGTTGGCGACCAGGACATCGATCTCGCCGGCGCTGCCGACGACTTCACCGGCTGCACCGGGCGAGGACAGTTCGCGCGTGCTGCGCACGACCTGTGCGCCCTGCTCCGAGAAGACCTCGCACAGCGCAGGCCCCATGAATTCGTCGGCCTGAGTGACGAGGACCCGCTTGCCAAGGAGTACGTTCTGCATTGGATTCACCCCAGACGCCGGGAGGGCAGAGGATGACCGGGCTCAGCGTGCTGCCCGCCGAGGACCCAGCAGCAGGACTCGGGAATCGCCCTTGGCCCTGAAGCTCTCCACGAACAGATACGCACTGAGGAACAGTGCGCCGCCGAAGACCGCGGCCAACCCAAGGGCCAGGCCGGCTACGGAGAATTGATGCCGCCAACCGACCCACAGGCCCGACAGCAACAGCATGCACATGAAGTCCAGGTTGAACTGGCCAGGCCACTGCATCCTGGTCATGTCACCGAAGAACACGGGCAGCAGATTCATGCCGTGGTTGGCGATGACCGCGAGCGTGTAGCCGGTGATGACGAGAAACACAACCACGAGGAACAGCCGAAAAGAGGTCATGTGATTCCTCCCGTGAGAGCGGTCGCACCGGTCCGTGGCGCGGCATGCCGGGTGTCCTTCGGCGTGCAGAGCGTCGGTGTGCCGCGCAGCCTAGTCTGCATAGGGATTCGAAGCAGGCATGCCTTGCATATCGGTCCACGTGTCCTCGGGCTGAGACCTGTCCCGATGAAGTTGTCGATCGTGGTCGGGATAGGTGATGCGATCGGTCTGAGCCCGGGTTCCAACCACCAGGACCCTGGTTGGGCTGGCACTCTTGTTCCATAAGGAGTGACCAACGGGATCGCCGGCTTTGAATGTGGCCGCATCGCCGGGCTGCAGGATCGACTCGGCCGTACCCTCCAGGACTGCAACCTCTCCCTCGAGCACGTAGATCAACTCGTCTTCGTTGCTATGCCAATGCTTGATCGAGGATCGAGTTCCAGGCTGAAGGACGTGGATGAAGGCCCCAAACTGAGTAAGGCGATTGGGCTCCGTAAGCCAGCACTCGATATTCGGCTGGTCCTTGTCGAAGTGCTCGATCCGCTCGACGTGCTGATCGCTTTGACGTACGACGGGCATAGGGTTCTTCCGATAATCGGGGGGGCGTCATCACCAGCTGGCTCGCCGACGAGTTGAGCGCTCTGCAAAGCCATTCATGGCCGTCCCCTAGAGCTGCTGCCGGCGAATCCAACTGGATCTGAAGCTAGTCTGCGGCCTGCCCCCATACTATCGCGCTGCGCAGCGCGCCCCAAAGGAGCTGCAGGTTGGTGCGAAGGCTGCCCGCCTGGTCCTCAGCGAACGCCAGCAATTCGTCCAACGCGGCGCGATCGAGGTACTGTCCGTTGAAGAACAGGCCTGCAATCCTGCCGGTGTTGCGGATGTCGGTGAGGGGATTGGCCTCCAGCAGGACCATGTCGGCAACCTTGCCCGCCTCGATAGAGCCATAGTCCCGCGCCTTGCCGCTGAACCGCGCTGCGTCGATCGTCGCACTTCGCAGTGCGTCCGTCGGGGTCAGGCCGGCGCGCACGAGCTCGGCAAGCTCGTCGTGGATGGCAAACCCGGGAAAAACGTAAGTGTCGCCAGAGTCGGTTCCAGCCACTATCCGAACTCCAGCACTGTGGGCCTGGCGCACGTTGTCCATCGCAAGGCGATACAACTCCGCGTTCACGTCGCGACCCGATGCGTGCCTGGCATTCGCCGCAGCGCTGTCGGCATCCCACTTCCACAGACCCGCCCGGAAGATGAACGGAATATAGCGTTGGCGCGCATCCTCCCGGAACGCGCGGTCGCCGGCGAGCGCGCTCATGCGGAGCACCTGCAGGGTCGGTGTCCACCAGGTATCGGATGCTGCCATTGCGGCCATGAGTTCGGCGCAGCGCTCGGGGTCATGCTCGTCGATGAAACGAGCGCGCATGTCGGTGGTGTAAGCGGCCATCGGATTTGGCAGTGCCCGGAACTCAGCGGCACCCCGGTAGCACTCGAACAGGAATATCCGCGGGTGCTCGACACTGTGCTGGCCAGCGGCCAGTACCGTTGCGAGTGGAACACGCACGGGAAGATGGCCCGCCACCAACAGCCCGTGCTTTGGCGCTTCCGCGACCAGCGCCTCGTATGCCTCCAACGAGACATTGGTGTAGGTCTTCAGCAGATCGACGCCATCGGCGGCATGATGCGCCACGAGAGCCTGAGCCTCGTCCGCGTTTCGCGCCTTGAAGAATGCAGGTGCGGCAGCGGGCACCCCTTGTTCGCCGTTGATGGCGAAACTGCTGCGCATGATGTATCGCGGGGCGAGGTGACTGTGATCCCGCAGCCCCGCTCGCCAGCGTTCGATGTCTTCGCTGCATGCGACGAAGCTGTCCGGAAGGGATGTGCATCCCCACATTTCGCGCACGCCGGTAATGCCGTTGGCAATGGAGAGCGGATGAGTGTACTGAGGGGAAATCTTCAGAGAATGGACGTGCATGTCCCACAGGCCCGGGATCAGGAACTTGCCCGTGCCATCCACAACGACGAGACCGCGTTGTCCGCTTCCGGGCAGACTCGCCTCGATGGAATCGATGCGACCGTTGCGGACGACCACATCACGCCCGGCAACGATCCGGTCGTTCACCACATCGACGATCGCGACATTGCTGACGAGGAATTCGCCGGTTACACCGTGACGAGGCATCTCGGGCAACGGCCAATTCAGTAACGCCACCAGCACGAGCGCAAGCGCAAGGGTCAGCCCGGCGACGATTGCAAGCAGTGTCTTGACCAAGCCGGGCCGCGCGTGGGATGCACTCCGGTCATGACTGGCATTCATCAGTGCGAGATGCAAGAAGAGAGGCGTGGCGGCCTGGTGAAGCCGGTGTGGAGATCAACGTCAATCAAGGGCGGCGGGGCATTGCGTTGACCATGCGCACGTTGGCAATGACCTGGAATTGCACTTTGAAGCCAGAGTGTGAATCCCCAGTCAAAGTGAAAAGAGCAGGGCATCGTGGTTGTGACGCCTGAGACTGGGTAGGTAGTGGAGCCAAAGATCGGGTTCCTCGATCAAGTGCTACGTCTGTCCGCCGGGTGATCGACCCCGTCATTCACTGCAACGTTGGGGATTTCGAATGGATTGACGCCCTCCAGGCAACCAACGTTGTACCCGTACAGCTCAGGGTTCGAGCGCCGTTGATGATGCGTGTAGATGCCACAGGTGTCGCAGAAGTAGTGCTTCGCGGTCTTGGTGTTGAACTGATAGAGCCTGAGATGTTCCTGCCCCCTGACGATGCGGATGCCTGACAGCGGTACGGAGGCGACTACAGCACCTTTGCGCCGGCAAATCGAGCAGTCGCATCGGCGCGGGTCGACGATTCCATCCGGGAGAGTCAACTCGAGCACGACTGCGCCGCAATGGCAGGACGCCAAGTGCTTTGGCCTGATGTCGGTGGGTCCTACCTTCTTGAGCATGGCACCACGGATCTTGCGTCACCTAACGCCGGCACGCAGTCGCCTGCCGAGCCCGCAGGGCGAGGACGCTCGGCGGGAGTGCCTTGTCAGAGGTCGGCTCGTTCAATGTTGATCCTGCTTGCCACGGACAACCGTCAGGTGCGCGTTGCTTTCGGCTACCCAGGGCCTGCAGCGCTCAAGTAGCTCGAACACCCGAGTATCAGACTTGGCGGCTGGTTAGACCTCATGCGCTCCAGCCGAAACGACTTTGAGCTTCAGCGCTGCTGATGACGCGCAAGCTGCGCGGACCACCACCGTGTAGTTCACCGTGAGGGTAGGTTAGCTGCCAGAGTCGGAGATCCGCAGGGTCTTGGTACAGGCGAACCCAGGCTCCCGACTTTGGATCGTCGGCCAAATGTACCAACCATTGGTCGATGAGCACCTGAATCCGTTGCTCCGTAGCATTCGCCTGAACCGAGCCACTAACGCCAACCCACCGGCTCTCTAGAAGCGTCTCGTCTGCCGAAATCATGAGGTCTAACGGTTGAGCTGAGCGGCGCGCACGCCGGCATCTGAGCTTGGCACTTTATCCATCCCGCGTCCGCTCCAGCGAGGTGTTAGGCGTCATCGCTCTGATCAATATGAACTGAGAATTTCCCATTCGACACGAGAAACACGTCGGGTGACAGGTTGTACTCATCGTCCAGAAAGGTCTGTTTCGCTGATGCGCAATTTCGAGACTTCCACTCATCAACCTGGTGTCGGCTCCAACATATGAACCAGTCGCGGCACGGGATCGCAGCAAAGTACTCCGGGCCCAGCTCTTCCGCGAATACGCGTTGCACATCGGGTAGCAAGATTCTCGAAGCCGTGAAGTTATCTTCGGTCTCGCCTAAGTAAAGCTCAGGACCACCCGGCGTCTGACCAATCTTTAGCTCCGGCATAGGCATTGCGCGGAGGTTGCGTAAGGCAGCACTGTGAAGCTCCTCCAGCGATACGCCAG
>Ga0105097_10001712_pt1 | contig 10563 bp, 7 predicted proteins | sample PPLLak12cMay2015_FD_87035 | JGI IMG/M metagenome (GOLD analysis project Ga0105097, IMG submission 87035) | Freshwater sediment microbial communities from Prairie Pothole Lake near Jamestown, North Dakota, USA - PPLs Lake P7 Core (1) Depth... | ecosystem: Environmental > Aquatic > Freshwater >... | reverse complement strand
CGTTATGCCCTTATTGTGGCACACACTACACGCTTAAAGGCGGCGCTGTCGCTGGACACCATTAAAATGGTTTGATTTCTGAGGAGAACTTGCATTTCGACGATTAATTGTATATGGCTATCAGTAACTAGTACCACATCTTATCAACAATCACTCTATCGAGATTAAGTTATGCAAGCAATTCCTCATGAAATTTTTAAGGCGTATGACATTCGCGGCATTGTTGGAAAAACGATCACTGTTGATATTGTTGAGAAAATAGGCCATGCGGTTGGCTCCGAAGCCCGAGCAAGAAATCTGACTGCTATCGCCATCGGCCGGGATGGCAGATTATCAGGAACCGAGCTATCTCAAGCACTCGCTCGCGGCATTCAGAAAAGCGGAATACATGTGGTGGATGTTGGTATGGTAGCGACGCCAATGCTGTATTACGCCGCTCATGAATTGTGTCAATATTCTGGGGTAATGGTTACCGGCAGCCATAATCCACCCGAGTACAATGGCTTTAAAATTGTGCTTGGAGGCGAAACTTTAGCGGCTGAAACGATCCAGGCGTTATGTTTACGCATCGAAAATAACGATCTCACTCAGGGCGCAGGCAATTATTCCGAACATAATATCGTCAATACGTATATTAAGCGGATCACTGGTGATATCAAACTCACTCGTCCCATCAAAATTGTTGTTGATTGTGGCAATGGTGTAGCGGGTGCATTTGCACCGGCGCTCTATCGTGGCCTGGGTTGTGAAGTAATCGAATTATTCTGCGAGGTGGATGGCTCTTTTCCCAATCACCATCCCGATCCGTCGGTGCCAGATAATCTGAACGATGTCATCCAGGCACTGAAAACTACCGATGCAGAAATCGGATTGGCTTTTGATGGCGATGGTGATCGGCTCGGTATCGTAACGAAGGAAGGCAATATCATTAATCCTGATCGCCAGCTAATGTTGCTTTCAGCGGATGTACTATCCCGGAATCCCGGTGGCAAGATTATCTTTGATGTGAAATGCACACGTAATTTGGCTCCCTGGATCAGTCAGCATGGCGGCATGCCGATCATGTGGAAAACCGGCCATTCTTTCATCAAAGCAAAACTTATTGAATCAAGGGCATTATTAGCTGGAGAAATGAGTGGCCATTTATTTTTTAAGGAACGCTGGTACGGTTTTGATGATGGGCTATATGCCGGTGCACGACTATTAGAATTGCTAAGTCGCGAAGCAGATATCAACGACACCCTCAATAATCTTCCCGATAGCATTAACACACCGGAACTTCAGGTTCGTGTTGCTGAAGGGGAAAATCACACACTCATTGCACAGTTGCAAAAAAATGCAGTTTTCAATAATCCCCAACAAATTATCACCATTGATGGTTTGCGGGTTGAATATAGTGATGGGTTTGGCTTGGCACGTGCCTCTAATACCACGCCGGTTATCGTATTACGCTTTGAGGCGGATAATGAGTCAGCCTTGAAACGTATCCAGGAAGATTTTCGTCACAATATTCTGCATGCCAAACCGGATGCTCAACTCCCTTTCTAGCCAGTAATAATACTTCCGGTAGGTGCTTATGCGTATTGCCATTGCTCAGACTAATAGCACCGTAGGCGATATCACAGGGAATGCTGCGAAGATACTGGATGCGGTAAAGCAGGCAAAGCAGGCCGGAGCCCAGTTGGTAATAACCCCCGAGTTAGCACTATCTGGGTACCCCCCTGCCGATTTATTATTACGCGAAACTTTCTGCCAATCTTGTAACAATGCACTGACTGAATTGGTAAAAGCGATTGATGACATAACATTGGTTGTGGGCTATCCCAGTTTCCAGGAAGGCAAGCTTTATAATGCCGCTTCAGTGATTCAATGCGGCAAAATCATTCACACCTATTACAAAAGAATTCTCAATAAATCCCCCGTCTTTAACGAATCCTATTATTTTGATACTGGCACTGAATCGTGTGTATTTGAACTGGACGGGATTAAATTTGGCATTGCTATCTGCGCTGACTTCTGGCTTGACAATTCGCTCCTCGCAGCAGATTGCTCCGGTCTTGATATTTTATTAGTACTCAGCGCTTCGGCTTACCGTATTAACAAGCAAGCTTCTCGTTATCAGACCACCCGTCAATTTATTGAACAGACTGGCATCTCTATTATCCACACTAATCTGGTTGGCGGACAGGATGAGCAGGTTTTTGATGGCGCTTCTTTTGCAATGAACCAGCAAGGAGAACTAACCCATCAACTCGGCGAATTTGTTGAGACCATTGAATTGATCGATATTCAGAACAGTCAACCCATAAAAACTAAGCTGCCATTCCCCCAACTTCCTATAGCCAGTATCTATCAGGCGCTATGTTTAGGGGTTAAAGATTATATCCAGAAGAATGGTTTTCCCGGCGCATTGATCGGCCTTTCCGGTGGAGTAGATTCAGCATTGACACTGGTGATTGCAGTCGATGCATTGGGTGCAGACAAGGTTAAAACTGTCATGATGCCTTCGCAGTACACAGCCAACATCAGCCTGGAAGACGCCAATGAAATGACTGAATTATTAGGTGTTAAACTCTTCGAATGCAGTATCCAATCATTATTGGATCAGTATTTGTCAAAAATTGAAAGTGATTTTCAAATTTCTTCGGATCACACTGCATCGAATACCATGCCGGAAAATTTACAGGCGCGCATACGCGGCACTTTATTGATGGCGCTGTCAAACCATTCGGGTTCGATTGTGCTGACCACGGGCAACAAATCTGAGATAGCAGTTGGTTATTGCACGTTGTATGGCGATATGGCTGGTGGCTTTGCAGTACTCAAAGATGTCAGTAAGACTCTGGTTTATCAGCTTTGTGAATATCGCAATCAAATTAACCGAGTCATTCCTGAGCGCATCATTCAACGCGCGCCGTCTGCAGAATTACGGCCTAATCAAACGGATCAGGATACATTGCCTCCATACGAAATTTTAGATGCAATTATAGAAGCTTATGTTGAAAAAAATTATTCTCCAGCGGAGATTATTGCGCTGAATTATAACGAAGCAGACGTCAAGAAAGTCATACACTTAATTCATATGAATGAATATAAACGCCGCCAGTCTCCCCCGGGAGTTCGTATTACGCACTGCGATTTTGGCGCGGCATGGGATTACCCCATCACCACCAGCTATAAAGTCTGGTCTACATACACAATCCAAAGATAAATAGGATCAATGGAACTTGAATATTAAATAGACATCTTATTGTCATGAAATTTATCTATTTGATAATTGCATCATCGATCCTATTCCCGGCAAATAGTTATGCTCATGAATTACCTGATCTGGGGGATGTATCTCAGGCGACCATCACACCCCATCAAGAGCGACAAATTGGCTTACAAATCATGCGTCAGATTCGTGCCGATCCCAGTTATTTGGATGATCCTGAAATAGCCAGCTATCTCAGTAACCTCGGGCATAAATTAATCGCCAATTCCGATGAAACCAGAGCAGAGCAATCTTTTGAATTTTTTGCTATTCAGGACTCATCGATCAATGCATTCGCTTTACCAGGCGGATTCATGGGATTCAATAGCGGATTGATCATCGCTGCACAAAGTGAATCTGAACTGGCTGCTGTGATGTCGCACGAAATTGCGCATGTGACACAAAAACACCTGGCACGAATGATTGCCGGGCAAAAATTCGATATGATAAAATCGTTGACTGCACTTGCTGTTGCTATTATTGCAGCGCGCTCTAGTCCGCAAGCTAGTCAAGCCATATTGATCGCTTCCCAAGCCAGTGCCATTCAGTCTAAATTAGATTTCACCCGCAAGCATGAAAAAGAAGCAGACAGGATCGGTTTAAGTATTTTGCTGGATGCAGGGTTTGAACCGCAGGGGATGTCCACTTTTTTTGAACGCCTGCAAAGAGCTGGGCGATTTCATGAAAATGGTGCGCCTTCCTATTTACGTACTCACCCTATCACATATGAACGTATCGCAGATATCCAGAATCGCATTCGCGAAATGCCGTATCGCCAAGTTTCAGATAGCATCGACTTTTTACTGGTACGCGCCAAGTTACGTGCTTTGCAAGGCAAACCGCATGATGCAGTCGAGCAATTTAAATCACGTTTAGATGAGAAGCGATATACCAATGAAGCCGTTGAACGTTATGGTTATATCCAAGCTTTATTGCGAGATAAAAAGAACAGCCAGGCAAATAACGAACTCGCTCATTTATACCAAATATTGCAGAGTGATTCTTCCGCATCGATTCTGACTAATCATCCATTGGGAAAAACAGTACGAGTTGAAAATAAGAATGTGATTGCTGGCGCCATGATTGAAACACTTTCAGCCAGTGTCAAACTGGCTAATGGAAGAATTACTGAGGCATTTGATATTTATAAAACTGCGTTAAAAATTTATCCACAGCATCGTGCATTGATTCACGGTTATGCGCATGCTTTAATACAAAACAAACAGACTGAAACAGCGCTTGAGTTTATTAACAAAAAATTACTGCTTATTCCCAATGATTCACAACTGTTTAGCTTACAGGCCCAATGCTACGCCCTATTAGGTGATAGAATGCTTAAGCACCGTGCTCTAGCTGAATCTTATATGCAAAAGGGGCACTATGCAGCTGCTATTGATCAATTGCAAACCGCACTGCAAAATAGCAACGGAAATTTTTACCAGCTGTCCAGTGTGGAAGCACGCCTTAAACAAATACAAGCACTGAAAGCAGAAGAAGACAAAGAAAAATAAAAGCCCTCAAACAATTTTTGACGACCCTCACCAATAGATTCACCTAATTTTTCTCAGAGAATCTTTTGATTACTATTTATCCCCGAATTGCATTCCATCAAGTTTCTCTAAATGTTAACTGTTAGCATTAAAAGAATTGTCATTGTTTTAATTATGATTTCTGTCTCAGCTACCTATTACTGGGTTAGCAGCGGAAAAAAAGAATCTAAAGAGAATCAATATAAAACCCGGAGCATTGAACAGGGCGACATCATACAGACCATCTCTGCTAATGGTACGCTGACGCCTGTAGTTCTTGTCAACGTCGGCACTCAGGTTTCGGGTACTGTGGCCAAATTGCATGCGGATTATAACGATCATGTTGAAATTGGCCAGAAATTGGCTGAACTTGACCCGGCTTTACTACGGGCGCAATTGCAGCAATCCAAAGCAAATTTTATTAATGCACAAGTAATCTTAAGGATTGCTGATAGCAAATTGAAACGCCATCAATTGCTGAAAGAAAAGGAATTCATTTCACTTGAAGCATTACAAGTGATTGAACAGGAAATGGAAGTAGCTCGAGCGCAATTGGCAATCAGTAAGGCCCAAGTTGAGCGTGACCAAACTAACCTCAATTATAGTGTTATCCGGTCTCCCATATCGGGAGTAGTCATAGCACGAGATGTTGATATTGGCCAGACAGTGGCGGCCAATTTTCAAACACCGACCTTATTTCAAATCGCCAAAGATCTCCGGCAAATGCAAATCAACATTAGTGTTGCTGAAGCCGATATCGGTCAATTACATATTGGCCAGTTAATCAATTTTACCGTTGATGCGTTTCAGCAACGTAAATTTACCGGTACAGTGAGGCAAGTGCGGCTCAATCCAACGATTCAGGAGAATGTAGTCACTTATAACGTTGTCGCCATGGTTGATAATGATGATGGAACCTTATTACCGGGTATGACTGCCAATATCAATTTTGTTGTCAACCAAAAAAAAGATGTTTTACGTGTACCCAATGCAGCCTTGCGTTACCAGCCTAAGGATATTGAGTCGAATGCAGATGGCAAACTAACAAAATCAGCCAATCAATCTGTAGTGTATCTTCTGTCAGAAAATCAACCAATTCCTGTCAATGTGACCATTGGTATTACTGATGGCAATTTCACTGAAATCGCGGATGGTGAGATAAAAGCAGGCAATAAGGTAATTATTAGCGAAGTTGTCGACAAAAAGGAAGCGGAAAGTAAGTTCAAATTAAGAGTATTTTAATGCTACCGATTCAGACAAATCATGTAGGTTATCCGCTGATTAGAATAGAGAATCTTTGTAAAAGCTACAGTTTGCAAGATGTGAATGGAAGAACCATCACAAATCAGGTTTTGTTTAATATCGATCTGATCATCAATCAAGGTGAATTTGTTGCCATTATGGGACATTCCGGATCGGGTAAATCGACACTAATGAATATACTTGGTTGTCTTGACACTCCAACAAGCGGTTCTTATTGGCTCTCCGAGAAAAATGTCGCCACACTCACCAACGATGAACTGGCGCGCATTCGTAACCAAAAAATTGGTTTCGTATTTCAAGGATTTAATCTGCTAAAACGCGTAACAGCGCTGGATAATGTGGCAACACCATTACTATACGCCGGCGTCGGTCGATCTCAAAGTCGCAAGCAAGCAGCGGAGCTTCTCCGTCGCACTGGTTTAGAAAATTTTGCTATGCATCAACCCAATCAGCTCTCAGGAGGCCAACAACAACGTGTCGCAATCAGTCGTGCGTTGATCAATCAACCGCCACTGATTCTGGCTGATGAACCCACAGGAAATCTTGATTCGCAAACCAGTCGTGAAATTATGATACTGTTTCAGCAACTTAATCGCGACCAAGGTATTACTATCGTACTTGTAACGCATGAAGATGATATTGCAGCTTATGCAAAGCGCTTAATTCGCCTAAAGGATGGGCATATCATTTACGATAAGAACAATAATACCGAGGCAATTTTAGACAAGGTTTCATGATCTTTTTCGGCCTAATCACAGTTTCTAATTTAGACTAACCAATGCTTGATCGCTACTGACACAATGAATCTGTTTGCAATTATCGGCGAAGCGCTGCACGCCTTGCGTCAAAATCGCTTGCGTACAGGATTAACCATGCTGGGCATGATCATCGGAGTAGCGGCCGTTGTTTTAATGTTATCCATTGGTCAAGGCGCGCAAACTAAAATTAATCAAACGATCGCCGAAATGGGCAGTAATCTTTTTATCATTGTTCCAGGCGCCACATCTTCCGGTGGATTTAGCTTTGGTAGTGGTAGCATCAGAACTTTAACGATCCATGATGCGCAAGCGATTGCGGAATTACCGACAATCAGTGCAACAGCACCTGTCATTTCTGGTACAGCACAGCTCAATTACGCCGCAAAAAATTGGAGTACCATCATCACAGGCACTACACCGGATTATTTCTCGGTAGGTAACTGGAAAACTGAATCGGGTACAACTTTTACAGAATCAGATCTTCGTTCGGCTAACCGTGTAGTTGTCTTAGGATCGGTCACAGCGCAAAACTTATTCGGTGACGAAGATCCCGTTGGAAAAACCATACGCATAACCAACCGCCCCTTCCTCGTTGTTGGTGTTTTAATGGCTAAAGGGCAAAGCTTAACGGGGCGCGACCAGGATGATAATATTTTTATACCGATCACAACCAGTGAGAGACAGATCACCGGCAATCAGTTCCCTGGCTCTATCCGTCTCATGTTGGTACAGTGCAAGTCAGCGGATGATATGGATATCGCTGAGATAGAAATCACTCAATTATTACGCCAACGCCATCGTATCGCAAAAGGTAAAGAAAATGATTTTACCGTCCGCAATTTAACTGCACTTGCTGATGTTGCGACAGGCGCTGCAAAAATTATGTCGATGGTATTGGGCGCTATTGCATCGGTATCTTTATTGGTTGGCGGGATTGGCATTATGAATATTATGCTAGTATCGGTGACTGAGCGTACCCGCGAAATTGGTATTCGTATGGCAATTGGTGCCAATCAGCGTGCAATTCTTACTCAATTTCTGCTAGAGGCTATGATGATATGTATCATGGGTGGGTTGATTGGTTTGCTATTGGGTATTGGTGGCGCTTGGATAGTCAGTCAAGTTGCAGATATGCTCATTGTCATTACACTAGGCATGATTGGTTTAGCTTTTCTATTCGCTTCAGCGGTTGGCATATTCTTTGGCTTTTATCCTGCCAAGAAGGCTGCTTCACTTAAACCAGTCGATGCACTTCGATATGAATAGCTTATTTAAGTTTTGTTATCTGGTTCGTATTCAATTCTAGAAATAGGAATAACTCATGACAATCAAAGAGCGCCCTACTTCTGATTTTCTAGCCATTGTTGTAGTAGAAAACACAAAAGAATCGATGACTGTAGGTGAAATTAAGAATGCATTGCATGAGCGTGGTTTTGGTATCCTAATGGCCATCGCTGCTCTGCCAATATGTCTTCCAGTACCCGTGCCACCCGGTTATACAACGCTTTTTTCTATCCCGTTATTCATTTTCTCAGTACAAATGATTCTTGGCATGCGGGCACCCTGGTTACCAGTCTGGATTGAAAAGAAATCAATCAAACGATCAAGTCTTGAGAAAATAGTTACAAAAGCAAATCCCTGGTTAAAGAAGATTGAGAACCGTATGCAACCGCGTATGACCTATATCAGTGTACATACTTGGGAAAGAATTATTGGAATTTTTTCCTTTGTTTTTGCGCTATCGATAGCGCTCCCTCTACCTTTGACTAATTTTCCACCTGGCTGGGGGATACTTGTGATGTCTCTGGGGCTTCTGAACAGGGATGGTGTAACCATACTGATCGGCATGATTATTGGAACGATTGGAATCGGTATTACTATGATTGTCTTGGTAATGCTATGGATGGGAATGACAATGCCATCATTCTATTGAGTCATTGATTCAGTAGGGATTACTCATAGTGTTTTATATGTGACATTCCGGAGGATGAAATGCGCATCACAAACTCAAGCTTTTGTCAGATTGAACCTATTTATGGTATCAGCACAATCACAAGCAGCAAAAAATTCTCGGATAAATCATACCGCGTCTAAAATAACTTTATCCAGTTTGAATTTTGAGTAGCCTATCCAATTCAATCTTTGGTGTGGTCAAATCATTGTTCTTTGAAATTCTAAATGATATAAAACCAGAGCTCAATTAAGGAGAATGTCTTGTTTTTAACACGGGATGACCGCAGGATCAGTATTATTGGCGGCTTACTGTTGTTAGGATTGACTTTAACAACGGGGTTTGCAGTTTATAGTGCGATGCGGCAACAGATTGAATCGGTGCTCGGCAGAGGATTGGGAGTTGCTTTACAAGGCAAAGCACTTTTAATTGAAAGTCTAGTTCAAAAAGGATTGGCAGATACTCATGCATTAGCGCTTCGTCCTTTCCTCGTTCAGTCCATGCAGGAACTCAATGCACAACCAGACAACGATAGTGCGTTGCACGACCTTGCACTAAACGTCAACTCATTTAAGCAGGCAGGTTTTTCGGCAGCAGTTGTTTATGATATGAATGGCAATCCATTGTCGCAAGTGGGGCATTTCTCTGAAAACCAAGCCCAATCGATACCACTGAGTAAACACAGCAATACATCCATTATATGGGATGGACAGTTCATTCTACGTACCAGTAAAGATGTATTCGATCAAGAACAACGCCGTATTGGCAGGATTACAACAGAAATCATACTACCGCAGTTGATGCGTAGATTCAGTGAAATAAGATCCATCGGTCAAACTGGAGAGTTCATTTTGTGCGCACCGCCTGAAGAAGCCAAGCAGGAAATGGCTTGCCTGATAAGCCAGATCGATGGCGTTAAATTTAGATATTTGAAACAGGTAACAGAAGGCGGGGTGCTACCGATAAGTTTAGCACTGGATGGAAAAAGTGGGGTTATCGCCGTCAATGACTATCGTCAAGTACCGGTAATTGAAGCATATGCACCATTACACGCTATCGGCCTCGGCATGATTTTAAAACTGGACGAAGAAGAATTATTCAAACCAGTCACTGAAGAGTTAAAAAACATCATTCTTTATCTTGCCGGATTGATCGTAGCTGAGATATTGCTATTGAATTGGTTTGTTCGCAAACTGATCAAATCAGAAAGAGAAGCACGCAACGCCAAGGAAATCGCCGAGCAATTTTCTATCGAATTAAGTCATAAAGAAATTGAGCTAAGCGAACGATTGAAGGAAATAACCTGTCTTTATGAGATTCGCCGGAGTATTGGATTGGAATTATCAGTTGATAATGTTTGCCAACTGATTATTGAACATCTTTTACCTGCCATGCAATACCCAGATCACGCTTATGTCATGATTGAACTCGATGGAAGGCGAATCACTTCTCTAAATCAAAACCAAGATTTAGTGCATAAACTGGAATCGAATATTGTCGTCAATGGTAAGGTTTGTGGTCATTTAAGCGTTTTCTACCCTGAAGATAAATCCTTTCTTGTGATGGAAGAACAAAGGCTTATTGATGCCATCACGGATGATTTGGCCAGATGGCTGGAGCGCAAACAAGTTGATGAATTATTGCGCGAACGTTTAAAGGAAATCATCTGTCTCTATGAAATTCGCCGTGGGATCGGGGTGGAATCAACGATAGATAATGTTTGTCAGAATATTTTTGAGCATTTAATACCCGCTATGCAGTTCCCGGAAATTGCCACCGCCGTCATCGAGCTGGATGGCTGGCGAT
>Ga0105097_10001711_pt1 | contig 10565 bp, 7 predicted proteins | sample PPLLak12cMay2015_FD_87035 | JGI IMG/M metagenome (GOLD analysis project Ga0105097, IMG submission 87035) | Freshwater sediment microbial communities from Prairie Pothole Lake near Jamestown, North Dakota, USA - PPLs Lake P7 Core (1) Depth... | ecosystem: Environmental > Aquatic > Freshwater >... | reverse complement strand
TTCGGTCGACCTGGCGCATTTCCTGTTTGGCGACGTGCTGGGCGTTTCGTCCGCCGATCTCGCCTTGATGGCAGCCTTTGGCGCCGTGATCATCCTGGTCGTGCTGGTTTTCTACAAGGAGTTCCTGGTGCTCTCCTTCGATCCACTGCTGGCTGCTACCTTGCGCCTGCCCGCTCGCCTGCTGGAATACCTGCTGCTGATCCTGATTGCACTGGCCATCGTCGTTTCGCTGCAAACCGTGGGGGTGGCGCTGATGGTGGCGATGCTGGTCACGCCGGCCGCGGCAGCTTTCCTGCTCACCCGGCGCCTGCCGGTGATGATGGTTCTGGCGGCTGCAATCGCCAGTTTATCGGGCGTGATCGGGCTGTACATCTCTTATTACGCCAATATTGCCTCCGGCGCAGCCATTGTGCTCACCACCACGGCCTTTTTCCTGCTGGCCTGGGTCGGTCGTGCTGCGCAGCGAGCCTACCTCACGCGTCAGGCAGCCAAACATGCTTGAAAGCCTGCCCTATCTCCCTATCGAAGACTGGCTGTCGCGCCTGCAGGAGAACGGCTACCGCCTGACCGAGCCTCGCCAGGCAGTGGTAGAGGTGATCGCTTCCAGCCGGCGGGTGATCAACCCTCTGGAGGTCTTCAGCCAGGCGCGCCAGCGCTATCCAGGCCTGGGATTGGTGACGGTGTACCGCACGATCGAAAAGCTGGAGGAGCTGCACCTGGTGCAGCGCGTCCACCAGCCATCCGGCTGCCAGGGGTTCGTAGCGGCCTTTCGCGGCCACCAGCACCTGCTGATTTGCGAGGTCTGCGGCCAGGTAGAGTTTTTCAGTGCGGAAGATGAGCAGATTGATGGCTGGACTGCCGCCCTGGAACAAGAAAGCGGCTTCACCATCCGAGAACACTGGCTTCAGCTTTTTGGGGCTTGCGCGGCCTGCCGGGGGTCAGTACGCTCTCCGGGTTCCTGATCCCGGTTTACCGATCACTTTTTCCTACCTCATGGCCCTGTCCCTAGCAGCGTCAGCCAGTAGCGGCCGAATTCTTCTTTCAAGCCTACTAACAGGATTTTATCGCGCACCCAGCCCTGCGGGGCTAACTCGCCGTTGCCGGCAACCCAAGTGTATGGCAAGACCGATTGGACAGAGAACCGCACGCTGGCGATTTGATCGACGCCGTGCTCGGCAGCCGTGGTCTGAAGGGCGGGTTTCAGCTCAACACTATGGATTTCGTAATCGACTATCCGCCGGTCATCCGGCTGAGCCGCTATCCGGTATGCATCCAGATATTGCTGATATAGACGGCGGACGATTTCTTCATGCGGCATGCCTGCTGCATCGGTGGCAGCCATGCTGGGATGGTAGTACGGAGTATTGTCATTGCCCAGCTCGCCACTGGATTGCTCCAGGCGCAGCAACAGCTCGGCAGCAGGCTGGGGGCTGGCAACGGATACCCGGCCAAATTCATTGAAGCGGGTAGGGACCAGCTCGTAACCCAGGTATTCCCGGCCCTTAAATTTGACCAGAAGAATGGCGGCCTGCTGGTGGTCTTCCAGATCCTGGTCAAAGACAAAATTACCCAGGCCGTAGAATACCGGGACACCGTCGATCTCCTGGATGGCCTGGATCACATGTGTATGGTTCCCCACCACCAGATCGGGGCCGGCAGCGACGATCTCCTGCGCCTGGTTGCGCTGCACCCAGTTGGGAATCGAGATATCCTCCGATCCCCAATGTGGCATGAAAACGACCACGTCGGCCATTTCACGTGCTGCGGCAATGGCGGTGTTAATATTCTCAGTGGTCAGGCGGGCGATCCCAGGGCTATTCTCAGTGGCGAATGTCCACTCTCCCTGCTTGCTATCGCCAGCCGAAACGAAGCCGAAGCGCACGCCGTTGATCGTCACCACCACCGGCCGCAGGGCGGCAGCCTCATTTTCACCTGCGCCAAAATAAGGAATTTCTACCCGCTGCAGGTTCTGCAGCGTATCAAAGAAAGCCTGGTCGCCACAGGTGGCAAGCCCGCAATCCTTGATGTGATTGGTAGCCACGCCCATCAAGTCAAAACCGGCGCGTTTGAGCGCATCGGCATTCTCCGGCCCGCCCACCAGGACATAAGTCCGCTGGCAGCCGGTACGTGGTGGGATATCGCTCATCGTGGCGTTGAAGGTGCCCACCGCCAGGTCGGCGCCCTGGATGATCTGGCTGATTTCCTCATAAGGGTAATCCGGGTTGCCCAGCTCATCTATCTTAGCCTGCACGCAGCGCGCCGGAACAATCACTCCGGTAAAAGCCAGGGTGGTGATAGCCGGGGTCGGCGTCGCCGTCACAGTGGGGGTGATTGTCGGGGAGGCCGTGGGGGTGAAGGTGGCGGTGGGCGGCAGCGGAGTAGCGCTGGCGGTTGGCTGGCCGGCAGCCGCAGTCGGCTGCATGCCCTGGCCAGGCTGGGCCGGGCCTGGGGCTTGCACCAGGGGGTTGGCGGTACCGCCCTCTTCACCGGGGGCGCAAGGAATGATCGGCGGCGGAGTGCCGCCATCAGAAGTTGCCGTCGGGCAGATGGCCGTCGGCTCGGGCGCCAGTCCGATCGTCTGGCAGCCAGCGGCAAGAAATGTGAAGACCAGGAATAGAACGATAATTGTTCGCATAAAATAAACCCAGGGGATAGAATCCCTGCTAAACCAGATGCAAGTATACCAGGGGGCCTACTCTTCTCCTACCGGGGGCGCGGCCTGCCCGTAATCCAGGATTTCGCGTGCGCCGGTGCCCGGCTCGGGCGGCCCAACGATCCCTTTCTCTTCCATCGACTCAACCAGGCGGGCGGCCCGGGTGTAGCCAATGCGCAGGCGGCGCTGCAGCATCGAGATGGATGCCCGGCCCTGGCGGCGCGCCAGGTCAACTGCTTCGTTGAACAACGGGTCCTGATCGTCGGCAGGTTGGAGCTCATCCCACATCGGGATTTGCTTGTAGGGCACCCCGGAAGGTAAAGCATCCGGGATTCCGCCAGCGGCCGTCCCGGCCATCGTAGCCAGCCCGGCATAGCTCTGCCAGTAAGTCACCAGGCGTTGGATTTCGATATCCGAGACAAAAGCTCCCTGCAGGCGCACTGCCGCAGGTGCATCGGGCGCCTGGAAGAGCATATCCCCCCTTCCCAGCAGTCGCTCAGCCCCCGGCTGGTCCAGGATCACCCGGCTGTCCACGCCGGAAGCCACGGCAAAGGCAATGCGCGCCGGGAAGTTGGCCTTGATCAATCCGGTGACTACATCCACCGAGGGGCGCTGGGTAGCCAGCACCAGGTGGATGCCGGTCGCCCGGGATAGCTGCGCCAGGCGGGTTATGGTGCGCTCAGTCTCGTCTGGAGCCAGCATCATCAGGTCCGCCAGCTCGTCGATGATCACCACCAGGTAAGGCAGCTTGCGCTGGCCGGCCGCCACCGCCCGGGCATTGTAATCCAGGATATTGCGCGCCCCAATGTCGGCCAGCTTCTGGTAGCGCATGTCCATCTCGCGCGAGACCCACTGCAGGGCTGCCACCACCCGCTCCAGCTCCACTACCACCGGGGCCAGCAGGTGCGGGATGCCGTTATAGCCGGTCAGCTCGACTCGTTTGGGGTCAACCATGATCAGGCGAAGGTCATCCGGGGTATTGTTGATCAACAGGCAGCAGATCAGGGCATTGACACACACCGATTTACCGGAACCGGTCTGACCGGCAATCAGCAGGTGCGGCATGGCAGTCAGGTCGGCCGCTACGGCCGACCCCGAAACATTCTGCCCTAATGCAAAACGCAGCGGGGATTTCAAGCGCTTCAGGGCATCGCTTGCCAGCAGGTCGCGCAGCGAAACCAGCGCCACCTGCTCGTTGGGCACTTCGATGCCCACAAAGCTCTTGCCCGGCACCGGCGCCTGAACGCGGATGGTGCGCGCAGAGAGGGCCAACGCCAGGTCATCCACCAATGAAGCGATCTTGCCCACCCGCACACGCAGCCGGCCGCCGCGTGTTTCTACAAAGTCCGGCTCGACACCAAACTGGGTGATGGTTGGCCCGCGGTTGATTTCCACTACACGCGCCGGTGAGCCGAAAGATGCCAGCGTTTCTTCGATGACCCGCGCCCGCTCAAGGTCGGCCTGGTCGTCAAATACAACATCACCCCCGTCGTCCAGGATTTCTTCTACCGAAGGCAGCTGCCAGGCAACCGGCATTCCCGGCGTGGTGCTCACACCCAGCGTCACGACCGGGGCTGCCGAGCCAACCGGAATTAACGGCGACATTTCCACTGGTGGATAAGACGGAGAGGCCGGCTGTACCACCGAGGCAGGTTTGGCTTTACGCGGCCCGCGCCAGCCGTCACCGATCTCAATCAATCCATCCTGCAGACGGGTAGCCAGCGACGGGACCCAGCGAAACAGGTCCAGCACGCTGACATCCAGAGATAACGCCAGGGCAGCCAGTGTCCATGCCAACAAAGCAACGCCCATCACGCCCAGGCCCATCAAGGCTCTCAAGGCCTCACCGATGACCGCCCCAATGTAGCCGCCCCCTTCCCCGCTCGCCGCCAGGTCAAAGCCGCTTTCCCCTCGATTGACCAGCACAGCCAGAAAATGCAGCCAGGCCAGGATATTAAAAAACAGCAACCCCAACCCAATAGCGCGCCAGAACGAGAACTGCGGGATACGCTCAAAGTTGCGCAGCACCAGCCAGATGCCCGAAATCACCAGGATAACCGCAAACAGGGACACACCCCAGCCAAAGGTCTGCTCCAGCAGCGAAACCCAGCCGCCAATAAAGCTGCTGTTGTTGGTCGAGAGCAGGCTGAGTAAGGTCAGGAATCCCACCAGGGCCAGGAACACCCCGATGATGTCCAGTTTGCGATCCGCGGTCAGCAGCGGTGGCCTGGGTTCCGCCTGCTGGCTGGAACGGGCAGCCGGGGCGCGTTTGCTGCGGGCGGATGCCGGGGCTTTACCCGCCTTCGGGGATTGTGAGGAGCTTTTGCTCGGGGTGCTGGCTTTGCTTTTTGTAGATTTCGACGAAGTAGTTTTAGTGCCAGAAGCCTTCGCCGGGGCAGCCTTCGACTTACCGGCAGCGGATTTGCTTTTCGGGGGAGCGGTTTTAGCTGGCGGGGCGTCGGATTTCTTGGCCATGCATTACATCCCTGAGTCGACGCACAGTCAAAGCGCCGCGCAAGGATTATAGCACATATGGTCTGAACAGGACGGGGTACCCCTTAGCGAGGCCAGGCCTCCAGACTCAGGCCTGGAGGGACTTCGCCCCAGGGAATAGCAGCTTGCAGAAAACGAGTAGAGAAGATGAGGTACAATAATCCTGACGGCGCCGCAGGCGCTCATTCCAGCAAAAAAGGCTTTCCCCTTGTTCGAGATTGTTTTTCTAGGCACTTCTGCATCCGCTCCATCAGTGCACCGCGGTCTATCCTCCCAGGTTGTGCTGCACAATGAATACCGCTTCCTGATTGACTGCGGGGAAGGCACCCAACGCCAGATCATGCACTCCGGGCTGGGTTTTAAGCGCCTGAACCGCATCCTGATCACCCACGGTCACCTGGACCACATCCTGGGGCTGGCGGGCTTGCTTTCAACCTTCATGCGCTGGGAAACGATCGACGGCCTGGAGATCTACGGCGGCAAGTGGGCACTGGACCGCATCCACGACCTGCTGTACGGCGTAGTGCTGCGCGGGGCGCGACCGCCTACCAACATCGAACTGCATCCCATCAACGAAGGTGTGATCATCGACGGTGACGATTTCCAGGTGTCGGCTTTCCCCGTATTCCACCGCGGCTCAGACTGCTTCGGCTATCTGTTCGAGGAGAAATCGCGCCGACCCTTCCTGCCCGAGCTGGCAGATGAGCTGGCCATCCCCCAGGGGCCATGGCGTAAAGAGCTGGTCGGCGGCCACCCGGTGACCCTGCCGGATGGGCGCACGATCCAACCCGATCAGGTGCTGGGCCCGGAGCGGCCTGGGACGCGCTTTGTGCATGTCGGCGATGCCGGGCGTACCGACAACCTGCTGGAGGTGTGCCGGGATGCCGATGCGCTGGTCATCGAAGCGACCTATCTGCAAGAAGAAGCCGAGATGGCGCAGAATTTCGCCCACCTGACAGCTCATAAAGCCGGAATGTTAGCCCGCCAGGCAGGCGTGAAGAATCTGATCCTGACGCATATCTCACGGCGATATCGCGAGCGGGATGTAGTCGCCGAAGCCCGCAGCGTCTTCCCCGAAGCCATTGTGGCACGCGACTTTGACGCCTTCCAGATTAAGCGAGGCGAGCTGCTGCGCACCAATATCCCTGCTGAAGAGTAACCTGCCAGGTTCAGCACCGAAGCCCGGTCGGGTTTCCTGCAGTGCAAGCCTGTGGGACGGGCAGCGGTCGGTCGGCCGTCGTCGGTCGTCCGTCGTCGGTCGGCCGTCGTCTTCACACCGTCACTCCCGTGAAATTGAATCTCCCGATCTTCAGCGCCGGGACGTGGGTGGCCATCCCGCTGTATTCCACCACCAGCAAGCGCGTTTCGCTGCCAAGCGTCTCCACATCGGCCAGCGCCTGGAGGTAAGATTGGGTGAAACGCAGGTTTTTCACCGGGTAGGCCAACTCCCCATTTTCGATCATAAAGACGCCATCCCGGGTCATGCCGGTGATCGTGCAATCCCGGGGATGAACCAGGCGGGTATACCAGAAACGAGTAATGTACAACCCGCGGCGAGTGGAGGCAATCAGCTCCTCGGTAGCAGCAGTCCCCGGCGCTAAAAACAGGTTGCCTGCCGCCGGCCCAAACATGCGTTGGTTGGGCGGCATGGCGTGTCCGGTGCTACTGGCGCCGGCCTTGCGGGCGGTAGCTCGATCGTATACCGGGCCCAAAACCACCCCGTCCCGCACAATCTCCACTTTTTTCTTAGGCACGCCTTCATAATCAAACGGCGCCGGCAGTCCGCGCGTATCGCCACCGTCATCCCACAAGTTGACCAATGGGCTCATCACCTGCTGCCCAATGCGGTCGTTCATCCAGGAGCGCCCATCCAGCACCGCTTGAGCGCCCATTCCGTGATAATTGAGCATTGCTACCAGGTCCTGGGTGACGTAGGGGTCGAAGACCACCGCGTATTCACCGGGGTCAACCAGGCGCGGTGATTTGCCGAGATCCGCCTTGCGGATTGCTTCCCGGCCCAGGGCCTCGCTCGGAATCTCGCCCGCACGCCAGGCAGAGGCCTGGGCGCGCCCGGAAGAGTCGTTCCCCATCACCGTCACCTGGAAATCGGCAACCGTCCCCGCATGACAGGCAAATACCCCGGCAGTATTAGCTACCGCCACCTGGCGCGCGCCCGTCGAGAAAGCACCAGATGCGTTCAGGCTTTTTTCCGCAGCCAGCCGGCAGACAACTCCTACTGCATCCGCCCGCTCATCTGCGGGGTAAGCAGCTGTCCGGTCATCATAGCCGCCGGCTTCGACATAAACCGCCGGCTCAGCCAGCCCGGGGAAATTCAGGTCGGGCGGGCTGGCCAGCGCATTCTGCCGCGCCATTTCCACTGCCTGGTCTATCCCGTCGGCATCGCTGCGGTTGGTGGCTGCCGAGCCTACTTTCCCATCCAGGATGTAGCGTACGGTCAGGCTGAGATTTTTCTCGGCAACATTCTGGTGGATGGTATTATTCGCAAAGCGGGTCAGGTGGTTGTCCTCTGCTACCAGCAATACCTCAGCCTGCGCCTGGCGGCAGCGCCGCAATACCTGTTGGCATAAATCCTGGGCTTCCTGTTTTTCCATCATGCCGGCACCTCCTATTTCAATACCCCAACGCGCACCTGGCGGAATCGGGCCGGCGCCGCGCCGTGCCCGGTATGGGCAATCTGCCCCGGCTGGCCTTTACCGCAGTTAGGCGTCCCCCACATCACCCAGTGATTCTGGTTGCATACCGCATCGCAGCAGTTCCAGAACTGCGGCGTGATGCCGGTATAGGTCGGGTTGCGCAGCATGCGCCCGCGTTTACCATGCTTGATCTCGTAACCGATCTCAGTCCCAAACTGGAAATTGTAACGCTTATCATCGATTGACCAGGACCGGTTGGTCTCCATATAGATTCCATCCTGCGTGTCGGCAATCAAATCCTCCAGCTCCCAGTCGCCCGCCTCCAGGCTGACATTGGTCATGCGGATCAACGGGATGCGGTTCCAGCCGGAGGCACGCATGCAGCCATTGGAGGTCTTGCCCAGGCGGGAAGCAGTCTCACGCGACATCAGGTAGCCCATAAACAAGCCATCGCGCACAATTGGAGTAGATTGTGCCGGAACGCCTTCATCGTCCCAGCCAAAGCTGCCCAGGCCGCGCGGCCGCAGGCTTTCGGCAGTAATATTGACTTGCGGGGAGCCGTACTGGAAAACGCCGAGCTTTTCCGTGGTCAGGAAAGAAGTACCGGCAAAAGCGGCTTCGCTGCCATAGACACGATCCAGTTCGATAGGATGGCCGCAGGATTCGTGTACCTGCAGCGCCACCTGATCGCCCCCCAGGATAATGTCGGTGACAATTCCACTGGGGCACCGATCGGCAGTCAGCAGTGCTACGGCTTCCTCGGCGATACGGGCTGCGTTTCCCGGCAAGTCCCAGGCCAGGGCCGCCTCCCAACCGGCCGTGACCTGCTGCCGTCCAAAGGAAGCCGGGAAAGAGCGGGACTGCACCTCACCGTTGCCAACCGCTGTGGCCTGGATGCCGCCGCCTGTCTCATATATTGTCTGCTCTGTAAAGGCGCCTTCAGTATTGGCAAACCATTTTTGCTCGCGGATGAAGGTCAGGTTGCCGCGCCGCACCCGCAGACCCGGGACGCGCGCCATCTCGGAGTCGGCGGCCATCAATAAGCCCAGCTTGTCCTCCAGCGGCAGGCCGAACGGATCCACCTGGATCGGTGTCTGGTAAGTCCCCCGGCTGTCTACCGGCGGCCCCAGGTCGACCGTCTCACCGGGGACGCGCGACGAGGCACCCGCCAGCTGGAGCGCCAATTCGGCCACACGATCTGCTTCTGCCAGGCTCAGCTCACAACTGGAAGCAAAGCCCCAGCCCCCGCCGTGCAGCACGCGCACGCCAAAACCGGCGGATTCGGAGTCATTCAACGTCTCGACATTGCCATCCCGCACGGCCATGGTCTGCGTGCGATTGTCCACCAGGCGCACATCGGCATACTGCGCGCCGCGCCGGCTGGCGAAATCCAGAGCGCGATCCATCAATTCTTTCAAGGCAAACCTCCATGATCACGAAAATCAAATCGCAAGGAATACCAACGAAAACGGAGCATACGCCACACAAACCCGTCGCGCATGCTCCATGCATCCCAAGAAATGGCCGGTTTTAGCCAAATCGCTCTTCTTCCCAGACATCCGCCCGGTTATGGTAACCGGCCTGCTCCCAGAAGCCCAACCGGTCACGAGCCATGAATTCCAGCCCGCGCAGCCACTTGGCGCCCTTCCAAAAATATGGGGTAGCCAGATTTTCTCGCCCTGGGATATAACCGACAATGCCGCGCAGCGGATAACCATGATCCGGGCTGATTGGCTCTCCATTGAAATGAGTCGCCAGGAGAAAATTATCCGCCAGGACAACCTCCAACGGCAGATTGACAGTAAACCCGTATTCTGCGTGCTGCATCACGTAATTCGCAGTGGGTTTCAGCTTAATCAGGCCCTGATCAACCAGCGTCCGCACGGAGACGCCTTCCCAGGTCGTATCGAATTTGCTCCAGCGCGTAACACAGTGGATATCCATCTTCATTTGGGTGCGCGGCAGCTGCTGGAACTCGTCCCAGGTCCAGGAGACTTCCTGTTCCACCTCGCCAAACGCCCGTAAATCCCAGGTAGCCGGATTGAAGCGCGGCACCGGTCCATAATGCAGCACGGGAAAGCGTTGGGTCAGTGATTGGCCCGGCGGCAGCCGTCCTTCCCGGTTGAAATTGTCTTCATCTTCTTTACGTCGAAAAATACCACTAAGCATGGGTGCCTCCAGGACAACAAAAAATTGGCGGATTAGAGCGTAAAGCTCTCTCCGGGAGCCAGGACGTGGACTTTGGCCTGTGTCTCCACTTCGACTCGCTTCGCCCAGGCATTGGGATCCTGGGCAATCACATCCCAGGTATTGTAGTGGATCGGGATCACGTGCTTCGGCTGGATCAGCTTGACCGCTCGCAGGGCATCGTCCGGCCCCATGGTGTAGTTATCGCCAATTGGTAGAACAGCCAGGTCGATGCCTTCTTCGCCGATCAAGCGCATATCGCCAAACAACCCGGTATCGCAGGCCATATAGATCTTCTCGCCCGCTTTGGTGGTGAGCAAAAAGCCCGCCGGGGTACCGCCATAGCTGCCATCCGGCAGCATCGAGCCGTGAATTGCAAATGTTAGCTTGAGGTAGCCGAAATCATAGCTGTACCCGCCGCCCAGGTGTTGTCCGTGGGTCTTCAAGCCTTTCTTTCCCAGCCAGCCGGCAATCTCATTATTGGCGATGACCATCGCTCCCGTGCGCCGGGCAATCTCAACCGTGTCACCGATGTGGTCGCCGTGTCCATGAGAAACCAACAGATAATCCGCTTCTAC
>Ga0105097_10001710_pt1 | contig 10567 bp, 13 predicted proteins | sample PPLLak12cMay2015_FD_87035 | JGI IMG/M metagenome (GOLD analysis project Ga0105097, IMG submission 87035) | Freshwater sediment microbial communities from Prairie Pothole Lake near Jamestown, North Dakota, USA - PPLs Lake P7 Core (1) Depth... | ecosystem: Environmental > Aquatic > Freshwater >... | reverse complement strand
GACCAGAAACGCTCACGGCTTGTGAACTGAACTTCTTTGTCGATGCGGGCCTGTACCTTAGCCAGCAAATCTTTCACTTCTTCCAAGTTGTCCACGAGATACTTAGCGTAGATATCGCCAGCCATACCGTAGTTCTCAAGCAGTTGGTGGTCAAACATCTGCTTACCTTCGGCAACGCCGATTGAGTCATTGGGCTCAATGCGGTACTCCAGCAAACGCACGGACTCGCCGTCGGGGGAGTTCTTTGCAGCACCCAGCTTCTCGTAGAAACTAGCGTTAGCGGAAGCCAACGTAATGCCCTGCCAGCTTGTGTTGTTGAGGCGTGCCTCATTCACTGAGGACTTCATCTTGTTCTTGCCGCGTCCTTGAGAGATGCTGTAGGCTAGTTCGGAGAACTCCATGCCGGTCATGTTGGTAATCTCGTCCATTGTGTTTGGTAGATTGTTCATGACACCGAGCTGGTGAATCTTTGCGTTGAACGTATCTTTCCAGATGGAGGCTAGGTCCCTTGGGTGTCCCCACACGCTGTTGCACATGTACAGAGCAGTTGACTTGCCCGAACCGGCAAACGGATAGATTACGTTGATGATTGCTCCGCTGAGTCCAGTGATCTTCAGTAGTGGTGAACCGAACGCAGTAAGCGCAGCAAAAGCAAACGGCTCCATCGTCGGCCTAGCGTACATGTTAAATGCTTCTTTCCACTTCTCCAGCGTGCCCTTTGGCACCATCTTAGCTGCAAGGTCTTTAGTGGTGTGTGACGGTGGGCTGTAAAAGATTCCGTCCTTCGTGATCTCGCGGTCGCCGACAATGAACTTACTGTCACCGTCAGTCCATCCAAATTGTGTTCTCATTTTTTCTGCCTTCTTCAAATACTGTAAATTTTTTACGAACGTGATAACAAAGTTAGCCAAGTTATCGTACTGTTTTGGGTGTGCTACTACACCCTGCTGAGCTAACGCTCTTCGCAATTCATCCTTCGTGGAGATAGCCATCGTTGAGATAGTGAACTCTTTGACGCCATCGTGCGGTAGGTGCAGACGGAACAAAGCCATCTCGCCCAACTCTGGGTCACTCATCCGCTTGACTACGTACAGGTCGTGCTCATAAACTAACGCTGGCTCTTCTTCCTCTTCCTCTGCACGCTTGTACAACCCGCCGTTCTTGCCACGGAAAAATGGGAACGGATACTCGGGGATGATGACACTCTCGATGCCCTCTTCGGTCTCGACTAAAACTTCTTCGTCGTCGGCTTCTTCTACTTCAGTACCGAGAACGATGGGAGATTTAATTTGACCTTTGTGTACACACTTGTCACAGCCACCGGGTCGCAGCTTTTCAAATGTCTCACAGCGATGAGGCCCGCCGTTCTTAACAATGTTATCTACCTTGCGCTCGACTTCACGGATGTCATAGCCTGCATGGCCCTCAGACATCTTCTGCGCAGCTTTGTCCTTGTCGATACAGAACGCAGTGATCGAGAGCGCCGAGCGCCACAGTGGCTCCTCTAGCGTGCCCTGATTCTCATAGCAGTACATGAGCTGGTCACAACCTTCGCCCTCTGTTGCCGACTTAATCATGATCGTCTGGAACCGCTTAACCTTGTTGCCCATTAACGCTTCCATCATGGGACTCATTGACCGAGGAATAAAGTCTGGACGTTCAGGCTTAGGGTCGGCTGCACCGAGCAGCCCTTTCATCTCTGCGTAGGGTATACGGGCACTGTCGTCGTTGATTACCTCAACGAGCTTTGGTTCTGTCTGCTTGAAGTTGAACGTGCCGGGAATACGCAGGATGCGCGATGCCTCGAAGACTGATGGGTCCACGATGAAACACTGCTCAACGCACAATTCTCGGAGCCGGTCGGCGAGAGGTTCCCACTCTGCACGGGAGACTGTCTCTTCAAGTAGCCAGTATGCGTGAATCCCATAACCGGAACTCACTAGGATTGGTTTGGGTAATCCGACTGCGGTAAGAAACTTTTGGAATTCGCTAAGCCCTGTTGCTTGGTCGATGTATCCCTTGATGACGCCGTTCTCATCTGGTACTGCCTTTGAGGGGCCGCAGTCGATGTCCATCCATAGTGCGCGGAAGTGCAGAGCATTAGCGTGTGTCCTGTTATTCAGGAGGCCGTACTTGGCACATCCAAAATAAGCATCGACTTGCTTCGCTACCAGCTTCTCTGCTATCGCATCAAGTTCTTCCCTAGTATCTACAAACTTTTGGTCTGGGTACCGCCCAATCCCCATCACGCAGTACCGCCCTTCTGTAGGCAATACAGCATTCAGTAGATCAAAATTGGACATGTGTGTTTTATTGTTTGCGGTTTCTGAGAGTGTTGACGTACTTGGTAATCTTGCCAACTTGTCCGGCGCTTGGGGACACTGTGCCCCAAAACCAGTTGTAGACAGTAGCCCGACTCACGCCGAGCTTAGCTGCTACGTCATTAACAGGAATACCAAGTGCGATACAACGCCTGCCCAGATACACGCCTAGCGAGTTGGCATCAGCTTCGTTATTAGCGTCAACCAGCCGCTGGCTGTATCCATAAGACATAGTTACTCCTCGTTGCTCCATGCCTTCAGCACAGAATCCATATCCCGGCTACCAGTCGGTGCGGGTGCCGCAGTCTTCTTGCTTTCGCGTTTGACTGGCTCGGCGACTTCTTCCTCTGCCTCACGTACCCTGCCTTTACCAGCAGCATAGGCCATCTCGGAGTTAGCTTCTTTGCTTGTTCCGGTGACTTTGTCCTGCATCAGCTTAGGAGTGTTCGTCTGTGCTTGGTACGGAGTCATAATCACGAGCTTCTGCACCTCGGGGGTATTGGCGACTTTGGTAATGACATCGTAGTGATGGCGCTTGATGTGCTCGACAGCAGTGAACAGAATTGACTGGTTGTCATTGTTCTCGTTGAAGCTCAACTGAGTAATGTAGTAGTCAAGGCTCTTGCCGTTGTTGCCCAAGTACTTGATGTAGTTCTCGAACACATGGGTTGTCTCAGAAGCACTCTCACCGAACAGAGACTTAGAGGCCAAGTTCATTTGATAGACTTCACCTTCGAGCGCAGTGCCGAAATCATCTTCCAGCAGAACAGCGATACGACGAGAGTAACGGCAGGCTTTAGAGTTGCCCTGACCCGAACCCTTGATGTTGCGCTGGCAGCTATCGCATCGTGCCGATTGCGGATTTACAGAACCAGCATCAGGGGCGTTACCGTCATTGGAGAAGCAGTCTGGTGCAGTTGGCTCGGCATCGGGTGTCCACTGCTTAGCGTAGAAGATGCGTCCGACTTTAGGCGAGGAGTTGACGATGATGACGTTCAGGTCACCCTTGACCTTGCCCATCTCTTTGCCGCCAATTTCCTTGCGGAAGATACCGTTCTTAGGAACGATGCGTTTTGTACCTGACGTACCCATAAGGGATTTTGTGAGGTCACTGATACCCGAGGTTTGCAGGAAGTCGGGAAGGGCTTGGTCGATAACTGTAATATTGCTCATTTGGTTTCTTTCAGGATTTGGAACGTCTAACTACCACGGTGTACTCACTCTCAACATTCAGGCCCATAGGCAGAAGGTCAGGATTCTCTTCGAGGAATGACTTCATGTTTGTCTGATGCAGTCGTTTCTCTAACAGGGCAAATGCACCTTGCTGTTCAATGAAGGTGTACATCGAATCCCAATCGTTTGTCCAGTACCGTGACTTTACTGAACGGATGATTGTGCCGTGTGGGGTTTTAATGCTACTAGCATTTATGGTTTTACATGCGTCTAACATACCAGCTTCCAACAGCTTGGCTTGTTCTTCGAGCAGCGAGTCTTTGCCGTCATACTCGGCTTTCAACTGTGATCGTGCATCTCGTATCTTTAAGAACGTCTCGGTCAACTTGTCTAAGTTGGGAATCGGTCTATCCTCTGAAGTTTCTTCAGTCATCTAATACTCCTAATGGTTAATGAAAGTGTAGGTACTCGCTGCACTGTTTGCAACACACCAACAACGAATCGCATCAGAGTTGCAGCCCTGACCAGCATCCGCTTTCCCTACAGAACCGACTATATCACAGAGTTGGACATTGTCAAACAGTTTCTGAAGATAATTCTTGTCGGTACAGATCAATTATTTTCTGGTGGTTGCCGACGTTGTTGCGCAGCATGGAGTAGAGTTTAGCTTCAACGGGACTGCCAGAGATATGCACGATGGTCATATTGTTCTTCTGCCCCGGTCGGTCGATACGTGCGTTTGCTTGCAAGTATGTTTCTACACTGGTACATGGAGCGTACCAAATAATTGTGTCGGCGGCAGTCAGGGTTAACCCGTGCGATGCAGCTTGCGGCTGAATGATGAGCACCTTAACATTGTTAGTCTCTTGGAAGTCCTTGACAATATCGCTGCGTTTATTTACGTTGACTTCGCCGTTGATTACTGCGCAAGTGATGTGTTGCTTTTCGAGGTGTCTTCTTAACAGGTCTATGGTATGTGTAAACGGAACGAACACGAGAACTTTGTGGCTTGACTCGTCGATCACTTCCTGCACCACGTTGAGTCGGATAGAAGCATCGAAGTCCACGATCTCGCCCGAGTCGGTGTAGACAGAGCCACATGATATTTGCAGCAGCTTACTGACCTGTACTGCGGCGTTGACTGCGCTGATCTCTTCCCCTGCGGCGTCAATCAACATCTGGGACTTCAGCAGCTTATAGAAACCACGCTGCTGTGCTGTGAGTGGTGCGTCTCGGTCTACGTAAGTAACAGGAGGTAGGTCAAGACATTGCGCTTTCTCAAACCTTATCGCAGGCTGTAGGATTCGGTGCACGGTAGTTTGCGCATCTGGCTTTGGTAGCCAGCGGTACATGCTCACCTTGGTCATCACGGTATCTTTGAACTGACCGAAGAACGGAGAGACTGACGTGGGGTTAACGAGCTTAGCCAATCCATAAGCATCCGCAGGTGACTGAGCAGCCGGTGTACCCGTGAGCATCCACAAGCCCTTGATTACTTTGTTGAGGTCACGTAGGACTTTCCATCGTGCCGTCTGTGCGTTCTTGTACGCCGATGCCTCGTCAACTACGATAAGGTCAAACCCACCATCAAGGATTTCCTTCTTGACGATATCAACACCGTCAAAGTTAATGACGACGAACTCGGCACCGCTTCTAATTATTTCCTTGCGCTTAGTCGCACTGCCGTAAGCAACTGCAACGCTTCTGTGTATTGCGAACTTGAACAAGTCTTGCTGCCATGCCGACTTCATGATCGACAGCGGACAGATCACTAACACTCTCTTAATAGCACTAACACTCATCAAGTAGTCCACTGCCCAGATCACCGATGCAGTCTTACCCGTGCCCTGCTCGTTGAAGCAAAATGCTTTGCGGTTGGATATCAGGAAGTCAGCGGTAGTCTTCTGATGATCGAAGGGTGTGAACCCATGTGGGCGGGGCCATTGATACTCTGATAATTTCATTTTTTCTTCGGCTTGTTGACCTTGACTGTGTGGTCTGAATTACGACTGAACGAACGGTTGGCGCTAGGTGCTTTGAGTTTCAAGTTGCTCGGCGCATTAGTACCACCCTTGCTCAAAGGGATTGTATGGTCGATGTCTTTGCCTGTGCGGTCAATACCTTTGGCATCCATCTCACTACGGGCCTTCTGGCGCTTCGCACGGGTAGGTGCTTCGCCTCGGGCTATTTGTTGCTTGTACTCTTTCTCATACGGGCGGGGTTTGTTTACGTAGGGCATGATTTTCTTTCGTTATTGCGTGGTTGATTTCTACTGGGAAGTCGGACTCCCACAAGGGCTTGCGCCCATCTCGCTCCACAGATCGTAACATCTTGCCTACTGATACGGCAACCTCCAAAAGCATTTCGTTTTTGTACTTGTTCAGTTCTTCGTGGATGATCTTACCCACCATGTTCACCACTACGCGCTCTACGATTGTCCCTACCCTACGCTTCAGTTCGTTCTCAAGAATGAGGGCGGTGTCGGTTTCTTCGTTGGTCATTTGGTTCATTTTTAACTCCGGTTGTATTCACAATCTTTCACTGCGCAGAACCTGCACAATGGTCCACTAACGGGGTTCCACACCCCACTCACTCTCGCTGCTTCGATTCGTGCAACATCTGCTGCGGACTTCTCCATGTAGGTGTCCTTGAACTCAGCAAACTGCTCGGCCTTAACGAACTCTTTGGACACCACAAACAGCAGGGCTGACTTCACCCTAACAATGTTAGGGTACTTCGCAAAGATAGCCGCAGCCACTAGGTCAAGCTGCTTCGTATCAGCGTAGCGTGCGTTCTTGCTTGTCTTGTAGTCGATGGAGTGCGCTAGCTGCTTCTCCTCGTTCAGGATGACCAAGTCGGCGATACCATGCCACCACACGTCCGGTGCATCAAAGTCGCAGGGCTTCAAGTCTTTAGTCAGGCCCAGCTTTACCTCAACCAGCTTCTCTCCGGGGATAGCATTGAGTTGGTCTAGCATCCCTTGGAGGTACGCGAACTGCGGTGGGATTGGTATGCCCTTGCTGATGTAATCCTCTGCTACCGTATGCGCAGCTTTGCCGTAAAGCGTAGCCGTTGTGTCGGGCTCTCTAATTGCATCAGGAGCAATCTTGGCATGGTAGTACTTGCGTGGACACTGCTGGAATGTCTTCAGCGAACTGAACGACCATACGATGGGTTTAGGGTTCATTGGGTTCCTTTAGTGCGGGGTAGCGGTTGCTACATAGTCCAGCTTTTTATCATAATTAGCTGGGTGTACCTCGTTAAAAACACAATCCTTACCTTCAAAACGCACTGTAGCCCCACGATATGTGTAAACCCATTTTGATATCACTGTGCCTTGGGTTATGAAATCAAACCCCTTTGTGGTAAGCGCCCATCCCCCATCTTCCTTTGTTCTAGCAGCCAACCCCCAATACCGTAACTTCTGAAAGTTTGTCCATTGCGTTCTAGTTAGCTTGAGACTACGTAGGTTAATTGGGCCACCACCTGCTGCAAACAATTCGTATAGTCCTTGCGCCAACCCTTTATTGAACACATGCCGGTATTCCACCATCTTGGCATCACAGTGGGGGCATCTTTCAGCAATCGCCATAGCTATCTCCATATCCAGATTCACAGTTGAGGGGTAGCTCCGGTGCCCATGATGGGCGAAGCCGCATACATAGCTCTACATATTCTTGTGCAGTGGTAGCTTCTTCTTTAGGGGCGATGATTGCAATTGCATCGTGCACAGTCATCACGACTTTGTACTTCCTTGCCACCATAAGCATCTGTTCGCCGATCACGATACGGGCTAGAGCCTGACACACGTTCTCGATTACCTTACCGCCGTAGATACGGTTGGGGATAACAGCCTTGCCCTTCTTAGTGTCGTACACAATTTCTACTTTGCTTGTAGTCTCATCTTCATGTAGGCGCAGGTTGGGGTACTTCAGATACAGGCCATTGGGCAACTTGATACCGTTGGCACCATCTACGTCCAGCAGCCCGTCACGGCCCAGTGTAGTCTGCGCATTGCGCAGCATGGCCTTAAGCATGTCCCCTGCCTATGCCCACAGCTTGACGATCTTGGGGTAGGTCGCACGGTAGGTATCAATGATTCGCTTTGCCTCATCTAGCGTAACGTCAACACCAAAGTTCTTGAGCTGCAACTGGAACTTAGCTGCCCCCATGCCGTAGCCTGCGCCGAGAATAGTTGTCTTACCCACAAAGCGTTCGCGTGTGTTGGCCTTGGTTACTGTGAACCCGTAGATAGCTGACGCCATGATGCAGTAAACGTCCTCGCCTTTATCGAACGCTTCGACCAAATCATCCTGCCCTGCTAGCCATGCCAGAGTACGTGCTTCAATCTGGGATGAGTCTGAGTCCAGCACAACGTAGCCATCAGGTGCAATGATCGCTTTCTTCAGCGGTGAATTGCGTGGCAGGTTCTGGAGGTTGAGTTTGTCGTCACCACCCCACCGTCCTGTGTGGGCAGCGTAGTAGCGTAAGGGAACTGGCATAGCGCCACGGGAGGCAATACCAATGAACCGCTCAGTCCGCGTCTCTTCGAGCGTTGACTTCACGCCAAGCCTAGCGGCTGCGATAGCCTGCACAATAACGTTATCGTGTTCGAGCAACGCCTTGAACCCTTCGTCGGTCTTAGCGAAAGCATAAGTCTGCTTGCCATTGGCAGGGCTGATCTTCATCGGCACAACCACACCCAAGTCTTCAAGTATCTTTGCAAGCTGTGGGTTGCTCATCAACTGATCTTTCTCAATCAGCATCTTGCTCATCAGGTCGGCCTTCTTCTCCTTGACCGTGACTAAATGGTACTTGAGAATACCTACGTCCAACTGAAGCACAGGCTCGGAGAACATGCGGATAGTCAGGTCGATCAAGCGCAACTCAATCGGCGGGAACCCAACCCTCATCTTCTGGAACAAGGCATAGGTCATTGCAGTGTCATTGCAGCAGTACTTACCGTACTGTTCGAGCTGGTCGGCGGGGAAGTCCGCACGGTGCAGTCCCTTAGCCATCACCACCTCATTGCCTTTGTGCCGACATCGTAGTGCTGCGCTAGCACAGCCAAACTACCACCTACCTCAGTGCCGTGCAGTGCTCGGCCCATCGACAACGTATCTAACCAGCCCTTGGGTTTAATGCCGAACACCCACGTCAGGATTGACGAATCGAACGCGGCATTGTGTGCAAGGGCTAGGTTGGCTTCCCAGTCAAACTTACGTAGGAATACGGCGGTCTCTTCCATCGTCCCGCTGAACCACTCGGGCTCACCATCGTTTACCTGCACCGACACGCCGATCACTTCGAACTCGGCGGAGCGCACATACTCCTCATTGGTTATCTTGCTGAGACTGAACTCCTGCGAGTAGTAGGTCTCAAAATCTAGCGTGAGTATGTTCACGGCGTCCCCTTCGCGCCGATGCTAGTGCCACTGCTGTACATACCGATGTTAGTCATTGAACTGCCGCTTAGCCCCGAGGCTGCTGCCCTAGCTATGTATCTGTGGTCATCCTCTTCGTCCTTTATTAGCAGCGTAGCCACAACGAGTCCGTCAAACTCCAGTCGGCGTACTGCCAGCAGTGCAGTGTGCAGTGTGCCCTTCTCGGCTTCAGTAAGCACCTCACGGAAGTTCTCTTTGAATATGAACCGCCATTTGGGTGCGTCGCCAAAGAACTCTTCGGGGTTGGATTCCATGCGCCTTACTAGCGTAGTGATAGCGTGTGATAGTGCTTGCATCTTATGCTTTCATCAGTTGAATGAGTTTCTCTAGGTAGTCGATAGTGTCTTCGTTGATTACCGTAGCTGTCCCGCCAGCAGCTTTAATGCTCTGGAGGTTCTTCTCTTGAAGCGCAGTCGTTGTGCCCTTGCCAGCCTTAGCCTCGATAGCTAGGAAGTGGCCGTTGACGCAGCACAAGAAGTCGGGGACACCTGAGTTACCGTAGCCGGTGCCGATAGGCATAGCGTAGTAGACATCGTTGGCTTTGAGGATTGCCTTGATCTTTGCCTTGACCTTGGCCTCGGGGGTTGTTGCCATCTAATACTCCAGTTGTTTATGTAGTGACTTTAACACAGAGTTGGACATTGTCAATACTCAGACGTAAAAAAACCGCCCGAAGGCGGTCGGTGTTTGCCCTAACATTGTTAGGTTCCTTGCTTGGTCTCTAATTCAATGAGCAAGTCGGCGAAGTGTTTGATCTTCTCTAAGTCCTTGATGCCGCCCTTGTCGCGCCAACGTGCCGCGTACTTGATGATGCACCCCTCAATGAACGGGATGTTGTTAGCATGGATGAACTCAACGGGTTGAATCTTCATCTTCCGGTAGTGGTCACCAGCTACTTGCATATCCAGTGCACTCGTAGTTGTTATCTCTACGCTCATTTCGACCTCTCTTCTTTCTGCTTATTGATAAATTCAGTCAGGATTTCGCGCATCATGGCTTGCTTGGTGTATGGGTAGTTAGCGTTAAAGTACTCCATCACCTCCTTTGATAGGCGTAGGCTAGTGCAAAACAGTGCGGGCTTGGCACTCGGCCCCCGTGCCTTACGTTGCTTCGGTAGCTTGAGCATTTCGATTCCAGTTGTCATGGTGTTTTCCTTTTGGATTTCAAGTTGCGAATTGTGTTGGGTATACCGATGTCGGTGGAGATTGTCTCGCGGCTCGTGTACTTCCACTTGCATGATTGGCATTGCTTTGTACGTACAGTCTCCTCGGGAGCCTTGAACGTTTCAGTTGTACGCATGTTCTCAGCGTTGCAGTTTGGACAGTTCATCTCAATCTTTCCTCTTTGGTAGTGGTGCCCAGTGACTCCAGAATGGGGCACCTTGGTAGTTACCGTATGCAGCCACGCCGCCATTTCCAAGTAGTTGTAGCTTCACGCCTCGTGGCGTGTTGGCGTCGATGGGTATCCAGTAGTAGTCGGTTGCCACCGCTGCTGTGCCTGTGCTGTTGATGGTGTGGGTCATGTGTTCTTCTCTTTTAATTCCAGTGTCATGTACCCCTCATGCCAGTGATAACCAAAAACCTCCCACTCCTTGTCACCGCTGTAAATTTTGAGTGGCTTGTGCATGGCT
>Ga0105097_10001709_pt1 | contig 10567 bp, 10 predicted proteins | sample PPLLak12cMay2015_FD_87035 | JGI IMG/M metagenome (GOLD analysis project Ga0105097, IMG submission 87035) | Freshwater sediment microbial communities from Prairie Pothole Lake near Jamestown, North Dakota, USA - PPLs Lake P7 Core (1) Depth... | ecosystem: Environmental > Aquatic > Freshwater >... | reverse complement strand
TCGACCTTCACCTCGGTGCCGCTGTACTTGCCGAAGAGGATGTGGTCGCCGACCTTGACGTCGAGCGGGCGCACGTTGCCGTTCTCGAGGATCTTGCCCTTGCCGACGGCGATGACCTTGCCGCGGATCGGCTTCTCGGCCGCCGTGTCGGGGATGACGATGCCGCCGGGCGACTTGGTCTCGGCGTCGAGGCGCTGGATGATGACGCGATCGTGGAGCGGACGAATCTTCAATTTGTCAGCCATTGCTGCAAACTCCGTGGGTCTGTTCGACCAGTCAGTTGTTGGGGTTGTTGGAGGAGCGTGTTAGCACTCACCCCATGCGGCTGCTAATAATAGAGGCCCGTCGCCTGATTTCAAGCCCCCGGCCGGCGAATCTTGGCCTTCCGTGCCGTTCGCGCGCCTGATTGGCCGCAGCACTGCGCTCGACCTGACAAATATTTGATTGCAATGGATATTTTGATCCTCGTCAGCACCTGTCCAGACGCGTCGACCGCCGAACGCATCGCCCGCGAGCTGGTCGGCGCCTCGCTGGTCGCGTGCGTGAACATCGTGCCCGGCCTGCGGTCCATCTATCGCTGGAGTGGCGCAGTGAAGGCGGACGACGAAGTGTTGATGATCCTCAAGACACCCGCCGACCGCCTTTCGGCGGCCCGCGAGCGGCTCGTCGCACTTCATCCCTATGATGTGCCCGAGGTCGTCGCGCTGCCCGTCGCGGACGGGCATCATCCCTACCTGCAGTGGGTCATCGACTCGACCCGGATTCCCTGAGAAATCATGCACCTCCCCAGACTGACGCTCGTCCGGCGGTTTGCCCTCGCTCTCGGCCTGCTCGGCCTGTCCGCGGCACAGGCGGCCGACGAGTTCCTGCCCGCCGCCGAGGCCTTCAAGTACGAGGCCCGCGCCGGCGAGTCGGCCCTCACGGTGCAGTACCGGGTGCATCCCGGCTACTACCTGTACCGCGACCGGCTCGCCTTCGAGTCCGCCACACCGGGCGTGACATTGGGAGCCCCGCTGTTCCCGGCCGGCGAGGACCACGAGGACGACTACTTCGGTCGGCAGGTGATCTACCGCGATGCCGTGGACATCCCGGTGCCAGTGCGGTTCGACGGCGCCCCGCGCGACTTCGAGCTGCGGCTCAAGCTGCAGGGTTGCGCGGACGCGGGCCTGTGCTACCCACCCCTGACCTGGACCACGCAAGTCAGCGCACCCTCGGTCACGGCCGCTGCGGCCGCTGCGGCCGCTCCGGCCGCACAGGTGGACGCGGTCGGCTCGTCCTCCCAGGCAAGCGGCGCCATTGCCCCGGCCGGCACCCCGACCGGCGCGACGGGATCCTCCGGCGGCTTCAACCTCAAGCGACTGTTCGGCGGCGGCACGCCAAAAGACGGGGTCTTCCTGCCGGTGGACGAGGCCTTCGTGCTGTCGGCCTCGAGCAGCAGTCCGGACCAGGTGACGCTGCGCTGGGACGTGGCGGACGGCTACTACCTCTACCGCGACAAGTTGAAGGTCACCGTTGCCGAAGGGCAGGCCACCCTGGGCACGCCGCTGCTGCCCGAGGGCAAGCTGCACGTCGACGAGTATTTCGGCGAACAGGTGGTGTACTACGGCGAGCTCGAGGCGAACGTCCCGGTCGCGGCGGCGCCCGGCACGGGCGTGCTGACCTTCGACGTGGCCTACATGGGCTGCGCGGATGCCGGCCTGTGCTACCCGCCAACGGTACGACGCGTCACCGTCGCGCTGGGCAGTGCGCCGGCCGCGACAACGGGGGCGGCACCGTCGCCAGCCGCGGCGCCGGTGGTGTCCGAGCAGGACGCTCTGGCCCGGAAAATCCGCGACGGCAACCTGCTCGTGGTGCTCGCGACCTTCTTCGGAGCCGGGCTGCTGCTCGCGTTCACGCCCTGCGTGCTGCCGATGGTGCCGATCCTCTCGGGCATCATCGTCGGCGCCGGCCGCGACCGGCCGATCTCCCGCGGCCGCGCGTTCTCGCTGTCGCTCGCCTACGTGCTCGGCATGGCACTCACCTACACCATCGCCGGGGCGGTGTTCGCGGCGGCGGGCCAGCAGGCACAGGCCTTCTTCCAGAAGCCCTGGATCATCGCGGTGTTCGCGGGCCTGTTCGTGCTGCTCGCGCTCGCGATGTTCGGCGTGTTCAACCTGCAGGTGCCGGCCGCCCTTCAGGCCCGGCTCAACGACGCCAGCAACAAGCAGAAGCAGGGCACGCTGGTCGGCACCGCCGTGATGGGAGCGCTCTCCTCGCTGATCGTGACCGCCTGCGTGGCGCCGCCGCTGGTGGCCGCGCTGGCGGTGATCGGCCAGAGCGGCGACGTCGTGCGCGGAGCGGCCGCACTGTTCGCGCTCAGCCTCGGCATGGGCGTGCCGCTGCTGCTGGTCGGCGCCTCGGCCGGCCAGTTGCTGCCCAAGGCCGGCGCGTGGATGGACACCGTCAAGGCCGTGTTCGGCGTCATGCTGCTGGCGGTGGCGATCTGGATGCTCGACCGGATCCTGCCCGGGCCGCTGACGCTCGCACTGTGGGCGGCCCTCGCCTTCGTGTCCGGCTATGGCCTGATGACCATGCGGCCCGATGCGCCGCGCACCGGCGGCGTCGTGGTGCGTCGCGGCTTCGGAGCGCTCGCGATGGTGTACGGCGTGCTCCTGTTGATCGGCGCACTCGCCGGGCGCAGTGACCCGCTGCAGCCGCTCGCGGGCCTGGGGCGCGGCGCCGCAGCGCCCGCGGCCGAGGCGCACGTCGAGTTCATCCGCGTGAAGACCATCGCGGACCTCGAGCGCGAGGTCGCGGTCGCGAGCGCGGCCGGGCAACCGGCGATGCTCGATTTCTATGCGGACTGGTGCGTGTCCTGCAAGGAAATGGAGCGCTTCACGTTCACCGACCCCGGCGTGCAGACCGAGTTCGCGCGGGCGCGGCTGCTGCAGGCAGACGTGACCGCCAACGACGCCGAGGACCAGGCGCTGCTCCAGCACTTCGGCATCCTCGGGCCCCCGACCATCGTGTTCTTCGATGCCGCGGGTCTCGAGCGCCCGCAGTACCGCGTCGTGGGCTTCAAGAAGGCCGAGGAATTCCGCAGCCACCTCGCCGCGGCCTTCGACGGCGGTGGCGCATGAAGACCTGGGTCATGCTCGTGATTGCGGCGGCGGCCATGGCGGCCGGCGTGGCGGTGTACCTGCAGCGCGAGTCGCGACCGGCGGAGCCTGCCGTCCCGGTCGCGACCGGGACGGTAACCGAGCCCGGAAGCGACCCGGCGAACCAGCTCGTCGCGACGCTGCCGCAGTTCCAGCTGGCCGACCGTGACGGGCAGCTGCGCTCGCTGCAGGACTGGCCGGACAAGGCGCTGATCGTGAACTTCTGGGCCACGTGGTGTGCGCCCTGCCGGCGCGAGATCCCCCTGCTGCTCGAATTGCAGCGCGAGCACGGCGCGGAAGGCTTCCAGGTGATCGGCATCGCCGCGGACTTCCGCGACAAGGTGCTCGCCTACGCCGACGAGATGGCGATCGACTACCCGCTGATGATCGGCGAGCAGGAGGCGCTCGACGCGGCGGCCTCGTTCGGCGTGGAGGCGATCGGGTTCCCGTTCACCGTGTTCAGCGACCGCAGGGGCCGGGTCGTCGCTGCCCATCTCGGCGAGTTGACCGCGCCGCAGGCCGACATCATTCTCGCGGCCGTACGCCGCGTCGACGCCGGCGAGCTGTCGCCCGAGGAGGCGCGCCGCGGCATCGAGGCCGCGCTGCGCGAGTTGCCGCAGCCGGCGGCGGACGAGGACTGAGACGCCCGCTGGCGGACCCGGCCTGGAGCGCCAGGCGGGCGCCACCTTCGGCAATAGATCGCAAACCTGCTGCCAATGACGCTAAACTCGCGGGCATCTTTCGGCGTCCGCCGCGGCGATGTCACATATCCTGCTGCTCAATGGCCCGAACCTGAACCTGCTCGGCCTGCGTGAACCGGGCCTTTATGGGCAGGTCACGCTGGCCCAGGTCCAGGAGCGCGTGTCCCAGCTCGCCGCCGAGGCCGGCCACCGCCTGAGCGCGTACCAGAGCAACTCCGAGGCGGATCTCATCGAGCGCATCCACCAGGCGCCCACCGGCCACGTCACCTTCATCATCTTCAACCCGGCCGGGTTCACGCACACCAGCGTGGCTCTGCGCGACGCGCTGCTGGCGGTGAAGATCCCGTTCGTGGAAGTTCACCTGAGCAACATCCACGCGCGGGAAGCGTTTCGCCGGCAATCCTATTTCTCCGACATCGCGCTCGGCACCATCACGGGCCTCGGCGCCGTCGGCTACGAACTCGCGCTGCGGGCGGCGGCACACCACCTCGCCGCCCGGTCCGCCGAGCGCGACTGAACAACACCGGTTCCAGGGGGACCGTCCATGGACATCCGCAAGGTCAAGAAGCTGATCGAGCTGCTCGAGGAGTCGGGCGTCTCCGAGATCGAGATCAAGGAAGGCGAGGAGTCCGTGCGCATCAGCCGCCATCCCACCGGCATGGTGCACACCTTCGCGGCGCCGGGCGCCTACCCTGCCGTCTACGCACCGCCGGCGGCCGGTCCTGCCGCGGGCGTGGCGGCCGCGGTTGCCACGGCGCCACCGTCCGCGGCGGACTCCTCCGAGAACGCCGTGACGGCGCCGATGGTCGGCACGTTCTATGCGGCGCCCGCCCCGGGTGCCAAGCCGTTCGTCGAGATCGGCTCGGAGGTCAAGCCCGGCGACGTGCTGTGCATCATCGAAGCGATGAAGATGATGAACCAGATCGAGTCGGACAAGGCCGGCCGCGTGGTGTCCGTGCTGGTGAAGAACGGCGATCCGGTCGAGTTCGACCAGACGCTGTTCATCATCCAGTAGCGACCCGGGCGCGGTCCGCAGCCATGCTCGACAAGGTACTCATCGCCAACCGCGGCGAAATCGCGCTACGGGTGCTGCGCGCCTGCCGCGAGCTCGGCATCAAGACCGTCGCGGTGCACTCGACGGCCGACCGCAACCTCAAGCACGTGCTGCTCGCCGACGAGACGGTGTGCATCGGCCCGCCGCCCTCGCGCGACAGCTACCTCAACATGCCGGCGATCATCAGCGCGGCGGAGGTCACCGACTCGGTCGCGATCCACCCGGGCTACGGCTTCCTCTCCGAGAACGCCGACTTCGCCGAGCGCGTGGAGAAGAGCGGCTTCACTTTCGTCGGCCCTCGCGCCGAGACCATCCGCCTGATGGGCGACAAGGTCTCGGCGATCCGTTCGATGAAGTCGGCGGGCGTGCCCTGCGTGCCTGGCTCCGACGGTCCGCTCGGCACGGAGCCCGAGGACATCATCCGCATCGCCCGTGACATCGGCTTCCCGGTGATCATCAAGGCCTCGGGCGGCGGCGGCGGCCGCGGCATGCGCGTGGTGCACAGCGAGGCCACACTGATCCACTCGGTGAGCGTGACGCGCGCCGAGGCCCTCGCGGCCTTCGGCAACGACCAGGTCTACATGGAGAAATTCCTCGAGAAGCCGCGCCACATCGAGTTCCAGGTGCTCGCCGACCACTACGGCAACGTCATCTGCCTCGGCGAGCGCGACTGCTCGATGCAGCGCCGCCACCAGAAGGTGGTCGAGGAGGCCCCGGCGCCCGGGCTCACGGCGAAGCAGCGCAAGACCATGAGCGAGCGCGTGGCCGCAGCCTGCGCGGACATCGGCTACCGCAGCGCCGGCACCCTCGAGTTCCTCTACCAGGACGACGAGTTCTACTTCATCGAGATGAACACGCGCATCCAGGTGGAGCATCCGGTGACGGAGATCATCACCGGGATCGACCTCGTGAAGGCGCAGTTGCGCATCGCGGCCGGCGAACGACTGCCATGGAGCCAGGACGACGTGCAGATCCGCGGCCACGCGATCGAGTGCCGCGTCAACGCCGAGGACCCGAAGAACTTCATGCCCTCGCCCGGCCCGGTGAAGCTCTGGCACGCGCCCGGCGGGCCTGGCATCCGCGTCGACAGCCACCTGTACACCGGCTACAACGTGCCGCCCTACTACGATTCGCTGATCGCCAAGGTCGTCGCCTTCGGGGAAGACCGCGACACGGCCATCGCCCGCATGCGCAACGCGCTCAACGAGATCGTGATCGAGGGCATCAAGACCAACGTGCCGCTCCACAAGGAGATCTTCCAGCACGGGGCGTTCCGGGCGGGCGGGACCGACATTCACTACCTTGAGAGACGCCTCGGCTTGAAGTGACGCCGTGCTCGGGGGGTCGACCTCTGGCGGCTCGTTGCTCAGGCGTCAGGTGCGGTTGGTCGCGTGCGATTGGGGTTCGCGCCGGCCCGCTATATGCGGGCCTATGCGAACCCCAATCGCACGCTGGATGCACGGCGCCTGGGCGAGTGGCCGGGGGAACCGGCCACTCGCACGGCGCATGGGGCGTTTACCGGATCCGGCATCGGGAGCGAACCAACGGTCAGCGATGGCGGCGACGGATGGCGATAAAGACCGGTCAGCGCGCCTCCCTCGATAGTCGCGTCGTCACTGTGGCAGCGAATCCGGTGGACGCTACATGCGCCGTGCGAGCCGCGAATGACGGACGGCCGCGGGCAATCGGACATCGCGGCACCCTGACGTCCGTCATTCACGGCTCGCTCAGGCGCCGCGTGTCCGGTGCGGTACCGGGATTCGCATAGGCCCGCATGCAGCGGGCCGGCGCGAATCGCGGTACCGCACCCACAACTGCCGCCTGATCCCCAGCCGGCGAGCCACCGACCCTAGAATTGGTGACCCCCGAAGTGAAGAACGGCGAAGAACCCGCGTGCCGCACCTGCAACTGACCATCGACCTCGGCGAGCGCGAGCCCGCGCCATACGAGGACGCGCTGTTCGAACTCGGCGCCGTCGCCGTGACCCTCGAGGATGCCGCCGACGACCCGGTGCTCGAGCCCGGGCCCGGCGAGACGCCGCTGTGGCCCACGGTGGTCGTGAAGGCGCTGTTCGATCCGGACACCGATCCGGCCGCGATAACTCGTGCACTCGCCGGGGCGCTGCCGGACAGCCCGCCGCCGCGCTTCGAGGTGCTCGCCGACCAGGCCTGGGAGCGGGTTTGGCTCGAGGATTTCCGGCCGATGCGCTTCGGACGGCGGCTGTGGGTGTGCCCGGGCGGACTGCCCGCGGGAGACGACGATGCCATCCGCATCGAACTCGACCCGGGACTCGCCTTCGGCACCGGCACTCACCCGACCACGGCCCTGTGCCTGGAGTGGCTCGACGGCCAGGACCTCGCTGGTTGCTCTGTAGTGGACTACGGCTGCGGCTCCGGCATCCTCGCCGTCGCCGCGGCGAAGCTCGGCGCAGCACGCGTGGTCGCGGTGGACATCGACCCGCAGGCGCTCATCGCCACCCGCGACAACGCGCAGCGCAATCGCGTCGCGGGCGCACTGACCGTGACCGGCGAGCCGGCGCTCGCGCCGCGCAACGCCGACGTGCTGCTTGCCAACATCCTCGCCGGGCCGCTCGTCGAGCTGGCGCCGCGCTTCGCCGAGGCGCTCGTGCCGGACGGCCGACTCGCGCTCAGCGGCCTGTTGCCCGGGCAGGCCGATGCCGTGACAGCGGCTTACCGCCCGTGGTTTCATATCGAGACAATCACGACGCGCGACGGCTGGGTCCTGGTCAGCGCCCGTCGGCGGATGAACTGACGGAAACCGGAATCGGGGTCGATGTACACCCAGTGTCCTGACTGCCAGACGCGGTTTCGCGTGACGGCCGACGCGCTGCGCGCGGCCCATGGGACCGTGCGCTGCGGACGCTGCGGCAGCGCCTTCGACGCCCTGGTCAGCCTCAGCGACACACTGCCCCGGCCGGCACCCGAGCCGGCACCGCTGCCCCTGCTGCTCGCCGCGGAAGACGAACTCGCTCCGCTCGACGAGCCGTATGTGAAGCGTCTCGCCGGACCCTTCGAAGAGCCTTACATCGAGCCCTTCATCGAGCCCCCCGAACCGCACCCGGTCGAGACCATGGTCGAGGCGGGCGCCGAGTCGACGGTCGTGCTCGTGGACGAGGGCGGCATTGGCGAAGACATCACGCTCGAAGGCGAGCGCGTCCAGATCGAGGGCACGGCGGAGACCGCAGGCGAACTGGTCGCAGAGGAGTATGACCTCGACGCCACCGACGAGTACGAGGTCCTGCAGATCCCGTCATCGGCGTACCCGGACGAGCGGGAGGCCGAGCGGGAGCTCGAGGCGCTCATCCTCCGCCTGCAGCGCGAGTTCGGCCCGATGCCGTCCGCGGCGCAGGCTGCGGCTGCCGACGCAAGCGACGACACGACCGCCGCGCATCGGGCACTCGTAGAGCTGGAGACGCTCGTGCCGGCGTCGGGCAGGGCCGCGCCCGAGATTGCGGTGGCGGCGGTCGAGGAGACCGAGCCGCCCCCCGCGACGACTGCCGAGGTCGCGCACCAGCCGCCACCTGCGGCAGTGGCCCCCGCGACGCCCGCAGTGGTGCCGGTCGAGGACCGGCCCTTGTCGTCGCGCCGCTGGCAACCCGAGCCGGTTGAGCTCGAGCACGACGACGTCCCCGTGCACTCGGTTTGGAAGACGCTCGCCTGGAGCGTCGGCAGCCTCCTGCTCGTGGCGGCGCTGGCGGCCCAGCTCGTCCACCACTACCGGCAGGACCTCGTCCGCGACGCCCGCATCGGCGCGCCGTTGCGCGCGGCGTATGAGCGCCTCGGTCTCGCCTTGCCGCCGAGCTCCGACCTCGCGGCCCTGGAACTGCGCCAGTCGGGCGAGGAGTCGCGCGCGAACGGCCGTCTCGAGGTGCGCGCCCGTCTCACCAACCGCGCGGACTTCGAGCAGCCCTACCCGATCCTCCGCCTGCAGTTCGAGGACCGGTTCGGATCCGTGGTCGCAAGACGGGACTTCGAGCCGGCCGAGTACCTGCAGGATCCCGCGCAGGCGGCCGCAGCCATGGCGCCCGGCGCCAGCGGCGACGCCGAGCTGCTGCTCGTGGACCCTGGCATCGAGGCCGTCGGTTACCGATTGGACGTGTGCCTGCGCGAGTCACCCGACGTGCTCCAGTGTGCCCAGGGGCCGGGCTAGCGATGAGCGCGATCGAGATAGGCCGGTATCGGCTGGATGGCCGCGCATTCCTCGCGCCCATGGCCGGAGTGACCGACCTGCCGTTCCGCCGGCTTTGCCGTCGCATGGGCGCCGCGCTCGCCGCGGGCGAGATGCTCTCTGCCGACCCTCGGCTGTGGGACACGACGCTGTCGCGTCGGCGCCGCGACCACTCGGGCGAGCCCGGGCCGCGGGTCGTGCAGATCGCCGGAGGCGACCCGCAGGCGATGGCGGACGCCGCGCGCCGCAATGCGGATGCGGGCGCCGAGATCATCGACATCAACATGGGCTGCCCGGCGAAGCGCGTCTGCAACAAGGAGGCGGGCTCTGCGCTGCTGCGCGACGAGCCGCTGGTCGCGGCCATCCTCGAGGCGACGGTGGGTGCGGTGGACGTGCCCGTCACGCTCAAGATCCGTACCGGCTGGCACCCGTCGGCCCGCAACGGCGTGACGGTGGCGCGCATCGCGGAGCAGGCCGGCATCCGCGCGCTGGCCGTGCACGGCCGGACGCGCGCCTGCCGCTACGAGGGCGAGGCCGAGTACGACACCATCGCCGCGATCAAGCAGGCCGTGCGCATCCCGGTGATCGCGAACGGCGACATCGACTCGGCGGAGAAAGCCTTGCGGGTGATCGCGTCCACGGGCGCCGACGGGGTGATGGTGGGCCGCGCCGCGCAGGGCCGCCCCTGGATCTTCCGCGAGATCGAGGCGGCGCTCGCGGGCTCGACCGCGCCCGCGGAGCCGACTGCGGCGGAGCTGCGTGATATTCTCTGCGCCCATTTGCGCGACTTGTACGACTTCTACGGCCCGGAGGCGGGCGTCAGAATCGCGCGCAAGCACATTGGCTGGTATTGCCGGGAGCGCCCTCACGGGGCGGCCTTCCGTCAGTCCGTGATGCAGGTGGAGTCGGCCGAAGGCCAGCTCGAGCGGGTGCGCGAGTTCTTCGACGCGACCGGCACGCAGCAGGCGGCCGCCGCCTGACCTCGCGCCGGCCGGCGAGACGAGGACGGGGGTCCATGGCGCTGCGCAAGAAGACACCAGGCCGTCGCGAGACGCGCACTACGCCGACCGCGTCCGGACGCGGCGTGCCGCTGCGTTCCCACGCCGAGCAGGCACTCGACAGCTATTTTGCGAGCCTCAACGGCCACGCCCCGGGGCACCTGTACGAGCTCGTGATGAGCGAGGTCGAGGAGCCGCTGTTCCGCGCGGTGCTCGACTACGCCGAGGGCAACCAGAGCCGCGCCGCCGACATCCTCGGCATCAACCGCGGCACCCTGCGCAAGAAGCTCAGGCACTACGGCATCTCGGGCTGACAAACCGCGGGGAATCGACCATGGGCCAGACGATTCGCCGGGCGCTCTTGAGCGTGTCGAACAAGGAGGGACTGCTCGAGTTCGCGCGAGCCCTGCGCAGCCGCGGCGTCGAACTGCTCTCCACCGGCGGCACGGCCGCCATGCTGCGCGAGGACGGCATCGCCGTGACCGACGT
>Ga0105097_10001708_pt1 | contig 10568 bp, 10 predicted proteins | sample PPLLak12cMay2015_FD_87035 | JGI IMG/M metagenome (GOLD analysis project Ga0105097, IMG submission 87035) | Freshwater sediment microbial communities from Prairie Pothole Lake near Jamestown, North Dakota, USA - PPLs Lake P7 Core (1) Depth... | ecosystem: Environmental > Aquatic > Freshwater >... | reverse complement strand
GTCGATCATCCCGGCCACCCCCAATAACATCTCGGGGTTGGCCTGGAGCTTGGCGAAGACCTCCTCGTACCGCAGGGAGCCGAAATGGGTGGCGATGAAAAAGATGCCGAGGAGGAAGCCGAAGTCGCCGATGCGGTTGACGATGAAGGCCTTCCGGCCGCAGAAGGCGTTGAAGTCGTTCTTGTACCAGAAGCCGATCAGCAGGTAGGAGCAGAGCCCCACGCCCTCCCAGCCGACGAACATGACCAGGTAGTTGGCCCCGAGGACCAGCGTGAGCATGAAGAAGCAGAACAGGTTCAGGTACGAGAAGTAGCGCGCATACTCCGGGTCCGTCTCCTCGTGCATGTACGACGTGGAGTAGATGTGGATGAGCGAGCCGATGCCGGTGATGACCAGCACCATCACCGCCGAGAGCGCGTCGAGGCGGAACGCCAGGTCCAGCGAGAAGTCGCCGGAGGTGATCCACGTGAACAGCGTCTGGGTGATCTGCCGGCTCTCCGGCGCCATGCCGAAGAGCGCGTTCACCTGGAGGGCGGCGATCAGGAACGACACCACCATCACCGCCGTGGCGAGGCCGCCCGACACCGCCTTGGACAGCCGACTCCCGATCGTCGCGTTGACGAGGAAGCCGGCGAACGGGAGCAGGGGTATGAGGGCTAGCACGAGACGCTCCGGGAGTCGGGAGTCGGGAGTCGGGAGTCCATCATTACCACTTCAAGGAGGTGAACGCCTCGGGATTGAGCGATTCCCGATGGCGGAACAGGCCGATGACGAGCGCCAGGCCGACGGCCGCTTCGGCCGCGGCGACGGTCATGACGAAGAAGGTGATGATCTGCCCGTCGACGGTGCCCAGCTGCCGCCCGAAGGCGACAAAGGCCAGGTTCACCGCGTTCAGCATGATCTCGACCGACAGCAGCAGCGTGATGAGGTTGCGCCGCAGGAACACGCCGGCGGCGCCGACCGAGAAGAGCAGGCCCGACAACACCAGATAGTGGCCAATCGACATCGCGTCAGTGCTCCCGCTTCTTGGCCAGCGTCACGGCGCCGACCATGGCGATGAGGATCAGGATGGAGGTCACCTCGAAGGCGAACATGTAGTCGGTGAACAGCACGCGGCCCAGTTCCGCCACCGAGGAGTTCCCCGGGCGCTCGTCGGCGACGCCGATGGTCATTCCCGGCGTGCGCGACAGCGCCCACACCAGTTCCGTCACCATCAGCACCGACAACACCGCGCCGATGCGCATCGGCCACGGCCGGAAGTTCGGGTGCGCCTTGTCCCACTCGGACTCGCCTTCACGCGGCACGTTCAGCAGCATGACAACGAACAGGAACAGCACCATGATGGCGCCGGCGTAGATGATGATCTGCACCACCGCGACGAACGGCGCCTCGAGCAGGACGTAGAGCCCCGACAGACCGAAGAACGAGACGATCAGCGCCAGCACGCTGTAGATGGGATTGCGCTGCCCGATGACGAACAGCGACCCCAGCACCGAGACGCCGGCGAAGCCGAAGAAGAGGAGTTGATCAGAGCCCAAAGTAGAGCACCCCCGCCGCGCTCACGAGCAGGTTGATGGTGGCCAGCGGCAACAGCAGCTTCCAGCCGAACGCCATGAGCTGGTCATAGCGGAACCGCGGCAGCGTCCAGCGCAGCCAGAGGTAGCCGAAGCACAGGACCGAGAGCTTGATGAGGAACCAGATCCAGCCGTAGGCCTCGGGAATGAACGGGCCGTGCCAGCCGCCGAGGAACAGGTTCACGCTGACCGCCGCGACGGTGACCATGTTGATGTACTCGGCCAGGAAGAACAGCGCGAAGCGCATCGAGCTGTACTCGGTGTGATAGCCCGCTACCAGTTCCTGCTCGGCTTCCGGGAAGTCGAACGGCGCCCGATTGGTCTCGGCGACACCGGCCGTGGCGAAGATCATGAAGCTGATCGGGTTGATGAACACGTACCACTTCGGGATGAACCCGAACCAGTAGCCGGACTGGGTGTCGACGATTTCGCGCAGCGAGAGCGAGCCCGCCAGCATCACGATGGTCGCCAGCGCCATGCCGTAGGCCAGCTCGTAGCTGATCATCTGGGCCGAGCTGCGCAGGCCGCCGAGCAGCGAGTACTTCGAGTTGCTGGCCCAGCCGGCCAGCACGATGCCGTAGACGCCCATCGAGGTGATGGCGAAGATGACCAGCACCCCGACGTTGACGTCGGCCACCATCAGCGGCATCGGCTCGGGCAGCAGGCCGAAGAACGTGGTCGAAGCACCGAACGGCACCGGCGCGAACGCCGTGAACGCGGCCACGGCGGAGATGACCGGCGCCGCCGCGAACAGCAGCGTGTCGGCCGCCTTCGGCTTCAGCTCTTCCTTGAACACCAGCTTGACGATGTCGGCGATCGGCTGGAGCAGCCCCTTGGGGCCGACGAGATACGGGCCGTAGCGCTGCTGCATGAACGCCGCAACCTTGCGTTCGGCATAGACCATCACCGCCGCGGAGATCTGCAGCGCCAGGAACACCGTCATGGTGACGGCGAGGTAGAAGATGGTCGTCGGGGCGGTGAGGTAGTCGAGTAGGGAGCCCATCTCAGTGCGTCTCCACCGGTTGCTTGGCGCGGTAGTCGGCGGCCGCCGGGATGTCGCCCTTGGCGTAGGCCTCGAACTCGGGCTTGAAGAGTTTCAGCGTGGTGAGCACCGGCGTCGCCGCCGCGTCACCGAAGGCGCACAGCGTCTTGCCGTTGATCTGCTGCGCCACGCTCTGGAGCAGCGTGATGTCCTTGGCCGAGCCCTCGCCGATCAGCAGGCGATGCAGCAGGCGATAGAGCCAGTCGGTGCCTTCGCGGCACGGCGTGCACTTGCCGCACGACTCGTGCCGGTAGAAGTGCAGCAGGTTCTCGGCGAGCCACACCATGTCGGTGGTCTCGTCCAGGACCATGATGGCCGCGGAGCCGAGCAGCGAACCGGCCTGCTGCACGGCATCGAAGCTGGCCGGGATGTCGATCTGTTCCGGCAGCAGGATCGGCACCGACGACCCGCCGGGGATCACCGCCTTCAGGGTGTGACCGTCGCGCATGCCGCCGGCATAGTCGAAGATCAGCTCCTGCAGCGTCACCTTCATCGGCGCCTCGAACACGCCGGGGCGCTTGACGTGGCCGCTGACGCAGAACAGCTTCGGCCCGCCGTTCTTCTCGGGCCCCAGTGCGGCGAACCACTCCGAGCCGCGCGTCATGACCAGCGGCACGTTGCACAGCGTCTCGACGTTGTTCACCGCGGTCGGGCAGCCCCACGCGCCGGCCACCGCCGGGAACGGCGGCTTGAAGCGCGGCTGCGCGCGCTTGCCTTCGAGCGATTCGAGCAGCGCGGTCTCCTCGCCGGCCTCGTAGGCGCCGGCGCCGCGATGCAGGTAGACCTCGCAGTCGAAGCCGCTGCCGAGGATGTTCTGCCCCACCAGCCCCGCCGCCCGGGCGTCGTCGATCGCCTTCTGCAGCACGGGGAACAGGTGGTAGAACTCGCCGCGGATGTAGATGTAGGCGGCCTTCGAGCCGATCGCGTAGCAGCCGATGAGGCAGCCTTCCACCAGCAGGTGGGGGTTGCGCTCCATCAGCAGGTGGTCCTTGAAGGTGCCGGGCTCGCTCTCGTCCGCGTTGCAGACGATGTATTTCGGGTTCGGCGACTTCTTGTCGACGAACTGCCACTTCAGGCCCGTCGGGAACCCGGCGCCGCCGCGGCCGCGGAGGCCGGACTTCTTCACCTCGTCAATCACCTGCTCGGGGGTGAGCGCCAGCGCCTTGCGCAGGCCCTCGTAGCCCTGCTGGTGCTGCTGGTAGTGCTCGAGCGTGTTGCCCCCGGGCGTGAACGCGTACTTCGTGAGCACGGGTTCGTAGTCCGGCACGGCCTTCGGCTTCACGGGCGTGGTGGTCTTGCCCTTCCAGCCGCTCTCCGGCTGATGCTCGATGTCGAGGTGGCAGCCGCCGAGCGCCTTCAGCCCCTCGGTCTTCATCCGGTCCACGAGGGGGCCGGCCTGCTCCGGCGTGACGCACTCGTGCCAGTGGTCGTTGTTGACCATCATCACCGGCGCCTTGTCGCAGGCGCCGAGGCACTCCATCGGCATGATGGTGAACATGCCGGTCGGGTCGGTCTCTCCACGCTTGATGCCCAGCTTCTGCTCGAGCGTCTCGATCACCCGTTCCGCGCCAGCGAGCGCGCACGACAGGGTCGTGCACACCTGCAGGACGAAGGTGCCCACCGGGGTGCGGTGGAACATCACGTAATAGGAGACCACGTCCTCGACTTCCGCGGTGGTGCAGCCGACGACGTCGGCGACGTGACGCGCCGCGTTCGCCGAGATGTAGCCCTGCTGCTCCTGCGCCAGGTAGAGCGCGTGCAGCACGGCCGACTTGCGGTGTTCGGGCGCGTAGTGCGACGCGAACGCCTCGAAGCGCGCGCGGTTTTCCGCCGTGTACTGGAACTCGGGCCCTTCCGGCAGTACGGCCCGCTGCGAGCGGTGCCACTGGTCCGTGCCGTAGGGCATGGCGGGATGAAAACTCATCGATCCACGTCCCCCATCACCACGTCGAGCGAGCCGATGACCGCGATGACATCCGCGATCATCCCGCCGACGATGAACTTGTGCAGCGCCTGACTGGCCATCAACCCCGGCGAGCGCATGTGCACGCGCCACGGCCGGTTGCTGCCGTCGGACACGATGTAGCAGCCGTGCTCGCCGCGCGGCCCTTCGACCGGCACGTAAACATCGCCGGCCGGCACGGTGAAGCCCTGCGAGTAGATCAGGAAGTGCTGAATGAGCGCTTCCATCTCGGTGTAGACCTGGTCCTTGGGCGGCGGCACGACGCGCTTGTCATTGGCGGCCCACTCGCCCACCGGCGTGATGCGCTCGAGCGCCTGGCGGCAGATCTTGACGCTTTCGCGCATCTCGGCGACGCGGACCAGGTAGCGGTCGTAGACGTCGCCGTTGCTGGCGCCGATCACGTCGAACTCGTAGGTCTCGTAGCCGCTGTAGGGGAACGCGCGGCGCACGTCGTAGTCGCCGCCGGCCGCGCGCGCGATCGGGCCGTAGAGGCCCCACTGGTAGCAGTCGGCCAGCGTAATCTGGCCGACGCCGCGGGTGCGATCCAGCCAGATCGGGTTCTTGGTGATCAGCGTCTCGTACTCATCCAGCTTGCCGGGGAAGCGATCGAGGAACGCCGTCACGGCTTCCTTGTAGCCGCGTGGGATGTCCTCGCGCAGGCCGCCGACGCGGATGTAGCTGGGGAAGAACCGGAAGCCCGCCAGCAGCTCGTTGAGATTCATCAGAATCTCGCGCTCGCGGAACGCGTAGAGCATGCCGGTGATGGCGCCGATTTCCATCGCGTGCGTGCCGAACCACACCAGGTGGCTGGACAGGCGCTGGAGCTCGGCGATGAGCACGCGGATGTTCTTCACGCGCTCGGGCACTTCGATACCGAGCAGCTTCTCGACCGACAGGCAGTAGGCGAGGCTGCTCGACTGGGGGCCCAGGTAATCGATGCGCTCGACGAGCGGGATGACCTGCTGCCACTTCTTCTGCTCAGCGGTCTTCTCGATGCCGGTGTGCAGGAAACCGATGGTCGGGCTGACGTTGACGACGGTTTCGCCATCGAGCTCCAGGACCAGCCGCAGCACGCCGTGCGTGCTGGGATGCTGGGGCCCCATGTTCACCGTCATCGTTTCGGTGCGTATTTCAGCCATAACGTCGCTACAGTCCTTCTTCCACCAACTCGCACAGGATGTGCAGCAGCGTCACATGCACCTCCTGCACCCGCGGGGTCCGATCCTCGGGCACCGCGACGTGCACGTCCGCCGGCATCGACTGGCCGGCGCATCGGCCCGTCAGCGCCACCACGCGAAGGCCGCGATCGCGGGCGGTCCGCATCGCCGCCAGCACGTTCGCGGAGGTTCCGCTGGTCGTGATTCCGAGCGCCACATCGCCGGGGCGTCCGTAGGCCTCGACCTGCCGCGCAAACACCTGCTCGAACCCGAGGTCGTTGCCGAGCGCGGTCACCACGCTCGGATCCGACGAGAGCGCCAGCGCGGGCAACGCACGTCGCGTCCGTCCGGCCTCGAATCGTCCCACCAGTTCGGCGGCGAAGTGCTGCGCATCCGCCGCGCTGCCGCCGTTGCCGAACACCAGCACCTGCCCACCGGACTTCAGCGCCCCGCAGACCAGGCCGGCCGCCGCCGCGATATCCGCCGCGCAGGCCGTGGCTGCCGCCTCATGCAGGGCGGCAGACGCACGGAGCACGCGCACCGCATGGGCGCGGCGCCCCTCATCCTCGGCCATCGTCTCTAGCTCGGGCGCGGACGGAACTGCCGATCGCGCTCGAGATTCGCCTGGAACTCGTCGGCCGTCACCTGCAGGGGCATGTAAGTCGCCGCATCCTTGCGGAGCTGCACCGGGTAGTCCTTGCGCAGCGGGTGCCCTTCCCAGTCGTCCGGCATCATCAGGCGGCGCAGGTCCGGGTGCCCGTCGAACACGATGCCGAACAGGTCGAACACCTCGCGTTCCATCCAGTTGGCGCCGGCCCAGACGGAAGTCACCGAGGCAATCGCCTCGTTCTTGCCCAGGCGCACCTTCAGGCGCACGCGGGCCCGGCGGTGCGGCGACACGACGTGATAGACCACGTCGTAGCGCGGCTCGCGGTCGGGATGGAAATCGACGGCGGTGACGTCGGAGAACGCGTGGAACTCGAGACCGGGCGTGCCTTGCAGTGCGCGGCAGGTGGCCAGCAGGTGCTCGACCGGCACCACGATGGTTGGTGTCACCGCCTCGTCGACCGACGGCAGGGACTCGTACGCCGCTTCGGGCACGGCGGCGCTCAGGGCCGCGATGATGTCGGAGGCGCTCATGCGATCCGGACCTTCGGGGTCTGATCCATGCGCGAGTTCGCGATCTTCTTCTGGAGCTGCACGATGCCGTAGATCACCGACTCGGGCCGCGGCGGGCAGCCGGGGATGAACACGTCGATCGGCACCACCTGGTCCGAGCCCTGGACGATGGCGTAGTTGTCGAACACGCCGCCGCAGGACGCGCAGGCGCCCATGGAGATCACCCACTTCGGTTCGGGCATCTGGTCGTAGATGCGGCGCAGCGACGGGGCCATCTTCCGCGACAGGCGTCCGGCGATGATCATCAGGTCGGACTGGCGCGGCGAGCCACGAAACACCTCGGCGCCGAAGCGCGAGATGTCGTAACGGCTCGACGCCATCGCCATCATCTCGATGGCGCAGCAGGCCAGGCCGAAGGTGACCGGCCAGATGGCCGAGCGACGGGCCCACTGCACCACGGATTCGACCGTGGTCGTGAGCACCGGAATCTCAAAATCAGTTTCGAGTCCCATAGCGGTATCTCTTGATCAGGGCCGGGCCGGGGCGCGGCGCGTGCTTGTAGTCGGGATCCGATTCGGGGCCCCAGTCGAGGACGCCCTTGCGCCAGATATAGGTGTAGCCGACCAGCAGGATGGCAAAGAAGACGGTGATCTGAATCAGGCCGGTCCACGACAGTTCGCGCATGGCCATGGCCCAGGGATAGAGGAACGCGACCTCGATGTCGAACAGCAGGAAGATCATCGCGACCAGGTAGTACTTGATCGACTGCCGCTCGCGCGCATCGCCCACCGGGGGCATGCCGCACTCGTACGCGGCTTCCTTCTCCGGTGTGGGGTTCTTGGGACCCAGCAGGCTGGAAATCACCAGACCGCCGAGGCCCACGGTGGTCCCCAGCAGCACCATCAGCGCAACGCCGCCCCAACCTTCCATGTGTCAGTCGCCCCTAGTCGTTCCGCGTGACAAGCGCTCTACGGCGCGCTTGTGAAGGAATGAACAAACGACACGATGGTATCACGGGACCACAGCAGGGACGAGTGCGTCAGCGCCCCGTGCGGCGGGTGGCGCGGTGCGGCACAATGGTCCAGCCGATGCGCCTTGCCTGGTTCAGTCCCCTGCCGCCCGACGCCTCCGGAATCGCCGCCTACAGTAGCGAGGTCGTGCCGCTCCTGACGCCCCGATTTGGGGCACTTGACCTCTACTGTGCGCCTCTCGGCGGGGCTGCAAAGGGGGCGACCAACCCCACCGAGTTCACCTGGCGGCACCGGCGCCAGCCGTACGACCTCGTGGTGTACCAACTCGGCAACTCGCGGGCCCACGACTTCATGTGGAGCTTCCTGTTCCGGTATCCCGGACTGGTCGTACTGCACGACGCTCAAGTGCACCAGGCCCGTGCGCTCTGGCTGCTCAGCCGACTCGAGCCACGCCTGGCCGACTACCTCGCGGAAGTGCGCGCGAGCCATCCCGAGGCGTCACCCGAACTCGGGTATCTGTTCGCGGCCGGGCTCGGCGGCGATCTCTATCATCTGTGGCCGCTCATCTCGCTGGTCCTCGGCCGGGCGCGCTTGACGGCCGTGCACAACGCGCGCCTGGCTGGCACGCTCGCCGCCGCGCATCCCGATGCGGCGATCACCTCCATCGACATGGGGACGGCGGATCCGCTTGAGCGCCGCCCCTCGCTGTCGGCAGAGGCCGCGGCCCTCCGGCAACGGCACCAGATTCCCGAAGACGCCGTGGTGGTGGGCGCCTACGGCGGCATCACCCCGGAGAAACGGATCCCGCAGCTGCTGGACGCCGTCGCCACGCTCGGCGATGCCATACCGCTGCACGTGCTGCTGGTGGGACAGCGAGCCGCGCACTACGACGTCGGTGCCGAGATCGGACGGCTGGGACTCGCCGCGCGCGTGCACGTCGCCGGCTACGTCCCCGACGAGGCGCTGCCGGCACACCTCGCGGCCGCGGACATCTGCTGGTGCCTGCGATGGCCCTCGAACGGCGAGACGTCCGCATCGTGGATCCGATGCCTTGCCGCCGGGCGGCCGACCCTGATCACGGCGCTGGCGCAGCTGCAGGACGTGCCCGTCTTCTCCGCGGAACAGGTCGCGGCGGCTGACCTCACGGCGAAACCAGAGGCGATCGGTGTCGCCATCGATCCGCTGGACGAGCCTCATGAAGTGCCGCAGGCGCTCGCCACGCTCGCGAGCCGGCCCGATCTGCGGGGCGCGCTGGGACGGCAGGCGCGGCAGTTCTGGGAGTCGCACCACACCCTGCCCCGGATGGCGGCTGCGTATGAACGGCTGATCGTCGATGCGGCCTCGCGTCCGGCGCCGCGCTTCCCGCTCCCCTCTCATCTGCTCGACGATGGCGAGTCGAGGGCGAAGCGGATTCTGTCGGAGATGGGGGTCGGGGAGCTCCCCTGGTGACGGCGAGGCTCCGTGTGGCGATCGTGGTGGTGGCCGCGCTCACCATCACGTCGCTGTACGTGCAGCTGGGTGTGCTTCGTCCACGCCTCTGGCCCGCGGGGGCCGGCCTCATCCTTTCTGGCGACGCGGTCGTCGCCGCTTTGGCCGAGCCTGCGGCCTTCGCCCTTCCCCACCTGCCCGACGTCCGGTCGGTGCTGAATCAGCCGGTCGCGGTCACCAGTGTCTGGCCTGGCGGCGCCGCGGATCGATCCGGCATCGCGCCTGGGGATGTCATCTTGGCCGTCGAAGACGCCGCCGGCCATCTCGTCGAATTCTGCGCCCGTCTCCCGTCCACGGTGCCAGGGGTGCTCGACGTCTGGCGGCGGATGAGCGCCCTGTCGCCCACCGGCGCGTTGACGCTCGACGTGGGAGACGGCGCTGCCGTACGCCGCGTGACAGTGGAGCGTCTCACCGTATGGTCGCTCGATGGGCCCACCATCCAGACGTGGCTCGCCACGTATCACTTCTTTCCGCTCGCCAAGCTGATTGCCTACACCCTGGCCGCGCTGCTCGTCGTGGCGCTCGGCGCGAGTGGCACCAGTGCCCGGCTGATGACGCTCGCCTTCTTCCTGATGGGCGTCTCCGATGCCGGCATGCTGGTCGGCGCGGAGCGCAGCGTGCCGCTGCTGGCCCCGGCTCTGCTGGCGTTCACCTGGCTGGTCGTGCCACTCGCGCTGCCGGCGATCGGCACGGCCGTCATCTTTTTCCCGACACGGGCCCCACTGCTCGACCGCCACCGCTGGCTGCTGCCCGCGCTGTGGGTGGCCCCGGCGCCGCTGTTCGTGACGGGCATCGCCACCACCGCCTACCTGCTCGGCGTCGATGCCGTGGCGCCCGTCGTCAGCTGGCTGGCGCAACGCCCCTGGGTGTTCAACGCCTGCTTCGGACTGGGCATCACCGCGAACCTGATGCTCATCAGCTACTCTGTGCAGCGCTACCGGCAGAGTTTCGACACGCTGGAAAAGCGGCGAGTCGAGGTTGCCATGTTCACCGGAGCGCCAGCGGCACTGGCGTACGCCATCCGGTTCGGCGTGCCGCTGCTGGCCGAGTGGGCCGGTGTCCCGTTCGAGTGGCCGTGGCCAATCGCCCTCCTGCTCCAGACGCTGGTGCTGCTCTCGGCGGTCGGCTTCGCATACGCGGTGGCGGTGCGACGCGCGCTGAGCCCGCGCACCGTCCTCAGGCAAGGCATCCATTACGCGCTCGCCCGCAAGACGCTGGCGCTCCTGACGGCGCTGCCCGCCATCCTGCTGCTGG
>Ga0105097_10001707_pt1 | contig 10577 bp, 22 predicted proteins | sample PPLLak12cMay2015_FD_87035 | JGI IMG/M metagenome (GOLD analysis project Ga0105097, IMG submission 87035) | Freshwater sediment microbial communities from Prairie Pothole Lake near Jamestown, North Dakota, USA - PPLs Lake P7 Core (1) Depth... | ecosystem: Environmental > Aquatic > Freshwater >... | reverse complement strand
GTTTTTGTTTGTTAATGGCCATATGTTATTATACTATAGTTAGCAGGATTGATCAACAGAAGTCGCTGTAATCCGGAAAAGAATTATCTCTGTTAAATATATGCGTCTGGGCGGATTCTATTGCTGCTTCGAATGTCGGCTTAGTAACAGAATATTGATCGTTTGGAAATATTATTGTCCACTCGCCCTTAAGGTATTGGTAATATTTCTTATCTACTAATTTAGTTAAAATTTTAGCATCCGGTATTCCCTGACGATGTATTTCCAAACATGTAACACCGTCGCAGACAAATTCGGTGTGTACGCTTTCATTTACAGTTGTAACAGAAAGTGTATTCTTCATTGTTTCTTTACGGTTGAGAGTATTTGTTTATACTCGGCAGGATGCGAGCGCCAGTATACCAGCCAGGATTTCTGTGGTCTCTTATGAAAATGTTCAAAGAGGATTTTTTTCCGAGGATGTTTGTGCATATTGCAACCAGGGCAAGGATACCAGTGCCAGCAGAGTTTATCGCGTATTGTGCGCTTGCTGTATATCGTATACTTGAAACCCCCAAAGGATTTCTTATCCCAGAGTATCGACATTACTTATATCCTTTTCTACCCTTTGCTAAGGATTCCGAAGAGTTCCATCGTTTCATGGTTTCCAAATTGGCTTCCGAGTCGGCAGTAAAATTACCAGTGCCGTCGAATTCCTCCATTGCAATGTTTCGACAGAGTTCCATAAACCATTGGTTAACAACATTGTCGGGCGTAGGACCTGTGTAGCCTTCGGCTTCGAGTTTCGCTACAAAGTGCTCATTCCAGTCGAGTTCAAAGCTGCCTTCAAGTGAGGTGTTCCTACTAAAGTCCATGTTAACAACATTAACCCATGGCTCCTTCTTAATAGTAGCTAGCTTCTTTGAATATTCAAGCTCTTTGATTTTACCTTCACGAAAATCTAATTCGAGTTCAGCCAAAGAACGTTGGCCCTCATCTTTGATCAATTTTGTAAGAGCACGATGATAATCCTGTTCTTCAATTTTCTTATGCTTGTATCTTAGATCGAGCATTTTCCTTTCATACTCGCCAGTGTCCAAGTGCTCGAACTCAGTAATCTTCAGTAACTTTTCTTCAAGCTCATATCCTCTAAGTTCGTACTCGGCCTTAGCAATTTCTCTTGTTTTTCCCTTTAGTCCCCAGGAACCGGGCATCCATTCAAATGGTAATTTAAACATATTCGTTTCCGTATTTTAAAGTAAATGCAAGACAATCCTCGGGTGATTCAAAAACCACTACGACGATCGGCCTGGCATTTTCATATATAACATCTATCTCAGAACCTTGCCATTCTTTCCTAATCTGGTCTAGTCGTTTAAAACTCTGACCTAGGCCGGATAATTTGGTTTTGCAAACTCGGTGGGTTAATTCTGCAGGAATGATCATTTCAAATCTCCCTTTAGAATTTCTACCACTTCTTCCATAGCATCCATGTGCCACTTCTTGAGCCAAGGGGTTTCATCACATACCCTTACATGTTTCATGACAGCACGCCGGCCGGCCGATTCCATTGCCTCGCCCATGAATATAGAAAATAATCTTACTCCGTTTTTCTTTATAACAATAAGCATCGGATCCTTAGGATCTAAATCCCATGTATAGTTATCCATTGTGTCCCCATGCCAATTTGAATACTACTGCATCTTGTGCATTTTCAAAGTACCAGATATTGGAATAGGGGTTTGCATAGAATTTTGATTTGCTTGGGTGACGCTGGCACCAAAGCTTTGCGTCAGCATGCCAAACACGAACTGTAATTATTGTCCAATTCTGCCTTCTCTGTTTTGCCTTATTCCAATATTTCATTATGCAAGACTTGCATACAAATGCATCTGCAGGTTTAATCTAAATCCGTGTTCCAAACAATACCTAGCTGTGTATTCGTGATTGGCTTGATTTGCAGCAAGATCTAGAAGTCCGGGCTCCCAGAAACTAATTACCTCATCGACGGTAGATCGCTGATCCATTGTAATACTACCTTTTTCTGCATGAAGGATTTTAATCTTCTGCGGGAAAGTGTTATACACATTCATCGGACTAACATAAATTTCATGTCCTGTAGTACGCTTCCATTCATGTGCCCAGTCGGGGACATTGTTATAAGGGCTTTCCTGATCGGCTGACATAACAAATTTCAAGCAATTTGCACGATCCATAATAAGTTTAGTCGGTGCAAGATACTTCGTTGCTACACCGTTCTTTTCGGCACACTTAGGACTACATACAAGCGTTACATGATCCGGTATATTCTGATTCACTGTGCCATTACTTTCAATTTGCATTTGTGTGAAAAAATTCTTAGAATAGTTTAGGTAATCTATTAGATTTCTTTGAAGCAATGGTTCACCACCAGTTACTACCAAAACACAATTAAACGGTCCAAGCCCGTTGAGATTACTCTCGGGCAGAATCCATTCGGGCACATCCTTACCTTGAGCATTCCAGTAATCGCAAATTGTATGGTATGCCTTTGAGTTTATTTCATCAAAGGTCATCCAATTACCGTCATCAAAAAATGTATCGCAGAATGAACAGGTTAAATTGCACTTTGTAAGACGAATGAATAATGCAGGCATGCCTGCATACGGACCTTCGCCTTGTAATGTAAAAAACATACTTGTAACAAACAAGCTGCTACCCGGGGCATCCTTAAAATATTTCTGGCCGATGATCTCGTTTGTTCCAAACATTGTTTTATTCCTTCTTGCTTTTTAGCTTTTCTACTATTTTAGATGCTTCTAACAGATAAGTCAAGTCATCTGCTGTTAACGCCCCTTTCTCTCTTGCAATTCCTATAATATCTTCGAATACGCTATCTCTCATCCTAAGTTTTACACCTTGTACAATACCGGCTGCTGATTCAGCTGATAACTGTATGGAATCCGAAAGAGCCTTTGCAGCCTCGTCTATTTCTATTCCTGCAGCCCACGAAACAGACCCATCCTTATTTAACCTAACAATTTCCCTGGAAGGGGTCCCGCCGTGTATTGATATAATTGGTGCAGCGTCTCCGTCACCCAGCGAGAAGGTTGAACTTGGGCTAACACCGATACTGTAGTTCGATTGTGCCCAGCTACCGGGAGGAATTGTGAATGTGGTATTGCCAATATTTCCTGTATTGACAGATAACATAGATCCAGCACTAGCAATGCTGCTAATTGTATATGTACTACTGCCGCCCTGCGGCATAGCAAGAGTGCTAACGTCTAAATTCATATTATCAAAATCGGTTGATATAACAATTTCGTCAACGGGCTTAGACTTTGAAAACCACTTCTTAAACATTTTTTGACTCCTGTGAATCATTCCATGTATGCATGTATTTAGATAATCTCTGCATTTTATTAACACGGGCTTTTTCAATACCTTCTTCTGTTACACCAAGACCAGATCCCCTAACGAGATCGACAAGAGCTAAAACATCGCCGAGCTCGAGCTCTAGACTTTCTCTGTTAGTTAAGGTTGTATTTATTGGTTTGCCAATTAGGCCAAATCTTTTAATTTTTGAGGCTGCCTGGATTACCTCGGCACATTCTTCTTGTAAGATATTCAGACATTCTTCTTGATGATCATTTATTTGTTTCAAGTTTCTTCTCCCAGTTCCACGCATGTAGAATTGCGTCTCTGATATTATATTTCGGAGCCCAATCTAAAAGTTCTTCAGCTTTTGTGATATCAGCAGTAAGAATAGCAGGATCACCAGCGCGTCGCGGCCTTTCTATAACAACGGGTTCTTTACCAACTATTTCACTAGCATGATTTACAAGATCCCGAACACTGACACCACCACTTCCGCAACCTATATTAAATGTACGGTTCGATTCATGCTTATCAAATAAATTGAGGGACAGGGTATGTGCCCTTGCTAAGTCTGCGACATGAACATAATCACGAACACAACTTCCATCGGGAGTAGGGTAATCTGTTCCAAATAACTCAAATGGCTCGTCCTTTAGAATTTTGTTACATAAGATCGGAATAACGTGTGTTGCTGGACGTTGCACATAGCCAAATCGGCATTGTGGATCGGCGCCAGCTGCATTGAAATATCGGAACGTAATGTACTTCAGTCCATATGCTTTTGCATAATCTCGTATAAGAAGTTCACCTGCAACCTTTGTCGATGCATAAGGATTTTCGGGATCGTAATATAATCCAGCTTCCTGGAGCGGCCCATCCATACCCTGCCTGCCGTATACATTCCCGCTAGAACTAAAAATAATGTTCTTGATCTTACGCCCGACCATAACATCGAGTAGACCCTTCATTTTTACCACGTTATTTGTATAATATTCGGCTGGTTCAGTAACACTCTGTTCAACTAAGTGCTCTGCCGCAAGATGTATTACTGTGTCAAAATTTGTGTCGTTATCGGGATTACTAAAATATTCCAAATAATCTGATACTCTATATACACCGGGAAAATTGTGAGTTGGTGGATTTCTATCAACTATTGTGATATCATGGCCTGCAGGTGCCAGTTCCCAAGCTACCTGGGTTCCAATAAATCCACCACCGCCAGTAATTAGTATTTTATGTTTGATCATTGCCTAGTGTGAGCCTTTCAATAAGTTTGTACTCTCGGTATGCTTCGGCGAGTGCAGGGTACTTAGCAAGGACCTCATTAGACGGAGCAATAATTAACAAACGCCTCTCGACTGCTCTCAATCTTTCTTCTATTTCCATGACAGGGTACTTATTGTTTGCGCCAACGTATGCCCTGGACCAATCGAGGGTTTCTTCGGTAAATTCACCATCAGATATTTTTGGACTGATCATTTACTAGTTTCTCAATAAGTTTATAATGGTCATAAGCTTCTTGCAAAGCAGGAAATCTTGCCTGCAATTCTGTATTAGGAATTACAATAGCAAGACGCTTTTCTATACTCTCGATACGTTCTTTTAATTCCCTGAAATCTTTATTGTCGGGGAGATTAAGATCTAATGTTCCCCACGAAGGGCTAGATGAAATAGTAAGGCCATTGCCGGCAGTTAGATATTGTCCCGGTTGTCCGAATACCGAAGGATCACCTGTGCTCATGTGGATACTTTATTTTGAAAATTAATGCATCATCGGGATTAGCAAATGCAACATCAATTATTATACCATTAGATGTATCATTGAACCATACATCTACAGAATCGTGACTATTTTTATTAACCCAATCTAACATTTCTAGATAGGTTGGGTTAGATTTCACGCTTATTATAACTTTGTATTTCTTGTCAAATACGTGTTTAGGTTTTTCTTGTGTCGACAAGTCCATCGAAGACTTCCTCTGGAACATAGACCAAAGTTGCGCCATTTTCGCCATCTTCGCTTACCTCGACTGAAATATTACGATCCGGGTATGCTTTTGCAATGTACTCAATGAGACCTTCTGCTAGCATCTCGCAACTTTGGTAATCCATTTGCAGAGTTCCGTTTCCGTACAATGCCTCGAGCTCTCGTTTGAACATAATAAATTCCACATCACGATCGTTGTGAAATACGTCTAGGGTTACTCGAAAATGGAATATGTGCCTATGTGGAGATCCAAGAAAACTAACAGATGCTAATTTTGGATTTGTTGCTGCTGCAGGATACTTGTGAATGCCTTCTTTCTGGAAGGTTACAAAAATAGTTCTACTTTGAATCATTTCTTAGCCTTTACTTTCTTTACAGGATCCTTAGCCAATACATCTTCGGTTGCGCCTTCGGCATAAGCATCGGCAGCATCGTTGGGTGTAAGGCTTGCAGATACTACTTCTGCAGGAGTTACTACCGGATCAAGGTCAAGCCCCAGTTCTGATGGATTTGTTTCGGAGGGATTCGGATCTATTGTAACTTCACCCTCTGCCGATAAGACACCAGGTGGTACTGAAGACATAGTATCCCGAATTTCAACTACCTTTTGAACAGGAACCTTATGGACAGGTGTCGGTACAGGGCCCGACATAGGTGCAACGACTGCATCGCTCCCATACTCTTGCCAATCTGTGAACCTATTACTATCCGTAATTTCGTGATGATGTAAGCACCACACACCGGGATTAGTAGCATTGAAATCTACGTCGTCGATCTTGATTGTCAAGTTTAGACTAGATGTCTGGACATTAGGAATACGAACTCCGAGCAATGGCACAAATAGTCTAGACTGCCAAACACCCGCGCTGAGCATCTTTAAGACAGTCTCATGTTCATGTGCTTGATAATCTAAGGTGACCCAATATCCCTTATCGAGTAAGGCAGTAATAACTAAGTTCCAATAAGGATCTTCCGAACTTACATTAAAGGAATGATTTGCACCCAAAAAGATATGAGGTGTTTTGTATTCCTTAGCCAATGATTCAATTTGATCTAACTTTGGCTTACCTACAACAAATAGTGTTTTCTTTGAATAAGCCGGCGTATGCTCAACCTCCGGTCCAATAAAAAATACTGTGTTTTCGTGTCCTGTTCTATTCATTTTAATTCCTTTTATTTGTCCGTATATTCTATAAGTCTAACCTTAGCATCGTCTAATCCTGTCGAAGAAAGACACTCGGTAATCATAGTATGCAAATCTTTTGCACCTTGGCCAGGATCTTCTTCCACACTTTCCCAAAACTCGTCATATCCTTCAGATATGATAATTTCAAATTTATAAGTTTTCATATTAAAACTTTGCTGTCACTACATGCTTTCTATAGTCGTTTGTATTTCGTGCCCATTGTTGTCCACCACCTTCGAGAATGTCAATGGTACGATCAATGGTACCGTTCTGCCAATCACTTACTGCACCTGTTTCGTATGAGTCCGGACTGTAAATCATATTTCTTAGACGCATTTCTGCATCATCAAGACTCCATGGAATATACATATTGTCGGCATTATTAGCAAATACCTCCGGAAAACTGCGATATGCCGGATATAGCGTTAGTGTCCCGAAAGTATCAGCTTCGCTTACTGTGTTACTTACCCAATCCTGAAGAGCACAGTTGAATAAAACGGTGCTGTCGGCAAGAAGTGCGTAGTATTCGTTCTTCTTTAATCCTGTATAGATCTTAAAGTTTGCCTTCTTGCTGTTTTGCAAAGACATGGCACGTTCCACATATTGTGGATTGTTACTCTTTAATTCCGGGTGCCCGCAGAACACTGCAAACTCGATGTCTTGACTATGCCCACCAAACCTCTCCGCTAAATCCATATAGAAATTGGGTTGTTTTTCGTCATCCCAGCGTGCTGCAAACCCTACACGCCTTGTACGTTCGGCAATGGGTTTTAAATTAGATACACGGCCACGAACCTCATCCTTACCGTAAGGAAGCCCTGTAACATAGATAGGCGCCCTCATACCTGCAATACGCAGATGAGCTACCATCTCTTCGCTTGCTACTAAGATGCCATCAACAAATTCATCAACCATTTGTTCAAACTTGCGCATCCAATGTGCCATGCCTTCACGATTTACAAAATCATCGGGATCAATACTTTGGGCAAGGCATCGAACATATACCTTAGGACGATATTCTGCAGGCACTTGATCTAAGATATAAGGCAAACTTTCAATACCGGGAGTAAACATGTCTTCGTAGAAGATAACATCACCGCTCGTTACCAGGCCTTCCTTCATGAGTTTTACAAGATTGGCTGTTTGCATCATGCTGTAATAAGTACGACCGTGAGCATCAAGTACACTACCAGTAACAATCTTCTTATCTGTAGCCAATTCGGCACCCGTCACAAGTGTGTAATCAATGCCACGTAGTTTAAACACCCGTTCATTCCAATCTTGCAATTGAAGTGTGTATCTTGCCTCATAGGATTCAAGCCCCATGTAGAATAATTTTCTCATTGCATTCTCCTTAATCTGTTCATGTCCTGCTTGTATAACTCTGCCATCTTCTTCAATATTATTTGTTCGTTAGAATGTTCATTTTGCGAGCGAGGTGCAGATGGAGCACGAAGACGATTCATAATCTCTTCCGCTTCCCTTGCTAATCTCTTCTGTTTGGCTAATCTTCTGTTTCTCATCTTCGGGTGGCCATTTAATCCAAAATTCTAGTGAAAACGGCTTGTCTGCTAGTATGATGTATTTAGGCGTACCGTGCTTGAGTCGTCTAACAATTTCGTTAGCTTCCTCGTCCTCAGTCATTTCTGACTTGTCGTTTAGTATAGTAAATTTTGTATCCATTTTAACTTCCTGAATACTTTAATATGTATACCATTGCATCGGGACCTGAAAGCAAAACCGAGTTTTGCGAATAAATTAGCCAACCATCTCCTCCACTGCCGTAGCCGTGTACTGGAGAAGCTCGCATCATCTTCGGAGTAATTTTTTTGATTTGGCAAATATACATAGAATTACTGCGAGAAATGGCAACATAATTGCCTTCAGCAAGCGGCTGGCCTAGAATATCAACGTGCTGTATAATTTCCTTGGCCATAATTTATCATTATTTGTTTATCAATTTCTTCCGAAAGAATATTACTGAGTATTTCAAGTATTTCTTTTTCTTTATTACTTTTTGAAACCGACAGATCTATAATAGGGTCTATTGTCCAGTTAGCCTGTATTTTCGTAAATTTAGGCCTTGGCGGAGCTTTTAGGCGACGAATAATCTCGTCTGCCTGATCGGCGTCATCTTCGTCTATAATCATTAGATATATTTGATCGTACGAATTAATTTTTCGCCCATCCAGTGAGATCCTGACTCATCTTTTTCTATTTGGGCAAGCAACTTCTTAAAACCCTTTTTAGAAATTTTTCTGCCGCCAATAATTGTTTCTCCCAGGTGCTTTTGTTCAGCTGATTCAAAATAGTCGTCTTCATTACTAGAATCAATCATGGTAACTTCGTCGAATGCATGTTCTAGTTCCTCAGCCTCGATAACATATGTATGTTTAAAGGTAGAGATAGTTTCAACAATAAACAACTTCTTCTTGGGTTCTTCTTCCATTTTGTTTGCCTTTTTAATTGCCATCATTTTATTATAATACTCTAGCTCTGCTTCTGCAGCCTTTCTGGCCATCTTCACGGATTCGAATTCTTTTACACTCATTATATTCCTGCTAGTTTGTTTAAGGTAAGTTGTTCTTCAGCCCACTGGTATTCCTGTTCGATTCTAACCTTTAGATAATTTCTAATTGTATCTTTTTCAGCCCAAATAAATCTTTCAAATCTTGTTAATCCGTTACAAGGGCAATCTATTACAAACAAGGTGCCGTTTAGTTCTTGGGCGCTAATACCGTCGCAGTCATAGTGTAATACTACACCATCTGGATTTTTCCTATATTCTTCTTCGCAGTATGCCCGATATCTAACCATTGATTCTTCGGCAGTACATTCGTCATCATCGTAATGATTATAGTCTGTATCAGGGCAGAGATGTTCTCTGCCGCACCAGCCACATTCTATGCTGTCTGATCCCACGCCATAACTGGAGAGTGCGTTTATAAACATATCGGATGGTTTTTCGTCATCCTTGCGGTATTCTTTTTTCATAGCCCGAGTTTTTCTAAATCCTCGTACTTCACTCTGAACCCTGCAGCATTAAAATGCCCGCCGCCGCCATATTGAGATGCAATGGCAGATACATCAATGCCTTCCTTCGAGGAGCGCAGACTAAATTCGCGTGCTGTAGGCTTATCATAATAGCAAGCTGCAAATGGTTCGTTTATTGCCATGATGTGGCCAGCCTCTGAACTCATTGTGTACGGAAGATTGCATACAGGGACATCATATCCGCCTATTGTCATTCTCTTTTGCATTACACCAATAAGTTCTCGTATGTCTTTCAAATGCTTACGATCAATTGCTTTGCCTTCTGTAATTAATTCTTGTAAATCAACCTTCATGAGCATATCCCAATTTTCAAAGGTATATGTATAACTAAAGATTGATGCTTGAATTTCTTTCGTATATGGAATCTTAAACTGCCAGCGATCTCTGTCATCCACATGCTTAATAATCTGCGGGACTTCCTTATCGGGAAAAAAGAACATCCATGTAAGCATGGCACCGCTTGCCGTATTCTGCGGGCTATAGAGTGTCGTCATATATTTCTCTAACCCCTTGCAATCTTCTATTGCTGTGGTATGATGATCAATATGAGTAACGCTATTTGCCTTTTCGATAATTTCTTCCATTATCGGGCGCTTATACGCAAAGTCTACAATGTAGACATCGGCGCCAGTTACATCAGGTGGTGGCTCCTGATATACGCCCGGATAGAATTCTACATTTTTCTCGCCTAGTGCTTCTCTAACTACCCATGCGGCAGTAAATCCGTCAGCACAATTACCGTGATAGATACATAATTTCTTATTCAATTTGTGTCACCGGACCATTCTTAGTAAATTCGTTGAAGGCGTCCTTATTGGCCCTTATAAACTGTTCAGCAAACAGGAGGCATAGACCACCTGTACCACCTCTATTCTGGGAATAATTGTCATGATAATGCTGTTGTGCTTCTTGCAATGCTTCGCATGTCTCACCGTGCGTAATTGGATATTCCACTAAATTTCTCATCTTAATTTCCTTTTTGATAAAAGCCGTTTGTGTCTTACTTTTGTT
>Ga0105097_10001706_pt1 | contig 10579 bp, 8 predicted proteins | sample PPLLak12cMay2015_FD_87035 | JGI IMG/M metagenome (GOLD analysis project Ga0105097, IMG submission 87035) | Freshwater sediment microbial communities from Prairie Pothole Lake near Jamestown, North Dakota, USA - PPLs Lake P7 Core (1) Depth... | ecosystem: Environmental > Aquatic > Freshwater >... | reverse complement strand
GGTGGGTCTAGATAAACGAAATCATCCTTGGTGACGGTACTGAGTGAGTTTTCAAAATCGGCACAAATGAAGTCCACGTTTTTGATTAGTTGACTAACCCTAGTCAAATGTTCTAGTGTAACGATGGCAGGGTTTTTGTAGTTACCATAAGGTACATTATAACCGTTTGGTCCTAATCGGAACATTCCTCGGAAGCAAGTTTTATTGAGGAAAATGAATATACTTGAACCTTTAACCGTTTTTTTCTCTGTATCAGAGAGTTGATTATATTGTTTACGTATCCAATAATAATATGATTCGCGACAAGATTGTGCTTCTTCTATTGTATTAGGGTCGCGATTAACGGGTCCATTTTCTTTACATTTGAGAAGTGTATCAATATATACGGTGATAGTATTATATAGCTCAATATGATTACTTTGGATGTTTTTATACATATAAATGAGCGGTTCATTAATGTCATACGCGTATATTTTATTTTTCACCTGAATTGAACCGTTTTCAATATGAGTCAGTAACATAAACAATACACTACCACCACCGAGGAATATTTCGTGATAATTATTCATTTTATTGGGGATGTGTTGTATAATTTTATCTAAAATTTGTGTTTTTCCCCCAATCCATTTTAATATTGGTTTGGGTGTATCTGATTGAATAGGTTCAGTGGTCGTAGGTGGGTGTGTTTTTTTAAGTGTGATTTTTAGTTTCTGATTCATTATTATAATTATAATTCAATAACATTTATAATTATAATTCAAATTTCTGATTTGTTAATTTAAGAGATTTATAAGGTTCAAAGTATGTATAAAACTACTGTGTTTGTGGAAGACTTAGAAAAGACAGTATACTCCGTAGGATGCTCCTAATACCGCACCACCGAGTGCAAATGTTGGTGCAACTGCTAACACTGGTGCCATAGCAAACGCTTGTAATGTTGCTGCTAAACCGCCTGCACTATGTATTGTACCAACACCTGTGATGATTGTCCCTGTATAAGACATGATAAGTGGAATTGTTGAACTTGCTAGTGCTTGACTAGCGACACTTGTAACCGTACCAGCAAGCGTTCCTAATCCAAGTGTTTGAATAATGTTCATTTATTTTATGTACTTATAAATGTGTGATTGTAGATAATCAATTTTTCAGTGTTACTTTAAATACCAAAATAATTTCTAAGATTAACTAATATGTCTTTCTTCTAAGAGTAACTGGCTTAAAATTACTGGAGTTAATTGATGAATACCATGAATCAGATTGTATCTGCGTTTCCGTTTGTATATTTTATGATAAATATTATAAACTAGATGGTGAACGGGTTTGATTTCTGTATAGTTTTTTTTATATGCAGTGAAACCAACTTCTTCTTCAGTGTACTCATCTCTCTGTGAAGATCCAGCCCATGTATCTTCTGTAGGATTAATTAAAACGAATATTTCACCATCTATTTGGTCTAATGTGTAATAGTTACGACCAGTTTTGAATTGATTGATCAATCGATGAAAATAATGTGGATACGTATTAATCCAATCATATGATGGATTATAGTTGTTGATGGCATCATATAATCCTTCGATCCAATATCTTCCCTGCCTCGATGTCTGAGATTTGGTATTAAACTCGTCTAATACTATATTAAATAGGGATTTGTAAATATAGTTAATCGTGTATTCATCTAACAGGTTAAAATATGTCTTATTCATTGACTTTAATGAGTCGAGAGAGAATTACATTACGGATCAATTTTTTGTTTATTTTAAAAAAATATTTAATTTTGTAATGTTGAGACATTGATACTAGTAATCATGAACCGTGTATAATATACACATGGTACACTAGTTGTGAATATGAGAACACCACCACCGTTTTTCATTAGTGTGACAGAAAGGCCAGATGGGACTTGGATAGACATAATTGGATCAAGTGATCCAAATTCAGCAATTTTGTGAAACCCGAGTGCCACGGGAACACGTGTCCCAATGTAGTTACATTGAGAGAAAAGAGTAACAGTTGGTGCCGTACTAGAAACTTGGTGAATGTTATACCGCTTGCGTAAATATAGTGTTATGACAACGATACCGATTAATAATGTGAGTGCGATTAAAAGCATTTGATATGATTAATCATATCAAAAAAACTTTATAATAATCAAATTTTATTATATAATAGATGACAATTAGTGTAGCGACTGATTCTTTTTGGGATGATATTGCTGGTATTATCTACTTGATGACATTTGACACTACTGTTCGTGTGTTTCCGACATCAATTGGTTATGCTAGCAAGAAGACTACAAAGGATGTTTGTGGTGGTCTATTGAAATGGGCAAAAAAGATGAAAAGTAATATCCAATTGGGTCGTGTTGATTCTCAGCCGTTAGAAGATGAGTGTTATTTCCCCTTAGATGATCCAACGGCCTTAGAATTTGGAGCGTCTTTATCCAAGTATTTGAAGTTAAAGAAGGGGTCAGCAAAGTTTGAAAATTTTGGATTACGTGGTGATATTCTTATTTTGGGTCCATATAATGGTATTGCTCGTAAGTTCCGTCACCACCACCACCGCAACCACCATCACAATCACCAAGTGTTTTCATCTTTTTCCAATCTCCGTTTTCCAGAAGACGGTTCATTTCCATCACCAATTAGTATTGGTTTTTGGTCAAATGCAGGTATTGACCCGTGTAGTGCTATGAGGGTCTGGGGTGCTTCTGATCAACCAGCCTTGTTATTAGCACGTCAACCCCCGATTGATTTGGTTATCTCAACTGTCACTTCCCTCAGAAGTTGGGGAGCAAGGAAAATTACGAAGGTGCTAAATTATAGTAAGTTACATAATCCAGGTGGTGGTTATGTTTGGGATTTGGGTTTGGCCTTAGTCTACAAGAATCCCGATATAATTACAAAGACACAACTATACGAAGTAACAAAGGATCCATTAACAAACCATTTGACGTTAACATCTACATCAATTAGGAATCCAGATGCGACTCAGGTTTATCTGGTTGATGTAGATCTTAATCTAATGATGGAGCGGTTGAGGCATCAATTAAAATGACGTTAGAAGAATTTATATTATTTGATCCAATTAGTCTAAATACCCAATTTGAATGGGTATTCCTAACGAGGAATACCAGATATAATTGGGGTTATTTGACTATTATGGATCTATTGATATGAAATTGGTGCTTTGTTGCGATCCTATGGTCTCATTGATGGTACTTATTCATCAGTATGTCTAGATATATCTACTTTCTCATTGTGTTTTATTTTATTGAATTAATTTGAAATTCATTAGTTACAATTTTTGAAAATTGAACCAATTATCATTAATATTCCATTAATGATAATTAATTATATTCTATGACATTAATACCGTTTAATCAAAATGTTCAATACGACCTCGTTATCGGTTTAGCAGATATTCACATTAAGAATCATAGTAATGAACGACAACGAAGCCGTTATGATGATTATCAGAGAACATTTAAACAGCTTGCTACTCAATTGAGACAATTAACTAAAAATAAGCATCCTGTTGTAGTCATTTGTGGTGATGTTTTTGATATTAAAGATCGGTTAACCACATATTCTGTCAGGTTATTTAATCAGTTAATAAAAATCTTATCCACAATCTGTCCTCTTATTATTTTTAAGGGCAATCACGATTATGTTTCAGTTGATGGTAAAGAGTCAGATCTTATCGGTTGTCTAGTGGATCAATATCAGTCTAATGTCTATTATTTACCGCACACGGGAACATATCTCCTTGGTAACATTGGGTTCAGTTATATTGATATTTTAGACTTAATTAAAACAGGGTCAACATGTGAAAAAATCGACCAATTACCACCGTTTCCTGATCAATATGGTACTGACACAAAAGTTAAAATTGGTCTGTTTCATGGGACGGTTAATGGGAGTTCTCTGGCGAATCATCGGTCTAGTAGCACTGGTTATCCGTTGAAATGGGTAGAAGGTGCAGGACATGATTATGTGATAATGGGTGATAATCATACTCAACAGATATTAGGTAATAGAAATCATATGTGTTATTGTTCATCTCTGATTCAGCAAAATTTTGGAGAACCGTTCATTGATGGTCATGGTTTTGTAGTACTTGATTTAGATAAGAAAGAATTGATACCCTATAATGTCAAGTGTCCATCTGGTCAAGTTTATCTCAGTTATCGGGATAATCAGTGGATTAATAGTCAATCACGTCAACCAGTAACGGACATGATTAGTCATACAGATTGTCCTCCTAAATGGATTATTTCAATAAGAGGACAAACCACACCTGAACAAATAGAAGAATTGACTAACCAATTACGCTTAAATTCTATTGAATATCAATTAGTAAAGGATTTGGTTAATATTTGTGAGGATCAATCTAGTACATTATCTGATTTAGACTTAACACGAACGGATGAATTAACCGATTTATCAAGGTATAATTGCCCAACATATTGGAAAGAGTTTATTCATGAAAGGAATCCCGAGTTAGTGCTTGATTTCATTGATCATCCTCAGTCATTATTAGTTGATAATCTGACAAATGATTTCATAAAGAAGTGTAACCAAGATTTACAACAACTAATCAAAGACCATGAGAAGCAGATGGTTTGTACGGTGGCAAAGAAGAGACTTATTTTTCGCCTATTAGATGCCAAATGGGCGTGGTTATTGCCATACGGTAAAGATAATGCTTTTAATTTTGAGAAGTGTCGTGGTAAGTTAACGTGTATATCTGGTCAGAATTCAACAGGTAAATCGGCATTAACTGAGATTCTAATGATTGGATTATTTGGACTAAGTAATTACCATACTGGTATCCCTAGTCGTCATCTAGGTAGTCAAGATTCATCTGTCATCTTAAACCGTTATAAACCTGTTACAGAAAACGCATATGTGGTGGTTGATTTCTTATTAGATGGTCAACAATATCAAGTTAGTCGTAAATTTAATCGTGTAAAAGATAAGATGACGACATGTGACTGTTGTGTTATGTCTAACGGTAATACACTCTATTCAGGTACAACAGGTGTTAAGGATTTTATTGAAAAGAATATTGGTGATCCTCAAACTTTCCTGATGTCGGTTTTAGTTTCACAGAATAACGATTATGATTTATTCAAGATGGATAAGAAGGAACAAATCATATTATTTGATCAACTGTTGAATTTACAGTCATATAATAGTTTTGTGACATTTGTTAAATCAGTAGGGGATAAATATAAGCGTTGTCTCCAACAAACCGAGACAACCTATGCTTGTCTTGTTAACCATCATGTTCCATTTGATGTATCTATGATTGGTCAAACAGAAACCGATTTATCAAATCTTCAAGAAGATTTAACTTCACTAAGATCAGAATTGAGTCATATTGCTATCCCTAATGATTTAAAAACAGAGGATCTTGAGCAGGATTTATCTAAGGAAGAGACAAGTGAACAATCCTACTTGGAATACGACCCAGAACAATTATCTAATGAACGTGTTATTTATCAAGATAAGATGAAAGAATTAGGTCGTAAGTCAAATAAAAGAATAGATAATCCTCGTTATCAGTTAGCCCAAATTAATCGTGTTAATGAACCCTCTCTCTCAGTTGCTTCATGTAACAATAAGTTATCTTATTTAAGTGATATTATGGTTGATAGGGAGCAGTTATCTCAGTATCAAAAACAACTGGATACATTAACGTTGAACGTCCCCAATCGTCCAGAGGTCACAGACCAACAGATTAGGCAGTTTCAACAGGATTACCAAGAGTTCTTAGATGAGGTAAAAGCACTTAAAAACCCATTGATTTCTAATCAATTTAACCCAACAGAATTAATACAGTTTTGTCAAGAACACCCGATGATTTCCAGTAATTATACGGTTTCCCAGTTAAGCAAGTTAATTCAGAAGGACCTGAAGAAACTAACATGTATAGAGTGGTATGATCAAGCTCAAAAGATATTTGATGAAACGCTAAAGGATATAACGGTAGAGTATCAAGCATTATTTGAGCAAATACAGTTAATTGACCAGAAGAATGAAACTAATCAGCAACAACACCAACAACTAACAGGACAAATACAGTCAATTGATTGTCAAATAGCAAAGATTCGCCGTCAAATAACAACAACGTCAGTACAAAGAGCTAAATGGTTGGAAAATCAGTCACAGTATACCGATGAAAACTATCAACAACAAGTGAGACAATTATCACTGATTGAACAGACAATAGAGCAACAAAAGCAATTGTCATTATTAGTCCAACAACAAGAAAATCTTATGAGTCAGATTACGGTATTGAATGAAGCACATAAGGTTCATAACCCAGATTGTTGGGCATGTCGTCAGAGAAAATGGGTTACTAATTTGGAGCAGATTAAGAGTCAATTAGGTAGTGTTAATGATCAAATAAGTGATATTAACAATAGTCTTGATAAGACAAACTTAACTGGTGAGCTATCGGTTCAAATCTTAGAGATTCAACAGTGGATTAAACAATATCATAAGAGTGAGCAAATGAACCAGCAAATGAAACTAGATGAACAGTTATGTGAACTAGAAAATCAGAAGCAGGAAATTCTCAATCAGAGTCAAGTGGTTAAGAAAGAACTTGATATTTTGCGAAAGAGTAAGATGAACCTTACACGACAATTATCAGAATTAGAACCCAGATATAAGAGCGTTGTTTTTGCTAATGATCAGCGTGATAAATGGCGACAATGGGATGTGGAATTAATAAGGGTTACAGATAATCAGAAAATAGAGACTTATCACCAATTAATGAAGACTTATCAGGATTTGAACGTTCCATATTATTTATTACAAAGTGAGTTAACGGGCAAATACAATCAATATCAAACTCATAAAACGTCGGTTGAGTCCCAAATAGCGAAATGTTATTTACTTGATAAACTAGAGCAATGGGCTTTATATGATCAGTATCAGCAATATTTAGCGGATGTTTATGCTTCGCTACTTGGTGAGATTGAGTCACATTTATCTGCTCATTATTGGGCACAAGTGATGAAATATCAACCGTTATATCACCAGAGTGAATGCTTAAAAAAACAGATTGATGTGAAAACCCAACAATTCTATCGTTTAGAGTCACAATTAGTCAGTTACCGAGAGCAATTAGAAGCATCTAATAAAACGCAAGTTGAGATGGCAAACATGGGACAATTAATCATCTGGTTAAAACATCAGATGGTTAATATTGGTGAGGTACATACTATTATGCTAAGCTTTCGTCAATACTTATATCAGAGTGTGATTTTACCGATCATTACGAGTAAAGTCAATGAAATGGTAGGGTTAGTGACTAATCAGAGTGATTTTAGATTAACAGGGCAGATGGGTGATGGTGGTATTCAGTGGTTCATAAATGGTGATTTACCAGCTCGTTCTGGTGGTTTTGCTATGAATTTGAACAGTTTGTGTATTAAGATTATTTTGTCGAGGTTTTTGAACTATTCCCCAATTATATCTGATTGTTTGATATTAGATGAGTGTTTTGTTCAGTCAGATTCAGATAAAATTTCAGAGATCAGTCAGTTCCTGACTGGTATGTTATCAATATATAGTACGGTTATAATTATCTCACATATTCAAAGTATAGTAGATGTATGTGAAACGAGTGTAATGATTGAGAAGAAGAACGGTATCTCTTATGTGAAATGGGATAAAACAATTTTAAATCAAAGTAAAAAGTTACCGTTAAAATTAAAAATTATCAAATAAATTATGTATCACTAGGTTTCAGTTCTTTGAATTGCTCTGACTGCTATAGTTCTTTTGATGGGGTATTCTGCATCTCTGTGTGCCAATGAATTGCAATTACGGCATAATGGTATAATATATTCCATTCTGTCATTGATTTCATGAACATGACCTCCTACATCAGCATGGTTAGTACATCTGTACCTTGAGCACTTATCGAATCTTTTTCCACTGTGTCTCCAATTGTAATTATCAACATTAATTTTCTTTAATAAACTTTATAAACCAATCACAAGGGCACCCATTAGCGCACCCAAAAGACATCATACCGATGTGTAAAAAGTCTTCATCCTCTAAAAAACACTTATTTTGGAACATATTACTTTTATTTGCATCAATAATTGACATTTTTGTTGTTGGAAGCTTAATTTTATCATCAAATATCATATTTGCCATCTTATACATAACCCACACAACATATTCATCACCAACACATCCACATAGAGTGAAGTATTTTTTAAGGTAATTTCCCCCACTACAAGTATTAACTATGAATTGTATATGTTTACCTGAAGAAAGGTTAATTAATAGTCTTGCGTAACAGTGATTTAGTTTAGTCAACCAAGTATACTTATCTTCACTTGAAATAGAATGTAAGTATACTTTAATACCTAGTGGTAGAAATTCATAAAGTTTCCCATCATTTGGTTTATCAGGTCTTATCAACATCATACTTTCATGTATACAATCAGCATATAATGGAGTAATACTATCGTGGTTTCCACAAATAAACCACTCGTTAATACTCATATATGTATTATCCTCATGTCTCATTTGAAAATTATCAATATTAGACTGTTTCCAATCTAATAATGTTCTAAGATTTGTACCGTATAGTGAGTTTAATTCTAAGCATTTACCATAAATTATCACATCTGGTAATGGTACTTCATCATGAATTTTATTGTGTTCGCAATGACTCATTACATCATAACAATCACAATAGATACAATTATGTGTATCCTTATAACACTCATCACAAATGTTATGCCCGAGCAAACATTTGATTTGTGTGTTATTTTCATGCTTTTCGCATACGGTTCTTATTCTCATAGAGGTTACATAAATTTTATAACATTCATATCTGTAAAATTTCGGTTTTTCCTCATTTGGCTTTTCCTTGTCAGATATTGTATTATCCTTGTCAGATATTGTATTATCCTTGTGTGTTATTATGGTAGTGTTATTAGTAATATATGTAATTATGATGTTTTTCATCTCTTCTACATCTCCTATAAAATATTCGTTTCCTAGATCCTTCCTCTGTGTGAATTTTTCTCTAAATTTTATGAGTAAATTTGTTTCTTTTGTATTACTATCATCACATGTAATAACCAATTTAATAGCAGGTTTAGTGTGTTTATATTCATTGTATCTCAATTCAAATGGTCTAGAAGTGCGCCCTAGCTTGTATATTTTATCAGGTTCGTATGTATATACTTGTAAAAGGTATATGGTCTCAGTCATTCTTTAATAGTTAAGATCCTCAAATCTACATAGTTAAATCAATTTTTATTAATTAAAAATTGATTCGGAATTTATTTGGATTATATTCGGATAATATTTAGAAAATATTACAGATAGTTATTATAGATGTCAAAACCAAAAATTCAAATCAAACTTAAATCAAAAATAGGATCCAATATAGAACTAGAGAGGGAATTACCAATAGAAATAGAGCAAATATGGAGTAAACATAAGGAAGATACCTATAGGAAGAAAAGAGAACAGATGAGGCGAGTTAATAAAGAGGTATTTGGGACACCAAATTATAGGGTAGATAATTACCTTAAACATTATGAAGAAGTAATTAAGTATATTGAGAAACAGACACCTGCTGTAAGCAAAGCGTTGTGTGGAACAGTTAGAAGTGCGTTAGAGTGTCTTAATTTAAAGGAGACACCAGCATATAGAGCATATTATGATTGTTATGGGCGATTGGTGAAGAAAGAGAAAACAAACCCTTATGTAGAAGTAGATAAATCAAAATATCCAACATTTACTTGGGAAGATGTGGGTAATTTATGGAATCAATTAGATAAATTACAACAGGATAAAGTACCTTGTGGTTTAGATCAGGTATATTTATTAATGTCGTTATATTACTTATTACCACCATTGAGACCACAGGATTGGATAAACTCAAGGGTAGTTAGATTACCAGAAGGAACTGATTTGGAAAACTATGCCAAAGATAGTGGTAATATCATAGATATGACAAGTCATAAGTTGGTTGTAACAGACTATAAAACGGTATCCACACATGGAGTAAGAGTGATTCCTTTTAATGAGTTAAGTGAGGTAAATGGTAAAAAGTTAGCAGAAGTGATTGAGAATTGGTTAAGTAATACGAAAAATAAAGAATATCTTTTTACAACAAAGGATGGAACACCCATAGCAGAGCAGAATATAAACAAGATATTTAATAAAATCAATATAGATGAGGAAAATATCACCGCAACTAAATTGAGGAATTTATTTGTGAGTGATAAAATGAATAAGGCATCTGTTGATAGAAGACAACGTTTGGCGTGTGTAATGGGTCATACATTATTGACACAGACATTCGTTTATTCAAAATATAATAAGGATCTACATCCTCATTAAGATTATATTAGGAATTATATTAGGAATTATATTAGGAATTATATTAGGAATTATATTAGGAATTATATTAGGAATTATATTAGGAATTATATTAGGAATTATATTGGGAATTATATTAGTAATTATATTAGTAATTATATTAGTAATTATATTAGTAATTATATTAGTAATTATATTAGTAATTATATTAG
>Ga0105097_10001702_pt1 | contig 10588 bp, 10 predicted proteins | sample PPLLak12cMay2015_FD_87035 | JGI IMG/M metagenome (GOLD analysis project Ga0105097, IMG submission 87035) | Freshwater sediment microbial communities from Prairie Pothole Lake near Jamestown, North Dakota, USA - PPLs Lake P7 Core (1) Depth... | ecosystem: Environmental > Aquatic > Freshwater >... | reverse complement strand
TTTCTGATTGGTTCTGCGAATAATTTCATTGCATCGAAACCTGTGCGTGTTTTGAATTCATCCAAATCGATACCGCAGCGGCGGCGGAGATTCAGGACAGCGGTCTCGCAAGCCATCTCATTATCGTTAAGCTTTTCACTTTCCTGAACAGAGCTTTCTCCTCTTTGGATTGCTTCGGCATACTTATTGATGTCATTATAATTTGTGGTTCTTATGCCATTCAAATACGAAGCTGCTGCGGGGCCGATGCCGATGTAGCCATTGTTTGCCCAATAGCCAAGATTGTGCCTGCACTCGAACCCTTTCTTTGCGAAGTTCGAGATTTCGTATTGAAGAAGACCGGCATTCTGAAGCATGTCAATTGTTAATTCATACATTGCCCTGTCGGTATCTTCATCGACAGGTTCCACAATCCCGGCAGCTAAATCCTGAGATAACGGCGTATCATCTTCGAAGGTGAGGCTATAAGCGCTTATATGTTCGACGTTCAGTTGTATCGCGGACTGTAAATTGTGCTTCCAGGAATCGATGCAAGAACCGGGTATGGCAAAAATCAAATCAAGACTGATATTTTCAAAACCAGCTTGTCTTCCCTGCTTGACTGATTCGTTAATAGAACTGACGGTATGCGACCTGCCGAGGAAATCAAGCTCCTGCTGGATAAAGGATTGGGAGCCGATTGACAGACGATTTACACCAGATTTTTTCAATTCGGAGAGCAGGTTCTGATTGACCTGACCGGGATTGATCTCGATAGTAAACTCCCGGGCTGCAGGGCACAGCGCTGTCAGGCGGCTAATGAGTTGAAGCAGTTGTTCCTTTGGAAGACAGCTTGGGCTTCCGCCGCCAATATAAATAGTTTTTATTTCTTCGAAAGGATTATATCGTTCCAATTCGACAATCATTGCTGAAATGACCGCTGCTGCGTCATATTTTTCAATCGGTTCGGAGAAGAAGCCGCAGTAACGGCATTTGGTCCGGCAGAACGGAATGTGAACGTATAAGCCGGGACAAGTCGAACAGGATTTTAAATTCATTGACACTTTTTTCTGCACTCATAAAAAATACTGAAGGCTATGTGATAAAGTGTACCACAATATTGGCTGTTTAGAAGCTGATTTTGAAGGATTTTAGGCTTGGATCAGGTGGTAATTCTTCGATTTCAGAACTGGATATATATCCCCTGAATTCATCATTGATGTCGCCGAGACAGGAGTCTATATCGTCGGGGTTTCCCTGGATGAGCATCTCGACAGAACCATCCGGCATATTTCGAACATAACCGGCAAGGCCGTAACGTGCAGCGATGCCGTGAGCAGTGAAACGGAAACCGACGCCCTGGACACGTCCTGAATAAGTTATTTTTTTTGCAATCATTTTTCGAACAGCCTATTGCGTTTTGCGTAATGCGTATAAAATATTTTTTATATAGTAGTATGTAACGGATTCGGAGTCAAGAAGAGGTTTAGATACGGTCGGTGTAAAATAGATGTTCACCAAACTGAGAAATTGTAGTATAATTATTTTTTCTATTTGTTATTTTAGCATAAATTAAACGAAGATGAAAGAAACGGATAAACAAAAGAGCGACAAGATTGAGCAGATATTCCAGATGATGACTCTGGTAGCGGGAAGGTTCTCTCTTCAGGAGGTGTTAGACAGGCTTGCAGAAGCAGCTGTGAAGATTACAGGCTTAAAGGCCTGCTCAATAAGGCTTCTGGATGAGGAAGCCGGTGAGCTGAAGATGCGAAGCACCTACGGGCTTAGCGAGGAGTATCGCAACAAGGGGCCGGTGACCAAAGACGACCCTGTTATAAAAGCAGCATTTGCCGGGCAGGCGATTGTAGTCGATGATATGCGGGTCGATGAGCGAACCAGGTATAGAGAGGCGACGCTAAAAGAAGGGTTGGTAAGCCAGTTGACAGTTGCGATGAATTTTCGCGAGAAGGCAGTCGGGGTGCTGCGGCTGTATAGCCCTGAGCCTAAGCAGTATAACGATGAGGAAATAGCAATCGCCAGGACTGTTGCCTCGCAATGTGCTGTGGCCATTACGAATGCAAGGCTTTATGCAGAAGCTATTGAAGGAGCAAGGATTGCCGAGCAGATGCGCGTAGCTGGTGACGTTCAGCGGAGAATGATACCGGAAAAGGCGCCGCAGATAGACGGCATCGAAATTTCCGCGCTGTATATACCGTGCTACGATATCGGCGGTGATTTTTACGATATGTTCAGAATTTCAGAAAACCGGATTGCCGTGGCGATTTCTGATGTGATAGGCAAGGGGATTCCTGCTGCGCTGATGATGGGGCAGTTTCGGGGTGCGATGAGGGCATATACCGACAGCGAGTTCAGAACGGGCGGCATAAGCGCTATCGTCAGCAAGCTGAATAAAATGGCCTGCGGGGAGTGCAAAGATGGAGAGTTTATATCTCTGTTTTATGGAGTTATTGATGCTGAGAAAAAAACAATGACATACTGCAACTGCGGGCATGAGCCAACTATCCTGATAAGAGCAGGCAAGGTAATCGACCTTCAGACGGGCGGTCTTGTTCTCGGCGTCGATGCAGGTGCTGAATACCGGTTCGAAACGATAGATTTAAAAAAGGGCGACAGCCTGATATTTTATACGGACGGACTGATAGATGCTGCGAACTATGAAGGCCAGTTGTGGGGCAGGGAAAATCTAGTTGAGGCTGCTAAAAAGTTCAGGAAAGAGTCGGCTGAACAGATGATTAAGGATATCATCGGATACAGAAGAAGATTTGTCGGGCTTGTCAGGCAGCTGGATGATACGAGTGTAATTGCGGTGAAAGTAAAAGAATAACCGATGGCGGAACTGGTTATCACAATTGACGGACCTGCGGGAAGCGGCAAAAGCACAGCTGCGAAGCTGCTTGCGCAGAGACTTGGCGCAAGCTTTCTCGATACCGGCGCGATGTACCGGACGGTGACAATTGCAGTTATGAAGGCGGGGGCGGACATGGAGGATGAAGAACAGCTTTTCGATGTTCTCAATAACAGTCAGTTTCGATTCGATATAAAGAAGGACCGCATGCACTGCTTCGTCGATGGAGAAAATGTCACGGAATTGATAAGGCTGCCGCAGGTAACTGATAATTCAAGATATATCGCATCTTCACAAATACTTCGCAAAGAACTGGTAAAGATGCAAAGACAGATTGCAGCGGGGCAGGAAAAAATTGTTACAGAAGGGCGTGACCAGGGGACTGTAGCTTTTCCGGATGCGAATGTTAAAATTTTTCTGACTGCTGAGCTGCGTCAGAGGGCGAAAAGAAGACTGGCTGAGCTGAAGGAAAAAGGCATTGACCTAAGCATTGAGGAGCTTGAACAGGCCATAAAGGACAGGGACAACAGTGACATTAACAGGGACACCGGCCCTCTTGTGCCTGCGGATGATGCTGTAGTAGTTGATACGACGGACTTGAGTATTGACCAAATGGTCGAAAAACTGGTTGATATTGTGAAAGAAAAATGCTGAGGGACAAAATAAGACGGCTTTGGTATTGTCTGGGGCGACTCGGGTGTATTTTGTTCGTCAGGTATGCTTTCAGGCTTCACATAAGGGGTGCTGAAAACGTACCAAAGAAGGGGGCAGTTATACTTGCAAGCAATCATCAAAGTTTTCTCGACCCGGTATTGTGCGGGGTGGGATTGCAAAGGCAATTGACATATATGGCCCGCGATACGCTTTTTAAGAACTGTTTTTTCAGACAGCTTATCGGTTCATTGAATGCCATACCGCTTAAGCGAGACGAGGCTGATATAACAGCGATGAGATTAGTCATTGAGAGGCTGAAAGCCGGAAGCGGTGTTTTGCTTTTTCCTGAAGCGACACGGACAAGCGACGGGAGGATTTCTGAATTTAAACCGGGACTGGGTCTGTTATGCAGACGGGGAAGGGCTGCGGTTGTGCCGGTTTTGGTTGAGGGTGCGTTCGAATGCTGGCCGAGAACGAAGAAGATATTTTCCATCGGCTCTAAGCTTGTGGTCAGATATGGCAAGTGTATATCACAAGAAGAGGCAGCAGGGATGTCCGATGAGCAGCTTGCGAAGCATTTGACAGAAACACTGCGGCAAATGCAGGCACAGGTCCGTAAGGGAATGGGAAAAAGACCGCTGCTATATTAAATGCTGAACATCCAATAATTCATTTATTAATAAAAAGACATAGCAATTAAAAGGAGCTGAAAAGATGAAAAAGAAAGACCTGGTGACAATTCTGATTGTAATTTTTTTGGCGGCTGGACTCACTATCGGTGGGACTGGAGAGATTAAGGTTTCGCTCAAGCAGGAGCCTTTGGATGTTTCAGACGTCAAGGATATCGGCGGATATGTGGGGCAGAGAGTTAATGCAAACAAAGAAGGGTATCTGAAGGCTTTCGATATTGATTTATACACACGGATGGTTGAAGAGAAAAAGCACCGGGACTGGTGGTGGATAGGAGAGCAACCGGGCAAATGGCTGGAGTCGGCGGTTTTGTCGAGCAGGGAGTCGGGTGATAAACTACTGGAGGAAAAAGCAAAGCAGATACTTAAACGTTTGGAGGCTGCACAGGAGCCAAGCGGGTATCTGGGAATTACGGATCCCGCATTGAGGACTAAAGAAAAGCCGCTGCGAGGAATGGACCCTTACGAGCTGTATTTTACGGTGCACGGATTGATAACGGCTTATGAGGAGTTAGGTGACAAAGAGGCATTACAATCCGCTTGCAGGCTTGGGGATTATTTTGTTGAGCATATCGGGCCGGGCAAGGCGGAGTTCTGGCCAAGCAAGCTCAGACCTCCGGAGAATAAAAATAAGCCGCTTGATGGACAATCAGAAATTGCCGGTCACAGCGTGCATTATGGATGGGAAGGGACGCTTTTAATAGACCCTATGCTGAGATTATACGAGGTGAGCGGAGATGCGAAGTATCTTGCCTGGAGCAAATGGGTGACAGAAAACATCGATAAATGGAGCGGCTGGGATGCGTTTTCAAAGCTTGACCAGGTAGCGAGCGGCAAGATGGGGATAAACGAAGTTCAGCCGTATGTTCACTCGCATACGTTTCAGATGAACTTTCTGGGATTTTTGCGGCTCTATCAGATTACAGGCGACAATTCATATTTTCGGAAAGTTAAAGGGGCATGGGACGATGTTGCTTCGAGGCAGATTTATATCACAGGCGGGGTGAGCGTCGGAGAGCATTACGAGAGAGGTTACCATAGGCCGCTGACTGGTTCAGTTGTCGAGACATGCGCAACGATGTCCTGGATGCAGCTGACACAATATCTTCTGGAACTGACCGATGATGTGAAATACGCCGATGCAATTGAGCGGCTTTTATGGAATCATGTTTTTGCATCACAGACGATTGATGGTGACTGTTATAAATATCATACGCCGCCGAATGGTTTTAAGCCGGAAGGGTATTTTCACGGCCCGGACTGCTGCACTGCGAGCGGTCACAGGATTGTTTCAATGCTGCCTTTATTTTTCTACGGACAGGGGAAGAATACAATTTACATCAATCAGTTCGTTTCTTCGAAGGCATCATTTAAACTTGAGAACGGCAATACTGTAAATATCGAGCAGCAGACAAAATATCCGGAAGAGGAGACTATTCTTTTGAAAGTGGAGCCCCAAAAAAGTGCGGAATTTACAATTAATATCCGCATGCCAGGCTGGTGCGATAATCCATTGGTGAAGATTAACGGTGCAGAAAATATGAAGGTCAAATCAGGTGCATACGCAAAAATAAATCGAGTGTGGAACAAAGGTGATGTAGTGACGCTTGGATTTCCAATGAAGCTAAGCTGGGTGGAACATGACCATTTTGAGGGAGCCAATGCACCTTATGCACTCGTACGCGGTCCGGTTGTGTATTCACTTGATACAGTATGGTGGAACAATAAGGTGGTTCCAGCGCCAGCTGATGTGGCTTCTGAGGCAGGAATTGTGCGCGAGGAAACTGCGAAGCTTCGGCGTGTTTCCTGGCCGAAGGACGCTTTGGGGCCTGCTTATGAAGCGACTGTGCAGCTCATCAGCGGCCAGAGAGTCAAGGCCTTTATGCTGCCATATACAAATGTCGGAAGGTGGTATCGGCAGGGAGAGCCGAAACCGGACAGGAACAGCCGGGCATTTTCGTATGCAATATGGCTTCAGGACAGCAACAGCCCTGCTTTTAAGACAATGGCGGAAGCAAAGCAGAGGCAAAAGGAACTTTACAAGAAAGCTTTCGATTTTGTACTTATCGGCGACACTGCATCGGAACAGGCCCATAAATTTGCAGGTGATAAGACAATTGCCGGCGAATACAACGGAAGTAACTGGCGGCATGCAAGTGATGGGGGGTGGTTCGAGTATGAATTGAAGGTGCCTTCAGATAAAGCTGTCGAAATCCTTTGCACATACTGGGGCAACGATGCCGGAGGAAGAAAGTTTAAGATACTTGTGGATGGAAAGGTTGCTGCTCAGCAGGTGCTGGAAAATAACAAGCCCAATGAATTTTTCGAGCAGAGATATCCGGTGCCTATAGAATTGACGCAGGGAAAAGAAAAAGTAACTATTCGCTTTGCCGCTGAGCCGGGCAATACAGCAGGCGGAGTTTTCGATGCGGTTGTAATTACAGTAAAAGAAAAGTGACCTGTTAAACGGCTGCTTGAATATGCCGGCGACGGTCAGGATTTGGTGTCTTTTGGATTTTTACCGTTTTCGATAGCTGCTATTTTTTGAATTCGGCGCAGATGGCGGCCGCCCTGAAATTCTGTTGTCAGCCAGACCTCGACCATTTTTCGCAGAAGCAGGTCGCCAACCATATCACCGGAAAGGCATAAAACATTCGAATTGTTATGCTGCCGCGAGATTTGAGCGCTCAGCTCATCGCAGCACAGGGCCGCCCTTATACCCTTGACTTTATTTGCAGCTATGCACATTCCAATTCCTGTTCCGCAGACGAGAATAGCCCTGTCGGCCTGTCCTGTCGAGACAGCGGTAGCGGCAACATAGGCAATGTCCGGATAATCAGAAGGGCTGTTGTCTTTTGTTCCGACATCGAGAAATTGATGCCCCATCTGAGTAATTATGGTTTTAATTTGCTCTTTGGCCTGAAAGCCTCGATGGTCACTGCCTACAGCTATAATCATAATTTCAGCTCACTAATTCTTTTCTTAACAGCGTTTTCAATTTGTGTAAAACAATCTGAATAGGTTTTCCTGTCCCGACCTATCGGGTCAGGGATTTCCGTTTTTTCTGCCAAAAGCATACACTTTTCTGCTGCATCAGGAACCATTGCGACAACATCATGAAGGTGCTGGCGGCTCATCACATAAATAATGTCACTATCTTCAATGAGCCGCTTACTAAGTGCCGTGCTTTTATGGCCCGATATATCCAGGCCTTTAGCAGCACATACAGCAACGGTTTCACTGCTTGCCGGCAAACCTGATATGCCCATCGTTCCGGCAGACAATATTTTATAACCTATTTTGTCGAGAAGGTCAATGTCAGTTGACAATTTTTCTGCCAAATACTTTTTGAAAAGAATCGCGGCCATCGGGCTTCTGCAGCTGTTGCCGGTGCAGACAAAGAGGAACTGCAGCTGTGCCGATTTTTGAATGTGTGAATTAGAATAAACTCCTTCTCTTAAGATTTCGAGGCCTTTTTGGCCTGTCGAGACCACAGAGCTGCTCTTTTTATACCTGGTTTTGCCTCCGTCGATAATCATTGGGATTTTGCCCCCAATGCCGTCTAAAACCTGCTTTGCATCAGTTGGGGGCGGCTGTCCTGTAATGTTGGCACTTGGTGCGACAACTGGAAATTTGGTGTTTTCCAACAGAGCAGTGGATATACGGTTAGCGGGGCATCGGATTCCAATAGAATTGTTTTTATAGAGGTTATCAAAGACATCCTGCTCTAATCGGCTTTTGATAGTTATTAAATCGTCGGATTCGATTTGAAAAACAATCGTTAAAGGGCCGGGCCAGCAACTTTTTATCAGTTTTCCAGCTTTAAGGCCTATGGAAGGCACGTATTGATGAACTAATCCTGGGTGCGGAATATGAAGGGTGTAAAATTTGTCAGAAGTTCGGCCTTTGACAGAATCGAGTTTTGCGAGAAAGCTGGAATTTACGCGGCAGGCGAGGCCGTAAACTGTTTCGGTTGGAAATGCTATAAGTTCGCCATTATCAATAAGTTGCGCAGCCTTTTGGATTAAAGAAAGGTCAATTTTTGACTCAGAAATCTTCAAAATTTCAGTCTGCATGGGGGTAATTTAATACAAGAAAAATGGAATTTAAGCAACAAAATACGGAAAAAGAAGGAAAAAAAGTTAAAAAGAGGGCAAAAAAAAGTGCATTTAGGTTCCCATAATAATCAAAGTTAGATATATAGAAACAGCGGTTTGGGGAATATCTTAAAATAACCAAAAATTTGCCTGGATATTCTAATCTACCCATTTTAACATTGACGATAATTATAGGAAATAAAGGATTATCGTTTGTTTTACGGAGATTAGTTATGTCAACACTAACGGAGCAGAGAAGTGAGAGCCGGACAAAGATATCATGGCCGGTAAGTGTATGGGTACCAAATGCAAAAAGGTTTTTTAACGGCAGAAGTGCGAATGTAAGCAAGAAGGGGGCATTTTTGACAGTGCCTGTTGTAACACCTGTAAAGGCGGGAAATAAGATAGAGATTAACTTTCCAAGAACGGAACATTTGGCAAGAGAAAAAGGGTCTTATGCCCGGATTAAGAGCGGCAGGGTAGTCAGGATTGAGAGAAACAATCTGCTGAAGGAAGCGAATATAGGTGTAGCTGTCGCTTTCAGTTAAAGATTATAAGAAATCTGGAGGGAGCCTGATAATACAATTTATTCAGGGTAAGGCGTTGAGAAGAACCGCGATTAAAAATCGCGGTTTTTTTTCGATTTTAAGGCCTGACATTAAATCAATATATTGTTCTAATGAGTTGATATAGTGCCACAGAGAAAAGAAATTATTTAAGCCACAGAGGACACAGAGTACACAGAGAAAAAGTTTAAATATTATTCAAACCATCCAGAAAAAGAAATACCAGATATGCAGGCATGTTAAACAAATAAGTGCAGGGACGCGGAAAGCAGGCGGTTAAAATTCGAGGGCGAGGAAAAGAAGGAGGGCGCCGATGCAGGCGCCGGCAAAGGTGAGGCGGGACCATTTCGTGTAACGAGCCCATTCGGGGGACTGTTCTTCGAATTCGTAATAATAATTCTCGGCTGCGCGGTCGGCCCTGGGACGCATTCTCTTCTCGACATAGAGATAGGCGAGTGAGGAAATAAGTAATAAAGGTACGCCGATTATGTAAAGGATAGAGTCCATTTTTTTTAGAGAGAATATAGCAGGGAAGGCCAAAGAAAGCAAGAATGCAGAGGACGGAAGACGGAAGGCAGAAGACAAAACGGTGAACGGCTGCGGTTCCGTCTTCGTCAAGACTACGCCGGACAGGTGCGAGGCTCGTTCGTAAATAGGAAAACGAAAAGCAGGAATATGATCCGCGGATTGCGCACATTATAAAAAAATCGCTAAGGAGAACACAAAAGAGGCGATTTTTAGGGGTAAAAATAGGGGGTGTGACAGAATATGACACTCTGCAAGAAAATATTTTTTTATTTTTTGAATATTTTACTTGCACTTGATGGGGGGGGGGCGCGATATAATGACGAAAGTTAGAATAAATATTTAAGAATCGGTTATATGATGAGAAATATACACAACCATCAAGTTAAAAATCAGGATGCGGAAATTCTGTATTCAACATTTCCCTTTTCTAATTCACCTATCGACAACAATTATTTCTCATTTACAAAATTGATAAGGAGGATAATCAATGCAAAAGAGATATTTACCAATATTTAAATTCCTGTTTAGTTTAATATTTTTCGGATTGAGCAGCATTGCTTTAGCAGACATAGAGGCGGAATTTAAGCAGGCTGAAGAATATAAGAAAATGGGCAATTACCAGCAGGCGGAGGCTGTCTTTCAATCAATAATAACGAATAATCCCGGAACAAAAGATGCCCTGCGTGCACAAAGACAGATTATATATTCACTTTTGGGAAGAAATGCGGATGCACAGGCTGCTATTAATGGACTTCTTACGGATTTTACAGAACAGGAAGGATGGCTTTCTGCTCTATATGATATTGCAGGAAGATGTGAGGAGAGGAAAAAATATGATTATGCAAAGGGCATCTATCAAAAGATAACACAGAAATATCCAGCAGGTTCAGCACAGTGTAATGATGCACAGGCAAATATTGCTAAAACAAATATACTGCCTCTGATTGATTCGAACAATATAACAGAGGCGCGGGCGGATGTTAATGTGCTTATAACGGATTTTGCGGGGAATGCGGCTTTGCCTGATGTTCTTTATGATATTGGGGGGAAGTATCATTCAGCCGGAAAATTCGAACAGGCAAAGGAATTATATCAAAGAATAGTCGCTGGTTATCCTGATACGAAGTATTCACTTCGGGCACAGCGGGCTTTGGCGAGAGTTTATATAGCGACGGGAAAGACCGATGAGGCAAAGACGGCTGTGGAGAA
>Ga0105097_10001701_pt1 | contig 10600 bp, 9 predicted proteins | sample PPLLak12cMay2015_FD_87035 | JGI IMG/M metagenome (GOLD analysis project Ga0105097, IMG submission 87035) | Freshwater sediment microbial communities from Prairie Pothole Lake near Jamestown, North Dakota, USA - PPLs Lake P7 Core (1) Depth... | ecosystem: Environmental > Aquatic > Freshwater >... | reverse complement strand
TCGCCGTGCAGGCGCGCATATTCGGCGTAGCCGCCGTCGTGGGTTTCGCTGAGGCCGCAGCCCGTGACCAGCACGTGCTGCCCGGCCGTGTAGCGCGGGTCGCTCGAGCCGACCACCACGCCCGCGAGGTCGATGCCGCCGACCAGCGGGTACTTGCGCAGGATGCGGCCCGCGCCGGTGGCGGCGAGCGCGTCCTTGTAGTTGATGTCGGAGCATTCGACCCGCACAACCACCTCGCCCGGGCCGAGGTCGTCCAGGGTCAGCGTGTCGAACCGCGCGACGATGCGGCCGTCGATCTCGTGGATGCGGAAGGCGCGGAAGGGGGTCATGGGTCTCGGCGCTGTGGGTTGGGCAACAGGGTTTGAGGCCGGCGGCGCGGGATGGTTCAGGCGGCGCAGTTTACCCGGCGGTCCGGCGGCACACCGTGCACAGCGCACAGCCTGATTCAGTTGCGGCTGAGCCAGACCTCCAGGCCGGCCGCGTTCAGGCGGACGTCCCCGTCGAGCATCTCGTGACGGCGGGCGAGGTCGCCGCCGTAGCCGTGCTCGTCGAGCCGGGCGCTGAAATACGCGAACAGGTCGGCCTCGATCCGGGCAAGCCGGTCCGGGGCGGCGGCGTGCCGGCGGGCAATGCGCACGAGTTCGTCGAGCGAGTCGTGCAGGTCGCGAGCCAGCCGTTCGAGGTCGGTGACCGGGCCGAAGTGCGTCTGGAAGATCCGCGCGGGGCGGTAGGACATCAGCCGGTCGATGGTCGCGTGCAGCGCCCCGGGCTCGAACTGGACCGGGGTTGTGGTCGGCAGCATGAACGGGCCCCGCGCGGTGTCGAATTCGCGGTAGCAGATGCCGAAGTTGTCGCCGCCGTAGGCGTCGCGGTGGTCGAGGTCGACGAGGCAGTGGTGGTGCCGGGCGTGGCCGGGGGCGTCGAAGAACTCGAAAGTCCGCCGCCCCAGTCTCAGGCGCTCGCCGTCGGCGGGCACGATCACCCGTTCGGCCGGGATCGGCACGATCTCGCCGTAGAGCTGCCGGTACATGGCCTCGCCGTAGACCTGCATCGACCCGGCGATGAGCTTCGACGGGTCCACCATGTGGGGTGCGCCGCGCGGATGGAGCACCGCGCGGGCGTTCGGCAATGCCTGCATGAGCTGGCCGGCACCGCCTGCATGGTCGAGGTGGACGTGGGTGATGAAGAGGTAGTCGACCTGCTCGCGCGCGACGCCGAGCTCGTCGAGCGCGGCGAGCAGCCTCGGCGCGGCTGGGGCGGCGCCCGTGTCCACGAACGCGGCGTGGCCGTCATCCACCACGAGATGGCTGGCCGCGAGGCCGGGCCGCACGTATAGAGTGTCGATCAGATGGACGCCGTGGCCCTGCGGCTCGGCCAGCGGACGGGGTGCCTCGGCGACGGGGCCTGATCTCATGGCGAGGCGTTGGCCTGGAAGATGCCGACCGACCGCGGCGTCCCGGCCCGGACGCCCCGCCTCAGAGGCCCTTGCACTTGCCGTGCTTGCGGATCTCGTCCGTCGCGCACAGGGCGGGACGCTGGTTCGAGTAGTAGCGCGCCAGCTCGCGGATGTCCGCATCCGTCAGTGCGGCGGCCATGCCGGCCATCACCGCATTCTTGCGCTGCCCGCTGCGATAGGCCTTGAGTGAGTTCTGGATGTAGTCGGCATGCTGGCCCGCGAGGTTCGGGTACTCGGGCAGGATGCCGATGCCGTCGTTGCCGTGGCAGGCGATGCACGTCTGTGCCGCCTTGGGCGCAGCGCCCACCGCCCGGCCGGTGGGCTTCAGTTCCTGGCCGGCGAGGTAGGCCGCCATGTCCTGCATATCCTGCTCCGACATCGTCACCGCGTGCGAGTGCATGGTGGCGTGCGGACGCTCCTGGCTCGCATAGGCCTTGAGCGCTACCACGAGGTAGGCCGCATGCTGGCCGCCGAGCTTCGGCACGCTGTACACCGGGTAGGCGTTCTTCATGTTCGGGATGCCGTGGCAACCGTGGCAGGTGTAGGCGAGCTTCTCGCCACGTGCTGCGTCGCCGGCCGCGGCGACGCCCGGCAGGGCGAGGCCAGCGAGGGTCAGGCTCATGGCGAGCCAGGCCGATCTCGAAATCATTCGATACTCCATGCGGAACAGCGGCCTGTCCCCTGCAGGCCGAAGGGCCGGCATGGTAATCAAAAGCGGTTGGGGAGTCGAATGAGCGGGAGGCCCTTCGGCTGCCCGGGACGTACACTGCGCTTCCCCAGTCCCTCGTCGGAGCCGATCCATGCCCAACCGCAGTTCCTGGCTGGCCGGGCTCGCCGCCCTGTCGCTCGTCCCGTTCGCGACGCTGGCCGCGGATGACACCCGCCCGCGGACGGTCAACGTTTCCGGGATGGGCGAGGTGGCGGCAGAGCCGGACCTCGCCCACGTCACGCTCGGCGTGGAGGCCCGCAAGCCCACGCTCGCCGAGGCGCGTACCGAGGTGAGCGCGACCATCGACCGCGTCCTGAAGCTCACCCAGGACCTTCGCATCGACCCCAAGCAGGTCAACGCCACGCGGGTGCAGGTGCAGCCCGAGTACAACTGGAACCCGAAGGACCGCAAGCGCGTGCTGCTCGGCTACGTCGTGCGCCGCCAGGTGCAGGTCGAGCTGCGCGATCTCGAGCAGCTCGGCCCCCTCCTCGAGCGCGCGGTGGATGCCGGGGTGAATCAGGTGGGTGACCCCGCGCTCGACTCGAGCCGCCGCAAGGACCTCGAGCGCGAGGCCATGAGCCTCGCCGTGCAGGACGCGCGCCTGAACGCGGAGGCTCTCGCCAAGGCGGCCGGCGTGCGCCTGGGACCGGTGCGCTCGCTCAACGGTTCCGCCTCGGGTCCGCCCATGCCGATGTTCCGTAGCCAGGTGGCCATGGCCGACGCGGCCGCGCCGCCCGAGGCCACCTACCAGCCCGGGGAGATGAAGTTCAACGCCAGCGTGAATGCGGAGTACGACCTGCTCGTCGGCCCGTAGGACGAGGCTTTAACCTTTTCGTTATTTCTAATAATCAACGGACTTTAAAAACACCAGAATAGATTTATCTACAATAATTGAATGGAAAGATCGGCCTCGGCGTGACTCAGAGCGCCGCGGCGATATCTGCCATCAGACCCTTGTCGTCCGGTCGGGTACCGGACGGATACCGGGCCAGCACCCGGCCGTCGCGACCGATCAGGAACTTCTCGAAGTTCCACTCGATGTCTCCCGGATGGCCGTTCGCCACCGCCGTCAGCCATGCGTAGAGGGGGTGGCGGTTCGGTCCGTTGACCTCGAGCTTCGAGGCAATCGGGAAGGTCACGTCGTAGCGCGTGGAGCAGAACTCGCGGATCTCCAGGTCGCTGCCGGGCTCCTGCGCACCGAACTGGTTGCAGGGGAAGGCGACCACCACGAACCCCTCGTCGAGGAGTTCGCCGTGGAGTCGCTCGAGGCCCCCGTACTGGGGGGTATGGCCGCAGCGGCTCGCCACGTTGACCGCCAGCACCACGCGCCCGCGCAACGGACCCAGCAGGTCGGGCTCGCCCTGGATACCGGTGACCGGGATGTCGAAGAAGGTCGTCATGGGCGACTCCGCCAGGGGCACGGGTTGTGCCCGCGGGTCGCTTCGGTTGGCTGCGCCTGCCGGTTTCCGCAGCGTCAGCCGGGCAATCGGTCCACGATCAGGACCGTGCCGTCGACCCCGGTCACCCTTACCCGCGAACCGGCCGGAACGCTGGGCCCGCGCAACTTCCAGCGCCGGTCACCCAGCTTGACCTGGCCAGTGCCGTCCTTCAGTCCGTCGGTGAGCGTCAGCACCTGGCCGATGTAGCGCTCGCCGGTACGCTGCGGCGAGGCCGCGCGCTGCATGTCCTGCTGCTGGATGTGATGCTCGCGCCAGAAGTACAGCCCGAAGACCGTGGCGGCAAATAGGACGAACCAGACCATGGTGTCGATGGAGGTGCTGTAGAAAACGGCCGAATGTTGGCAGGGGCAGGCCGCCGGCTCAACGACGGCGGTTTATGTCGCCATCGAACTGTGACGCGGCGCTCAACCCGTCCCTTCGAGCCTCAGGTCCTTGCTGTAGTGGACGTTCATGACGTTGTCCGTCCAGCCCAGGACGTAGGGCTTCACGAGGTGCTTGTTGACGTAGAAGTAGAGCGGCAGCACCGGGTGGTCGGCAAGCGCGATCCGCTCGGCCTCCTCGAGCAGGGCACGGCGGCGCGCCGGGTCGGCGGTGCGCATGGCCTCGTCGAGCAGGGCGTCGTAGGCGGGGTTCGAATATCCGGTCAGGTTGATGCCGAAGCTGCTCTGGTGGAGCTGGGCGAAGGTGAAGGCGTCGTTGTAGTCGCCGACCCAGCTCGAGCGGAACACCTGCGTGACCTTGCGTGCGTGGATGGACTCCAGCAGGGCGCGGAATTCCTCCGCGTACAGCGTGGTCTCGACGCCGAGTGCATCCTTCCACATCGAGGCGACGGCCACGGCGAGGCGGGCGTGGACCTCGCCGGTGTTGTAGCGGATCTCCACCTTCAGGGGGCGCTCGCTCGAGTAGCCCGATCGCCGGTAGAGCTCGCGGGCCTCCGCGACGCGTTCGTTGTACGGTTTCGCGGCGTAGTCGAACTGCTGCGGCGTGTAGTTCGCCACGCCGGGGGGCACCCAGCCGTAGGCGGGCGCCTCGCCGAGGCCGGTGACCGCGCCAGTGAGCCGCTCGCGGTCGATCACCAGCGACAGCGCGCGGCGCAGCCCGGGGTCGTCCTTGAACGGCGGCCGGGTCAGGTTGAAGCCGTAGTAATAGATGCTGAGCTGCGGCGACAGGTGCAGCTCACTCGGCAGGTTCCTGCGGATCCAGCCGAACTGGGCGGCCGGCACGACGTAGGTCAGGTCGAGCTCCCCGGCGCGGTACTGCCGGAACTCGGTCCCGACGTCGGCCTGGTGCACGTAGTGCACGCGCGAGACGCCGGTCGCCGCGTCGTTCCAGTAGGCGGGATTGCGCTCGGCAACGATGTGCGAGCCCACCACCCAGTCGGTGAGCACGAACGCGCCGTTCGACACCAGCCGGCCCGGCCGCGCGAGCTCGTTGCCGTGCGTGGCGAGCGAGGGACCGTGCACCGGGAAGGTGCCCGGCTGCGCGAGCAGCCCGAGCAGGTAGGGGGCGGGGTGCTGCAGCCGGATGACGACGGTACGCTCGTCCGGTGCGCTCACACCGAGCGACTCGGGCGGCATCTGGCCGCGCACGATGGCCGCGGCATTCAGCACCGGATCGAAGACCTGCGCGTATGGCGAGGCGGTGGCCGGGTCCACCAGACGGCGCATGCCTGCAACATAGTCGGCCGCGACCAGGGCATCGCCGTTGGACCAGCGCAGCCCTTCGCGCAGCCGGAAGGTGTACTCGAGGCCGTCCTCGCTCACCTGCCAGGTCTCGGCGGCGGCCGGCCGCGGCTCGCCGTCCGGGCCGACGGCCGTGAGCCCCTCGAACAGGTCGCGCAGGATGTTGAAGGCCCCGTCGGTGCGGGCGCGCTGCGGATCGAGCGTGTCGGGCTCGGGTCCGTTGCCACGGCGCAGCGTCTGGCGCTCGGCGGTGGCCGCGTCGGCGCCTTCGGCGGCCGGGCCGGCGCGCTCGCCACCGCCGCAGGCCATGAAGACGGTCGCCAGCAGCGCGAGCACCGCCACGCCGCCGGCAACGCGGAGCCGTCGGCCCGGACGCCGCATTCGCTCAGTGTCCATGGGCCGTGCGCGCCATTTCCGTCGCCGCGAACTCGCGCCGCTTCAGGTGCACGAGCAGCAGCGACACCGCCGCCGGCGTGACGCCGGGTATCCGCGCGGCCTGCCCGAGCGTCGCGGGGCGATGCTCGGCGAGACGCTGGCGCACTTCGTTCGAGAGCCCACGCACGGCGGCATAGTCGAGCTCGTCCGGCAGGGGGGTGTCCTCGTGGCGACGCTGGCGCTCGATCTCCTCGTGCTGGCGCTCGATGTAGCCGTGGTACTTCGCCTGCACGTCCACCTGCAGCGGCACCTGCATTGCGAGCCGCTCGTCCCCAAGCCACGCCTGCCCGCCTGCGCCGACCGCCTCGACCAGCGCCGCATAGGACACCTCGGGCCGGCGCAGCAGGTCGAGCGCGCGCTGCTCGCGCGACAGCGGTCCGCAGGTCGATTCGAGGCGCGCCGAGGCGTCCGTCCCGGGTCGCACCCAGGCCGCCTGCAGCCGCTCGAGCTCACCGTCCACCGCGGTGCGCTTTGCCTCGAAGAGCCGCCAGCGCTGGTTTTCCACGAGCCCGAGCTCGCGGCCGACGGGCGTGAGCCTCAAGTCGGCGTTGTCCTCGCGCAGGGTGAGCCGGTACTCCGCGCGGCTGGTGAACATCCGGTACGGTTCGGGCGCGCCGCGGGTAATCAGGTCGTCGATGAGCACGCCGATGTACGCCTCGCTGCGGCGGGGCCACCACGGCTCGCGCCCCTGCACGGCGAGCGCGGCATTCACGCCGGCGACGAGACCCTGCGCGGCCGCCTCCTCGTAGCCCGTCGTGCCATTGATCTGTCCGGCGAAATACAGTCCCGGCACGTGCTTCGTCTCGAGCGTGGGCGCGAGGTCGCGCGGATCGAAGAAGTCGTACTCGATGGCGTAGCCGGGCCGCGTGATGTGCGCGCGCTCGAAACCGCGGATGCTGCGCACGAACTCCTGCTGCACGTCGAACGGCAGGCTCGTCGAGATGCCGTTCGGGTACACCTCGTGCGTGTCGAGGCCCTCGGGCTCGATGAACACCTGGTGCGAGGTCTTGTCGGCGAAGCGCGCCACCTTGTCCTCGACCGACGGGCAGTAGCGCGGCCCGACGCCCTCGATCACGCCGGTGAACATCGGCGAGCGGTCGCTCGCGCCGCGGATGATCTCGTGCGTGCGCTCGTTGGTCGCCGTGATGTGACAGGGCACCTGCCGCGGATGCTCGCCGCGCAGCCCGAGGAACGAGAACACCGGTCGCGGCTCGTCGCCGGGCTGCTCCTGCAGTCCCGCGTAGTCGATGGTGCGGCCGTCGATGCGCGGCGGCGTGCCGGTCTTGAGCCGACCCACCCGCAGGGGCAGCGCGCGCAGCCTCTCGGCGAGCCGGTTCGACGGCGGGTCGCCCGCGCGTCCTCCCGGCTGCTGCTCGAGCCCGACGTGGATGCGACCGCCGAGGAAGGTGCCGACCGTGAGCACCACGGCCCGCGCGCCGAGTGCGACGCCCGCCTGGGTGATCACGCCCGTGACCCGGCCGCCCTCGAGTCGCAGGTCGGCGACCTCCTGCTGGAACAGCGTGAGGTTCGGCTGATTCTCGAGCAGGCTGCGGATGGCGCGCTTGTAGAGCTGTCGGTCGGCCTGCGCGCGCGTCGCCCGCACTGCCGGGCCCTTGCTGGCGTTGAGGGTTCGGAAGTGGATGCCGGCCCGGTCGATCGCTCGCGCCATGGCGCCGCCGAGCGCGTCGATCTCCTTGACGAGGTGGCCCTTGCCGATGCCGCCGATCGCCGGGTTGCAGCTCATCTGGCCGAGCGCCTCGATGCTCTGCGTCACCAGCAGCGTGCGGCAGCCGAGCCGGGCCGCGGCGAGCGCGGCCTCGGTGCCGGCGTGGCCGCCGCCCACCACGATGACGTCGAAGGAGTCGATGGACTGCATCAGGCCGCTCCGCTGGGAGGCGAGCATTCTACGGGCTTCCGGGCAGCGGCCCGTCATCGGCCGTGGACTCCAGCCGCGCCTGCAGCGCGGGCAGGCGCAGGCGAGTGTAGCGCCGGGCCTGGTGCTCGTAGCGGTTGTTCCAGTAGCCGCGACGCAGCCACTCGGCGAGGTAGCGTGCGATGCTGAGCCGTCCGCGATTCCACTGGCGCAGCACGTGGAAGTACTCGTGGAGCACGAGCTCGGGATCGGCGAAGAACTCTGCAGCCGTGCCGCGCAGCAGGATGCGGTTGCGCCGCGTCGTCGCGCGCGCACCGAGGTGCAGGCGCGCGTACCAGGACCGCTCGACGATCTCGACCTCGCCCGCTTCGTCACCGAGCAGGTCCACGAGCGCCGCGCGCAGCGCCGGCGGCATGCCGTCGGCGGTGCGCACGCGTCAGGGCTGCGCGGGCGCCGCCGCCTTGCGCGGCCGGCCGCGCGGCATGGCGCGCGCCGTCTTCGCCGGCGTGCGGGACTGGCCCGACTTGCCGCGGACCGGGGCCGCTTTCTTGGCAGCCCGCCGCGGCTTGCGCACGGGCGCGGGCAGCGCGGGCCGCTCGGTCACCTCGGCCTCCGGGACCACGCGTGCGAGGTCGCGCTCCGCGGCCTGCTTGAGTTCGGCGAAACTCTCGCGCAGGCATTCCGCGAAGAACGCCGGGTCGGGCAGCATGTTCCGGCAGGACACAGCGCAGATCCACATCGTGCCGTGGTAGCTGAAGCCGGTGACGTTGAGCCCCATGCCGTCCACGGCGATGCTGATCGGGGCGTAGTTCACCAACCGCGCGCCCGCCATGTAGAGCGGCACGTCGGGGCCGCGCACGTTCGACACGATGAGCCCGACGCCGGGCAGGCGCACGTTGCGCAGCAGCGCCTCGCTGACCGGCGCCGGCAGGTACTCGAGGAGGTCGCGGGCGAGCTCCTTGCCGACGGCGTCGGTGACTCGCTTCGAGGTCTGCGCGCTTTCGCTGATCGCACGCAGCCGCTCGAGCGGGTCGGCGATCTCCGAGTAGACGGGCATCATCGTGAAGCCGACCTGGTTGCCGCGGTCGCCGCCCTTGTCGGCGCCGCGCAGCGTCATCGGCACCATCGCGACCATGGACGTGTCGGGAAGCTCGCCCTTGTCGTCGAGGTACTTGTTGAGCGCCCCGCCGACGATAGCGAGGAACAGGTCGTTGAGCGTCGAGCCGCCCACCGCGGCGCGAATGGGCTTGAAGTCGGCGAGTGGCAGGCCGACGGCCTCGAACACGCGGTGCGCCGAGACGTTGCCGCTGAAGCGGGTCTGCGGCGGCAGCCTCGAGAGCAACGGGCTCAGGTCGCCCGACAGCAGCGTACGCAGTTGCGGCAGCAGGTTCGAGCCGAGGTTGGCAAGGCTGCCCACCGCGCCCGCACCGAGTCCGGCGAGGCGGCGCGCGGTGCTGAGCGAGAACTTCGCCAGCGAAGGCAGCCGCTCGACGCCGTGCAGCAACGCCAGGGAATAGAGCTCCGGCAGCCGCGGCGAGTGGCCCTCGGTCAGCTCGCTCACCTCCTCCTCGCCGAGGTCGAGCGCCTCGGGCGACAGCGAGTGCAGTGCCTTCAGCAGCTCGGTGCCTGACTCGCCGTCGATGATGGCGTGGTGCATCTTGCAGTAGAGCGCGAAGCTGCCGGCAGGCACGCCGGGCACGTTGTGCAGCCCCTCGATCACGTACGCCTCCCACAGCGGCTTGCTGCGGTCGAGCGGCCGCGAGTGCAGGCGCGCCACCTGGATGCACAGCTGCCGCCAGTCGCCCGGGTGCGGCAGCGCGATGTGGCGCACGTGGAACTCGACGTCGAAGCAGGAGTCCTCGACCCAGTACGGCCGGTCGAGTGCCAGCGGCACGGTGACGAGCCGGCGCCGGAACTGCGGAAACTGCTCGAGGCGCGAGGCGAAGAAGCGCAGCACGTCCTTGAAGCGCACGCCGCCGCCCGGTGCCGTGGACGGGTCATAGATCGCGAGCGAGGCGACGTGCATGAAGTTGTTGCCGCGCTCGAACTGCAGGAACATCGAATCGGCGCCGGAGAGCTGCTTCATGGCGGTGTCGGCCGCGGGTGGAGCGCGGCTGCCTGTCGTACGTGGGGCCGGTGAGACTACTGGCCGGCGGGCGGGGAGTCCACCGGCAGCCGGCGGACCGCCCGCCCTCGTGCTACTTCAGCCCGAGCTCACGCGCGAGCCAGGCGGCGTCGTAGACCTGGGTCAACGCCGCCTTGATGATCGCCGGGTGCACGGCGACGGAGCGGTTCTGCGCCACATCGAACCAGTACGAGCCCGAGATCGAGTGGATGTTGCCGTCGAACATCAGCCCGACCAGCTCGGCCCGGGCATTGATCAGCGGACTGCCCGAGTTGCCGCCGACGATGTCGTTGTTGGTCGAGAGGTTGAAGCGCGTCTTCGGGTCGAGCCGCGGCTTCGCCTGCAGCCAGCGCTCCGGCAGCTTGAACGGCTCGGCTCCGGTGGCCCGCTCGTAGGCCCGCTCGAGGTGGGTGAAGGGCGGCACCGCACGCCCGTCTTCCAGCCAGCCCTGCACCGTGCCGTCGTTGACGCGCAGCGTGAAGGTGGCGTCGGGGTAGACGCTGGTGCCGTAGGCGGAGAAGCGCGCCGCCGCGATGCGCTCCGCGGCGGCGTCCACCGGTGCCTCGACCTCGTCCTCGTAGCGCTTGCGCACGGCGCGCGCCTCGGCATCCACCGCCGCGGCGAGGCGGATCATCGGGTCCTGCGAGGCCGCGACCGCAGCGGCGCCGCCGTCCCAGAGCTGCTTGCGGTAGGCCACCTCGCCGAGGCGTGAGCCCGCCACCAGGCTGGCGGCCAGCGCCTCGGGGGACTCGGCGCGCATCAGCTTCACGACCAGCGGGTCGTCGGGCCCGAGGTACTCGCGCAGGCGCATCAGGCCGAGCGACATCGCGATCTGCTCGCGCGCCGGGTAGACCGGCACG
>Ga0105097_10001699_pt1 | contig 10603 bp, 9 predicted proteins | sample PPLLak12cMay2015_FD_87035 | JGI IMG/M metagenome (GOLD analysis project Ga0105097, IMG submission 87035) | Freshwater sediment microbial communities from Prairie Pothole Lake near Jamestown, North Dakota, USA - PPLs Lake P7 Core (1) Depth... | ecosystem: Environmental > Aquatic > Freshwater >... | reverse complement strand
TGGGCGACATGGACTCGGTCGATGCCGCCGTGCGCGGCCAGCTTGAGGCGCAGGGGACGCCCTTCGTAATCTCACCCGTCGAGAAGGACGAGACCGACCTGGAGTTGGCGCTGCGGCTGGCGCTGGCGCGGGGCGCGAGCGAACTGGTCATCGCAGGCGCAGTGGGCGGCCGCATCGACCACACCCTGGGCAACATCGCCCTGCTGGCCCTGCCCACGTTGGCCCGTGTTCCCACCTGCATCGTCGACGGCGGCCAGACCATCTGGCTGGTGCGCGACCGCTTGACCGTGTATGGCCAGCCCGGCGATACCCTGTCGCTGGTCCCCTTCGGCGGCGACGCCCACGGCGTCAGCGTCAACGGCGTCCGTTGGCCGCTGCGCCAGGCCGACTTGCCCCTGGGGCCGTCGCTGAGCATCAGCAACCGCATGATCGCCGATCAGACCGAGATCAGCGTGCAGGCCGGTATGGTGCTGGCCGTTCATATCAGCAGGCAAGCTATTGGAACGAGGTGATAACCATGAGAAAACTAACCATCCTGTCAAGCCTGTTACTGATTCCCTCCCTGCTGCTGATAGCCTGCGCCGCGCCGCCGGCTCATGACGACCAGCCTTTGCGGCTGGTCGTCATGAGCCACGACAGCTTCGCGGTCAGCGAGGCGGTGATTCGCCAGTTCGAGGCCGAGCACAACGCCACAGTCGAGTTCCTCAAGGCCGGCGACGCAGGCGAGGCGCTCAACAAGGCTTGCCTGAGCCGAGCCAATCCCTTGGCCGACGTCTTTTTTGGCGTGGACAACACCTTCCTCAGCCGCGCCATCGCCTGCGACATCTTCGAGTCGTATGCATCGCCGGCCCTGGCCGATATTCCGGCCGACCTGCAACTCGACCCGCAGAACCGGCTGCTGCCGGTGGACTTCGGCTACGTGACCCTGAACTACGACCGCAACTGGTTCGAGCAGCAGGGCCTGGCCGTGCCGCAGACGCTGGCTGACCTGACGCGGCCAGAGTATCGCGGCCTGCTGGTGGCGCCCAACCCGGCCACCTCGTCGCCTGGCCTGGCCTTCCTGTTGGCCACGGTGGCAGCCTTCGGCGAGAGCGGCGACACGAGCTACCTGGACTTTTGGCGCGACCTGCGGACCAACGACGTGTTGGTGACAGATGGCTGGAGCGACGCCTACTTCAGCCACTTCACTGTGGGCAGCGGCGGCGAGGGCGATCGCCCCCTGGTGGTCAGCTACAGCACCAGCCCCGCGGCTGACGTCTTTTACAGCGAGGGCGCCAAGACGGAGCCCGACAGCGCTAACATTGCGCCGGCCGGCGAGACCTTCCGCCAGATCGAGTTCGCCGGCATCCTCCAGGGCACGCAGCAGCCGGCGCTGGCCCGTGAGTTCGTGGACTATCTGTTGAGCGCCACCTTTCAGGAGGACATCCCCTTGCAGATGTTCGTCTATCCGGCCAACCGGCAGGCCGCTGTTCCTGACTTGTTCGTCCAGTTCGCCCCTGTGCCTGCTGAGCCGGCTGTGCTGGAACCGGCCGCCATCGAGGCCAACCGCGAGCGCTGGATCGAGGCGTGGACGGAGACAGTGTTGCGGTAGCCAGTAATCAGAAAACGGTAAACAGTGAGCGGTAAGCAGTTGCGCCGGTGCCTGGTAACTGCCTACTGTTGACTGCTTACTGCGGACTATTCGCCGACCAACGCCTTCCTTAACGGTATCCCCAATGCGACTGCACAAGCCTTGGCGGCTGCTCTACGCGCTGCCGCTCATCTTTCTTGCCATCTTCTACTTCTACCCGCTGCTCAGCATTCTGTCCCTCAGCCTGATGCCGCAGGGACGGCTGGATCTGAGCGGCGTGCAAGCGCTGTGGACGCGGCCCTACCTGGCGCAGGTGCTGTGGTTCACGTTCTGGCAGGCTGCGGTCTCCACAGGGCTGACCCTGCTGCTGGGCCTGCCCGCGGCCTACGTCTACGCCCGCTATGATTTTCCTGCCAAGAGTCTGCTGCGCGCCTTGACTACTATCCCCTTCGTCATGCCAACCGTGGTGGTGGGCGCGGCTTTCGTCACCCTGCTGGGCCCGCGTGGGGTGGTCAACGACTGGCTGATGACCGCCTTTGACCTGACGCAGCCGCCGGTCAACCTGCTCTACACCGTCTGGATCATCCTGTTGGCGCACGCCTTCTACAACGCCACCGTGGTCGTGCGCATCGTTGGCGGCTTCTGGGCCAACCTGGACCCGCGGCTGGGCGAGGCAGCGGCCGTGCTGGGCGCGCCGCGCTGGCGCCGTACTTGGGAGGTGACGCTGCCGCTGCTGCTGCCCTCGATCACGGCGGCCAGCTTGTTGGTCTTCCTTTTCTGCTTCACCAGTTTCGGCGTGATCCTGATCCTGGGCGGCCCGCTTTTCAGCACGCTGGAGGTGGAAATCTACCGCCAGACCGTCAATTACTTCAACCTTTCGCTGGCCGCGGTGCTGTCGTTGGTGCAGTTGGCCATCACCTTTGTGGTCATGGTCGTCTACACCCGCCTGCAAGCGCGCGCGTCGCTGCCTCTCAACCTGCGGCCTCAGTCGATGACCACGCGCCGGCCGGTCAGTGGGCGCGAGTGGCTGCTGGTAGGCGGCGTCAACACGGTGCTGGTCGTCTTTCTACTGACGCCGCTGTTGGCGCTGGCCGTGCGTTCAGTGACACTGGGTCCGGGGCCGCCCACTCTACGCTACTATCAGGCGCTGGGCAGCAGTCCCACGCAGAGCGTCTTCTTCGTGCCGCCGATCGAGGCGATTCGCAATTCGTTGCTCTTTGCGCTGGCGGCTGTGGCCCTTTCGCTGCTGCTGGGGCTGATATCGGCCTATCTGCTGGCCGAAACTGGACCTGGCGGCAGGCAGAGCCGGCTGGCACGAGCGCTGGACCCGATCTTCCTGCTGCCGCTGGGCACCTCGGCTGTGACGCTGGGCTTCGGCTACATCGTCGCGCTGGACCAGCCGCCGCTCAACCTGCGCACCTCGCTGGCGCTGATCCCGCTGGCCTACACCCTGCTGGCCATGCCCTTTGTGGTGCGTTCGATCCTGCCGGTGTTGCGCGGGCTGAACCCGCGCCTGCGGGAGAGCGCGGCCGTCATGGGCGCGTCGCCGGCCCAGATCCTGCGTGAGATCGACCTGCCCATCATCGGCAGGGCTGTGCTGGTGGCGGCCGTCTTCGCCTTCACCATCAGCCTGGGCGAGTTCGGCGCTACGCTGCTGCTCTACCAGCCCCGCTACCCCACCATGTCGGTCGTCATCTACCGCGCGCTGAGCCAGCCTGGCCTGGTCAACTACGGCCAGGCGCTGGCCATGAGCACGCTGCTGATGGGGGTCTGCCTGGCGGGCCTGCTGCTGATCGAGCGGGTACGAGTGGGGGATGTGGGGGAGTTCTGATGCTGGAAATCCGCACCATCTCAAAATCCTTTGGTGTGACACCGGTCCTGCATGAAGTCTCCTTCGAGGCCGGCCGTGGGGAGATCGTCTGCCTGCTGGGGCCGTCCGGCTGCGGCAAGACGACGCTGCTGCGCATCATCGCCGGGTTGGAGCAGGCTGATGCAGGCCAGGTGCTGTTCGCCGGGCGTGACTTGATCGAGACGCCCGTCCACCAGCGCGGCTTTGGCCTGATGTTTCAGGACTTCGCCCTCTTTCCGCACCGCAACGTTTATGACAACGTGGCTTTTGGCCTGCGCATGGCGCAACAAAGCAAGGCCGTCATCCGGGATCGGGTGGCGGAGATGCTGGAATTGGTGGGGCTGACTGGCTACGAGGCGCGGCGAGTCCATGAGCTGTCGGGCGGGCAGCAGCAGCGCGTCGCCCTGGCCCGCAGCCTGGCCCCGCGGCCCGCATTGTTGCTGCTGGACGAGCCGCTGGGTTCCCTGGACCGCACGCTGCGTGAGGACTTGATGGAGGAATTGCGCCTCATCCTCAAGCATGCGCCGGTGGGGTCGGACGCGCCTGCAGGCATCACCTCGATCTACGTCACCCACGACCAGCAGGAAGCCTTTGCTATCGCCGATCGGGTTGTCATCATGAACGCCGGCCGCATCGAGCAGGTGGGTCCGCCGCTGGCCGTATACCGCCAGCCGGCCAACCCCTTCGTCGCCCGCTTTCTGGGCATGCACAACCTGCTGCCGGGCCAGGTGGCGGCTGTTTTACCTGATCTGTTAGTCGCGACCGCCCTGGGCGCCCTGCGCTGCGGACGCCGCACAGCCCGTGTTGCTCTAGGTGACAACGTGGTGGTACTCGCGCCGCCGGACGCCGCCAGTTTGGCGCCGCCGTCCGCTGGGGAGGCGCAGAATCTGTTGCAGGGGCAACTGCTGGCCGTCTCTTTCCGCGGCAGTCAGGTCAAGATCACCTTGAAAGTAGCGGCCGGCGCTCCGCTGGTCTTTGAATTGCCCGGTTCGGCGGCCGATGACCTGCCCGATCCGGGCCAGCCGCTGCGCCTGGCGCTGGACCCTGACGGGTTGAGCCTGCTGCCTGCTGAGTGAGTTGGGAGATGCAGAAAAGGCATTTCTTCGGAAGAAATGTCTTTTCTGGCGCCGTCTCTTTCTCGAAACGAACGCACGTTCTATAGAATTTGACATGCAGGCTCTTTGGGCGTATACTTGCGATGCTATCAGCAGCGCAGCGGTCTGGATCATTGACGCACAAGCACTTGGGATTGACACAGAAAACAAGGCCGTTGCGGCGTCCCACCCCCTTCAGGGCGGCCACCGCAACCTCACCTCCGCCCGACAACTTACCCCGCAGATTTGTGTATCCTGGTCCCGCTGCCCGAATTTTCACTGTGAAGGAGCCGTGTCATGTTTAGCAAGACGATTGTTGTGGGTCACCTGGGCCGGGACCCGGAATTGCGCTTCACCCCCAGCGGCCAGCAGGTCTGTTCCTTTTCTGTCGCCACCAGCCGCAGTTGGACTGATCAGAGCGGCCAGCAACAGGAGAAGACCACCTGGTTCCGCGTGACCGCTTGGGGCAAGTTGGGCGAGCTGTGCCACCAGTATCTCTCCAAGGGACGGCTGGTGTTGGTCGAGGGCGAGGTTGATGCGTCGGCCTGGACCGCCCAAACCGGCGAGCCGCGCGCCAGCCTGGAGTTGAATGCGCGCAACGTGCGCTTCCTGGGTGGGCGCGACACCGTGGGCGGGCCCATGGCTGCCCGGTCTAGCGGCAGCCCGATGGAGGCGCCCGCCATGGAAGAAGAGGATATTCCCTTCTGATCGACTGAAGACAGCGGGTCTGATCGATCCCTGTTGGCCCATTACGTTTGATTTTTGCAGAAAGCCGTGAAAACGGCTCTTTTGTGCTTGACGCTGTTGTCCAGTTGTGGTAAGATCGAGACATAACATTTTGCCCAGCAGTCGGGCGCAAATCCTAGTGTCCCGTGTTTCTGGGAAGCATTTCTATCGGGCCAGGAGTAACCTATGAACCGCAACACACGTCGATTGGCCTTGGTGGTCATGTTGTTGCTGGCTGTGACCCTCTTCGCGGCTTGCCAGCGCGAGCGGCCAGCCGCCCAGCAGGAGGACTGGACGACGCCCGCAGCCGGGCCGGCGGTATCGCCTGATGCTATGGACGCCGTATCGCCCGCTGTCACCGCAGTGACCAGCGGCTCTGCGCTGCCCGCGCCCAGCGGCTTTGTCACCGGCACGCTGGCCACACCCATCGCCCCCGCGACCCTGATCACTGCTACTGCGGCCGCGAGCATTACGGAGGTGGGCGCAACCTATGGCTACGTCATCGCAGCCGGCGATACCTTGTTCTCCATTGCCCTGGCCAACAATACCGATGTCGAAACGATCCGCCGCCTGAACAATCTGCCCGACGACACCATCCAGGTGGGGCAGGTGTTGATCGTGCCCGGTACGGGCGCACCGACACCACAGCCAGGCCAGGATGGAGCGCCGCCCGAGGCTGAGGCGACGCCGGCCTCGACCGTCGTGTACACTGTGGCTGTGGGTGACAATCTGAGCAGCATCGCCACCCAGTTCAATGTGCCCTGGCAGGACATTGCCGCTGCCAACAACATCCCAAACCCCTACACCATTTATCGCGGCCAGAGGTTGGTGATTCCTGGCGTGTCGCCAACACCGCAGCCAACGGCTGAAGTCAGAAAGCATGTGGTGCAGGCAGGCGAGACGATGTTGGGCATCGCCGTGCAGTACGACACTACGACGCAGGCGATTATGGAAGCCAACAATCTCTCCGACCCCAACTTCTTACGGGTCGGCCAAGAGTTGGTGATCCCCTGATAGCCGGCGTGTGCTGGCTTAACGATCGCCGCTGTTAAGAAAATCGCCCCGACCTGATCCAGGCCGGGGTGATTGATTCTGCCTGCGAAGCGGGGCAAGCCTAGCAGGGGCTGCCAGCACGAAGCGCCGAATGGGCGCCGATGCCGACCAGCAGCAGATCGATGACTTGCTCCAACCGCTCACCCAGATCGAAGCTAAAGTCCTGCTGACACCAGATGACCAACTGCTGGTAGTAAAGGCCTTCCAGCATCTGCGCCACCAACTTAGGATCGACATCGGGATGAATCTCGCCTGTGCGTTGAGCCCGGCTGATCAGCAGAACGACCAGCCCCTGGAGGCTGAAGCGACCGCCGGCCGTAGGTGCCAAATGGGTGATCTTCATCGCCTTCTCTACAGCCAGATGCACCAGATCTTTGTCATCCTCCAGGCTGTCGGCCAGGGCGTGCAGTACTGTTTTGAGGGCTACGATGGCGCTGCGCTCCTGGTAGATCTGTTTGCCTGTGCCGTTGCTCATCGCTGCGCCCAGCCGGGTCATGTGCCGTTCGCCGATGTAGAGCAGCACATCTTCTTTGGTGGGAAAATAGTTGAAGAAGGTTCCTTTGGCGACACCCGCCGCTTGCGTGATCTCCTCGACGCGCGTGTCGTCGAAGCCGCGCTGTCGAAAGAGCGTCACCGCGGCTGTGTAGAGATTTTCCTTGCGCAGCTCTTTGTTGTGAGCGCGCTTGCTCCACGTTTTCGGCGCCGCCGGTCGTCCTGCCGTTGCTGTCGAAATAGGCGTTGTGTTCATAATGATCTCGTTGCCGACAGTTGGTTGGTTCATTATAAGCCATCCATCCTTAAGGACGACCCAGGTCAGAAAATGGTGCGCCCAAAAATGACCAATTTCTGTTTCTCTTTATCGCAACGCGACCACACCGTGCCAGAAGGCGGTGTGGCATCATGAGATGAGCTGGTGAACGGACCTGGGATGAGAGCCTGTGGGTGCGACGAGACGGAGGTGAGAGGCCCAAATGAAGTATAGCACACTCTGCCCGGGGGAACAAGCTCCACAGGGGTTTTTTCTGAGGCAGAATGAAACCGTTTGGTAGCAAGATTACACTACCTGGCCCCCCCACTCTAATACATGAAACGGGTGTGTTCAAACTCGGTTGGCCGGCCCAGAAGTTCGACTTCTCTGAGAAGTCGAACTTCTTCAACTCCCAACCCATCATTAACACACCCAAATGAAACGTTTAGCAGATGTCTACAACTGGAAGGACTGGCCTCGCTCCGGGATCTCGACGGCCTGAAAGCCCTCCCGATGCAGCTGGCCGCTCAGGCCAAGCGCCGACTCCTTCTCGCCATGCACCAGGAAGATGCCCTGCAGTCGCTGGCGATCGAAGTTGGCAGCCCACCCCTGCAGTTCGCCGCTGTCAGCGTGTGCGCTGTAGCCCTCCAGACGCGCCACCCTGGCCCGCACGTCGTACTCCTCGCCGAAGATGCGTACGCGCCGGCTGCCGTCCAAAATGCGGCGGCCCAGGGTGTTCTCCGCCTGGAAGCCTGAAAACAGGATGGTGTTGTCGCCGTCCTCGATGTTGTTTTTCAGGTGGTGCAGAATGCGGCCCGACTCGCACATGCCCGATGCGCTGATGATCACAGCCGAGTCGCGCAGGAAGTTCAGCCGCTTGGAGTCCTCCACATCGCGCACGTAGGTCAGCCGGCGGAAGCCAAACGGATTGCGCGCCTCTTGCAGCAGCGCCAGAGTCTCCTCGTCAAAGCACTCGGGATGGGCGCTGAAAACCTCGGTGATGTTGACCGCCAATGGGCTGTCCACGTAGATGTCCAGGCTGGGGATTTTTTGCGCCTCGCTGAGCTCGTTCAAGGCATACACCAACTCCTGCGTGCGCCCAACCGCGAAGGCCGGGATGATCACTTTGCCGCGCCGCTTGTGCGCCTCAATAATCACCTGGCGCAACACCTGGCGCGCCTCGTCACGGGTTTCATGCCGCCGATTGCCGTAGGTGCTCTCCATGATCAGAAAGTCGGCATCATCGACCGGTTCCGGATTGCGCAGAATGGCCATGCCCTGGCGTCCCAGGTCGCCCGAGAAGACCAGGCGGCGCTGCTGCCCTCCCTCGACGATGTCCAGCACTACAATTGCCGAGCCCAGGATGTGGCCTGCGTCGAAAAACGTGGCGCTGACGCCTGCGCTGGGTGAGAAGGGGCGGTGATAGTTGATGCTGACGAACTGTTTGATGGCCTCGAGCGCATCTTGTTTGGTGTAGAGCGGCTCCACCGGCGGCAGCCCGTCGCGCACGCGCTTACGGTTGACGTAGGAGGCGTCTTGCTCCTGGATGTAGCCGCTGTCTTGCAGCATAGCCACGCACAGATCGCGCGTGGCCGGCGTGCTCCAGATGGAGCCGCGGAAGCCCTGCTTGACCAGGTTGGGTAGGTTGCCTGAGTGGTCGATGTGGGCGTGGGACAGAATCACCACATCGATGGAGGCAGGATCGAAGGGAAAGTTGAGATTGCGTTCGTAGCTCAGGCTGCGCTTGCCCTGGTAGAGCCCGCAGTCCAGCAGGATGCGCTGGCCGTTGACCTCGATCAGATGCATCGATCCGGTAACGGTTTGGGCAGCGCCCCAAAAAGTCAGTTGCATGGCGTCCTCCCTGAGGGATTTTAGCTCAAGATCGGGCCAGGAGCCGCAAGATCGCTTCGCCGTACTCGCTCAGCTTCCAGGGGCCCATGGCATTGGTGGCCGCCAGCGCTTCGACGGTGGTCGGCGCCTGGCGGGCGATGGTCATCAGTTGGTCGTTGGTCAGGATCACGTCAGGATCGACGCCGCGCTGGCGGGCACGCTCGGTGCGCCACGAACGCAGGGCGTCGAAGCGATCGACGGTCTTGGGGTCGGGCCGGCCATAGCCGTTGCCGTTGGTTCGCTTGGGTGAGGCGGGCGCCGGCGACTTGCGCCCGCGCGCCACGGCCTGCAAGATCGCCGCGCCATAGCGCCGCGTCTGGCCGCTGGTCATGCCGCCAACGCGCCGCAACCCCTCCTCGTCTCCCGGCTGCTGACGGCTGATCCCAACCAGCGTGCGTTGATCGATCACCTTGAAGGGAGGGCGGTCTTCCTTGCGGGCCTGCTGTTCCCGCCAGAGGAAAAGCTGCTGCAAGACCGCCAAGGCTGAGGGGGACAGGTCGCGCGCGCCAGGCAGGCTCCAGAAGCCGTCGCCGTCAAAGGGCTTTTCGATCCACTCAACCAGGGGCAGGCGGGCGAAGCTCTCTTGCGCCTCCTCCCAACGATTTTGGGCCCGCAGCTCAGCCTCTTGCTCGTCGCGCAGCGGCAGTAGGTAGTGAGTATCTAGCTGGGCATAGGCCAGCAGTTCGGTGTTCAATGGCCGCCGGCCCCAGTCCGCCCGCTGCAGGCTTTTATTGAGATGAACGTTGTACCTGCTGGCCAGGATTGCCGCCAGGCCCGCCTGCGGCCAACCCAGAATGCGCGCCGCCAGCATGGTGTCGAAAATGTTGGCGAAGGTGAACGCGTAGTCGCGCTTCAGACCGAGGATGTCGTTCTCGGCCGCATGGAAGATCTTCTGGCAGGCCGGATCGGCAAACAGCGGGCCCAACGGCGCCAGATCCACCGCCAGCGGGTCGATCACGTAGTCATGACGAGCCAGCGAGATTTGCAGCAGGCACACGCGGTGAAAGTAGGCGAACAAGCTGTTGGATTCGGTGTCGACGCTGATTACGGGTACCTGCTGGGCTGCCAGGACCAGGGCCTCCAGAGCGTCTGTCGAGTCGACCAAAATGGGCGGCTGTGGGCGGGAGGATCCCCCGTCGCTTTCTTTGAATGCTTGGCTGGAAGTGTTACTCATGATGAAATCAACTGGACGCTGCGCGCCCGGGCGCGGTCAGCGTTCAGATTATGCCCTTCTTGCGGAAGTAGTACAACATGCTGCCGGCTACCAGGCCCATAAAGCCTATGACGATAAAGAACCCATAGAACGTGTCCGCGGCCGGCAGCCACTCCAGATTCATACCATAAACGCCGGTGATCAGCGTCAAGGGCAGCATGATGACCGAGATAACGGTCAGAATCCGCATGACGTCGTTGATACGGTAAGACGTGACCGAGTCGGAGGTCTCGCTCAACCCTTCGATTACCTCGCGATAGTCCTCCAGGATGTCCCACGCGCGCGAGAAGCCGTCGGCGATGTCGCCGAAGTAGACGTCCAATTCCTCCTGGATGAAGGCGCGCTCTTTGCGTTCCAGGTTGCTGACGATCGATATCTGGGGCTTGACCACGCGGCGCAGCGCGATGATATCGCGCCGGACGAGGGATATCTCCTGCACGATCTGGCGCATGTTCTCGCG
>Ga0105097_10001698_pt1 | contig 10604 bp, 8 predicted proteins | sample PPLLak12cMay2015_FD_87035 | JGI IMG/M metagenome (GOLD analysis project Ga0105097, IMG submission 87035) | Freshwater sediment microbial communities from Prairie Pothole Lake near Jamestown, North Dakota, USA - PPLs Lake P7 Core (1) Depth... | ecosystem: Environmental > Aquatic > Freshwater >... | reverse complement strand
GAATAACTGTAATTGGGGTAGTTGTAAATTTGCTGAATCTTGCAACCAAAGTCATTCGCCCACATATTACTGTTATACACACCGTGCAGGTCCGAAAGAGCATCGGTAGCCACGGCATTGAGAAACTCACAGTACTGACCAGCAGTTATCTCGTACTTGCCAATTTGGTATTTATAATCAACAGCCCCGTAATATGTGAGATCGTCCTCAGCCAACCGGGATTGTTCCCCATCATTACCGGCATTGCCCACAGTTACCCAGTCAATGGTAACCGCTTGTGCAAATGGACAAAAAACAAACAAGCATAAAACTGCTAAGACTCTTTTCATCACTCTTTTCCTTTCTTCTTAAAAATACATTAGTTTTTGCAGAAAAGTGAGTGGCAGTTGCTTTTATGCGAACACCCTCACCCCGAATAACTGAACCGGTAAAAATCAAAAATTGTAAAGTATTATACCCGAAAAATGCTATTTGTCAAGCAAAATACTCTCTCGCTCAATCTTTTAATTCCTCAAACATTATAAACTTATGTGAGGATAAGTTGAGCGGCCGCTAAAAAACAGAAAATGGCGTGAATTTCCGTATGAAAAAAAATTATAAGTACTCATATGTTTATTGATTATAAAGCCATTTTTGAATTGGCAGGCCCTCGATAGTTTGACGTAATACAGGTTCAACATTCGTATAGATTGTGTTCGTTAGTTTCGGAGAAGAGTGTTCCGGAAGTCGTTGTTTAAACGCAGTCGAAACTCCATTCTGTGCCAGCCAAGAACAGACTGTTTTTCTCAAATCATGGAACTTCAAGTCTATAAAAAACACCCTGTTATAGAAACAGGCGTTGAGGAATGGACTTTCAAGGCGGTTGCAAAAGGCAACGTTGCGATAACGCTCGAATATGTCAGACCGTGGGAAAAAGACGTCCCCCCCATTAAAAAAACTGTATATCAGGTGTCAGTCAAATAATATTGGCGACTTTTTTTGAGATTACAACTTCAATAAAACCTTTTAACAGTATATCCGTTAAATTGTCTTTTAGTGGTATTTTGTAAATCATTACAAAAATAGAAGCTTATAAAAAGTGAAAAATTTGCAAACATTTTATATATCCAGTTGCGGTTGTCCCGACTGAAACTTCATCTTCTTTGGCACGTTTTATGCCTTAAGAATAGTTTGTTTTTCCACCCAGTCTTTTCCTTCCATCACCCGTACAACTATCATGCTTGCCGCATTATTGCCAACTGCGTTAAACATTGTCGCCCTCAGCTTCTGGCAGAGGTACGATCGGCCACATCCATCATCAGGTAAGTGCACAACTGGCTAACGTTCCGCGTCCACAGCGCGGTTTTTCAGCCGCCAGTAAACAGCGTAACGCTGCTTGTGAACGGTGTAAAATGGTGACAGGGTGACATCCGCGGGCGACCCCAACCCCTCAGTGTGAAATTTCAAAGATTTATCAGGCACGGGCTTGATCTTGGCAACGATACCGTTGGCGTCGCCGGCGAACACCGGTACGTTATCGAACGGTAATTTTTTCGGGAAGAAATTACGAGCATGGAAAGAAACGCCTTCCAGTCCGTCGGTCCCCAGTTCGCCCGCCAGCACGATCGGACCCCATAGCACAGCGACCCAGTCCCTGCTGTGCGGCAATAGTTCAGTGCGAAGCGCGAGCGGCCATTCCAACTCCAGTTTGTCGCCGGTCTTCCATGTGCGTTCTATTGTTGCGTAAGAACCCGGCATAGTCTCAACCTTTTCGTCAGCGCCGTTGACGGCAAGCTTCATCGCTCCCGGTTGAAGCCAACCCGGACAGCGAATAGACACGGCCAGTTTGCGGGGACTCTTGGCTGTGAAGGTCAGCGCGGCTTTGCCGTTTTCGGGAAAACGGGTATCGAGGCAGACTTTTACACCCTGGTCGGTCCAGTCCAGCTCGGATACTACCAACAAATCAATCCACAACCAATTACCGGAATGCGCGTAAATGAATCCACCATATTTTATGTGATTTTCCATACCGGTGCCGGTGCAGCACCAGAAGTCGTTCGACGCGTCGCAATAAACACGGTAGGCGCCCGGGCGCATGGAGGTGTAGTAGGTGAAGCCGCCTTCCTTGGGATCCTGGGAGCCGAGAATGTGGTTGTAGAGGCATCGCTCGATGAAGTCAGCCGTCGGTACGGACGGCTCAATGAGCCATAATTTCCGTGACAGTTTCAGCATATTATAAGTGTTGCAGGTTTCCGGACCGCCGGTAGACATCAGCCCGGTTGTGGCGAACTCCTCCACCGGGAAGAAAAACTCGTTGGCGCCGTGGCCGCCGATGACGAACGAACGCGTATTGACCACGTTGTCCCAGAAGGATCGTGCCGCAACAACATAAGGCTGCTCGCCCGTTAGCTCGTACAGACGCTCCATTCCGATGACAATCGGAATCTGTGCATTTGCGTGGACGGCAGGTGCGGGCGGTACGGAAGTGAGCGGGTCCTTGCCTTTCGCCAGGGGCTCGAATATCTTTCTGTGGTTGAGCCGTCGCGCCAGCTTCAGGTATTTCTCGTTACCGGTGATAGCGTAAACATCGGCGACTGCCTCCATGATTCCGCCATGTTCAGTTTCCAGAACGTCCTGCACCTGCTGGTCTGTCAGCTTGTCAAAAATTGTACACAGCCAATCTGTTTGACGAATAAGCACGTCGCGTGCGGTTTGGTTTCCGAGCAGCAGCCAGGTATCACGCAGGCCGGCCATAACTTTGTGAATGCAGTAAAACGGCACGTAACCGCCGTTGAGTTTGAACAGGTGATCGGATTCTATCTTGCCCGCGGCAATCTCAGCGAAGAGACCACGGCTGTCCGGGAACGCGGCGAGCATGCCCGTGCCGACTGCTTTTTGACAGGCGTCGAGTTCAGACACGATGTAATCGGCGCGGCGGCGGCATTCAGCATCACCCGTGCTGCTGACCATCATCGCCAGGGCGCTTAGATAATGGCCCAGCGAATGACCGGCCATTGTGAAACGACTGTTCGGGTCAATCGCCTCCCACTGAAAGCTGCCGTATGGTTCGGCTTTTTTGGGCAGACCCGCTTGCATGCGGAAACCAGCAAGCAGACGGTCCGGCTCGATACGCAGCAGAAACTCCCTGTCCACTTCCATCGCCTGCTTGAATGGGCCGTCGAGAAGTTTTACTGCTGCAAGCGGGAACTCCTGTGCCTGCGGCTTCACGGCGAGCTGTTTGGCGGTTTCTGCCGCTATTGAAGAAGACGCTGCTGTCAGGCAAACCGCCAGCAGCACCCGGATCGACTTTTTCATCCTTAAGCTCCTTTTGTGTAAGTAAATTATAAACTGGACTTTCCAAAAAGTAAAAAAGTGTAAATATTTTTTAATCCTGTGATTTTATATCGCTTGCTCTTTTGACTTGAATGCCTGCTTTACTTTCGCAGTATTCATAAATATCAGCAGTAAAACCGGATAAATAAGCCCCAAGGGAAGGCTAAATATTCCTACTATAACAGCTATCCATTGATTTTGCGCCATAGTAAACCAGCCTAACGACAGTGCAGCCAAATATAATACACTCCTGATAATATGCCGAACAATCACAATTATTGAATAGATTACAGAACTGCGCCTCACCCATCTCTTAAACTTCAATAGGCTTATACCGAGAGCTAATAACCACGCAGAAAAACCAATACCGGCAATGGAGTCCACTAATAGCCAAATTTTGTATTCCCAAACAATTTCTATTGTCTTGCTGCCTGATATCATCCTGAAAATACTAATCGGCGCGGACAATATCCCTATTCCCCCAAAGACACAGTTCAATACCCCCAACACCGTAATAGCCGTCGGTTTTTCAGCAACAAACGTCTGGAAATGTGATGTGCTCGAAAAATTATTCTTCATATTCCAACAGCCTCACCACCGCAATAGTTTTCTCGAATTATCCTCTGTCCCGCCGTCTTCTAAAACCTTCTTGCTTCCAGTTGTGCAAATGCCTGCTTTACTTTCGCAGTATTCATAAATATCAGCAGCAAAACAGGATAAATAAGCCCCAGAATCCCTCCGCATGCCCCGCCAATGTACCCGGGCACAGCCTCAGGATTACTGGCAAACTGCTGCGACATGTCTATAAAATTCAAAATCGCAGTCAGCAATATCCAGGGAATATAAAAACATGCATATACTATCGAACCCATCCTTGCCCACCCCTTGAACATCAGCAATCCTATGCCCATCGTCAAAAGCCATGCCGAAAATATGAAACCTACTACACCTGAAACCAGCATCCACATCTTATCACCGGAAGTTACCTGCATCTGTTTTTCCATCAGCGGAATAAGCAAAACGCCGGCTGGTGCGCACATCATTCCTATCCCGCCAAAAACACAGTTTAATATTCCGAACACTGTAACTGCCGTCGGCCTTTCAATCGGCTGCAATCCGGCTTGCGCTCCACTCGTTTCTAAATTTTCCATTCCTCAATTACCTCCTAATCACAAGAATTTTTATGAACACAATCCTTTGTCTGCAAGCAGCCTAAAACCCTCTTGCTTCTAATTGTGCAAATGCCTGCTTGACTTTCCCGGTGTTCATAAATATCAGCAATAAAACAGGATAAATAAGACCGGCAATACCTCCACACGTCATGCCGCAGAACATAGCTGGCATTTCTTGCTGTGGCGCAGTCATCCAGCCCGATGACAATGCAACTATATTTAATCCTGCACCAACAATACCCCAAATAATCATGATTATGGCATAGATTACCGAACCTCGCCTCGCCCATGTTTTGAACTTCAACAGTCCTACTCCAAGCGACAATAACCACGCGGAAAATCCAAGGCCGACAACGGAGGTAATTAAAAGGTAAATCTTGTATCCCGGCACTATCTCCATTGTCCTCTCGCCTAATATTAGAAAAAACACACTAAACGGCGTACACAACAATCCCAAGCCACCGAAGACACAGTTTAATATCCCGAAAACTGTTACAGCCGTCGGTCTTTCCGCGGGTTCGGTGGGCACTTGCTGCCCGGTTTGGTTAAATGTTTCCATATTTCCATAACCTCCCTTTAAAAGAAATAATAGAAAGTCCTCATACACAGACCATAAGCTTAGACTTCTGAACAAATAACGATTATTCATTAATCATTATTCATTTATCATTTCTTATGAGCATCCCATACTGTTGCCGCAGTTGAAACACTTATAGCACGTCCCGTTGCGCACCGTTATCGACCCGCAGATATCGCACGCCGGCGCATCATCCTGAAGATGTTCGAACTGCGAATTGAACTCCTGCATCACCTTGCTCTCTGCAGCCTGATGCCCGCCTGATTCACCGGCACCGGAAGTGACAAGACTGCTGATTCGAACTGCAAGATTTGCGAACCTGTCCTTAACTGAAGTTTGCTTCGTCTCCTTCTGGGGCTCTTCATCAGCAGCCTGCTTGGTCTTCGTTGTCTTCGCAGCAGCCTTCGCCTGCGCAATTTTCATCGCAAGGTCCTTTGTCTTTTCGACAAGCTCTTTTGCTGTAACAACATCCTTGCTTTCCGCAGGCGCTGCCGTCCTGTTCGGCGTGTTCTTTTCTGCATACCCCGGAATAAATTGGCACCCAAGCCAGCAGAATATGTAATCGATTATGCTCTTTGCGAATGGTATGTCCTTGTTCGATGTCATCCCCGCAGGCTCGAACCGCGCGTGCCGGAATTTATCCACAAGCGTCACCAGCGGCACTCCGTACTGAAGCGCCATCGAAACGCACGTCCCGATAACATCCATCAGCCCGCCGACCGTCGAGCCTTCCTTCGCCATCGTTATGAAAAGCTCTCCCGGCTGGCCGTCCTCATACAATCCCACCGTCAAATATCCTTCGTGCCCAGCAACCGAAAATTTGTGTGTTATGCTGTTTCTCGTATCCGCCAGGCGCCTCCTGTATGGCCTCTGCGGCGCCGCTTCAGCCGCAGCTTTTACCTTCCCATCCTTGTGCTTCTCCGTCGAAACAGGCTGTAGCCGCTTCGAACCGTCCCGGTAAATCGCAACGGCCTTCAAGCCCAGCTTCCATCCTTCCATATAAGCAGTCGCTATCTCATCAGCAGTCGTCTCCTTCGCCATATTGATTGTCTTGCTTATCCCGCCCGATATAAACGGCTGCACCGCCGCCATCATTTTAAGATGCGCCATATAGTGGATAAATCTTGTCCCGTTTTTCGGCCTGAACGCGCAGTCGAAAACCGCAAGATGCGCACTGTTCAGCTTCGCCGCACCCTCTATTGTCTCCTTGTCATTTATATAATCGCATATCTCCTTAATGTCCTCTATGCTGTAACCGAGCCTCTCAAGCGCCATCGGCACCGTCCTGTTGACTAATTTCAGCATCCCGCCGCCCGCAAGCAGCTTATATTTCACCAGCGCTATATCCGGCTCGATCCCCGTCGTGTCGCAATCCATCATAAATCCTATTGTCCCAGTCGGCGCAATAACTGTCGCCTGCGCATTGCGAAAACCCCACTTCGAGCCTGAGTCAATTGCCTGGTCCCAGACGTCCTTCGCCGCATTTCGCAAATAATCAGGACAATATGACTCCGGTATATCGTATGCATTCCTTCTGTGCATGCTGATTACATTGAGCATAGACTGCCTGTTTCTCTCGAATTCCGCAAACGGCCCCTTGATTGCCGCCAGCTCAGCGCTCGTCACATAAGCACATCCCGTCAAAAGCGCGCTCACTGCCGACGCAATCGCCCTCGCCTGGTCTGAATCATAAGGCAGCGCAAGACTCATAATCAGCGAACCTAAATTCGCAAACCCTAATCCAAGCGGCCTGAACAAATGGCTGTTCCGCGTGATTGTTTCCTCAGGATAGCTGCCGTTATCGACGAAAATTTCCTGTGCGATAATGAATATTCGCACGGCATTCCTGAAACTCTCTATATCGAACGTCCCGTCGTCCTTGCGAAACTTCATCAAATTCAGCGACGCCAAATTGCACGCCGAATCATCGATGAACATATACTCGCTGCACGGGTTCGACGCATTAATCGGCCCAGAGTTCGGACACGTATGCCACCTGTTTATCGTGTCATGATACTGCAGTCCCGGGTCGCCGCATATCCGCGTCCCTTCCGCAATCAAATCCATCAGCTCCCGCGCCGAATACTCATCTACCTTCTCGCCCGTTGTAATCGCCCGCGTCGTCCACTTCCCGTCCTTCTGCACCGCCTCCATAAAATCGTCCGTCACCCGCACCGACAAATTCGAATTCTGGAACATTACGCTGCTGTACGCCTCGTTGTTGTAGTCTCCGCTGTATCCTGCCTCGATCAGCGACCACGCCTTCTTCTCCTCCTCAGATTTAGATGTAATAAACTCCTTAATATCCGGATGACTTACCTTTAATGATTGCATTTTTGCCGCGCGCCGCGTCTTGCCTCCCGATTTTATCACAGCCGCTATCTGGTCATAAACCCGCATAAAGCTCAGCGGCCCCGATGGCTTCCCCCCGCCCGAAAGTTTTTCTCTGCTGCTGCGGAGCGTCGAAAGGTCCGTCCCCGTCCCCGACCCGTGCTTGAACAGCATCGCCTCGCTCGACGCCAGCCGCATAATGTCCGCCATCGAATCCTTCACAGACTGAATAAAGCACGCCGATGCCTGCGGATAATCGTAAGAGCTTTGGCACGGAATCGGCTTCTGCTCTTTTTCGTCCCAGTGGAAATTATGCTTGCTCCCCTTCACCTCGTAAACATCGCTCAGCCCCGCGTTGAACCACACCGGCGAATTGAACGCCCCGTACTGATTCACACAAAGCCACACAAGCTCATTATAAAATGTCTCTGCATCCTCATCGCTCGCAAAGTATCCATCCTTCTTCCCTCTGTCCGCAATCATCCTGCACACACGGTGAACAAGCTGCTTGACCGAATGTTCCCGCTGACCCGTCTCGATGTCGCCGTAAAAATATTTGCTCGCCACAACCTTCGCAGCAAGCTGACTGAAAAACACCGGAACCTCTATATCATTCTGCTCGAAAATCGCCTGACCGTCGTCATTCGTGATTTTCGCCGAACGATTCTCCCATTGTATCTCATCGAACGGATGCACACCCGCCGTGGAAAAGAAATGGTTTATCTTCATCCCGCTGCCGCTTCTGGCAGCGATAGGCTCGGCAGGCCCCGAAGCCTGCTTTTTAAACGGGTTTTCCGGGCTGAATTTCTGCGTCATTTTCGCGCCTCCTTGCATTTCAATTATACCACAATTTCTTATTTATACCACAATATATAGTAAAATGTCAAGCCAAATATCAACATATAGTTGACCCGGGCGTTACCTTTATAGCCCTTTTTCAAGACCCCTGCAAAGAAAAAAATACAAATTTTTTGAACATTTTTAAAGATTTTTATTAGTCCTTGTTATTACTGAACCTATGAAAAAAATTTTTCCAAAAAATCGCCGCTTTATTCATTAAAAACTTGTGAATACTTGATAATATTGTCCCTATGACCGCCGAAAAAACCGACAGAATTGAAAAAATTCGCCGAAAAATCGCCTCTTTCCCGAAAGGCCCCGGCCTCTACTTCTTCAAAGACCAAAACGACAAAGTCCTCTACATCGGAAAGGCAAAAAATCTTCGTGCCCGTGCATCAAGCTACTTTCAGCCGTCCGAAGACCTCCTCGCCACACGCGGCCCCTGGATAGCAGAGATGCTCGGCAAAATCGAAACAGCCGATTTCCTCGAAACCGATAACGAAGTCGATGCAATCCTCAGGGAAGCAAGACTCATTAAAGATATTCACCCTCCATATAATACCGATTTACTGGATGACAAAACCTTCCCCTATCTGGAGATTACAACACGAGACGACTTCCCCGGCGTTTACGTCACCAGAAAACCCCGCACCGGCTCCAGGCTCTTCGGCCCCTTTACAAGCGCTAAAGAGCTTCGCTCTATCGTCGTCGAGCTTCAGCGCATCTTCAAATTCCGCACCTGCACCCTCGACATCAGCGCCGATGACCCCAAAAGGTCTTTTTTCCGCCCCTGCATCCTCTACAGCATCAAACAATGCACCGCACCTTGCGGCGCTAAAATCGAAAAAACCGAATACAAAAAAATTATATCCGATCTTGTCACATTCCTAAAATCGAAGCGTTCCGTCATCCTTCGCCAATTGCAAAAAGAGATGCAGCAAGCCTCATCAAAACTCGAATACGAAACTGCTGCGATGTTCCGCGACCGCATCCGTCTTATTGAACGGCTCGATAGACGCGGCGAGCCTGATTTGGATGTCCAGCCGGAAGTCTTCGCCTCCGAACCTTCCGAAGCCCTCGAAAAACTCCAGAAAATTCTCGAATCACCCCAGCCGATAAGAATCATCGAAGGCATCGATGTCGCGCACATCTCCGGCTCCGACGCCGTCGGCTCACTCGTCAAATTCATCGACGGCAGGCCCTTCAAAAGCGGCTACCGAAGATTCAAAATCAAAACCGTCGCCGGCATCGACGATTTCGCAATGATTGCCGAAGTCGTCAGCCGCAGATACAAATACGCTATGGCAGGCGAAGAGCTCTGGCCCGACCTCATTTTAATCGATGGCGGTGCCGGCCAGCTGCACGCCGCCCAAAAAGCCTTAAAAGACCTGCAAGCCTCCAGCCCCGAACAAATCAAAGAAAAAAAAGTTGATACCAAAGTTGCCGCACTTGCAAAAAAAGAGGAAGAGCTTTACCTCCAGGGAAAACCCGAGCCGCTCAAACTGTCACGAACTAATCCCGCTCTAAAGCTCCTCCAATATGTCCGCGATGAGTCCCACCGCTTCGCACAGCACTACCACCATCTCCTCCGCTCCAAAAAAATCCCCAACCAAAAATAATTCGTTATTCGGTTAGCCCCAAAGCCTGTCCTGGGGCGTTGTCATCCTGAGTCCCGATTGTCTTTTATCGGGACGAAGGATCTCCCGTTTGAATACCGGATACTGACTACTGAATACTGGCTACTTGCTACTGGCTACTGAATACTACATACTACATACGATTTACGACATACTATTTACGACTTACGAAACACGAATTTTCCCTTTTTTAATGTTTTTTTACTTGACATAGTGGGTATTGGGCATATAATTCATTTTAAATAAAGAGGTCCGAGAGCGGATGGACCGTCGGTAGTGGCTAAATTGACAACGTAAAGAATTACAAAAACAGGCCGAAATCCATTACTTTGTGACTATTTATAAGAAAATGAGCATATTTTAAAAAGGAGATATCTAATGAGTACGCCTGTAAAAAAACGATTGGGTCAAATACTTCGCGAAGAGTCATATATCACTGAGCTTCAGCTTGAACATGCACTTAAAATACAAGATTCTGTTAAGAAAAAACAATTAGGCCAGATACTCCTTGATTTGGGTTATATAACAGAGGCCCGTTTGGATAAGGCGATTGCCATTCAGGGCAAAAGGAAGGAAAAGCAGGAAAAAGTGAGGCGTTAATTAATCGGCGTGAGCTTTTGCAAAAACAGGCCGCCTTCCAGAGCTTTATTGGCAGTTCTTCTTATGCTTTGCAAATGCCTGCCCTCGAATATCGTTATCGAGGGGAATCAGCAAAGATAGAGTTTAAGGTGATAT
>Ga0105097_10001696_pt1 | contig 10609 bp, 18 predicted proteins | sample PPLLak12cMay2015_FD_87035 | JGI IMG/M metagenome (GOLD analysis project Ga0105097, IMG submission 87035) | Freshwater sediment microbial communities from Prairie Pothole Lake near Jamestown, North Dakota, USA - PPLs Lake P7 Core (1) Depth... | ecosystem: Environmental > Aquatic > Freshwater >... | reverse complement strand
GGGTTTCCGTATGGCATCCCCGAAATCTTCCAGGATGGTCGATACCGCGTGACATGGTATCCGGCCGACAATTCCAATCCGCCGCCGGACTATCCGGCCCCCGCATCGCGGATCTTCCCGACCCATCAAGCGGCCATGGTTGAAATCTGCAAGAAGTTTCCGGCATACGTCTTCAAGGCCGTCCTGGAACATGCCGCGATTGAATATTGGGGAATTCAACGGAAGGGGACCCCGCCCGATCCCATATGGACGAAGGTCGGTTTCCGCGTTCGGTTCCGCGACTATGTTCCCGCTTCAGGGTCGATGGATGAATTGACCGTGACCGTGAACTGTCCGACATGCGGGATGCTTCGCGAAGATGAAACCATCTTCATCAATGTCGAAGAAGACATTCAGGGTCAGGACCTTTTGACCTTTTACTGTCCGGGATGCCACACCGTCCGGAAGTCGCTTCGCCGGGGTTGATATGATCCGAACGCAAGAACTTTCATGGGATCAGTTCACGACCCTTGTCCTTTCCCGGACCGCATGGGCGAAGGGTCTGATCACGGATGATCAGTTGATCATACGGTTCGCTTCCGTCGGCATTTCACGCAAGGACACGGAAGAACACATCGCGCACTTGCGTCGGATCGGATACAAGCGGGGAAAACGATGAAAATGTTTTGTGGCCTTTTGATGGGGGTCGGACTTGTCGGGATCATGAACGAATCCGATTTGTTTCTGATCAATGTTTTCGGCCTAATCCTTTTCGGCCTTGGGGCCGTTCTTATCAACCATCATCATTCCTGAAAGGGGGAACACCATGCACACGACAATGACATTGAACGACCTGATCACCGAAGTCCGCCGGGTTGAAGAAACGAAACGCGACTTCATCATGCCCACCACAAAGATCCTGTCCTTCCCGACACACAAGGACGTCGGGTTCGAACTGAACGGGAACAACGACATTCCCATCGGGACCTTTTCCGCGACCCCGATCACTCACGGACAGGTCGCCGCGAAGCTTCAGATCCCGAAGCAATACTATGACAGGATCAGGACCGCCCATCCCGAACTTCTTTCACAATCGATCAATACCTTGATGAAGGATCAACCCGAAAGACGTTTGGTCCGAACCCTGGATGGGAACGTCCGCGCCTTCTTGTCCGACCGCTTCGGGGTCATTTACGACAATGCCATGTTGCTTCGGTCCCTGCTTCCGACCCTTCAACAATTCCCGACCGTCGAATACAAGGGTCTTGCCGTCACGGATTCCCGCCTTTACGTTCAAGCGGTCGTCCCTTCCCTTGTCGGGGAAATCAAGAAAGGCGATCCTGTCTATGCCGGGGTCACGGTTTCGAATTCCGAAGTCGGTCACGGCCGCTTCATGGTCGAATCGATGCTTTACATCCTGTCCTGCACGAACGGGGCCGTCTTCGGGGAATCCCTTTACCGTCACCATGTCGGCCGTCAATTGGGGGAAGACCTTCAATCGTTCTACGCGGCCGAAACGATCAAGGCCGACCTGAAAGCGTTCGAACTGAAGGTCCGCGACACGGTCCGAATGGCATTCGATCAGGTCACTTTCACGAAACGACTTGAAGACCTTCGGGCATCGACTTTGCGGAACGTCACCCCGTCGAAGGCCGACGACACCGTCCAGGAAGTCGCATCGGTCTTCGGTCTTCTTGAATCCGAAAAGGACGACATCCTTTCCAGGTTCCTTGATGCCGGGGACCATACACAATATGGTCTTTCGCAAGCGATCACGGCACACGCGAACACCCCCCACGAAGGGACATCCTTCGACCGGGTCGTCGACCTTCAGAGAATCGGGGGTCAGGTCATGGCATTGCCCGAAGCGAAATGGTTGAAGCTTGCCGCGTAACCTAATCCGGGCCGGGGGTCGTTCGTCGATCCCCGACCCATCCAGGGGGTCAAATGACAGAACTTATCGCAACCCGCTTTCAGTTTGAAGGTCAGCTTTTGACCATGAAGTCGGGTCAGTATTCGAACGGCCGGACGGCCCTTGCCATGTTCCTTGAAGGGACCCCGGTCCCGTATTGTGTTCTGACCGTAAACCTTCCCCTTGACGATCTGAAGGCCGACGAATTCTTCGTGAAGACATGGTCCGAAAACGAAGCGATCACGGATGCCCTTCGTTCGACGGGGATCTTCACGGACACGGGCCGACGGGTCAAGACGGGCCATGTCCATGCTGAAGTCTGGAAGTTCGCAACCCTTGTCAAATCCGTTCCCTTGGAACGGCCAATTCCATTCGCGGGAGAATAAACCAATGGGAATAAAATTGAACACGACCTTGACCGACACGATCAACGACATTAAGCACAGTTCCAGAAATTCTATTCGTCGGACGAAGGCCCTTTGGCCGTTCCTGGAAGAAGTCGAATCGATCATCCGCGATTCATTCCCGGCCGACTTCGAACCGTCCATTGAACTTTCCCTGTCCGCATGGTCCGACTATACCGGGAACATCGGGATTTCGACCTATGACATCCCGGTTGACACGGTCATCGAAAACGTCTTGGGGGCGATCCATCGGAAATACGGGGTTGAATGGAAGATGGACGAAGGACGTTCGCGGGATACTTATTTCGAATGGGATTCCCTTCGGAAGCTTGACATGGATGACAAGGCCCGCGTGAAGGTCCCGGTCGTCCTGCATTCGCGATTTGAATCCTTTTCGGGATTGGGGTTCACGGTCCGTTCGTCACAGGGGACGGCCGCAACATGCCGCTTCAAGACCGTCGTCCGCCGCATCCGGTCCGATGAAGAAATCCTTGAACATGCCCGGTCGTCTTTCCGGGAAGTGACCGAACGTGTGATCGATTGCGGGTCCGCCGATGACGAACCGTCGGCCGATGCCGTCGCCTCATGAACCCTATTGAATGAAAGGACAACGACCATGAAGATCACGAATAAACACGACCTTCCCGCCCCGCTTTATGCCGCATTGAAGGGCAATTTCCAGGCCGGGGACACGACCACATTCACCCTGAACCTTGACCGGATCGCCTTGACGAAGCTTTTGATGCCCTATCAACAATCGATCCTTTTGTCCCGTCACGACCAGGACCTTGAAGAAGACGCGGTTGATCGTTTGTGGATGCTTTACGGGGGATCGGTCCATCACATTATGGAAGCGGCCTTCGTCCCGAACGTCATCCGGGAAGTCCCTTTGACGCTTCAGATCGAAGGCGCGACGATCACCATGAAGGCCGACCTTCTTGAACCCTTCGCGACCCTGTCCGATTACAAGGTCACGTCCGTTTGGTCCGCGATCTTCGGGGACCCGTCGGAATATGCCGACCAGTTGAACGGATATTCCCTTGCGTTCCATCGGGTCTGGAAGATCACCCCTGAACGTCTTCAGGTCGTCTTGATCTTCCGGGATTGGGCGAAGTCGAAGGCGAACGATGCCGGATATCCGAAGGTCCCCTTTCTTGTCTGGAACATCCCTTCGAAGGCCCCGGCCGAATCTGAAGCGTTCTTCGCGGAACGGGTCCGGACCCTTCGGACGGCCTTGACCCTTCCGGACGACAAGCTTCCCGAATGCACCCCCAAGGAACGATGGACATCGACCGACACCTTCGCGGTCATGAAGAAGGGGAACAAGAAGGCATCGCGGGTCCTGGATACCGAACGGGATGCATCCGATTGGATCGCCGCGAAGATCCCCACGGCCGACCAAAAGGACATGTCCATCGTCAAACGGCCGGGGAACCCGAAAAGATGCATGGAATATTGCCCGGTCAACATCGTTTGTCACCAATTGCGCCGGGAAGGGATCGTCATCCCGACCGCGACCGAATAGGGGGGAATCATGCCACACATCGCGAACACACGGGTCACATCCGCGAAGCTTCTGAAAGAAGGGTCGGGCAAGAAGGGTCCCTGGAAGCTTTATGTCTTCACCGTCGACGATCCGAAATGGAAGGACGTCGAAATCCGGGGATTCCTTCACGGGTCCGCCGACCTTGTTCCGGGGGATGTGGTTGAACACATCGAAGTCGCCGAAGACGAATATCAGGGGAAGAAACGATGGGAAGTGAAATCCCTGGAAATGCCCCCTTCCCCTAACAAGGACCCCGGCCCGAAGTCTTCACCTGGACCCGGCCAGGGGCCTTCCGGACCCGTTTCCGGGGGTTCGGCCGGGTCCGACGACCGGATGTTGTCCTTTTGTCTTGCCTACGCGAAGGACCTGAAGGTCGCCTTGATCGAAGCAAAGTCGATCACCCTTGTTCAAGACATCGTCGAAGACGTCGTCACGGGGGCCTTGATGATGAAGAAATGGTCGACCGATCCGGCCGGATTCCGTGAATACCTGAAACGAAAGGAAAGTCATCCTAATGAAACGCCGAAAGACTGATCGTCACAGGACGGGGATCAAGTGTCTTAATTGCGGCCGGGAAATAACCTATACGGTCGTCAATGGTTCGATCTTCGTCGTTTGCGATTGCCCGAAAAAGAACCGCAAGCGGGATCAGGTCGCATTGATGGTCACATCCGGCAATTGATCAACCCCAAAATGAATCGGCCCCCATGTCGGGGGCCTTTTCTTTTTCCGGGGTCCGTCACCAGGGAAGGTCAGGGAAGGTCATCGCCCACGACGGATCGACGATGATTTCCCAGTGAAGATGGGGGATCATGCCGTCCCCGTACTTCAATTGAACATTCTGCATGACCGCGATTTCCTGTCCTTCCGTGATTTGCTTTCCGATCAGGTCGGGATCGGCCGGGACACAATACATCAATTTATGAATCGTGTTCTTCCCCTTGATCAGAAGACCCCGCATCGGGTCTTTCTGTCCGTAGGGATACGCGATCCGGACAAGCTTCCCCGCGACGGGGGATCGGACGATCCCGTCGGGGATCGCGACAAGGTCGTTCCCTTGATGGATCTTCCATCCACGGGGCGTCGCGAACTTTCCCGACCCTTCCTTGTCGACCCGGATTTCCATCGTTTCAAGCGGTCCTATCATGAACCATTCCCATCCTTTCTTCCCATGCCCTTCACCATTTCGTGAAGTCCAATCGCGGATGCCCCCGTCATGAATCCCCGGATCATATAATCGATCCACATTGACCGATGGATACACACTTCCGGTTTCAGCGAAGACCAAAGGGCAAGCATCGCAAGGCCGATCCCCAATAAAACCGCGATCCAGGGTTTCAGCTTTTCCGACACGGGGAACGTCCCATAGATCAACCGAAGAACGATCATCAATAGGACCGACAACCCCACACTTCCGACTGTCAGGTCTTCGCCCGTCATGGTGTGACCCCTTCCCCTTCATACGGAACCAACCCATGTAAAGCTTCGACTTCCGCAAGCGTGACCGTCTTCGCGTTCAAGGTCTGGATCAGTTGAATCGCCATCGGCCCGCCGACCTGGACGATAATGGAAATCAACCCCATCCCCAATTCGATTTCCTCTTGTGTCAATCTTGCCATGATGCCCCCCCTATTCGTTCAATAAAGGTTTCGCATATGCGGACAGGTTCAGGGCGATCCGCCGGATGTCGTCGACCATCGCATAAATCTTCGCGGCCCTTCCCTGAAGGTCGTCGTCGGCCGATGTCAGTCGCAACCGTTCGTAAAGGATAACCGCATCGACGGCCGTGTGATAGGCCCGCCGGAATTGTTGATCAAGGGTCGCGACGGTCGCGACCTGTGATTCCGACAAAAGGCCCAAGTCCTTCAGCTTCGCGATTGCTTGGATCGATGCTTGATACAAGATCGCGGACGTCTTCAAGCTTTTGTATCCGATCTCCGTCACCTGTGCCGCTTCTTGTTTCTGGATCGCCGCGCAACCCGCAAGGATCAAGATGGACAAGATCAACCCCGCATTCCGAATCGTTCGTGTCATGGTTCCCCCCTATCACGGAAAGAATGTGGTTCAACCCTTGTTCGATGCCCCTTATCCGATGACGGGCCTTCCCGATGATTTCCCGGCCCGCTTCCAGGTCCGCGATTGCCGACGCGATCCGCTTGTCCACATCAAGGCATTGTCCCGCAAGAACGGCCGTCAGGTTCCGGAATGCATGACAAAGATCGTTGTAATCGTCACGCATGTTCGGACCTGATCGCCCGGAACGCTTGAAGGATCGCTTCCCGGACTTCGACCCTGACCCCGTTGATTTCGGACATAACCATCGTTTGATTGTTTCCGACCGCGCTTTTGACGTCGGTCAATTGCCCCATCAAGATTCCGACCTTGATGTGTAAGTCCTTCAGGGAATCATCAACCGTGTGGAATCTTTTGTCGTGATCTGACAGGGAATCGTCAAACCGTCTTCGTTCGTCTTCGGTCCCCTTGACCATCAAGTCATGATAGGGGCATTTCCGATTGTCTTGTGTCACGGGGACAGGGACCATCCCCTTCTTCTGATCGCGATACTTGACCCATATCCCGACCAGGACGATCACCTGTCCGAAGAAGATCCATTGTTCGGCCGATACAACGATTCCAGGTTCCGTCATCGTGTCACCCCCGAAACGACATTGGGGGCCGGACTATTCGCCGCGATCAGTTTCAAAGCTTCTTCCGATGTCAAAGGAACGACCTTAAAATCAAGATCGAAGCTCACTGTCTTTGTCGGGGTCGACACATAAATTCTTGACCCGCCGACCTTCACACGTTCGACCGTACTGACAGGAACCTTGACGGACCACATCCCGGCCGCTTCATCGGATATTTGTTCCTTCGTCCCGTCCAGGTCGACGATGATGATCCCTTCGAATTCATGCCATTCGCGAATTTTGATGGAACCGAAATCCGGATACAGGGTCCCTACATGATAAAATTCGTCGATGCCGAAACGGTTCCGACGGCCGTCGATATTGACCGGGTTCCCCCGGCGATCAATATATCCGACGTCCCGCTTTTCACATTGGACCCATTCGGCATTCACGGACGATCCGCACCAAATCACGGCCGCGATCAAGATGACTGTAATTCGGATTTTCATATCAGAACCCCGTCAAAAGGCATTTGGTCGAAACCACAACATAATAGACCCCCGTCGCCTTGAAACATCGCGCCGCTTCATCTTTGAAAAAATAATTGAAATTATTTGTCAAGGCCGTCCCATGCACGATGGAAACAAGATCATTCGCCGCGAAGTCCCCCTTCGCGGTCGGCTTTGTCGTTTTCTGTCCGAAGTAAATTTTCCCATCCGTGTCACGACACGCGACCAAATAAACATCCCCGGCCGTCGATACAGAATTCACCATGTCCCCCGAATCGACGGGTTGAATGATCCGAAGCTTTTTCGTGTCCCGCTTGTCGCATCGAAGGCCCGCAAGATAGAAGATCCCGCGAATGCTTGCATCGTCGACAATCTGTTTCGCTTTAACGATGACAGTGAAGGGGATCTGTGATCGAAGCTTGTTTTCAAAGACCATGGCGAACCAATCATTCGTGCCGTCAAGCGCACGATACGGGGGGGACCCCGCCGCCGCCGCGACGGCCCCGGATTGTGTCAGGACAAGGGACACACCGGACATCCCAAGACCTTGCCCCGTTTCATTAGCAGAAACACCCCCTTCAAAAAACGCGACGAACGTGTCAGACGCCTGAAGGGTCGCTTCGCTTAGTTCGTCCCATTGCGACCATGTTTGCGTCCCGACGGTCCCCGTGTGTCCGGGGATGATGACGGGGCCTTTCTTCTGTGCATAGGCCGGGGCCGCAAGGACCAGAAGAACGGCCAGGATCAACCAGAATAGTTTTTTCATGATGCCCCCCTATCTTGCGCCGATGAACCGACCCGTCGCCTTGACCCGAACATATCCGGGGGTCGAATATCCGAAGTCAACCTGAACCCCACGATCCGGGGGAATCGCGGATGCCCCCGACGCGAATGACTTCGCCCAAATTGATGTCCCTATTGACGCGACCGTGACATCCTTGAAAAGTGTGACCCCGGTCCCGAACTGATAATTGACGGGGGTCAATGTGAATTCGATTCCGGGGATCGAAACCCCCGACGTGTCCGTGTAAACGGTCAACCCTGAAATGATCGTCGTGACCCCGGACGGGGATGTCCATATGGGGAACCCGCGCCGACTGTCCAGAAGATCCGGGGAAGGAATCACGATGTCGAACAATTCCGTCAAGGGCATCGCATATTGTGTTCCATCGACCCCGACCGAAAGAAGCTTGTCGTTCGTGTCAACGAACAAGGCCCCCGATGGGGGAACGGCCGGGGGCGTCGTCCCCGTCGGAACCGTGATCCCTGATAGTGCATTGATCGTCCGTGCATCAAGCGGCCCCGTGACCTTGACCCCCGCGAAGGTCGGGGTCACACCAGAATTCAAATCTTGATCCGTTCGATATACGGTCGGGGGCCGGAACCGAAGGTCCTTCATGCGGACGATGCTTCCCGCCTCCGTATAGGCAACCGCAATCGGTGTGTAATATCCGGAAACCGTCGACGGGGGATAGTATTCCGTTGACCGAACTTCAATGGTCGCGCCTGAAGATCCGACCATCGTCACGGCCGAAATGAAATTGATCGTATTGTTCGCAAGGTTCGTCACCCCGGCCGCGATTGTATATTCCCCGTTTCCGAAGACGACCGTTCCGGCCGACCATGACAGGGCGATCCCCGAATAAGATGGGGTCACACCTGTCTTGACGCAATGACCGTCAAGCATCGGGGCCGCGACGACTTCGAACATTTTATGGTTGATCCGGATCGCGTCATCCCATCCAACATCGCCGCGTTCCGGCATTTCCATTCCGAAGCGGTCCGTCCATGTCGATGTTGCCCACGTCCACACCGGGGACATGATCGTCCCCGCGAACATGGCAACCCCGATCAAGACCAGGATCGCCGCGTAAATTGAAACCGGATCTTTGATCAGCTTCTTCATCGGTCCCCCCTTATCAGGAAAGTGTCAGGGTCCAGGTCAAGGTCATCGCATCCCCGGCCCCTTTGTTTTTCACACTGAACACGGACCGACACAACATGACCCCGGCCCCCGCTTGATTGAAGATCCCCGCTTCAGTGATTGCCCCGGTCCCATCGCCCGCCGCCCATGTGCAAACATAGACGACCGTGTTCGCCGCCGCCCCGGCCCCTTGTGTCGTTGAATCAAGGGCATTTCGATCAAGTTCGGTTTCCAGGGCCGTGTCCGCCGCCGCCGCCGCCGTTGACCCCGTGCCGATTGCCATGTGTGTCATGGCCGCTTCACCCTGATCCGACATTTGATCCGCGATATGGTATAGGCCCGTATTGACGACAAGGTTCGGATGTTCTTCACACGTTTTCAGAAGTCCATCCGGCCCCCGGATTTCCACACGGACCCGGCCGACGATCTTGACCCCATGCTTGATAAAGGCCCCGAATCCCCCGTCGGACGTGACAACCAGGACCGCCGCATTCAACCAAAAGCGGATCGCCTTCAACCCCTTCCGAAAAGCTTCAAAAAGTTCCATCGCATCCCCCCCGAAATGATTTCCCATCCGTTTTGAACTTTAACGAACATCGTCCCTTCCCATGACGTCACGATGACCCTACCACACTTTTTACATCGCGCATCCGGCGAAACCCTTTTCCCGTCCAGGTCCACGACGGCCGATCCGTCCTTCGTCCCCGCGACGGCCGAACATGCCGGACATAGGACAACCCTTATCGGCCGCATGATCTTGACATCGATCACATCGTTCGCTGACACGGCCCCTTCTCTTCGTCTTCCGAATAGGTTCTTTCTCATACTATTGAAAGCGCATGACTGAATTCTTCCAATTTCCAATCGGTCGTATTCGCCCCGGCCCCGTCGTTGTATGAATTGCAAGCATATAGATATCGGAAGTCCCGATGTCCCGCAATATCAAGGGTCATGCTTGTCACAAGGGTCTGCATCGCCACATCGGAATAAACCGCAACCGTGATATATCCGAACCCGAAGACCCCGCCCGCATCGTATCTTCGAAGTCGGACCCAAGAATCCCGCCCGATCATGCCATTATCGACGACGGCCGTTTGACGAAGTCCCCCCCCGCTTATTTCGGACAGATACCATGTGTAATTGATCCCGTCATACCACAACGCAAGATGGATCAAGTCGTGACCCGCCGCCATCGCCGTGAACGTGTCTTCAAGCGCGTTCTGAACCGACATGAATCCGATGTATTGACCGGACATGTTTTCATTCACATGGATCTTACAGGTCAAGGTGAAATCCGCCGCGAAATATGCGGCCCCCATGTCGCGATAGACATAAGTCGCAGACGACCGGGCCGGGACGTGTTCGACGAACAATTCGAACGGGTTCAAGGTGATCTTCCCCAAGGGGTCGACCTGGATGAAATTTCGGAAAGGATAGTCCTGCGACTTGCCGATCAGCTTCAGATTCCTGAAGGTCCCCGACACATGGGCATCCCCGATTGCCCATCCGTCCGTGTAGTTCGCGAAGGCATACAAATATCGATAGTCGTGTGCCGCATGAAGTGCATGGGTCTTTTGACAAACGATGTTCGTCATGGCCGCGTCGGAATAAATCGTAAGATAAAGCATCCCCGATGCCCCGACCCCTTCGACCCGCTTGATTCTAAGATACCGGGCATTCCCGACAACGCTTGCCGAATCGTTCACCG
>Ga0105097_10001694_pt1 | contig 10616 bp, 7 predicted proteins | sample PPLLak12cMay2015_FD_87035 | JGI IMG/M metagenome (GOLD analysis project Ga0105097, IMG submission 87035) | Freshwater sediment microbial communities from Prairie Pothole Lake near Jamestown, North Dakota, USA - PPLs Lake P7 Core (1) Depth... | ecosystem: Environmental > Aquatic > Freshwater >... | reverse complement strand
TTTGCTTTCCCACGCCACTTCGTTAATCAATCGAACGGGCAGTTGCGCCGCGGATGCGGTTACAGGTTTATTAGTCATGGTAATAGCAGTGTCCTCTGGTACTAAAAATGTCACGGGATCCGTCGCGGAAATTCGCAAAGGTTCGTGTGGGTTTACAGATCGATATAATTCACCGTCCACAATATATTCGTCGTCCATGTGCAAGGTCAAGGAATGGGTATTATGGCTATAGTAGCCGTCTTTTTCCTGGAGAATCTGGCCGCCGCCGGAAAGTAATGGCCATAATGAACGCCACAGACGCTTACGCTGTTGATCGACCAGCGTGACATGGAGCGGTTCGGGTTCTTTTCCCCAATACGGACGGATGTTGAGTAACAAGCAATCCAATGCACTGACCAGTGCAAACAGATAAGTGCCCTGGTGGATTCGTCCGTTAGCTTCCGTCATTGTCATGTTGACCGGTGCCCAATCGCTTTGCTGGCGGCCAAGTATCATGCCAGTGACCATGCCGATGAATGATCGCAGCATGATCATAAAAGTAAAAATACCCCCGGTGATACCCAGTTGTTTGATGCTGCTACGGGAAAATTTCACCCCGCGTGCGACCAATCCGATTGCTAAGAACATGCCGTAAATCGGGCTCATTCCAGTTTGTTCGATTCGTAACACCGGGCGTTGCACCAACTTAGGCGCTGCTGGATTTAACAGATAATTACGCAAGCGGTGTAATGCCTTCTCAGGCTTGTCATGTACACCGAGATCCAGTGGCGTCATATTGGTAGTGCCGCCCGGTATGATCATCAGCACCGGCCATTTTTCGGGTGCTAATAATTTAAACAGATGGCCGAGAATCGCATGCGTCGTGCCGTCGCCGGCGACAATCACCAGTAAATCAATGTCTGCTTGTATCAGCTCATCAATCGCAGTTTTGAAAGTGATCGCATCAGCGGCTTCGCAGACAATGATGCCGGGTATTGCATCGAGCGCCTGCCGGACAGCCGGTTTGCGTTTACGTACCTGTCCCCCCATTGGGTTGAGCAGACAACCGATTCTTGCGGCTCCGGTTTTCATGCGATCAATCCGTGCTTGTAATGTCATTGGGCGTTGCTGCGCGCAGCTTAATGGGATGATAGGGGATAGGGTTTTCTTAGATTGATCGGCGCGCGTGTAAATATTTTTACTGCCCATATTTCCCGGTCACGTGCTGGATCGATATCCTGCAACCAGGATTTCAGTGTCCCTTCTTTTTGCTTGGTTTGCCAGCCAATCATCAAACGCCATATCAGTACCGCCGTTGAGATGACATGCCAGGCGACGACTAACAGCAATCCGAAATCAGGTTGATCAGTCAACCATCCGTACGTAAGTAGAATCAGATTCGGATTGCGCCGGGCTGTAATCAGCCGGTTAAACGAGTCCAATTTTTGCCAGATGAACATATCAAAAGATGCCAGCCAAAACTGGAATGCACCTTCGCATAAGCGCCCGCCGACATAACCTAGAAACATGAGCCACATCATTATTTCCAAGCCGTTAATTGGCGTAAGGGTGCTCGCCAAACCCGCTCCCCACGCCAGATACCACAGTGGCGGATGAATGATATCCAAGCCATGATCCAGTACGTCCCCCAGGCGGCTGGAAGTTACGGTGACGCGCGCAAGCTTTCCGTCCACGGTGTCGAGAAAGGTCATGAACCAACCCATGAGTAATCCAATGCCAAAGAATCCGCCCCAGAATGCCAACCCGGTCAGAATGGCGAGTACGATACTGAGATAGGTGACGTGATTGGGTTGCCAGCCTTGACGCACGCAATAATGTGTCACCCAGAATGCTGGCAGTGGCCACAACCATTTAGTGACCAGATCAGTCACGCCTTTGTACGACCCGGAAAACAGTTCTTTTTCCAGTAGCGGACGATTGGCCTCGCTGACAGGTAAAATGTAAGGCGGGTCTTTCTTTTTCAGATTCTGCTGAAAATCTATTTTTAGATCTGTTAAATTAATACGCGGGATGGTCAGCAATACGAATTTATAATTCTGGCTTTTATTATTGTTAAGATTCCTGAGTAATTGCGGTGCCTGGTTGCCATCGGTGCGTATCGCGGCGGGACAGCCTTCGTCGTTGTATAAGGCGATTTTCTTGTCCAGTCCGAGCAATGCAGTCAACACTCGGGCGTCAAATAGAAAATTAGAATTCAAGAGCATTACGGAAGCACTTGCAGGAATTTTTTCGACATTATCGATCAGCGTGATTTGCGTGTTTGCTTTTAACATGCGTTGCAAACGCTCGCGGCCTGTTAGTCCCCAAATGGTTATTTCATTTTCACCAAAAATATAAATATATGTTGAAGTTGGCATGTGTGATTGATTTTGGACGCTGTCTGAACGAAGTTGACGATTAAATAATTAACGTGATGTGCAGTGGATTAGGAAAGGCTTCGCGATTTTAGATGTTTTGTGACAACAATAACAGATCGGTGTTAAAAAGTCCGGCGTAACCATACATTGGCCAGAATGATCATGAGTAATCCAGGGACAAGTGCGATGAGTGCGGGGTTTAAGCGCAATATCAGGCCGGCATTGGCAATAATTTGATCGAGCAAGTAAACGGCAATGCCGATCAGTGCAGCAAATACCAGTTTGTTACTTAAGCCGGTGCGGATCGATCCAAATACAAACGGAATAGATAACAGCAGCATGGCTACTGTCATCAATGCACTGCCAACTTTTCGCCATAACGCCAATGCGTAGGAATCTGCATCCTGACCGGTGCTGCGTAGAAATTCTACATGCCGTACTAATTCAAGTGGTGACAGGCTTTCGGGTGGTTTGGTGAGCGTCAGAATATCTTCCGGGTTAAGAAAAGATGACCAGCTTAATGTGTCGGCGCGGGTTGCTAAAATTTGATTGTCTTTTAATGTTCTGATGATGACATTGCTTAATTCCCAAATATCGTCATCGATAATATCCGCATATTGAGCTAAGGTGTGTGTGAGTAAAAAACCTTCCTGGTCCAGTTGCAGGATTTCAATATCTGCTGCTCTTTTGGCATGTAACATGTGGCCAATGCGCAGGATATTTTGCTCGTTGCGCGTCCAGATTCCCAAGTTCTTACCTAATTCAGCACTTTGCTCTAGCGCGATAGCCCGATAGGTAATCGCTTTATGTTGCAGCTGAGGCGCCACAAACTGCTCTAAAATCGCGACGCTCAGTAGCAGTACAATACCGACACCTAATGGCGCAAGACTGATACGAAGCGGTGAAAGTCCAGCGACGCGCATAGCGATTAATTCTGAATGTACGGCCAGTTTTCCAAGCGCTACGACTGTGCCTAATAAAGCAACAAAAGGTGCGATCTGAATAAATCTGCGTGGCAACAGCATCGCCGTGTAGAGAAATGCATCTTTGACGCGATAAGTCCCTCTGCCTACATCATCCAGTTGATCTAATAAATCAAAGAAGCTGAATAAAGGAAGCAGAACCGAGGTGGCGACCATGAAACCGATCAGCACTTGGTAAGCGATATAGCGATAAATAATCATCGTGGGCGCGAGAATTGTCTTTGTCTTGATAACAGGGCATAGATGCCAAGTGCTATTAGCATAACTAGATATAGCCACCAAACCCCCGGTATGCTGCCAACGACACCTTGCTCGACCCAGGTTTTAGCCAATCCAGTAAAATTATAATAGGCGGCGAAAACGAGTGCTGCGATAAGATACGTTCGATCTGTTTTGTCTTGGCGTGGCGTGCTACGAATGAATGTTACTGCAATTAAAGCCAACAGGATTGTAGCAAGCGGGCGGGAAATTCGCCATTGCAATTCAGCAATATCACGCGGCTGATCGGATTCCCAAAGTGTTCTTGTGGCGGCTGCCTTGCGCCGGTAATTCGGAGTATAGTCACTATCAATAAAATAAGTCATGCTTTTGAATTGAATGACATCATCAATGCTTGCTGCACTGGTTAATTGATAAATCATACCTTCGGATAGCTGGATGTGCGGTCTGTGTTCCGGTTCTGATGGTTGAAACTGACGAGCTTGCTTGGCAATGACAATTTCGCTGCCGTCCGGCTTATTGATATAGTGAAAAATATGCTGCATTTGCTTGTCGGCATCATTCTTGCTGCGCACATAAACGATTCTACCTGTCCGTTCACTGCCATGAAAACGTCCGGCTTGAAATCGGTTTGTATTTAATTCAGCTTCTGCCCGCGCGTCCAGAATGTAACTTTCCGCATAAGCCCAAGGACGGACATATGATGAGAGCATGCCACTAACAATACCAACCGGTATCGCCACCGTCAGTACGGTGAGAACAATGCGTGTGCCACTGACACCGATAGAACGGATTACATTCAGTTCCTGATCTTTGTTGAGTCTGCCGAGGCCTATGATGACTGAAATATAGAGCGCGATGGGGATTAGTACTTCCAGTGCAATCAGCGTTTTTAAAAATACCAGTTTCAGCAGGGCGGCAATTCCCAGAGTTTCAGTGACGGCGCCTGCCAAAAGCCGTGCGCTGCTGAAACTGGCAAATAAGCCGACCAAAATAAGAATGACTACCGTGAAGGGCAGCAATATCTCGCGCGCGATATATCGTTCAATTAATTTCATAAATCTGCTTGATCAACATGTAACAGGCTGTTGAGAAACTATCTGCGTTGTCGCTGCGGCGTTAAAAATAGGCTCAAAATGCTCATCTATCATGCATAAACTGCGTTTTCTCGCCTGTTTTTGCCTTGCACCGGCTGCCTCGAATACGTTTGTCAATGGCCTGTTAACTGATGGTATGGCGAATATCATTGATAAAAATAGGCGGCAGATCACTCAACCGATTGATTGTCACTGTGAAAAGAATTTGGCTTTCGCTTGAGTATGGATTCAGCAAGCACTAAATCTTCAATTTTATCGACATCTACACCGGCTCGTGGATCATCAAGCATGACTCCGCGTATTTTTACTCCAGATTTCTCGGATACGGCTTGCAAACCTTGTTGCAACGTTAGAAATCCAAACAAATACGACAACACCATTTTGAATCCAAGTACTTGCGCGATTAATCGCCACGGGTGTTTGCGCAAGTCTTCGGCTTGCCGCCAGAACCTGACCAGTGCTCGTCCTTGTGGATTAAAAGTAAACAGATTGCAGCCGCAAAATCCACCATCGCGTAAGCGGATAACGGTGCGCCTGGAACCGGGAAATGCGGCGGCGATAGCTTGCTGTCTGACCAAACCAACCGTGGCATCACACTGGGTTGCCAGGGAATCCCGCAAAAAACTTTGTACCATGCTGGGTGTGAGCAAGGCATGATCGGCAGTGGTTAATAATACCGGCGTATCGCTTGATATTTGCATCAGACCACTTTCAGCGCTGCGGCTGGGGGAATCCAGATTGGGTATCCAAATCACCTGTCCGGAAGCAATGCGGTGTTTTAATTCCGGGCAATGCGTGTGCAGGGATTCGGGAGGGCCGCAAAGGATGATTGTGGTGACCAAATCGCAAGCCGCCAGCGTATCCAGAACGCGGATAACCATCGGAATGCCATTAACGGGTGCAAAGGCCTTGCAAGCTGCGCCGGTATGCTGCGTGATAGGATCTTTGCCGGTGCGATCGGCAGCCAGAACCAGTGCAGTGAATCGTTTTGGTGTTGGATAGGAATCCTCGCTCACAATGCTTTTCCATAAATACGATAGCGTTTATACTGCTTGCTGCCAATTTTGTCGAGAATTATACGCATTGCGGTATTGTCTTCAAGTATCCATGACATATCAACACCTTGTATCCCGCGGGCGATTCCTGCTTTTCGTGGCGCATCAATGACCAGGCAAGCCAATGCCAAGCCCAGTGGGGTATTGTGAAATTGTTTGCGTACGCCCATCAACGGTATGCGGGCTGTCCGTATCTCATGGTTTCTGATTCTTTTAATCAGTTTGAGCCAGCCAAACGGAAACAAGCTTCCATTTAATTCAGCCAGTACTTCATTGAAATTGGGTAATGCCACCATGAATGCCGCAGGCTTGCCATTGACTTCAGCAATTTGAATGTAATCATCGGGCAGCAACAGGCGCAGGCTATTGCCCAGTTCGGTGAATTCTTCCTCTGTGAAAGGAATGAATCCCCAGTTGTCTGACCAGGCATCATTAAAAATGTCACGCAGAACTTCCATTTCTTGATGAAATTGGTGGCGTTGTAATGTTCGTAATTTGATCTGGGAAGAGAATTTGTCAATCAAAGTCTGCATAACAGGCGGCATTATGAAATCGACGTTGACCCAGTACGCCAGTAAATCCTTGAGCGGGAGATAACCTTGTTCTTCCAACAAACGGCCATACCAGCGGGGTGAATGCGGCATCATGACCACAGGGGGGGTGTCAAAGCCATCGACCAAGATGCCGCATTCCTGATTGATAGAAAGATTAAACGGTCCGCTGACATGATGAACCTGCCGGGAAGCCAGCCATGCTTCCGCATGCAGCATCAGCGCAGCGAATACTTCTGAGTCATCAATACATTCCAATAAGCCAAAGTGGCCACTGTCTGTCCCGTAGCGTTCCTGGTGCAGTGAATCGATCTGTGCACTGATCCGCCCGACGGGCTGGTCATTTTGGTAGGCTACCCAAGCCTGCCATTCGCCATGTTTGAAAAAAGGATTGAAGCGGGAGAAATGAAATCGACGCTCCAGTCGCAATGGGGGAACCCACATGGAGTCATTGGCGTAAATGTGCCAGGGTACATCAATAAATTTGCTCATATCACGATAAGTCATTACCGGGCGTACCGTAACTTTGGGACTAGCCGGTTTATCGTATTTACTCATAGCAGATAGAGGAAATGGTTTTGATAAAAATGCGTTGGATTGAAAGTGATTGATCTGTTCACTAAACAATCCGAGATAGGGATTAATCAGTAATTCTGTTAGTACACTGCACCGAAAAAGTATGGCAGCATTTATATGTGCGTATGTTTCAACAAATCCGATACAAGCTTATGAAAAACCTCTTTGGGATCTGGTTCTTGATTCGTAGATTGTTTTGTATCTGCAGACTGATCGGATACTGAGGGTTGTTCAGCTGCGGCAATTTTCTCATCAGTGATATTCCGGCAGAAATCACAATAATTATTCCAGTCCGTATTGTAGCTGAGCAGACGATCCTGAGGAAGGAATACTCTTAAAACTTCAAAGTTCTGCTGCATTCCAGGCAACCGGGAGCAAAGGTAGGTGTTGATATTCTTAGGCCAGCGTTTATGCTGGGGGTACATGTCAGCCAGTTCTGTTTCAATCGTATATTGGAAGTTATCAATCGCATCGGCACGGCGTTTGCGATTAAGAATTTCAACAAATACAGCTGCCAACCCTAAAAGACCAAATAAGGCAATTGGCCATAACGGCATGGTTTCAAAATATCCGGAGATTTGATCAATGATTTCGTTCAAGGTTGTCTCAATTTAAGTATATTAGAAAACGCAGAATGGGTTCGTATAGAGAACCTCTACCCAGGGATATTGCCGAAATATGTGGTCGTGACTATGAAGCAGGTAAAAGGCGATTTTATCAATAACTTACTCTGTAACAAATCGAATGTTTACCCGATCAAATGAGATCGACCAAGGCTCGTATCTTGCCATAGTAAGCGCCATGTATCAATATTGTTGTTTTTTCCTGGCCTTCGCCGACATGATAAATCGCACTGTTTAATGGCCGACTCTATAAGCTGATCAAAGCTTCAAATCCACCCACTCTTTTAGTTTCTTCGCAGCTGTCCCAAATTGGCCTAACTGGTAAATGGCTGCGCCCGCTGGCGAAAAGGTGAACGGCTCAAACGGTTCGGCCAGCATTTGGTCGAGGTATATCCGGGGCGCGAGTCCTGTGCTGATGTGTGGATTGAAATGTTTGCCGGAGCTCTTCGGAACAAAGGTCGAGACATATTGGATCAGGAACGGGTCAATGATGGGATCATCGGGTGTGGTGAAGAAAGCGGACGAGTCCCCGGTTTCCACCGTGAACGGAGCTACAGCAGCAATTATGTCTTCTTGCAGCTTGAGCAATTCCGGTGTCGGCCTTACAACAATGCCCGAGAGACCAAGATCCTTGATCGGGATGTAGTAATATTTGAAGGCTTCTAGCTTCATGCCAGTCACATTGACGCTGGCGAGAACCTTATCGACGGCGGCATAGACCTCTTCGAGATCCGCGGTGCGGACAAAACGCTGAATCATCGTGATGTGTGGACGATGCATCTCATCCAGGGCGAAACCTTGCGGGTAAAGTTCGAGATGGCTTGCGTTGACAGCTTCAGCATGGCTAAGCATTGTGGCGTCAGGCTCCAGCAAGATGTCGATGGCGGTGATCTTGGATGGCGCGGCGGGGAAGACGGTCTTCCAATCGTCCTTCATGCTGACAACGGTCCAGCCATCTCTCTGCGCTTGCTCGTAGAGCGCCCGCGTGAAAGCGCCGAGTTTTGGGGCGGGCAATCCTAGAGCTGGACCGTAGGCATATTCGCGTACCGCATCATCGTGCAACACTAGCAGCATGAATCGCGTGCCACTGCCACCCTGCGTGTATTCCAACATCTCCTGGTCGCCCACGGAATTTCCGAATGCGGCGATAGGCCGGCGGCCGATGTGCTGATTGATGGCGACCGGCTTGCCGGCCTTGTCGTCATTGAAGTTCAACTGCGGCAGACGCACGAGCACGGGCTTGCCGTCGCGCATTTCAAACTTCGTCTTGATGCTGCTGCCGACGACCTGCTCCGGCGGGATGCCATAGGCCTGTTCCGTCCACACCCGCATGAACTCGATACCACCGCCTGAGACGATAAAGTTCTTGAACCCGTTCGCACGCAGGTAGGCGAGCAGCTCGAGCATGGGCTGATAGGTCATGTCGGTAAAGAGCTTGCCGGTCTTGGGATGTTTCGCGGTGGCGAGCCAGTCCTTGACGATCTGCTCGAACTCCGCTGTGGTATTGCCCGCGTGCGTGGCCATGAGGAGTTCGAGGAGCGCGTGATCACCGCCCGCGAGCGCGGTATTCAGATCGCCCTTGAGCAGCGAAGCGAACGGCTCCTTGGTCTTCCATTCGGGATGCTGCGGCGCGAGGGCCTTCACGCGGTCGAGTGCGAAATACAATTGAACGGGCAGCGGCTGCTCACACCAGAGTGTGCCGTCGTTGTCGAACACGGCAATGCGCTCGGCAGGCGGGACAAAATCCGGTCCGCCTTCCTTGGTGACCTTCTCGACGAATTCCACGATAGACTTCTTGGCTGCTCCGTCATTCCAGGACGGCAGCGCGTCAGCGGCGTGGGCGATGGTTGTGGTCATCGCTAGCGCATACACGAGCGCGGCAACGATAAGGATGTGCTTGCGTAAGGTTTTCATGAAGGGGCTTCCAGTTAAAGGGCTTAAAGCGAGCTGGGCCGCACCCGCCTTGCGACGAATGCGGCCCAGTGGATGGAGTCAGTGCGGTGTTACTTGCCGCCCTTCGACGCTTCTTCGATTTGCTTTTGCATCTTCGTCAGGTTGAAGGAACCCGCCGTCCCGCTGGGCGGATAATCCTTGAAGGTCATCAGGAACTTGGCGACCTCCTCGACAACCGGCGGGATGATGTAAATGCGGTCGATCAACCAGTCGCTGTAGGTATTCGCGTTGTGCTGGGCTTTCTCAAACGGATCGCGGCGCAAATTGACGAGCGTCGGGGCGCGCAGCTCGACGAACGGCTCGAGCCAGAGGCGCAATGTCTGTTCCCGGTTTTCCATGAAGGTGGCTTTCCAGTCCCCGTAGCGGGCGGCGACGATGTCGCCGATGTCATTCACATAGATAAACTCGTTGCGCGGCGACTCCTTGGTCTTGCCGCTGAGGTAATCGAGCAGGTTGTAGCCATCGAGGTGGTTCTTGTACGTGCGCCCGTTGAGTTCCACGCCCTTGAGGAGTTTCCCCTTGATGTCCGGCGCGCCGGCGGCAGCAGCAAAGGTGGGCAGCCAGTCCTCGTGCGCTACGATGCCGTTGAGCGTCGTGCCAGCCGGGAAATGGCCGGGCCAGCGCACAAATGCGGGCACCCGATAGGCGCCTTCCCAGTTCGAGTTCTTCTCGCCGTGGAAGGGCGTGGTCCCGGCATCGGGCCACGTATTGTAATGCACGCCGTTGTCGGTGGAGTACTGAACAATCGTGTCGTTGGCGAGGCCGAGGTCGTCAATCACCTTGAGCAATTCGCCGACATGCATGTCGTGCTCGACCATGCCGTCGCTGTATTCGTCCTGGCCGGAGATGCCGCGATGCTCAGCCTTCACATGGGTGCGGAAGTGCATGCGCGTGCCGTTCCACCAGACGAAGAAGGGCTGCCCGGCCTTGGCCTTACGGGTGATGAACTCCTTCGCTGCGGCAATGGTTTCGTCATCAATGGTCTCCATGCGCTTCTTGGTCAGCGGGCCGGTGTTCTCGACGGTCTGGCCGCCCTTGCCGTCGGCCTTGGACTTGATCACGCCGCGCGGGCCGAACCGCTCGCGAAACGCGGGGTTCTTGGGATAGTCAAGATTCTCCGGCTCCTCCTCGGCGTTGAGATGATAGAGATTGCCGAGGAACTCGTCGAAGCCGTGCATCGTGGGCAAATGCTCGTCGAGGTC